>OCLG01000008.1_pt1 | contig 306220 bp, 239 predicted proteins | sample 1548111 | NCBI WGS metagenome assembly OCLG01 (sample SAMN05301508, study PRJEB22388) | human oral metagenome | isolation source: Infant 2 DOL 28 oral | host: Homo sapiens | place: USA: Pittsburgh, Magee-Womens Hospital of UPMC | collected 2013/2014 | reverse complement strand
GAGATTCAAGTGTGACTGGAGTTCAGACGTGTGCTCTTCCGATCTCCTGCGCGGCCGGTGCCTGGTTGAGGCGACCGGGCAGACGGGACAGACGGTTCGGCTTAGCCGCCGGGCGCGTCTGCTGAGCGGATCCCTGCGCAGAATCCTGTGCAGAGTCCGCCGGCTGTACCGGCATCTGCGTGGTCTCCGGGTGAGTCTCATCCACCACGGCACTCACGAATGCTTCATCACCGGCGTACTCGTCCAGGGAAGAATCGGTCGAGGCAGCGGGAGCAATGCCCAACCAACCGCGCAGACGAGAGAACAGGCCGCCAGACTTCGGAGCCGTACGCGCCGGCTTCTCATCCTCGTACAGGTAGCTACGGTCGTGCTCCTCAGCGTTCAGATCCACGGTCTGAGTCGCATCCGAAGGGCTATCCTTCGCGGAGGTTCGAGTCGTGCCGTTAGGCTTCTCACCCAAAGCCAAACCGACCAGGTGCAGGGTACGCGGCACCACCTGACGAATCGGAGTGTTCGTCAGAACCATCAGACCGGCAATACCCAGTAGCAGGTGAATCAGAATCTCAACGAACGCAATACCCCCGCTCAAACGCACAATGGGGGTGCCCAGCAGCACGCCAGCCACGCCACCACCAGCCCAGACGGCGTCAAAACCATCCGCGAACGTCGGGTGACCCGCATGGCGTGCAAAGAACAGGGATGCCGCCATCAGCATGATGAAGGACCCCACCGCCACGCGGTTATTACGTTTAATCAGGTCGGGCCCACGGAAAACACACCACGCCATGATGAGGCAGAACACCGGAATCAACAGGGCGCCCTGACCGAAAATACCACCCAGCATGGTGTGCCAGGCGTCCAGGGGCGCGCGCAACAAACCGAGGGAGGTGTGGGCACGCCAGTTGTACCACTCCACTCCGGCGCTAATCATGCCGAACAGCAGGATGGTGAGCGCGCCACCGTCACGGCGGTCTTCGGGCGCAAGGTCGGTGCGCACCGCGCCAATGGAGCGGAAGAGCCCACCGATAGCGTGAGCGATGCTCAGCCAGACGGAGGAGATAGCGCCCGCTACAGGGTTCGCCGCGTTGGCACCGCGCTGGGCACCGCCTCGGGAGGTGGTGCGCTTGCGGGTGGTCTTCTTAGTGTTTGCTTTAGTAGAGGTCGTGTTACGACCCTTCGTGGTCCGTGGAGCCATACCTTTTAGGGTATCAACCTTCCCGTTAATGTACCGATTCTTTCGTTATCAGTGAGCTAAAAAGTGCGCCCCGCCCGGTGCCTATAGAGGTGTTGATAGGGCGCTGATGAGGCGCTTCTCCCCTACTGCGTTCGCTTTCGCCGAGCTTTCACGCAGCTTTCGCGCAGCTTTCACGCGTACGTTGCGCAGATACACGGCAGGCGGGGCCGACACCAAGTATCGACCCCGCCTTTCGCTATGCCAGGCAGTTAGCCTCGCGCAGAGTATTAGTTCTTCGCAGCCTTCGAGGTGTTCTCAACAACCACGGGAACAATCATGGGCTTGCGGCGCAGACGGCGAGAAATCCAGGCACCGATGGTGCGGCGCACAATCTGCTGCAGCTGCTGCACGGTGTGCACCTTCTCGGGTGCGCGGTGCAGAGCATCCTCCAGGGCGGCAGTAATCTTCGGAACGATCTCGTCGAAGACCGAGTCGTCCTCAGCGATACCGCGGGCGTGAATATCCGGGCCGGTCACCACGCGCTTGGTGGCGCGATCCACCACGGTCACGATGGATACGAAGCCCTCTTCACCCAGGATGCGGCGGTCCTTCAGGTCGCTCTCGGTAACCTCACCGACGGAGCGGCCGTCAACGTACAGGTACTCGCAGGGAACCTCGCCCACCACGGACGCCACGCCATCGCGCAGATCCACGACGGTGCCGGACTCGCAGAGCAGCACGTTCTTCTTCGGAACGCCGGTCTCCATCGCCAGGTCACCGCTAGCAATCAGGTGGCGAACCTCACCGTGAACCGGCATAACGTTCTTCGGCTTGAGGATGTTGTAGCAGTACAGCAGCTCACCCGCGGCAGCGTGACCGGAAACGTGAACCTTCGCGTTGCCCTTGTGCACCACGTTAGCGCCCAGCTTCATGAGGGCGTTAATGATGCGGAAGACGCTGGTCTCGTTACCGGGAATCAGCGAGGAGGCGAGCACCACGGTGTCGCCGGGCTCAATCTGAATCTTGTGGTCACCGTTCGCCATGCGCGACAGTGCCGCCATCGGCTCGCCCTGCGAACCGGTGCACATCATCACGATCTGGTCGGGGCGGTAGTCGTCAACCTTCTTCAGGTCCACCAGCACGTTAGCGGGAACCTTCAGGTAGCCCAGCTTCTCAGCAATGGTCATGTTACGCACCATGGAGCGGCCCACGAGCACGACCTTGCGGCCACGCTCAGCGGCTGCGTCCAGCACCTGCTGCACGCGGTGAACGTGCGAGGAGAAGGACGCCACAATGATGCGGCCGCTTGCGTCACGGAAAACGTTCGACAGCACCGGACCGATGTGCTTCTCGGTCGGGGTGAAGCCGGGAACCTCAGCGTTGGTGGAGTCCGGCAGGAACAGGTCCACGCCCTCCTCGCCCAGGCGAGCGAAGTGGCGCAGGTCGGTGATGCGGCCGTCCAGCGGAAGCTGATCCATCTTGAAGTCACCGGTGTGCAGAACCTTGCCTGCCTTGGTGCGGATGTAGACAGCCAGCGCATCCGGAATCGAGTGGTTCACAGCAACGAACTCGCACTCGAACGGACCGAAACGCTCCACCTGGTGCTCCTTCACCGCGAGGGTGTAGGGCTTGATGCGGTGCTCGGCGAGCTTCGCCTCAACCAGTGCCAGGGTCAGTTCGGAACCGACCAGGGGGATGTCGGGGCGGCGGCGTAGCAGGTAGGGAACCGCGCCGATGTGGTCCTCGTGGCCGTGGGTCAGCACCATGGCAACCACGTCGTCCAGACGGTCGACAATGTAGCTGAAGTCGGGCAGGATCAGATCCACGCCGGGCTGGGACTCTTCGGGGAAGAGCACGCCGCAGTCAACAATCAGCAGCTTGCCGTTAATTTCGTACACGGTCATATTACGACCGACTTCGCCCAGGCCGCCCAGGGGCACCACGCGCAGGGTGTCCTTCTTCAGGCGGGGAGGGAGGGGAAGATTCGCTTCAAAGACGCTCATCGTGTGTCTCCTCTTTCTTCTATGTTTTCTTGTGATGTCTGTGATTCGTAGGCGACGCTTCGTACCGCAAGCGCTCCCGCCGGTTCGGCTCTCATGTGCCGAGGCGGAGGTGCTGCCGGTGCGTCCAAATCACCGAAAGTATTCAAAAGTATTGGGGGTGTAGTGCGCGGGTGCCTCTGCCTAAGCTGGGCCCCTGTCTGAGTGGTGGCCGAATCATTGGGCGGTAAACCGCGGCAATACGCCAGAGCGGACCCCTCACCTAGTGTTAGGTGTGGAGTCCGCATCCGTTGACTACATCATGCGCCCCAAAAGCGGGGTGTGACGGTAGCCTAAGTCCTCTATATATACGCGCTCTGCACGATAAGTTGTGCAGGTTCTGCGTTAAAGTTTAGGCGTTCTTCAGGGTGTGAGCGATACTCGAGGAGAGCAAGTCAGCTCGCATAGCCTGGGCAACCTCCGGTTCGGAGAGTACGTGCGGCAAGCGAACGACGGGCTCATCCAGCACACCCTGCCAGGAAAGGATTTCCTTGGCAGCAACGCAACCGGGGGCACGACCCATGGTTGCTCGGACAATCGGAGTCAGTTCCAGGTGAAGACGCTGAGCCTCCACCAGGTCCTGTGCAACGACAGCATCAATCAGGGCACGGAAGAGTGCAGGTGCCACGTGTGCGGTCACCGAAACGAGGCCGACGGCGCCCATTGCCATCCAGGGAAGGGTCAGTCCGTCGTCGCCGCTGTAGTAGTGCAGGTCGGTGGTTGCCATGACCTCGGTTGCGGCACCGAAGTCTGCCTTGGCGTCTTTCACCGCTACAATACTATCAATTTCTGCAAGGCGACGGTAGGTTTCGGGTGCGATGGGGATGCCCGCACGACCCGGAATATCGTAAAGCATGACGGGGGTCTCAGTTGCCTGCGCAACGGTCGCAAAATGGGCGTAGACACCCGGCTGAGTCGGCTTGTTGTAATAGGGGGTCACAACCAGCAGGCCGTCCACACCAATCTTTTCGGCACGGTGCGCCAGCTCAATAGTATGCGCCGTATCGTTCGAACCAACACCGGCAATAATCTTCGCGCGAGAACCGACGGTATCCTTCACAATCTGGAAGACGCGCTCGTTCTCGTCATCGGTCATGGTGGAGTATTCACCGGTGGTACCGCAGACCACCAGACCATCGTGGCCGTTCTCCACAAGGTAGTTCGCCAGGTCTGCGACCTGCTTTTCATCAACGGAGCCGTCCTTCGCGAAGAGGGTCACCATTGCGGTCAGGAGGCGACCGAAGACGGGTTCAACAAAAGTACCGGGGTTCGAAAGGTTCTCAGACATATGTCCAGAGTACGCCCGAAATGCAGATTTTTCCGTTAGAACGCATAAGTTTTCATGCGTGTTCTACTATTCGGACTCTTTCAAACCCGCGGTACTTCCACGAGAGCCTATGAAACCGGGCACATAGCCTCGGCGTTATCAGTCTCATACCGAAAATAAATGTGGCATTGACTAGGGATCGCAGGGTCAGAGCCTAACGCATGCCCTTCGCCTGACCGCCCGAACGCAACGCCCACGCGTTGCGCATCGCCGCACGGGCACGCTTGCGTTCACCACCGGCATCGTACATGCACGCCAGGTTGAACCACGCCTTCCAGTTCTCGGGGTCCTGCTCAACCGCCGCCGCAAAGCCTTCAAACTCCACCGCCGCCGCCTCACGGTCCACCTTACCGCTCGGGGTGCGAGGCAGGGTATCCTCCGCCAGTTCGCCTGACGCCGCCAGTTCCTGAGCCATACGCTGAATACGAGCACCGAAAAGCACCTCACGCACCAGCGCCCACGCACCCAGAATCGGCAGCAGAATCATACCCGCACCAAGAACAATGCCAGCCACCGAACCGGAGGTGAGCATCACGAACCCCTGCTGCGCAATATGCACCAGGTACAGGGTCAGCAGCGCGCAAGTCAGCGCCGCGAAGGTCTTGCCGAATCCGCCAGCATCCACCGTCACAAAGACAGCACTAAAAATCAGCACACCCAGGATAGAGGCACGCGCCGCCAAAGGCAACGGAAGAATCAGCACGGTCAGCACCATCAGCACGCACGCACAGATAGTCCACAGACGCAGTGAAGTCCACCAGGGGCTACGAGCCTCGGAAGATACCTGCGAGGCGTCGGGTGAAGTCTGTTCAGACATAACGCTCCCCTACGACAAATCCATGTAGGCGTCCAAGCCCACGCTCAAACCCGGATGCGCCGCCACCTCACGCACACCCAACAGTACGCCGGGCATGAAGGAGGCACGGTCAAAGGAATCGTGACGAATCACGAGCTGCTGACCGGGATCGCCCAGCAGAATCTCCTGATGCGCCACCATGCCGCGCAGACGCACCGCATGTACGTGAATATCGTCGATTACGGCGCCGCGCGAGCCCAAAGGATCGGAGGTGGTGGCATCCGGGCTTGCACCCACGCCAGCCTCCGCGCGGGCGGCAGCCACCTTGCGGGCGGTGTGCACAGCGGTACCGGAGGGGGCGTCCACCTTATTTGGGTGGTGAATCTCGATAATCTCTACAGACTCGAAGTAGCGTGCCGCCTTCGCCGCGAACTCGGTGGCGAGAATCGAACCAATCGCAAAGTTCGGGGCGATGAGCACACCCACCTCGGGGTGCTCGGCCAGCAGTTCGCGCAGGGAGTTCAGACGCTCGGGGGTCCAACCGGTCGTACCAACCACCGCGTGCATACCGTGCTCCACCGCGAAGCGCACATTCGCCTCGCTGGAATCGGGAACGGTCAGGTCAATAACAATCTCTGCACCGGCATCGACCAGCTCCTGCAGGTCGTCGCCGCGGCCCAGTGCCGCCACCAGGTCCATGTCTGCGGAGGTGTTGACGGCGCGCACCGCCTCAGAACCCATACGGCCTGCGGCACCGAGTACCGCAACCTTCCAGATTTTTTCGTTACCCTCGCGGGCCATCTTCTCTCCTCCGTAACTTATGAGCACCCCGACGATGGGGCAGACGCTGTGACGTACAGCCTCTATTATCCCCGTGTGAGCGCGGTGCACGCCATCGCACACGCTGGGTGAGATGCCCTGCGGAACCTCAGCGGCATAAAAAGCGAAGTAATCTAACCGTCATACAAGCCGTTTAATACGTTATCTAAAGTTAGCAACCATATAATTAGGAAGTATTTCTATAATTTCCATCCTACGGAGTGCCTTGACAGTATGAAGTCCCTCTTTACCTCCTCCGTGCGTCCAGATGAGGCTAACCGGCGTTATATTCTGCCGGGTCTGGACGGTCTGCGAGCAATCGCTGTGCTCCTCGTGATGGTGTACCATTTCTGGCCCACCGTACTACCCGGCGGCATGATCGGCGTGGATATTTTCTTCGTCATCTCCGGTTTCCTGATTACCTCCCTGCTTCTGCGTGAAGGTGCTCTCACCGGCAAAATTGCCCTGGGCAACTTCTGGATTCGCCGTGCCCGCCGATTGCTTCCCGCCATTACCCTGCTGATTCTGGTCATGGGACCGGTCAGCCTGCTCATTGGCGGCGATATTCAGGTGAACCTCGGCCGACAGCTCGCCGGTGCGGCGACCTTCTCGTCCAACTGGATTTCCATTTTTGCCGGTAATGACTACTTCGCGCAGACCTCCCCGGAGCTCTTCACAAACTTCTGGTCCCTGGCAGTGGAAGAACAGTTCTACGTGGTCTGGCCGCTGCTGATTGTTGGCGCTGGCGTGCTGTTGCGCCGTTCGTGGCGTCGCTTCAGCGTGGTTATGGTGCTGGGCATTATTGCGTCACTGAGCGTTGCTACCGCTCTTCTGATATCCGGCGCACCCATTAGTCGCGTCTACTACGGCACCGATACTCACCTGTACGGCCTGCTGCTCGGCGCCCTGCTGGCGTTTGCGCGCCCCTGGTCGCTGTACCCGCCGCTGCAGCAGTCCGTGCTGTACCGCGTGGCTCAGCCCTTCGGCCTGGTCGCTTTCGCCCGCGTCATGATTAGCTGGCTGTCCCTGTTCGCGCTGATTCCCTACGCAATTCTGGTTCCCGAGTCGGCACCCGGCGCGATTCCCTGGGGTCTGTTCGGCGCCTCCCTGCTGGCGCTGGGCGTGATTCAGGGTATGCTGCCCGACATGCTCGCTGGTGCCTCCGAGATGCTGCGCCGCCTGCTGAACTTCGCGCCCCTGCGCTGGGTGGGCGAACGTTCCTACGGCCTGTACCTGTGGCACTGGCCGCTCGCCGTGGTCATGCACTACCTGATGGGTGCGGACCGCTCCCCGCTGGTAAATGTGGGCGTTTTGGTGGCGACCTTCGCGATTGCGGAGATGTCGTACCGCTGGGTTGAGACCCCGATTCGCCGCTACGGTTTCCGCGGTAGCGCTAACCGTGTGGTGGCGGCTTTCCAGTCTTCACGCACTAGGCTCCTGCCGGTTTCGGTGGCTCTTGCCGTTGTTGTGGCTGCTGCTTCGACCGGCCTGGCGGTGCACACCGCTCCGGCGATGACTACCGCCCAGCAGTCCGTTGAGGACGGCAAGCGTGCCGCCGCTGAACGCCTGAAGGCTCGTCAGGAGGCGCAGGCTGCGAGCGCATCGGCAAGCCCGAGCGCTTCTGCTACGGGTAAGGATGCGAAGGCTTCTGCCTCTGCTAGCCCTTCCGATTCGAAGGCTGCAACCGGTTCGGTGAACTCCTCGCAGGTGACCATTGTGGGTGACTCCATTGTGGTGGCGGTATCCCCCGAGCTGTACGACAAGATGCCCGAGGCATCTATCGATGCGGCTGAGGGGCGAACCATTGCTAAGGCCCTGCCGATTATTAAGTCTATGGGTTCCAACGGCCAGATTCGTAAAACCTTCGTGCTGTCGGTGACCGCGAACTCGACCATTCTGGATGGTCAGCTCGACGAGGTTCTGGCGGCTATGCCCGCCGATTCTAAGCTGGTGCTGGTCACCGGTTACGGCCCGCGCAACCTGACCTGGATTGACTACTCGAACGGTAAGATTCGTGAGTTTGCGGCTCAGCATTCTGATCGTGTGATCATTGCGGATTGGAACTCTACGATCCGCCAGGCTCTGCAGACTCAGAGTGGTCTGCTGGCCTCTGACGGTGTTCACCCTGAGGTTGCTGGTCAGGAGCTCTACGCCCAGGTGCTGATGGAAGCTATTGCCAAGGCACAGAAGTAGTAGCTCTCAGCGGTAGCTTTTTCGGTTCTGCCGCTCATGCTGAGCGTCAAGAGCATGGGCGGCAGAACACTCGGAAGCACTTCTTGGAAGTATCTCTTCGTAGATACCGATGCACACAAAATGCCCGTTCCCTCCCCCGCTTTGGTGGGGTGTGGGAACGGGCATTCTATGCCTTACCAGCGTTGTACGTTAGGGATGTTCAGGGGTTAGCGCACGATGGTGGTAATCATCTGCTGCTGCCCCAGGTACGCCGCCAGGTCGCGAACCTCCTCCAGGGAGACCGCGCGAATCTTCTCCAGCAGCTCATCGGTGCTGGTGAACAGTCCAGAGTCCAGCTCGGCGCGACCCAGGCGGGACATGCGCGAACCCGAATCCTCGCTACCGAGCACGGTAGAGCCAGCCAGCTGGCCGCGGACCTTCGTCAGCTCCTCCTCAGTAATACCGGCGGTGGCGAGCTTATCGAACTCGTAGCCCATGACCTCACGCACCTGCTCGGTCTTAGCGGGCAGGCAGCCCGCGTACATGCCGAAGTAGCCGGCATCCGAGTACGCACCGGAAAACGCGAACGTGCTGTAGGCCAGGCCGCGCTTCTCACGAATCTCCTGGAACAGGCGCGAGGACATGCCCGCACCGAATGCGCTGGTCAGCACGCTCATCGCGTAGCGGCGGTCGTCACCGGCGATAATGCTCGGGCAGCCCATCACAATGTTGGTCTGTTCGAAGCCCTTCTCCACCTCACGCAGCTCGCTCAGCGGAACAATGCCGCTGTCGGTGCGTACACGACGCGGTGCCGGTGCCACGCCCTCCTGCAGGTTCCAGCCGTAGCGGGTCAGCGCCTCCAATACGAGGCGGACCATGGTGCTGTGCTCCAGCGAACCAGCGGCAGAAATGACCAGGCGGTCCGGGGTGTAGTAGCGCTTGTAGTGCTCCCACACGGCGTCACGCGGCACCTCGGTAATCTCCTGCGGAGTACCGCCGATGGGGCGGCCCAGCGGGTTCTCTCCCATGAGCTGCTCCACGAAGTTCTCGAAGGCAACGTCGGTCGGGTCGTCCTGGTCCATGGCGATCTCTTCGAGGATCACGCCGCGTTCCTGTTCCAGGTGAGCCGGGTCCAGCAGGGCGTTGGTGACCATGTCGGTGATGACGTCCACCGCCATGGGTGCGTCATCGTCGAGCACACGCGCGTAGTAGCAGGTGTGTTCCTTAGCAGTCAGGGCGTTGGATTCGCCGCCCACCGCGTCGAAGGAGGATGCGATGTCCAGGGCGGTGCGGGTGCCGGTGCCCTTGAACAGCAGGTGCTCCAGGAAGTGGGTGGAGCCGAGCATGCCGGGGGCTTCGTCGCGGGAGCCGACTCCCACCCAGAAGCCGATGGATACGCCGCGGGTACCGGGCATTTTTTCGGTAATCACGCGTACGCCACCGGGCAGGATGGAGCGGCGCACCTCGTTACCGCCTACACCCTCGTAGATGAGGCGGCCGTGCTCGTAGTTGAGCTCTTCGGCGATGGCCTCAAGCTCGACGGGCAGGGAAATAGACATAGAGAGAAGAACCTTTCAACAGGTACGTCTGAAGGTAAGCATTCCCGCCCCACTACCTGTAGGCAGTCCCACAGTTGGTGGGGCGGGTGAGCGTCAAAAGATGCAGGGCAAGCACAGCGAAGGGGCGCCCGGTGCATCCGGCGGGGAGTGAACCGCACCGGGTGCGCCGAACGCCCCTCATCACTTAGCGGGGGTTACGACTACTCGTCGTCGCCACCCTCAACGACCGGTGCCAGCGAGAGCTTGCCGCGGTCATCAATCTTGGTGATCTCCACCTGGACCTTCTGGCCCACGGAGACAACGTCCTCAGCGTCAACAACGCGCTTGCCGCCGTTGAGCTTACGCATCTCGGAGATGTGCAGCAGGCCGTCCTTACCGGGAGTCAGGGAGATGAACGCGCCGAAGTCGGTCACCTTCACCACGGTACCCAGGTAGCGTTCGCCCACCTCGGGAACCTGCGGGTTAGCGATAGCGTTCACTGCCGAACGGGCAGCCTCAGCGGAGGGGCCGTCAGCTGCGCCGATGTACACGGTGCCGTCGTCCTCAATGGAGATGTCTGCGCCGGTGTCTTCCTGAATCTGGTTGATCATCTTACCCTTGGGGCCGATGACCTCACCGATCTTGGCAACCGGAATCTTCACGGAAATAATACGCGGTGCGAACTCGCTCATCTCGTCCGGTGCGTCAATCGCGCTGACGAGCACCTCGAGGATGTGCAGGCGAGCCTCACGTGCCTGGGTCAGTGCGCCAGCGAGCACGGATGCGGGGATACCGTCGAGCTTGGTGTCCAGCTGGATAGCGGTCACGAACTCGGAGGTACCTGCCACCTTGAAGTCCATATCGCCCAGTGCGTCTTCCGCACCGAGGATGTCGGTCAGGGCTGCGTAGCGGGTCTCGCCGTCAACCTCGTCAGAGACCAGGCCCATTGCGATACCTGCAACGGGTGCGCGCAGCGGCACACCAGCGTTCAGCAGGGACAGGGTCGATGCGCAGACCGAACCCATGGAGGTCGAGCCGTTGGAGCCCAGAGCCTCAGAGACCTGACGGATTGCGTAGGGGAACTCTTCGCGGGAGGGCAGCACCGGGGTGATTGCGCGTTCTGCGAGTGCACCGTGGCCGATTTCGCGGCGCTTGGGCGAACCCACGCGGCCGGTCTCACCGGTGGAGTACGGCGGGAAGTTGTAGTGGTGGATGTAGCGCTTGGACTTGACCGGGTGCAGGGAGTCCAGCTGCTGCTCCATCTTGAGCATGTTCAGGGTGGTGATACCCATGATCTGGGTCTCGCCACGCTCGAAGAGGGAGGAGCCGTGCACGCGGGGCAGGATTTCAACCTCAGCGGTGAGCTGGCGGATGTCGGTCAGGCCGCGGCCGTCAATACGGACCTGCTCGGTGAGGATGCGCTGGCGCACGATGTGCTTGGTCAGGGCGGCGAATGCCACGTCAACCTCGTCGGCGCGCTCTTCGAATTCCTTACCCTCGCCGGTCAGGGCCTCCTTGAGGTCTTCCTTCAGCTCAGCTGCTGCTGCTTCGCGCTCCTGCTTACCAGCGATGGAGTACACCTCGACCAGGCGGTCTGCGGCGAATTCCTTCACGGCTGCGTCCACGTCCTCGCCGTGGCCGCCGAAGAAGGGCAACTCAAGAGCGGGCTTGCCGGCGCGGGAGGCCAGGTCAGCCTGGGCCTTGCACAGGGCGGCGATGAAGGGCTTAGCGGCTTCCAGACCCTGGGCGACGACCTCTTCGGTGGGGGCGGTCTGGCCGTCTTCCTTGATGAGCTTCCAGGAGTTGTCGGTGGCCTCAGCCTCGACCATCATGATGGCGACGTCTTCGGTACCGTCAGCCTTGGTGACGATACGACCGGCAACAGCCATGTCGAACACGGCGTTTTCCAGCTGGGAGTACTTGGGGAAGCAGACCCACTGGCCGTCAATCAGTGCCATGCGCACGCCACCGATGGGGCCGCTGAAGGGCGCGCCGGAGAGCGTGGTCGATGCCGAAGCCGCGTTGATCGCGAAGGTGTTGTAGATTTCGTCCGGGTTGTAGGTCAGGACGGTCACGACGACCTGCACCTCGTTGCGGATGCCCTTGGTGAAGGCGGGGCGCAGCGGGCGGTCAATCAGGCGGGCTGCCAGAATGGCCTCGGTGCTGGGGCGGCCTTCGCGGCGGAAGTAGGATGCCGGGATCTTGCCGGCTGCGTACATGCGCTCTTCCACGTCCACGGTCAGCGGGAAGAAGTCGAAGCCCTCGCGGGGAGACTTGCCGACCACGGTTGCGGAGAGCAGGGTGGTCTCGTCATCGATGGTGACGAGCACCGAGCCGTTAGCCTGCTTGGCGAGACGGCCGGTTTCAAAGCGCACGTGGCGCTTACCGTGAATGCCGTTGTCGATTTCAACTTCAGCAAACTTGATTTCGGGACCTTCCACGGTTCCTTCTTTCTTCTTGGTAGGCCGTACGGCGCACGAGTCGGCCTTCGATAGGAAACCACGGCACCGCTCCCCTACATATGCCGATTTTTATCAGCAAGGTTGTGGGGTGGTGTTGTTCCGTAATTCGCTACCGAGGACCGCGGCGTGTGTGCCGGCACGGCCTTCTGTTCTTTCTTTCAGGTGAGGCGGCATCTTCTAACGCAGCTTTGGAATCTAGCCAAACATCTAGCTAGGAATTTAGCCAGCGGAAGATGCGCCCCTCAACGCGGCAGTACGGACGCGCTGGCGCTACCCGCCTCCGTGATGGAGGGTTGGTAGTGCTGACAGCACGTCCGCACACACCGCCTAAAGGCGATTAATCACCACAAAAGCGTCAAGACGCTCCTGTTTTATCGGCGCAGGCCCAGGCGCTCGATCAGCGAACGGTAACGCTCGATGTCGACGCTCTTCAGGTAGCCGAGCATGTTGCGGCGACGACCAACGAGGATCATCAGGCCACGACGGGAGTGGTGATCGTGCTTGTGGAACTTCAGGTGCTCGGTCAGGTCGGCGATACGACGAGACAGAACTGCAATCTGAACCTCGGGCGAACCGGTGTCGCCCTCGTGGGTTGCGTATTCCTTGATGATTGCCTGCTTGACAGCGGGATCCAGTGCCACTTTTAACTCCTAGAGTTAGTACCGCATACGTCCCGTACGGACGGTTGCCGCCGGGTGGTGGGCTTACGCCCTGTAATACACGTCGTCTACTGCGGACTGCAGACGCGTTCTTCCCATTCTACGCTACCGGGGCGCTTTCGTGGAAGGGTGAGCAGAAGCCCGGCGACAGGTAGCTCATCACACTACCGGTCGCCGGGCTTTGCAGCCGGGTTCTCGCACCGGGCTCTCACGCCGGGTTCTCGCACAGGGCTCTACGTTTATTCGGTGTCTGTGCTTCTGCTCCCTATGCTTCTGCTGCTTCAGCGCGAGTGCGCACCACCACGAGGCGGTAGTAGCCCAGCAGGAACAGGCACCAGATTGCGCCCATCACCAGCGCCAGCTGGGTATCGGAAAAGCAGCCGAAGAGCACCACGATAAAGATCATGAACGCCAACGCCAGGTAGCTCAGCCACAGGGGCTGGCGTACCGGCTGCGCCTCGGTATCGGCGCCGCTGCGCTTGAAGGCAATGTGCGCCAGCAGAATCATAACCCACACGAATACGGTCGCGAAGGTTGCCAGGGAGGCGACCACCTCGAACGCGTTCTCGAAGAGCACGTTCACAATCACGCCGACCGCCATAACCAGCACCATGATGAGGGTGGTCATCCAGGGCGCACCATTCTTCGTAACCTTCGCAAAGGAAGCCGGCGCCAGGTTCTGCTTCGCCAGGCCGTACATCATGCGGCCGGCACCGTACACATCCGCGTTCAGCGCAGAGATGGCGGCGGTAATGATGACCACGTTCAGAATCGAAGCGGCAGCCGGAATGCCCAGTCCCTCAAAGATCTGCACGAACGGCGAGTTCGCCTTGGTCACCGAGTACCAGGGGTACAGGGACATGATGACCGACAGGGTCAGAATGTAGAAGATGAGGATGCGCAACGGCACCGTGCGAATCGCCTTGGGAATCGAGGTGCGCGGGTCCTTCGCCTCACCGGCGGCAATACCGATGTTCTCAATACCGCCGAAGGCAAACATCACCACGGTAAAGCAAGCGAGGAAGCCGGTAAAACCGTTCGCGAAGAAGCCACCTTCAAGAGCCCAGAGGTTCGTAACCGAGGGCGCCACGGAGTCATGTGCCTGCACGCCCACGAAGAGCAGGGCGATACCGCCAACAATCATGGCGACAATGGCGCTGACCTTCACGAGCGTGAACCAGAATTCGGTCTCACCAAACGCCTTGACCTTCGCCAGGTTAATAGCGAGCAGAATCAGCAGGACCGAAACAATCCAAATCCAGGAGGGGCTGTTCGGGAACCAGAACTTCATGTACACGGCAAAGGCGGTGACGTCCGCAATGGCGACCAGCGCCATTTCCAGGGCGTAGGTCCAGCCGGTCACAAAACCAGCCCAGCGTCCGAGGTAGCGGGTGGCGTATTCGGAGAACGCTCCGGAGACCGGGTGCGCCAGGGCGAGTTCGCCCATTGCGCGCATCACCATGAACACTGCCGCGCCGCCAATAACGTAGGCAAGCAACACGGAGGGGCCCGCCAGCTGAATGGCGGATGCCGAGCCGTAGAACAGGCCGGTGCCGATGGCGGAGCCGAGGGCGATGAACATGATGTGACGCAGGGAGAGTCCACGCGCTAGCTGCGGGCTCTCGGAGGCAGCCGCCGCTGCTCCCTGCTGTACCGGGGTTGAGTCCGGGGTGGTATTCATCTTCTTCTTTTCCTTTACCTCGTGGGGTGTACCCGCCGGTGGCGGGGAAACTTATCGGGCGGTTCCGCAGTTCAGCAGGTGGCTGAGAGCGGTACCGGTTGATTCACTCCCCATCGAGTGATGGGGCGTTGCGCAGAAGGTGTTGCCTTCGCGCGTCGCCCCGGCGTACCCCCACCCGGCCGGTACGGCGGGAGGGAATACAAAAGACGGCGGGAAGGCAACGTTGCCTTTCCGCCGTCTTTGATGCAAAGACTACTTCTGTCGCTTACGTCCAATGACGATAGAGCACAGAGCGGTTGCAGCAGTCACGGTGTAGACTGCAGGCCACGCGCCAAGTTTCTTGGCGAGCGGATGAGCGGCGCCGAACGCGCCGAGGTACACAGCGGTAAGGAAGGTGGCACGGCCAGCGCCAGCCTTACGCTTCCAATTCTTGTAAGCCACGGCACCGCACAGTGCCAGGACAGCGCCACCGAGCGGGCGGATGCCGGTGCTAGATGCAACCTTGTAGCCACCGAGCAGACCGGTGACGGAGGCGAGAGTCGGGCAGAACTTCACGACGTACTCCTCTGTGAGATCGGACAGTTTCCACATTCATAGTACTCCACGACACACAGAATGTATATTCACCACGGTTAATATTTCTGCATTTCTTACGGACCGGGTACATCAGGTGCCTGATCACAAAAGACTGGGGTACAAAAACCAGTACAAAAAGACCGGTACAAAAATACCGGGGCGCAAAGAGCGGGGCGCAAACCCGTCAGGTTCACGCCCCGGCACTTGCCGCATGCGAGCTCACTTCGTGCCGCATGCTCTAGAGCTTTAGAGAGCCAGCTCCAGCGCCTCCAGCTGCGCCTCGGTCCACAGCTCAGCAGCCAGCTGCAGAGCGTAACGAGCCGAACGGGGAGCCACCACATCCACGGAGAGGTGGAAGTCCTGGTCAGCCTCCGGGCCGCACAGATCAGACACGCAACGCACTCCGATAAACGGAATCTCGTAGTTGTGGCAGACCTGCGCAATAGCGGTGGTCTCCATATCGGTGCTGATGGCGCCCTCGAACGCCTCGCGGGTGTCCTTCACGTTGTGGGCGGTTACGAAGGAGTTACCCGCCAGCATCTGGCCGCGGCGCACCTCCCACACGCTCTCAGCCTGCTCACGCACCGGCTCAAGTGCGGCGAGCGCATGCTCCAGAGCATCCTGCCACTCGTCCGCCTGGCCGTCGTAGCTTTCGGGCATGCCCGGAACCTGGCCGCGCGCGTAACCGAAGGCGGTCGCGTCGGCGTCAGTGTAGGTGTAGTTCTCGCCAATCAGCACGTCGCCCACGTTAATGCCGCGAGCCAAACCGCCGGCGGTACCTGCGCTGATGACGCCCAGGCAGTTCGAGGAGTAGCTGATCGCCTCGGTGACGGCACTCGCCGCGTTCACCAGACCGATCTTGGAGCGAACCAGCAGCAGCGGAACCTGGTCCTCGCCCACCTGCAGGTAGCGCGGGTGGAATACTGCGGCGCCCTCGGTGAAGGACGGCTGCAGCTCCTCGGTGGCCTTCAGGAAGGGTGCGAGCTCCTCGTCCATAGCCACCTGAATGATGATGGCGTTGGACATGCCGTCCATCAGCTCAAACATGCTGTTGAACGCCTCAGCCGGGTCGAAAGCGTTCGGGTCAAAGTCCACCGGGTTGAAGGCGGATGCGAAAGCGTCAGGAATCTGTGCGCTCATTACGCCATCACCTGCGCCCACTTATCGCGTGCCGCGAGGAACTCGCGAGCCGCAGCCTGCGCACCCTCGAGGGTGTGGTTGGCGCCCCAACCGCACTGCACCTCGTTCGCTGCCGGAACCTCGGTCGCGTTGAGGATATCGTTGAGGGTTGCTTCCAGGATGGGGAAGAACTCCTCGGGCTCCAGGCCCAGGGTCAGCGCGTAGAAACCGGTCTGGCAACCCATCGGGGAGAAGTCAATCAGACGGTCGGTGTGGTTGCGCATGTGCTCGGCGCTCAGGTGCTCGATGGAGTGCACGGTCGGCATTTCCAGGTGCGCGGTGTTCGGCTGGGTGAAGCGGATATCGTACTTGATGAGGGTGTCGCCACCGGGCAGGACCTTGCGGTCTGCGATACGCACGTAGGGGGCTGCCACGGCGCGGTGGTCGAGGTTGAAGGATTCGACGTTCATTTTTTCCATGACTCTATCTTCTCTTAAAACGAGGACGACTAAAACAGGGGTGCCTCGCGGGAGGCGCAGGACATCAAGGCGTGCGGCGCAGAACGTCAAGGCGTGCGGGGCACAAGGTTTCGTCGGAAGGCACAGGCGGTCAGGTGCGAAGAAGGTGCCCGCTTTTGCCCGTCCGGTCGGGCACGCAAAAGCCCCGGCGGCAGATCCGAAAATCTTGCCGCCGGGGCTTCAAAGCCCTTAAAGGCAAAAACTATGAGCGCAGGATGCTGCTCTTAGAAGTGGGGATGCTTCACTTCCGCCTGCACCGGGCACTCCGGCGGGCAGTAGTTCTTCGCGTCCTCAGCCAGCACCTCACGGGTCTGCACCACATCATCGTTAATCTGCTCAATCAGCGCCTCAACACCGGTGTACGCCACCATGGGGCGCAGACGCTTCACGAACTCAATCAGCACACGCTGACCGTACAGGTTGAAATCCTCCACGCGCTCTTCCGGGCGGTCAATCACGTGCGCCTCAACCTGGCGGTGCTCAATACCGTCAAAGGTCGGGTTCGTACCCACCGAAATAGCGGAGGGGTGACGGTTACCGTGCTCATCCACGAGCCAACCGGCGTACACACCGTCGGCGGGAATCAGGCCGCGCGCCTCAAGCTCAAGGTTCGCGGTCGGGAAGCCCAACTCGCGACCGCGCGCCAGACCGTGTACGACCTCACCAGCCATCATGTGGTGGCGGCCCAGCAGCTCGGTTGCGGCGGGCATATCGCCCTCCAGCAGCAGCTGGCGGATGCGGGTCGAGGAGCAGCGGGTGTTCTCATCCACCATCAGGTCCTCAACGACAACCACCTCAAAGCCGTACTTCTCCCCCAGCTCACGCATGGTGTTCAGGTCGCCGGAGTTGTTCTTACCAAAGCGCACGTCGTCACCGATGACCACGAAACGCGCGTTCAGCGCATCCACGAAGGTGGACTTCACGAACTCCTCGGGGGTCTGCGCAGCGAACTCCAGGTTGTAGTTCAGCAGCAGGTAGTCGTTCAGACCCAGCAGGCACATGAAGTAGCGGCGCGAACCCTGACCCATAATGTCGTGGTGGGCCGCCTCGGGACGGTGCACCTGCATCGGGTGCGGGTCAAAAGAGACCGCGATAGAGCTCAAACCGTGCTCTTCAGCAAGGGAGACCACGCGCGAAATCACGCGGGCATGTCCACGGTGCACGCCGTCAAAATTGCCGATGGTCACGACCGAGGGGCCGTAGCCGGCGGGGACCTCGCTCAAAGCGGTGTAGAGGGTCACGGGCTCTCCTGAAAAAGATAAATGTACCTAACCATCCTAGACCACAGGCGGCAGGATGCAGAATTCAAAACGGGAATCAACAGGGAATGGAACGGCGCCCCTCGCAGGCGGTGCCCTCTCCCCTACCTTTGCGGATGCGGCGGGGTATCTGGCACTCAACTGTGCAGCCTCCGCACCTGGAAAATCCATGCGCAGCACCCACCCATAAGAAAGCCCGGGCAGGCACCCCACCGTGCGGCAGGAACCTTCCCGGGCGTTACGACTACTTACGAGCCTGGTTACGAGAAGCCTTCAGCATCTCCTCGCGAATCTTATTGGACTTGTTAATCCAGCCGTACCACACCAGCAGGCACGGAGGAATCACAAGCTCAGTCACCATCAGCACGATCAGCGACCAGTGCGGGGTGCCGAAGAACGCCCACGACAGGATACGACCCACGCCGCCCAAGAAAACCACCAGGCAGGAGAACACGAGCATGTTCACCCACTTGAACTTCAGGGCAATGAACACGAAGGACAGGCCCACACCCACATAGGCTGCCGCGAAGAACACGTAGTTCGACTGCACCGAGGCGTTCGCAAAGTCCTGAGGCGCATCCGGAATGACGCGGACACCGCCCAGAACCTGCCACACACCGTACGCAATCATGAACAGACCGTACAGCGCCACCGCCGCGCGGAACGCCGCACGGTTCTGAGGCTTAGCCGCCTCCTCAAGGCTCTTGGGGCGGGCAAACGCCTCGCGGGTTGCCTTCTTCTCAGCCTTCTTAGCCGCCTTCTGCGACGCCTTATCGCCGGACGCCGGTGCGGCTACGCGAACACCCTCGGGTGCCTTCGCCGCAGAAATAGGCTCAGCGTTCTTAGCACCGGCAGCCTTCGCGGCACCGCTCTGAGTAGCAGCCCCGGTTACGGTAGCTTCAGCCTGTGCAGACTCCACGCGGGGTACCGGCGCGGTACGAGGCTCACTCGCCTTCTTAGCAGAGCTCTGGTTCTCGCTCATCTTCTCTCCTTCAGCGGGGCCGGGCGGCACCCGCACGAGTAGTCATGTGTGTTCAGGGGTTGTTTACGTTAGCGTGTTGAATGAATAGGGGGCGCACATTCGGTAGGGCGCATATTCAATAGGCACTGGATCAATCAGGCTTGAGGAATCAGGCTTGAAGGAATCAGGTGTGGGCAGGCGCAAACGCCGAACCCTCTTCGCCCATCATAAGCCCTCAACGCCTAGTTGAAGGAACGATTCGCCTCAAAAACCAGCACCGGGGCGGCCTGCACCTTCCCGCGCTGCTTCTTATTCTCCAGAAGGGCAACCAGGGTACCGTCCGGGGCGAAGCCCGCCACAATACCCTCAACGCTGGCATGCTGCACCGCGCCGGACTCATCCGCGCTCGCGTGCACGGAACGCTTCACCACGGAACCGTCACCGCTGGGGCTAATACGACGACCGTAAGAAATGTCGCTCGCCTCCGCGGCAGAGAGCTCACGCGCACCAAAGATGCGGCGTGCCGCCTCCTCCAGGGGAAGCAGCGGCAAATCTTCCAGCGGTGCCTCCGACTCTTCACGGCGCTGCTTCAACTGCGCCAAATCGGCGGCATCCTCAAGCACCACCGCGCCCACACGGGTACGGCGAAGAGCCGTCAGGTGGCCACCGGTGCCCAGAATCTTGCCCAAATCACGCGCCAGGGCACGAATATAGGTGCCCGAAGAGCACGAAACCGTCACCTTGCAGTCAATCACGGGAACCGAGGTTGCCGCGTGTTCGCCCTCATTCTCGGGGTCCTCAATCACGTACTCGGCAAAACCAGGGTTGATGGAATGTACCGTGAACTCGCTAATCGTCACCGGACGCGCCGCCAACTCAACCTGCTCACCGCTACGCACACGCGCATACGAACGAACACCGTTGATCTTAATAGCGGACACCGCAGAAGGAACCTGCAGAATATCGCCGCTCAGCTGCGCCACAGCCTCCAGGATGCGCGAGTGCATCTGCTCAGCGTCCAGACCGGTCAGCGCCTCGACGGCATCAGGATGCGCGGCGGTGTGCTCGCCCTCGGCATCCTCAGTCAGCGTCTCAATGCCCAGGCGAATCGTCGCGTCATAGGTTTTATCCTGACCGACCAGGTAGGTCAGCAGCTTCGTCGCCTTATTGATGCCCAAAATCAGCACGCCGGTCGCGGCGGGATCCAGCGTACCGGCGTGACCAACCCGCCGGGTGCCAGCAATACGACGCATCTGAGAGACCGCATCGTGGCTGCTCATCCCGGCGGGCTTATCAATGACCATCAGGCCGGACGGGCCCTGAGGTTGTTTCTTCGCCACTTAGGCGTCCTCACCCTCGGCAGGCTCATCCTTCTTGTAGGGGTCAGCCTCACCAGCGTACTCGGCACCCTCGGCTGCAGCAGCCAGGGCGGCGTCGCGCTCGCGAGTCTCACGCAGAAGCGCCTCAATGTGGAAGGCGTTCTCGGGAACCTCGTCAGCGACGAAAGTCAGGGTGGGGGTCAGGCGGGCAGTGATGTTCTTACCAACCTCGGCGCGCAGAATGCCCTTAGCGGATTCCAGCGCCTTCTTGGTGTTTGCGGCGTCCTCTTCGGAGCCGAACACGGTGTAGTACAGGGTTGCGTGCTGCAGGTCGTTGGTCACGCGGGCATCGGTAATGGTCACAAAACCGAGGCGGGGGTCCTTAACACGACGCTCCAGCGCCTTCGCCACAATTACCTTGATGCGGTCGGCAAGTCGTGCCGCGCGGGCTGCATCAGCCATGTGTTTCTCCTTGAAATGTTGTGGCGCTTCCGTGGGCACTCGAGGTGCTTTGGAAGCGTTCCAGGTAATGCGGAAGCGCCCGCCCCGCCAGCACCCGCCCCGCAGGCTCCAGTTTTAGAAGCCTGCGGGTGCGGGAACACTAGCGGGTGACGGGCGCATCAGCGTGTGAGTCTTAGACACGCGGCTTTTCGCGCATCTCCCAAGTCTCGATAATGTCGCCTTCCTTGATGTCGTTGAAGGAGCCGAGGCCAATACCACACTCGAAACCTTCGCGAACCTCGGTAGCGTCGTCCTTGAAACGACGCAGCGACTCGATGGTGAGGTTGTCTGCCACCACGGAACCGTCGCGCACCAGGCGTGCCTTGGCGTTGCGCTTGATGATGCCGTTCTTGACGATCGAACCTGCGATGTTGCCCCACTTGGAGGAGCGGAAGACCTCGCGGATCTCTGCGGAGCCGAGCTCCACTTCCTCGTACTCGGGCTTGAGCATACCCTTGACGGCCTGCTCAATTTCCTCAATCGCACGGTAGATGACCGAGTAGAACTTCATCTCGACGCCTTCGCGGTCGGCAAGTTCGGCAACGCGCTCTGCCGGGCGGACGTTGAAGCCGATGATGACCGCGTTGTCCACGGTAGCCAGGTTCACGTCGTTCTGGGTAATAGCACCCACACCGCGGTGGATGACGCGCAACTGAACCTCGTCGCCACCGGCGTCGATCTTCATCAGGGACTCTTCCAGTGCTTCCACAGCACCGGAGACGTCACCCTTAATGATCAGGTTCAGGGTGTCCATCTTGCCCTCAGCCACAGCGGCATCGAAGGACTCGAGGGTCACGCGCTTACGACGCTTAGCCAGCTGAGCGTTACGATCAGCAGCCTCACGCTTCTCAGCGATCTGACGAGCGGTACGCTCTTCCTCGGTGGAGAGGAAGGTGTCGCCTGCACGAGGAACGGTGGACAGACCCAGCACCTGAACGGGGCGGGACGGGCCAGCTTCCTTCACAGCCTGACCGTTCTCATCGAACATTGCACGAACACGGCCGTGAGCAACACCGGCAACGATAGCGTCACCGACGCGCAGGGTACCGGACTGAACCAGGACGGTGGAAACCGCACCGCGGCCCTTGTCCAGGTTTGCTTCAATAGCAACGCCGCGTGCTTCCTTGTTCGGGTTAGCAGTCAGTTCGAGCACGTCAGCGGTCAGGGTGACAGCCTCAAGCAGCTCGTCGATGTTGGTGCCGTTGCGAGCGGAGACGTCCACGAACATGGTGTCGCCACCGTACTCTTCGGGGATCAGACCGTACTCGGTGAGCTGGCCACGGATCTTGTCCGGGGACGCGCCTTCCTTATCGATCTTGTTCACAGCAACCACAATCGGCACGTTAGCTGCCTGTGCGTGGTTCAGTGCCTCAACGGTCTGGGGCATAACGCCGTCATCCGCTGCGACCACGAGGATTGCCACGTCGGTGACCTTCGCACCACGGGCACGCATAGCGGTGAACGCCTCGTGACCGGGGGTATCGATGAAGGTAATCGCGCGGTCTTCACCCTCAACGGTGGTGTGGACCTGGTATGCACCAATGTGCTGGGTAATGCCGCCGGCCTCACCATCAATGACGTTGGTGTTACGGATAGCGTCCAGCAGGCGGGTCTTACCGTGGTCAACGTGACCCATGACGGTAACGACCGGGGGACGAACCTCCAGAACGTCCTCGCCCTCAGCTTCTGCTTCGGCTTCGAGGTCGATGTCGAAGGATTCGAGCAGCTCGCGCTCCTCATCCTCCGGGGAAACAATCTTGATCGAGTAACCCAGTTCGGCACCCAGCAGCTCGAAGGTCTCCTCGTCCAGGGACTGAGTCTGGGTAGCCATCTCACCCAGGTGGAAGAGAACCGTAATCAGCGATGCCGGGTTTGCGCCAATCTTCTCAGCGAAGTCCATGATGGACGCGCCACGGCGCAGACGAATCTCGGTCGAGCCGTCGCCGCGAGGAACAACCACGCCACCGGGTGCCGGTGCGTTCAGCTGCTCCTGCTCATGGCGGCGAGCTGCCTTGGACTTGCGGCCCTTACGCTTGGAACCGCCGCGACCGAATGCACCCTGTGCGTTGCCGCGACCGCCGGGGCCGGGACGACCCGGACCGCGGTTGAAGCCGCCGCCGGAACCGCCGCCGCGACGTGCGCCGCCGCCACCGTTACCGCCGCCGTTGTTGGAACCGGACGCGCCGCCACCAACGTTGGATACCTTGGGCATCATCGAGGGGTTCGGGCGTGCGCCGCCGCCACCAGCCGGACGGGGTGCACCGGGACGTGCGCCAGCTGCCGGACGGGGGCCACCGTTACCACCGGGACGTGCGCCACCTGCGGGGCGGGGACCGCCGTTACCGCCGGGGCGTGCGCCACCGTTGCCACCGGGACGACCGTTACGTGCCGGACGGGGACCGCCGGAACGCTGGGAGTCGCCGCCGCCACGCTTCATACCCTGCTGGGATGCGAAGGGGTTGTTACCGGGGCGAGGACCGGGCTTGGGGCCGGGCTTCGGAGCGGCAGGCTTGGGTGCTGCCGGCTTCGGTGCAGCCTCGGGGCGTGCCATGCCCTGCTGGGATGCGAAGGGGTTGTTACCCGGGCGGGGGCCGCCGGGCTTGGGTGCTGCTGCCGGCTTTGCGGCGGGCTTAGCTGCTGCAGGCTTGGGAGCTGCGCTCTCAGCTGCGACAGGCTTAGCTGCAGGCTTAGGTGCCGGCTTAGCGGCAGGCTTTGCCGCTGCGGGCTTGGGGGCTGCCGCAGGCTTTGCGGCGGGCTTTGCTGCTGCGGGCTTGGGTGCCGGCTTAGCGGCAGGCTTAGCTGCCGACTCCGCGGGTGCTGCCTTTGCGGCAGGCTTAGCGGCTGCGGCGGGGAATTCCGCGCGCAGCTTCTTCAGAACCATGGGGTTCAGGGTGGAAGAGGAGCTCTTAACGAACTCGCCCATATCCTTAAGCTTGGCAATAACTTCCTTGGAAGGTACGCCTACTTCTTTAGCAAACTCGTGTACTCGAGGCTGAGCCAAATTTTCTCCATTCCCGGTCCGCACCGGGAATGGTGCGGACACTAATGTTTACGGGGTGCACGCCCGAAGGCGCGCCAATTCGTGAAATTGCCGGTGGGTGAGCACGAAAGGGTACTCATTTCGCGGCACTCATTAGATATCCATCAGTTTTCTGACTCGCTTTCAGATAAGAAGTCGTCAAACTCGTTGACTTACAGAGGGCATATACCCGAAAAGCGTCTATGAGGGGGTCGAGTCCGCAATAACGGCTCGAATCTGCTCACAGCACGCCTGCAGCTGGGCTGCAGGGACCGCTTTTTTGAAGGCGCGCGCCAGACCGTTCTTTTTCTGCAGAGCGGCTACGCACTTTTCGCTCGGATGGATCCAAGCGCCTCGTCCGGGCATAGTTCCCGCCGTATCGGGCTGATAGGGCGGGGTGTCCGCCTGCTCGGTAGCAGACGTGACGGGTGTGCGGGCGATGCGCAGCAGGTTGCGCTGTTCATCGCGGGCACGGCATCCGATGCAGGTGCGGACCGGTCCTTCAAACGCTTCGGAGGTTGCGGTGAGGTCGTGATTGCTCATGGTCCTCTCCCCTCTCTAGCGTGTGTAGAACCGCGTTCGCAGTACATTCGTGATGCTCTATCCGGTGCGCGTGAGGGCACGATAAAGCGCCCGGTTACGCACCGGCACATCTTAATAGTGTATCCCGTTTTTAAGAATCATGGGCAAAACTGTGACGCAGGCGCAAGAACACCGGGCACGTTGCTGCCCGATCTCTTGCGCCTGCATCAAAAGGATATGCCGCGGGATACGCCCCTCACCGGGGCTAATGCTTATTCAGCGTCCTGTGCGGACTCTTCTGCTGCTTCTTCAATTGCCTTCTCAGCGGAAGCTTCTTCAGCCAGGCTACGAGCCACGCGAGCTGCAACCTCTTCCTCGGCACGAACCTGAGCGTACTTGGACTCGGAGAGAATATCGATACGCCAGCCGGTCAGCTTCGCTGCCAGACGCGCATTCTGACCCTCACGGCCGATAGCCAGGGACAGCTGGTCATCCGGAACCACGGCACGAGCGGAGTACTCACGCGGGTTCGCGATAATGACCTCGGTGACCTTCGCCGGAGACAGTGCCGCAGCGATGAAGGTTGCCGGATCGGTCGAGTAGTCGACAATGTCAATCTTCTCGTCGTTCAGCTCGGCAGCAACCGCACGCACGCGGGCACCCATATCGCCGATGCAGGCGCCCTTAGCGTTGATGGTCGGGTTCTTCGCGGACACAGCAATCTTGGAGCGGTGACCAGCTTCACGTGCGATGGAGTTAATGGAAACCAGGCCCTCAGAGATTTCGGGAACCTCGTGCTCGAACAGGCGCAGAACCAGGTTCGGGTGCGAACGAGAAACCACAATCGAGGGACCCTTCGGGCCGCGGCGAGCCTCAACCAGGTAGGCGCGCAGGCGGGTACCGTGCGGGTACTTCTCGCCCGGAACCTGCTCGTTGCTGGGCAGAACAGCTTCAACGGTGCCCAGGTCAACCTGAACCATACGCGGGTTGTTGCCCTGCTGGATTACGCCGGACACCAGGGTGCCCTCACGGTCCTTGAACTCGCCCAGAACGGATGCGTCCTCAGCGTCACGCAGACGCTGCGAGAGCACCTGACGGACGGTTGCGGCAGCGATACGGCCAAAGTTGTTCGGGGTATCGTCGAACTCGTCAATCTTCTGGTTGTCCTCATCAAGCTCAGGAGCCAGAATGACGAACTCGCCGGTGGTGTGGTCGATGACGGCACGAGAGCCCTTAATAGCGCCGGGCTGCTTCATGTACGCAAGCAGCAGGGCGTTCTCAACCAGGGTGAAGAGCTCCTCCATGACGAGAGAGCGCTGCTTCGCCAATGCGCGCAGTGCGCCCAGGTCAATAGTTTTAATATCCTCCACGCTTTTCAGCCTTTCCCAGTTAGCACGGCGCCGGGACGCTTAGTGCGCCCCGGCTCCCGAACGGTATATACCTGGCACGGAGCACCCCGTGCCTGAAGCTTTAATAACTCTATTCTACCGGCTCAGCAGGCGAATTGAAGTCAATCTCGACGTGAGCAGAAGCAATATTTTCCCACGGAAGCAAGCTCGGCTCGTGGTACGACTCCTTCTGACCCTTCTTCGTGTTCTTCTTACGAGCCAGCACCGGGCCCTCATCCTGCACCTCGTGCAGACGCGCCAGGTACTCGGTGCCATCGGGTGCGGTGACCGCAATCAGGCGGGTGCGGGCACGCTCCCAGTGGCGGCGCTCGGTCAGGGCGCGGGTAGCACCGGGCGAGGACACCTCCAGCTCGTAGGGGAAGAACTCGTCGTTCTCATCCGCACGGTCCAGGGCGCTCGAAATCGCACCGGAAATCTCCGCGAGGGAATCCAGCGACAGCGAATCGGTACGCTCAGCGGTGTAGTCCACCGTAATCTTCACGGTGCGGTTCGCCGCCGGACCCGAAATCTTCAGGCCCTCCAGCACCAGCGAGAACTCGGAGATAACCGGGGCAATCGCCTCGGCAACCTCTTCCTCACGAATTGCGCGGGTACCCACGCGCACCGGTGCCTCCACCACGGGCTCGCTCTCAACGCGAGTGCGGGGAGTGTTCACACCATTCGCCACGCGGGATGCGGCACGGCGCGCGCGCGCATTCGGGGCGCTCTTCTTAGAGCCAGAACGCTTCGGCTTATATGCCATAGTTCTCTTCTTTCATTCTTCCGCCGCTACCCTGCCCCACCTCCTGGGAGGCGGGGCAGGTGGCGACGGTTTTACATCTTTGCGGGCTAGTGGCGCACCTTAGGCGCCGCGCACCTCAGCGATGACCTCAGCCACCGCGTTCTCGACGGACACCTCGCGAGCCTCACCGCTGCGGCGGTCCTTCAGCTCCAGCACGCCGTCCTTGAAGCCGCGACCAATCACCAGGATGGTGGGCACACCCAGCAGCTCGGCGTCGCCGAACTTCACGCCGGGGCTGGTCTTCGGGCGGTCGTCCAGCATGACCTGCAGGCCGGCGGATTCCAGGGATGCGCTGAGCTCTTCAGCGTACTCGTGGGATGCTGCGTCCTTGCCGGTGATGACGATGTGCACATCTGCCGGTGCCAGGTTGCGCGGCCAGATCAGGCCCTTCTCGTCGTGGTTGCCCTCGGCGATAGCAGCCAGTGCGCGGGTCACGCCCACGCCGTAGGAGCCCATGGTCACGGTCTGCAGCTTGCCGTTCTGGTCCAGAACCTTCAGGCCCAGTGCCTCAGCATACTTGCGGCCCAGGGCGAAGATGTGACCCATCTCGATGCCGCGGGCTGCCACCAGTTCGCCGGAGCCGTCCGGTGCCGGGTCGCCTTCGCGCACCTCGCACGCCTCAATGACGCCGTCGGCGGTGAAGTCGCGGCCGAAGACCAGGTTCGCCACGTGCTTGCCCTCTTCGTTTGCGCCGGTCACCCAGCGGGTACCGCGCACCACGCGGGGGTCAACGAAGAAGGGAATGCCGGTTGCGGAAGCTACCGCATCCTCGTCCTCGGTGTGCGCACCGAACAGGGGCGCATCCAGGCTCAGGCCGGGGCCAATGTAGCCCTTGACCAGCTGGGGGTATGCCTTCAGGTCCTCTTCGCTGGCTGCCTCAACCTCAACCTCGCCGCCGATGCCCAGCAGGGCGCCGATGTTGACCTCAACGCGGCCCAGGTCCACGGCACGGTCGCCGGGAACGCCCACGGCGAAGACCTTACGCTCGCCGGAGGGGGTGATGACGGTGCCCAGGAAGCACTTGAGGGTCTGCGAAGCATCCAGGGTGCCGCCGATAACCTCGGAGTGTAGTTCGTTCATGCGCTCCACCAGGGTCTCAATGGTGGCGGAGTCGGGGGTGTCCACAACGAGTGCCGCCGGGGTGTCCACGGTGATTTCGATTTCCTCGGGAACCACGGTGGTCACGGCCTCAACGTTTGCCGCGTAGCCACCCGCGGAACGCACGAAGGTGTCCTCACCGATGGGGGTCGGGTGCAGGAACTCTTCACTGCGGGAGCCGCCCATTGCACCGGACTGTGCGGTCACAATGACAATCTCCAGGCCCAGGCGCTCGAAAATGCGCTGGTAGGCGGCACGGTGCGCCATGTACGCCTCGTTCAGGCCCTCATCGTCAATGTTGAAGGAGTAGGAGTCCTTCATGACGAACTCGCGGCCGCGCAGCAGACCCGCGCGGGGGCGCGCCTCATCGCGGTACTTGGTCTGAATCTGGTACAGGTAAACCGGAAGGTCCTTGTAGGAGGAGTACAGGTCCTTGACCAGCAGGGTGAACATTTCCTCGTGGGTGGGTGCCAGCAGCATGTCGGCACCCTTGCGGTCCTTGAGGCGGAAGAGGTTATCGCCGTATTCGTCCCAGCGGTTGGTTGCCTCGTAGGGCTCGCGGGGCAGCAGTGCGGGGAAGTGAACTTCCTGCGCGCCGATGGCGTCCATCTCTTCGCGGATGATGTTCTCGACCTTGCGCAGTACCTTCAGGCCCAGGGGCAGCCAGGTGTACACGCCCGGGGCTGCGCGGCGGATGTAACCGGCGCGAACCAGCAGCTTGTGGCTGGCGACCTCAGCGTCTACGGGGTCCTCGCGCAGAGTGCGCACGAAGAGGTTGGAAAGGCGAAGTACCACGATTCTCCTTGAAAGGTCGATAGGTTTAGGTAGGGTGCCCACGGCTCACCGGGTAAGCCACGAAAAAGGCACAGTCGTCTTTAATTTTATAGCGTTTTAGGGTTCGGCGTGTTTAGCGCTCAAAAATGATGGTCGAGAACTGCCCAATCTGCTCCCAACCGGTCCCCCGGTACATGGCAAGAGCGCGGGCGTTGTAGTCGTTCACGTACAGGCTCAAATGCGGGTAGCGGCGCTGCAGAATCTGCGCGGCGGCGGCAAAGAACGGCTTAGCCAGCCCGTAGCCGCGGTAGTCCGGATGCAGCCACACGCCCTGCACCTGCGCGGCGTCCAGGTTCACGATGCCCGCATCCGCCTTGAAGATCACCCGCCCGTTCACATCGGCGACAATGGCGCTGCGCTGACCGGCAATGAGCGTGCGCAGGCGCGCCGCATAGCCGTCACCGTAGCGGGCAATCGGGTCGAAGCCGACCTCCTCGGTGAACATGGCGGCCGCGGCGGGCAGAAGCTCCCCCAGGTCCGCGGAGGTGGCGAGGCGCGCATACCCGGCAGCCTCACCGCTGAGTTGGACAGCACCGGCGGGACTCTCCCCCGACTTGAGGGGCTCGGGTTTGATGGGCACGGGTTTGAGAGGCGCGGGCAGGTGCGCCGGCAGCTCAGGAAGCTCCGCCTCGTAGAAACGGGCGAGGTCCTTCTCCGGCGGCAGATACAGCAGCGGCTGATTGGGACGCTCCGACAGAACCCGTGCACGGTGATCGCAACCGTCACCCAGGCTCGGCTGCAGCATCTGCAGTAGCGGGCTCTTAGCGCCGCGAGTCTGCTCGCATAGCTCCTGCATGCGCGTCCACAGGGGCATCACGAAGACGCTCTCACCGAACATGGAATCCAGGCGAGAACCCACCTGCAGAAGTAGCTGAGCCAGCGCGTCACGATGCGCGAGCGCCGTAGCATCCAGGGTGGTGGCGTCAGAGGTTTCTACACGTTCGGCAACATCATGTTCAACCGCGGCACCGCACAACCGCACCGGCACCACATTCGAACCCAACAGCAGCACACAGCACAACTGCCCGTCACGCTCACAACCCACAAAACCCTGATAGTAATGCAACGGAATACGCGGGGACCTCACCGGAAGAGGGCACGCCAAATAATGCTCAATGGAGTACAGATTCGGGACCGGGTCACTGAACAGGACCTCCTCCAGCTCATCGCACCACCGAGCATCCAGAGCAAAAACGTGTTCCTTCACGCGATCAGGCATAGGGGAAGAATCCATCGACGAAACAGCAGCAAACGAAACAGCAGCACGCCGGGCACGATTAGCCTTACGGCGGCGAGAAAAAAGAGTGAACATGACCTGTTGAGTGATAGAGAATGAGCGACAAAAATTAAGTGAAAATACGGGGACACACCCCCGAAAAAGTAGCCGGATCTTGCGGCCACAACCGGCAGCGGCAAGCACCAAGCCTGCCACCACCATAACCGGACATAACCGGAAAAGCGCGGAGGCGCCCTCACCAGGGCGCCTCCGCGCACAAAAGCTAACTAGCTCACCGAAACAGCCGGGGAACCCTCGGGAACATACTCGCCCGAAGCCTCCATCTCAGCAGCAATACGGGTCGCCTCTTCAATCAGAGTCTCAACAATCTGATCCTCAGGCACAGTCTTAATGACCTCGCCCTTCACGAAAATCTGGCCCTTACCGTTACCGGACGCCACACCCAGGTCAGCCTCACGAGCCTCACCCGGACCGTTCACCACGCAACCCATCACGGCAACACGCAGCGGAACCTTCATGTGCTCCAGGCCCTTAGTCACGTTCTCGGCAAGCTCCCACACGTTCACCTGCGCACGACCACACGACGGGCAAGAAACGATATCCAGCTTGCGGGGGCGAAGGTTCAGCGACTCCAGGATCTTGGTGCCCACCTTCACCTCCTCAACCGGAGGAGCAGACAGCGACACGCGAATAGTATCGCCAATACCTTGAGACAGCAGAGTACCGAACGCCACCGAGCTCTTAATAGTGCCCTGGAACGCCGGACCAGCCTCAGTCACACCCAGGTGCAGGGGCCAGTCACCGCGCTCAGCCAGCTGACGGTACGCCTCCACCATCACCACAGGGTCGTTGTGCTTCACAGAAATCTTGAAATCACGGAAACCGTGCTCCTCAAAGAGCGAAGCCTCCCACACAGCAGACTCAACCAGAGCCTCCGGAGTAGCCTTACCGTACTTCTCCAGCAGACGCTTATCAAGCGAACCAGCATTCACACCAATACGCAGAGAAACGCCGTGGTCCGAAGCCATCTGAGCGATTTCCTTCACCTGGTCGTCGAACTTACGGATATTACCCGGGTTCACACGCACAGCACCGCAACCAGCCTGAATAGCCGCATACACGTACTTCGGCTGGAAGTGAATATCAGCAATCACCGGAATACGGGACTGCTTCGCAATAATGGGCAGAGCCTCCGCATCCTTATCAGTCGGGCACGCCACACGCACAATATCGCAACCGGCAGCGGTCAACTCAGCAATCTGCTGCAGAGTCGCACCAATGTCGTGGGTCTTAGTGGTCGTCATCGACTGCACCGAAATCGGAGATTCAGAACCAACACCGACAGAACCCACCTTAAACTGGCGAGTCTTACGACGCGGGGACAGAACCGCGGGAGCGGGCTTCGGCATACCAAGGCTGACCGACAAGGTTTTCCTCCATACATGGGTTATGAAGGACGTACGACGCATCCTTCGTTCAACTTTTTATTGTGCCACTGACGCGAAAGAAAGCACTAATACGGGTACCCTTACCGCGTGCAACAACACACTAAAACAGGGTGATGGGCTTAACAATATCCGCCACAATCAGAATGACAGACATCACGATAAACGCGCCCGCCACCACATACGTCAACGGCAACAACTTCACCGGATCAAACGGACCCGGATCCTTACGCCCAGTCAAACGTGCAAAGAAACGACGCACACCCTCCCAGAGCGCACCCAACACATGGCCACCATCCAGAGGCAGAAGCGGAATCAGATTAAACGCAAAAAGCATCAAATTCATATTCGCCACCAGCGAGACCAACATCGCAGCCTTCGCCTTCACATCAATACGGTCAGTAGCCGTCACCTCACCGGCAATACGACTCACACCAACCACAGACACCGGCGACTCAACACTACGCTCACCACCAGTCACCAAAGTCACCGTCAACTCCCACACACGCTGCGGCAACGACAACATCGACGAACCCACACGCGAAAGCGTATCGCCCACCATCGCAGGCACCTCAGTAATAGAACCAGGCACCAACTCACTCGACGGCGAAACACCCACAAAACCGCCACGAGTCGTCGCAATCGAACCATCCGCAGCACGCGCATACTGGCCCTTACCATCCGAAACCGGGCGGATCATCTCAACCGGAGTCACCGACAAATCCAGACGCTGACCATTACGCTCCACCGTCAAAGTGCTCGGGTGAGAACCCGCCGCACGAATCGCCGAAGACACAGCCTCCCACGAACCCGTCGACGCACCATTCACAGCAACCACACGGTCACCCACCTGCACGCCAGCAGCCTTAGCGGGCGACGGGGTGGACTTATCGGTGCACTCGCCATAGCTAATCGAATCATGAGTGACATTCACGCTCGGCACGCACTCAGACACCGCCGACACCTTATTCGTCATCTGCGCCGTACCAAAACCACAAATCAGCACAGCAGTACACACCACACCAATCAGCAGGTTCATGGTCGGGCCACCCAGCATAATCACCATGCGCTTGAGCACCGGCAACTTATAGAACAGGCGGTCCTCATCGCCGGGCTTCAGGCGCTCAGCGTCCGCCGCACGCGCCTCCTCAGCCATGGACGCAAACGGGCTGGTACTCCCCGAATGACCCTCCGTATGGTGCTCCTTCACTTCGGTGGGGCTCGGCGGGTACATGCCAATCATCGAAATGTAACCGCCCAACGGGATCGCCTTGAAACCGTACTCAGTCTCGCCGCGGCGGAAAGAGAACACGGTCTTACCGAAGCCAATCATGTACTGCGGAACGCGCACATTAAATAGCTTCGCGGGCACCAGATGCCCCACCTCGTGCAGGGCAATCGAGACGGCAATAGCGATTGCCATGAGGATAATGCCCACAGCGTACAGCAGGATTTCCACGCTTTTTCTCGTTTCGGTTCGGGGATACGAAGCTTCTAGGATACTCGCTTAGCCTGTGAAGGCGCCCTCCCCCGCCTCATGTGACTATGCAGGACGGTGTGGGTGGGTACGCTATACCCTTCCTCCGTTGGTTGGGACGGCACGCCGCATGTTTCCTCCGCGCCTACGCAGGGGCACCCGTCACCCGGACGCTCCGCCCATCCTTGCTTCGCTGCGGAGAGCGTCCGTGTGACACCCTGAGGGCGCTTCCGGAAAACACGGCGCACCACCGCAGGTAGCCTAGCGTGCGCGTGGAGGGGCGGTGTCGTCCGAAGTGACATCAGGGTGCCCGAAGCGAAGCGAGGGCGGGTGCCCCTGTAGGAACGAGGACGAACACCGTCCCTTCATGTCTTCCTCAACGGCTAGCCTGCCGCCAGGGTCTGCGCCGGGTCAATACGCGAAGCCTTCGCCGCCGGGTACAGACCAGCCAACACACCAACCAGCGCGCCAGCGCCCAGGCCCAGCAGGATAGTGTCAGCGCTAATAATCGGCGTCCAACGGTTCAGCAAAGACACAATCGAAATGCCGTTAACCGCCAGCACAATACCAGCCACCGCGCCCAAGATGCCGGTCAGTAGCGCCTCCGCCGAGAACTGCAGCAGAATACCCGAAGGGCGCATACCAATAGCCAGACGCAAACCCACCTCACGGCGACGCTCCATCACCGCAACCAGGAACGTGTTCATAATGCCCATCGCACCAATCACGAGGGTAATAACGCTCATGGCAAGAAGCATCGTGCGTTGCTGCTGGTCGACAGCCTCACGAAGGGTCTTCGGCTCCGGCGGCACACTCACGCTATACAGGGCGGGACGTTCCGGCGAGAGCGCGTACGGTGCTTCCTCCGCAATCTGGTTTGCGGCACCTGCAACAGTACTCACCACAATCTGAGTGGAACGCTTACCGGTCTGCGCCGCAGCGCCACCACCACCGGCAGCGGGCTGTGCTTCTTCAGCATCGGCACCAGGCTTCGCGCCCAGAGGCAGGTAGACCGAACCGTACGAAAGAGTCAGCGAGGGATTCTCCCTCACCACACCGATAACGGTGTACGGCTCGTCGTGAATATAAACCGTGACCCCGGGGCTATAGGGCAGCGCGAGCTGGCGCATCACGCTTTCGCTGAGCACCACGACCTTATCGTTACGCTCCACGTGCCCCTCATCGAAGGTACGACCCCACACCAGCTCGTGACCCTGCACGCTAAAGATACTGGGCGTTGCCGCCAGAACGGACGCCGTCACGTTAGCACCGCGCTCACCGAAGTTGTCGGGGCCGCGCTGAATATCGGTGGATTCATCCAGCTGATCCACCAGTGCGGTACCGGTCACTCCGTTCAGCTGGCTAACACGCCGGTAGTTCTCGCTCGCCGCCAGGCTCAAGAGTTCAGTACGGCTCATAGCTTCGGTTCGGGTAGAGCTAATCGTCAGGTGCTTAGCCCTAAAAATGTCGAAGCTGTCCGCCAGCTGCCCAGAAATGGTGGCGGTCAGACCAACGGTCAGCACAAGCGAAGCGATACCCAGAACCACACCAAGCATGGTGAAGATATTACGCCTCACCCGGTGAACGGTAGCGTCCCAGGCTTCTTTGAGGGAGGCGAGCGCCCAGGGTGCACGCCCGCTCCCCTGCGGCTTAGAGGCTTGTTCCTCAGTAAAGCTAGGCAGGTTCAAAGACGCACGAGCGGTCGTTTCCTCCTGCCGCGGCGCCTTCTGCTCGATGAGCTGCCCCTCGTGCATGCGCAGCACCCGGTCGCAGTGCTCCGCCACGAGCGGGTCGTGGGTAATCACAATCGTGCTTTGCTGATTACCCGTGCATTCACGGAGCAGGTCAATCACTTCACGGGTGAGCTCTTCATCCAGCGAGCCGGTCGGCTCGTCACAGAGCAGCAACGCCGGTTCCCCGATGAGCGCACGCGCAATAGCTACACGCTGCTTCTCGCCACCGGAGAGAGTGGTGATGGGCGCATCCGTCCGGTGGCTCAACCCCAGCAGGGCGAGAGTATCCGCAACACGTTGCGCTCGCTCCGCTTTGGGCACACCACGGTAAATGAGCGGTAGCTCAACGTTGCGGTACACGTTCTTATGCTCGATGAGGTGGAACGCCTGGAAGACGAAACCGATGTTGTCTAGGCGCGCTTCAGCTCGCTGTGCCGCGGTGAAGGTTGCGGTGTCTGTACCGTCCAGCAGGTAGCTGCCGGAGGCGGGCGTGCTGAGCAGACCGAGGATGTTCAGCAGGGTTGATTTGCCACTGCCGGACGGCCCCAGGATTGCGACGACTTCTCCGTAGCGGACTTTCAGGTCAATATTTTTGAGCACGTCAATTCGAGTGTCACCCTGCATAAAGTGCTGGGACACTCCCTGAATATCGACGCTATAGGTTGGTGGGTGCGCGTGAGCAGCGCGGGAGTCAGTCATGGCTACTCCCTACTTTTTCTCGCGCATGATTTTGACGCTATCGCCTTCGTGCAGGTCACCGGTGACGGCGTTCTTGCCGTTGGCGTTGCTGATGACGGTAACGGTTACCTCGCGTTCTTCACGTGCCTTCGATCCGTTGGAGCTTTCGGGGCCGAGCACGATGACTCGGGTCTGTCCGTCACGGGTGTAGAGCGCCGATGAGGGCACGACCAGGTGCGCTTCGGGGGTTTCTTCGAGGGTGAGTTCCGCGTTGACGGCGCCTCGGAGGCTGTCCGCCTTATCCCCTACGTCGAGGGTGAGGATGCGTTCCCCTTCGGTGCTTCCTGCCGCACCGGCTGCGCCGTTGAGGTTGGAGCCAGCCGCACCTTCTGCGCCATTGGCCTGGCGACCGGCCTGGCTGTTGCCTGCGGCACCTGCGGCTTCGGTGGTGTTCTTGTATCCGAGGGTTGCGACGTACTCAGTATCACCGAGGGAGGGCACGGTTACCTTCTGACCGCTACGAGCTTCGGGGGTGAGCCTGCCGGTGGTTCCGGTGCAGCTGAGAGTCTTGTTACCTTCTGCGATGGTGGCTATGGGACCGTCCGCGATAGCGCCGGTTGCGCGGGGGTTGCCGGTGACGAGTCCGGCACGGTTGATGATGAGGAAGTAGCGGGCGGGAATGGGCTGGTCAGTCTTGACGTGCGCGTAGCCGAGGCTGTCGAGGAGGTTGTTGAGAGCCTCGTAGGTGTCTTCGGTAATGCGCGCGGGCTGCGGGCCCTGACGTCCCATGGCGGTCAGTGCCTCGTTGAGGAGTGCGGCGTCGGGGCCGCTATCATCGAGTTTGAGATCGCGGTAGAGCGCGAAGCCGCCGGTGAGGGTGATGAGAGGTTCACCGTTGACTTCTGCGATGAGGGTTCCGTTGCCGACGGTGTCACCGTGTTTGATGGTGATTGCGGTGTACTGTCCTTCGCCGCTGTAGCGTAGCGGGGTTGAGGTGGCGTAGTTCGCGGTGCAGGTCAGGGGCACGGTGGTGCGTAGTTTTTCGCGGGTGACCGTGGCGGTGATGGTGGAGGGGCTCGGGGGTGCCGCTTCCGCGTCTTTTTGGGCGGTGGTTTTGATGTTTTGGGCGCTGATGAGCGTACCCACGGTGATGATGAGGAGCAGGGCGATAATGCCGTAGAGCCAGAGGGTTTTCTTCTGACGGTTGGGGGTGGCGCTCATGGGGTCCCTTCTTTGGGTGCGCGTACGGGAACGCTATTGTCTGTGCCGTTTGGGCTTAGGCGGCGATGCCGTGTGGGGTTAGTTTGTGCCCGGCACGGGGATACGTACCGGGCACAATACGCTGTGACGAGGTGCAGCCTCCATGGCTACTCTGTACGCCTGTTCTGGTTAGTCCGGTCTGGATAGCCCGGTCTGATTAGTCCGCAGGATTAGCTCAGAATCTTTCGGGCGTTTTCTTCAGCGGTTTTCTTGATCGTGGTCACCTGCTCGATGAGGCCCTGCTCCTTTTCGAGGAAAGAACTCAGGTAAGCGATAGCAATCTTTCGCTGTTCGGCATCCAGCCCGGTTGCTTCACGGCAGGTCGCATCGTTGATTGCCAGTTCGTGGGTGTCTTGGTTGTTCTGGCGGTACTGTAGGCGAGCCATATCCGGAGACGTGTAGTCGCCTCCGAAGCGTTCCTTCATGCACTGTGCCCACTTCTCGGTGGCGGGCCCAAGATCTTTGAAGATTGCGTCGTTGTTAAGGTAGTGAACCGCAGTGACGTTGACCTTTTTTATGATCGCGCGGGATTCTTCTGAACCGAAGACTGCGCGGGTGGCTTCTTGCTGGCAACCGCCCTTTCCTTCAGTGCCGTGAAGAGCCTGCATTTCGGCGTCGCTCATAGTGCGGCTCTGCTCTTCCAGCTCAGCAGTTACCAAAGACCAGCGCTCTTTGTATCCGCGAGTGCGGGCATCCGCGACGGTGAGAGGTTCGAAACCAGCGGTCTGTAGCAGCGGGATTTCAGTTTCTCCGGCAGGGACCTTGTAGTTCGGGAATCCTCGTTCAGCCATGCACTGGCTCAGGGAGCGCTGGTAGGCACGAACAACGTTGTCAGAAAGTGAGGCGAGGTTTTCTACTTTTTCGATAGCTTGACTATCAGGGTTCTTGGAGGCGCTATACGCCTTCTCAGCGTTAGCGGACGCCGAGGAGTCGGCACTGGGCTGCCCGGATGCGCAGGAGCTAAGCAGCAGGGTCAGCGGGAGTAGAGCCCCGGCGAGGGTTCGTAGGGTGTTCTGTCGACGCATAGGGGCACTTCCTCGTGAAATATAGCTGCATCTTTGTCCGCTCGTTCAGGGGCTCTTCGTTGTTTGCCCTTGAGAGAAGATGATTTGAACACTAGCCTACTATGCGCCGGGGGGGGGGAGGCAAGGGGGGACGGTGTTTATCCTCGCCTCTCTGGTGGGGATGGCACGCCGTATGTTTCTCAATCGGGATACGGCTGGAGGGGCGGTGTTCGTCCTCATTCTGCACCATAGCGTTTGGGGAGGCACGCCGCATATTTCCTCCGCGCCTACGCAGGGGCACCCGTCACCCGGACGCTCCGCTTCCTCCTCGCTTCGCTGCGGAGAGCGTCCGTGTGACACCCTGAGGACGCTTCCGGAAAACACGGCGCGCCACCTCGGGTAGCTTGGGGCGTGGAGGGGCGGTGTCGTCCGAAAGTGACATCAGGGTGCCCGAAGCGAAGCGAGGGCGGGTGCCCCTGTAGGAACGAGGACGAACACCAGCCCCTCCACGCCCCATCCCATAGAAATGCGAGTACCGCCCTCAGAACCGGCTAGTTGCCGGTCATACCCAGCAGCTCATTCGCGCGAACACGAGCCCAACGCTCCGCGTTCAGCACCGCCTCCAGCGTCAAATCAGCGTCAGAGACAGCCTCAGCGCTGCCGGTGTGCTCTTCCAGCACGCGTGCGACCGAATCGACAATGTCGGTAAAGCGAATCGCGCCCGCATGGAATGCTGCCACGGCTTCCTCATTGGCGGCGTTGAACACTGCCGGATGGGTGCCGCCGACCTTACCGGCGTCCTTGATCATGCGCACGGCGGGGAATGCTTCCTCGTCCAGCGGCTCAAAAGTCCAGGATGCAGCCTTCGACCAGTCACAAGCAGGCACGGCACCGGGGATGCGGTGCGGCCAGGTCAGGCCCAGCGCGATGGGCAGAACCATGCTCGGCGGGGACGCCTGCGCAATGGTTGAGCCGTCCACGAACTGCACCATGGAATGCACGATGGACTGCGGGTGAACCGCCACGTCAATACGGTCCAGGTCCACGCCGAACAGGTGGTGCGCTTCAAGCACTTCGAGTGCCTTGTTGACCATGGTTGCCGAGTTGGTGGTGACGACCAGGCCCATGTCCCAGGTGGGGTGTGCGAGCGCCTGCGCGGGGGTCACGTCGTGCAGCTGTTCGCGCTTGTAGCCGCGGAACGGGCCGCCCGATGCGGTGAGGATGAGTCGGTCGATTTCTGCGTCGGTTCCGGAGGCGAGCGCCTGCGCGAGGGCGGAGTGTTCGGAGTCGACGGGCACCATGGGGGTGTTCAGGGGGGATGCGTCGACGGCGGCGCGTACGAGCGGGCCGCCTGCGATGAGGGATTCCTTGTTGGCCAGTGCCACGCGGTAGCCGCTGTTGAGGGCGGTGAGGGTCGGTTCCAGGCCGATGGAGCCGGTGATGCCGTTGAGGACGGTGTCTGCCGGGTGTGCTGCCGCCTGTACGGAGGCTTCGGCGCCGTGGGCGATCTGCGGGGTGTAGCCGGTGACGCCGGCTTCAGAGGCTGCCGCTTCGATGAGTTCGCGGAGGCGCTGCGCGTCGGCGGCGGTGCCGCTGGTGGCGACCAGTTCGGCGCGCACGTGCACTGCCTGGCGTGCGAGCAGTTCGAGGGATCGGGAGCCTGCGGAGAGGGCGACGACCTTCAGCGGTGCGTCGGCGGCGGAGGCGCTGGTGCCTTTGAGTGCGGCGAGGTGGTCGATGACTTCCATGGCTTGGGTGCCGATGGAGCCGGTTGAGCCGAGGAGGGTGACGCGCTGCGGTGCGCGGGTGAGTTCTGTGAGGGCGTCGGTGAGGCGGTCGCGGCTGCCGCCGACGCGTGCTGAGGATCCAAACTTCATGGTTCTAGTGTCTCATGAGCTCGCGGGTACGTTCGGGTACTGGCGCCGCCTCTCACGTTAGAAGGCCCAGCGTAGATGAACCCCAGCATAGATGAGCCCCAGCTTAGAAGACCCCAGCGCAGAAGAATCCCCCACCCTGTCATACGGGGCGGGGGATTCAACACTTCACGTTTTAGAGCAGATCCTGCAGCAACTCAATGCAACGGTCCAGGAAGGCGTCCACCTGGGATTCCTCGTAGCTGACGGTGCCCGAGGCGGGGCGGAACTTTGCGTGGCGCACCACGGAGGGGTCCAGCGGCTCCTCGCTGTTGAGCTGGGCGTACACGCGGTCGCAGATGGCGTCCACGTCGCCGACGAAGTAGCCCATGTGGCGGCGCTTGCTGGGGCGGCGGAAACGCTCACCGGCGGGGCGTTCCAGGCGGCCTGCGAGTAGCTCGCCGGTCTCTACGAGGGAGCGTTCCCAGTTGTCCAGGCCGTACGCCTCAATGTAGCGGCTGCGTTCGAGCTTGGCGAAGCGTTCCTCAATCTTTTCGAGGGCGCGGTCGACCACATCCAGCTGGTAGCCGCCGGGTTCTTCGCGGAAGACGACCTGGCGGATTCGTCGGGAGGTGTAGAGGTCTTCGGGCAGTTCGGCGGCTCCGCTGAGCTTCTCGTAGTCCTCGGCGAGGCGGGTGAACAGGCGGTCTACTTCACTGCGCTTGTAGCCGGGTTCGGTTTCTGCTGCACGGGCAAATCCGCCTCCGTGGGTGGTGCTTGCCAAGGTGGGCTCCTCTCGACGATTGAACTTTAAGAATACCAATGCGCAGGCTACCTGGTGCAAGGTGGGCGGGCGGCGTCTTAGATATAGCCTTTTACGCCTCTATTCACCGGGTACAGCGAAAGCGGGCACAGCAAAGGCGGGGCGCCCCTCCCCCATTCGTGGGAAGAAACGCCCCGCCTCCATAAGCGATAAAAGGTTCAGGCTTTAGAGCGGCATAATAAACCGGAAAATCAGGCAGCCAGCCGCCGCAGCGAAAAGAATCGAATCCAGGCGATCCATCATGCCGCCGTGACCGGGCAGAATATTCGACATGTCCTTCACACCCATACGGCGCTTGAACACGGACTCGACCAGGTCACCGGCAGTCGAAGCGACCACCATGACCGCCGCCAACGGAATAGCCCAATACCAGGGCGAACCCATAACCGCCAAGGCGATAGCGCCAACAACCGCCGAGCCGACGAAGGAACCAGCCAGGCCCTCCCAGCTTTTCTTCGGGGAAATCTTCGGCGCCATCGGGTGCTTACCCCAATTCACGCCGGCAATGAAGCCGAACGTGTCATTGCAGATGGCCATCAGCAGAATCATGAGGATGCCGCGCTCGCCGTGGTCCGTCTGGAAGTAGACCATGGCGATGCCCAGCATCAGCGGCACCCACAGCAGAGCCAGGGCGCTACCGCTCAAAGACTTACCCAGTGAGACCTGACGGTCAGCACGCACGAGAGCAGAAGAAAGCAGCAGCGCCAGCAGGCTCACCGCCAGGGCGATGCCCAGCCCGGTAAAACCGAACAGGTAGGACACCACCACAATTGCGCCAGACAGGGCACCCAGCAGGTATTCCGGGATGCCGTAGCCGCGGCGGGTGTTGAGCACGTGCCCAATTTCCCAGGCGCCCAACGCTGCCGCGCCGGTAGCGATCGCAACAAAAACCGGCTGGTAAATCAGGCCCAGCACCAATAGCACGCCGAAACCGACGCCCACACTAATAGCGGCGGGCAGGTTACGGCCAGCTTTGGCGCTGCGCGACTTCACCGGCGTTGCAGCGGTCTGCGGGCTCGGCTGTGGAGCAGGCGGCGTGCCTCTCTCTTCTTTCGCTTCTTTGCGTGTACTCATTAGGGTTTAGACCTCGAGCAGTTCAGCTTCCTTGTGCTTGTACAGTGCGTCGACCTGGTCGATGTGCTTCTTGGTCAGTGCGTCCAGTTCCTTCTCAGCACGTGCGCCTTCGTCTTCACCGATTTCGCTGTCCTTGACGAGCTTGTCGATAGCGGTCTTAGCGTGGCGGCGAACGTTACGGATGGAGACACGGGACTCTTCAGCCTTGTGGTTGACGAGCTTGGTGTATTCCTTACGGCGCTCAGCGGTCATTTCGGGCATGACAACGCGGATAGCTGCACCGTCGTTGCTGGGGTTAACACCCAGGTCGGAGTCACGCAGAGCCTTCTCAATAGCTGCCAGTGCGGTCACGTCGAAGGGAACAATCTTGACAGTACGTGCGTCCTCAACGTTGAAGGACACCAGCTGCTGCAGCGGGGTCGGTGCACCGTAGTACTCTGCGGTCAGGCCGCTGAAGATTGCAGGGTTCACACGACCGGTACGAACCTTAGCAAACTCAGTCTTGGTTGCTTCGATGGTCTTTTCCATCTTCTCGCCGGCTTCGGCAAGGATTTCTTCGATCACGAAAGGATCTCCTTTGTCGGAATTCTGGGGTGCCAGAATTGTCGGTGGGCGTTCGCTCAGCCCTCATGATTCCCCACCGGTCCGCGGCGCATCCGAGGCAAAAACCTTAGGAATAACGCGAAGTCGGCGGGAAAGAGGCAGAACGTCGTATTTGATATAAGTCTAGACGGTACCGGCGGGCATAAGCGAGTTTTAGCGCTTACCCGCGCGGTACCGTCCAGAATAAGTCCGCGCTATCGAGCACGGTCACAATCAGAGGGGGCATCAGGCATGCCCCAACCTAAAATTTAGGGGTTAGCGAGTAACGAGGGTACCCATCTTCTCGCCCAGAATCGCGCGGGTCACGTTACCCTCACCCTGCATGCCGAACACGCGCATGGTCACGTTGTTGTCGCGGCACAGGGAGAACGCGGTCTGATCCAGCACGCGGATGTTGCGCTGCATTGCCTCATCGTAGGTGAGGTTGTACAGGCGCTCAGCGTTGGGGTCCTTGTTCGGGTCAGCAGTGTAGATGCCGTCCACGCCGTTCTTAGCGACCAGAACCTCATCTGCGTGGATTTCCAGGGCGCGCTGAGCAGCCACAGTGTCGGTGGAGAAGTAGGGCAGACCCGCACCAGCACCGAAAATCACGACGCGGTCCTTCTGCATGTGGCGAATCGCGCGGCGAGGAATATAAGTCTCAGCAACCTGCGGCATGGTGATAGCCGACTGAACGCGGGTGTCAATACCCTCCTGCTCCAGGAAGTCCTGCAGAGCCAGGGAGTTCATCACGGTGCCGAGCATACCCATGTAGTCTGCACGGGAACGATCCATACCCGCCTGAGAGAGTTCAGCGCCACGGAAGAAGTTACCGCCACCAATCACGATGGAGGTCTCAACCTCGCCAACAGTTGCGGCGATCTGCTTAGCGATGCTGCGCACGACCTCGGTAGAAATACCGACTTCACCGCCACCAAAAACCTCACCGGAAAGCTTGAGCAAAACGCGGCGGCGGCCGGTCTCGTCACGGTGCATCGGGCGGGGATTCGCTTCAGTCATGGTTCCTCCAGTGGCTTACCTAGGGATTGTTATGGGTGATTGGGGCGGACTCCTGCCGCCTAGTCCTTATCAAGGATACAGCAAAGCCGGATAGCCACCAGTGGTGACTACCCGGCTTCAGGCTATAATCCCAACCTCATACGACTTCCCTTACCGGGAACCCGCAATACGGGAGGGCAGAACTGCAGCGAGTCCTTATGCGCCCACGCGGAAACGTGCGAATGCGGTAGCGGTTGCGCCAGCCTCGGACAGAACCTGTGCGACAGACTTCTTGGAGTCCTTTGCGAAGTCCTGATCGAGCAGGGTGTTCTCCTTGAAGAAGCCCTTCAGGCGACCCTCAACGATCTTGTCCAGAATCTTCTCGGGCTTGCCCTCAGCGATTGCGGTCTCGCGAGCAACGCGCTTCTCGGTCTCGATCTGGTCTGCGGGGATGGACTCGGAATCCAGGTACTTGGGGCTCATTGCAGCAATGTGAACTGCAACGTCGTGTGCAATCTCGTCGGTGTTCTCACCGGAGACAGCCAGCAGAACGCCAACCTGTGCGGGCAGGTCCTTGGAGGTCTTGTGCAGGTAAACTGCAACGTTCTCGCCCTCAACGCGTGCAACGCGGCGGACAACGATCTTCTCGCCGAGCAGTGCACCAGCGTCGGTGGTCAGCTCCTCAACGGTCTTGCCCTCGTAGGTTGCAGCCTTCAGCTCTTCCAGGGTGGAAGCGTCTGCGGCAATAGCGGCCTCGAGCACGTTCTGGCCGAAAGCGATGAAGGGGTCGGACTTTGCCACGAAGTCGGTCTCGGAGTTGACCTCAACCATGTAGCCAACGCCGTTCTCGACGCGTGCAGCCACCAGGCCCTCAGCGGTTGCGCGGCCCTCGCGCTTGGTGATGCCCTTCAGACCCTTAACGCGGATGATCTCGGCAGCCTTCTGCTGGTCGCCGTTTGCCTCGTCCAGAGCCTTCTTGACGTCGAGCATACCTGCGCCGGTCTTCTCGCGCAGTGCCTTGATGTCTGCTGCGGTGTAGTTCGCCATTGTGAACTCCTTGTGTTGCTGTAATAATCGGGAAATTTCCCGGTGGTACTATGGCGGACGGCGCCGCGCCCAGGTCAGGGCGGGCGCCGTCCGAACGTGGTCCCCACGGGCGGGGGCCACAAAGCATAAAGCTTAGTGGGCTAAGAAAGCTTACTTAGCTGCCTCTTCAGCCTTTGCAGCCTCGTGCTGCTCCAGGAGCTCGCGCTCCCAAGCTGCCATGGGCTCCTCAGCTGCTTCGGTCTTGCCGTTCTTCTTAGCGTTGCGCTCGATCAGGCCGGCTGCAACAGCGTCAGCAATCACGCGGGTCAGCAGGTTGACGGAGCGGATAGCGTCGTCGTTACCGGGGATCGGGAAAGCAACTTCGTCGGGGTCGCAGTTGGTGTCGAGGATAGCAACAACGGGGATGCCCAGCTTCTGAGCCTCGTTAACTGCCAGGTGCTCCTTCTTGGTGTCAACGACCCACAGGAGGGAGGGAACCTTGGTCAGGTTGCGGATACCGCCGAGGGTCTTCTCGAGCTTCTCGAACTCGCGACGCATCAGGAGCAGTTCCTTCTTGGTGTAGCGAGAGCCTGCCACATCGTCGAAGTCAATCTGCTCGAGTTCTTTCATGCGCTCGATGCTCTTGGAGATGGTGCTGAAGTTGGTCAGCATACCACCGAGCCAGCGGTGGTTCACGTAGGGCATGTTCACGCGGGTTGCCTGCTCAGCGATAACTTCCTGAGCCTGCTTCTTGGTACCCACGAACAGGATGTTGCCACCGTGTGCGACGGTCGACTTAACAGCCTCGTATGCCTTGTCGATGAAGGCGAGGGACTGCTGCAGGTCGATGATGTAGATGCCGTTGCGCTCGGTCAGGATGAAGCGCTTCATCTTGGGGTTCCAACGGCGGGTCTGGTGACCGAAGTGAACGCCGGAGTCCAGCATTTCACGCATAGTTACGACGGGCATGTCGTCTCCTTTGTGGTGCCGCGCGGACCTCCCATTCGGGCTAGCCCAACGCGCGCATAGTAGTTATCAGTTTCTCCTGGCGGCGATTAGCGTTCACGGTTGCCCGTTCAGCTCAGGCCCTAACCACCCGGATGGGTGGACCGAAGGTCCCTTATCGGCCCCCTTTTCTAGGGGTGCCGCTCACGCCGCGCGTCGTCAGTGATGCCCCACGGGCTCCCCTCGAGGGAGAGAATATCCGCGCAGGCGCACTGCAATACGAAATTGTACCGTATTTTTTGCGATTAATCCGCAAGAAGAGGCTTAACGCCCTTCCCGGCCGTTCCGCTGTGTTGAGCGGCACTGTGGATCAAGGATTTTCTACCGAAACCGACGGGTTTATCCACATTTCTCGACGCGGTGTGGCGGCTCCATCGGATACATGATGAGCTCAATCTATGAAGACCGCATTGAAGACCCTAGAGCGAGCGCTACGATGCCTTGCCCTCCTGGCCTGCTGCCTGCTGGGTGCGGGCAGCCAGAGCTATATGAACGAAACGGGTGCTGAGGTAGCCGAGGCTGTTGCCGCCTCGGTAACGGAGGCGCCGGGCCCCCACGCTGCGGGCAGTGCAGATCCACACGCCGTTGAGCTCGTCGCCGGCCGCACACGCTACCACTCCCCCACCGCGGACTCCGCTCCGCGGGTTATCCACCCCTTCGAGAAACCCGCCCAGCGCTGGAGCGCCGGGCACCGCGGGGTGGATCTGGCCGTGCCCGACCGCGACCGGCACGTCTACGCGCCGGCGCCGGGAAGAGTGGTGTTCAGCGGTACGGTCGTCAACCGAAAAGTGCTGGTCATTGCCCATCCGGACGGTCGGCGCAGCACCTTCGAGCCCATGGACGAGGCGCTCCCGGTCGGCACCGAGGTAACGGCCGGGGATGCCGTCGGCACCGTTGCCGCCCCGGAGAGCACTGGCGAGAACGGCGAGCGCCCCTACCGGCGATGCTCCGCCCCGTGCCTGTACTGGGGCGTGCGTCAGGGAGGTGCCCGCGGGGACGGCAGCGGCAAGACCGCCGAGTACATCAACCCCATGAGCCTGCTGGGGTCGAAGGAACCGAGCATTTTGCTTCCCGTGCCGGGCGGATATTAGGCGCGGGTACTGGATATTAGGCACGGGTACTTGCGCCGAGCATGAGCCGAACCAGATACAGCTGTGGCCCGTCACCTCCGGGGAAGGAGGCAACGGGCCACAGGAGCCAGCCTAAGTTGTGCTCACTAGCGTAGGCGCTAGAGGTAGCTACTTACTGGAGGACGTCACCGTCATCAGCACCGAACTGGTTCGGCTGTACAGGCTGTACAGGCTGTACGGGCTGGTTGGGCTGTGCAGGCTGCTGAGCAGTCTGACCGGGCTGAACCGGCTGAGCGGGCTGCTCAGTCGGAGGGATATACGCGGGCATTGCCTTGGTCGGTTCGTTCTCGCCGTAGTTCAGGCCGTGTTGCGGGGTGAACACCTGAGTCGGCGAATCATCACCCGCAGCGTAGGCGGTGTTCTGCGCCGGGTAACCGGGCTGAGCGGCATAACCATTCTGAGCAGCGTAGCCGCCCTGTGCCTGGTAGCCGTTCTGTGCGTCAGCCTGGGTTGCGCCGTAACCGGTCGCAACACCCGCCGCCGCGCCCAGCGCCGCAGCCGAAGCGGCACGACGCTCACGACCCTTCGCGCGAGCCGCCGCGATCTTCTTGCGGAACAGGAAGAGCAGAACCAGGATGAGCAGCAGCAGACCCACAATAACCGCGTCCACGATTACGTCAGTCATACTCAGACCGGACACCGGAACAGTCAGACCGGAGGTGGTGCTGACGCCGTGGTCAGTCTTGACGCTCAGCTCGCCACCATTCACGGTCAGCTGCACATGGGCGCCGTTTGCCCTGCTGTTCGCGGCATCTACCTTCTGCTGATCCAGCGAGGAGAAGGTCGGCGCCTTGAAGGTGAACTCGAAGGGAGCCGAGTAGTAGCTACCCAGCTTCGAAGAGAGCTTAATCTCAGGGGTCACGGTGTAGTCGGAGCCGAAGGGGTGGTAGCCACCGGGACGGGTGACGGTCACCTTCGAATCGGGCAGGTACTCGTTCAGGCGCTGGTTGAACTCGTTCTGGTCCTTACCGCGAACCTTCACGCTCACGATGGTGGCGTCGCCGTCCTGACGAACCTCAGTCTCGTCATTGCTGCCGCCTGCGAAAACGTCCTTGAGCTTCTGCTCAGCGCCGGCAACGTCCTCGGTCGGGAATGCGTAGAGGAAACGTGCCTCCATGGAACCGTCCAGGCCCAGGGAGGTAGCCACCTTCATGCTCTTCATCGAAATGTTTCGCGAAGAGACAAGGTTAATCGCAAGAATCCTATTGTTCGAGCTAGAAGAGCTGCGATCGCGTCGGCTGTAGTTAGGTTCGTAGCGACGGTCCTCGCTGTCCTTCATCGTAAGGGTCATACCCTGACCTTCCGGAGAGCACAGCAGGGAGCAATCCAGAGTGCCCGAGATGGTCTTCTCAACCTTGAAAGATCCGTCGTTCTCGGTTACTTCACGACTGAAGGACAAATCAGTGCTGCTTGCGCCAAAAATCTTCTTGAGCTTATCGCTCAGGTCCTGCGAGGAGGAAGCCTGGAAGAGCATGGTGCGACCAATTTCTTCCTTAGCTGCACTAGTCGATGCGGAAGGAGCGTAACCCCTCGCTTCAGAAGAGTCCAGACCCTTCTTCAGCTCGGCGCCTTCAGGCTTGACCTGATTCAGGTAGGCATCCACTGCAGAGGAAGTTTCGCTATTCATGATTTCCTTGGCGGAGAAGGAAACCATAACAGAGTAACCACCGTCCTTCTCGTTGATGTCCATGAATACGGCCTTGAAGCCGCGGTCCTGGACGTCCTTCGCAGAGATGGTGGAGCCGCCAGAGTTTTTTACTTCCTTCTCGCCAAACTTCACAGTGGTTTCGCTACTGCTGCTGTTGAATACGCTGTTCTTGTTGGAGGTTTCAATAACGCCATCAACAACAAGAGCTTCGGGGAGCCAGTCCAGCAAGTCTTTCGAGCTGAAGTTTTCCTTCACCTGAATACCCTGCACCAGACCCTGGTCAGAGTTGACGATGCTAATCTGCGGGGTAGCACTGGAACCAGCAGCCTTCAGGATAGAAGCAACCTTGGTCCGGTACTCATCCACAGAGGAGAAGGGAATGGTGAAGGTCGCACGTGCCTTGTCACCCTCAGACTGAATACCACCGTATTCCAGGCCCTCGGGCAGGTGCTTACGCACGGACGCATCCAGCGCCTGAGTGCCACCCTTAATCTTGTCCTTGTTGTCCTTCATATCAAAGGAAACCAGCATGGTGCGGGTACCCTTCTCGGCGCTCTCAAGGCCAAGCTGAGTCTCAATCTTCGCACCGCAGGCGCTCAGAATCAGGGCGGCAATGGTCAGCAGAACCGCCAGGAACATCCAGCGCTGACGAGTCGGCGCGCTCGGGGCGTGAGTCATCGCGTGCATACTAGGCTCCCATCAGGCGAATAGCCACGTAGTAAACAATCATGGAGGCAAAAACCCAAGCAGTGCTCAACGCTGCATGCATGATAATCGGGGACTTCGCGAAACGGCCCAGACGGTTCAGACCCAGGTAGGTGAGCGCCTCGCCCGAGAACACGGCGAAAGCAAGCACCAGGACCATGAGCATGGTCAGGAAGGACGCACCGTCACCGCTACGGCTGAGAGTCATGAAGAACACGAGCAGGTTCAGCACCAGGAACGAAGGAATCAGCGCCAGCGAAGACACCGATACCGCGTGCATGCTCGCGGTGAAGGACGCCGGCGCCTTGCCGATACGCGCGGTCAGTTGCAGCTGCACACCGCGCAGAACCTGCACACCGAAGATGGCGAGAGCCATCAGCACGTACGCCAGAATCATGCGTCCGGTCGGCACAGCCTGTGCGGCGTAGGCGCCACCGTAGGCACCGCCTCGACCGTACATATAGCCCATCATGGACATCGCGACAGTGGCAGCCAGAATTACCAGCTGGCTGAAGAAGAACGCACCCACCAGCGCCTGCAGAGTCGTGGGAACGATCCAACCCCACGCACCGGCGGCAGAGATGCGGGCGTGCGCGGTCGCCGGGTTGCTGGAGAAAACGTCCAGGAACGCGTTCCAGGTAGCGCCCAGTGCCTTCACCGCCGGATGCGGTGCGCTCGGCGCATAGGTTGCCTGGCCGGGCTGACCGGGCTGCGCGGCCCCAGGCTGAGCAGTACCGGGCTGGGGTGCGGCGGCAGGCTGACCGGGCTGTGCGGGGGCTGCCTGAGCCTCAGCATTCGGCTGTGCATGAGCGCTCGCAGGAGTGGGCTGGGGTGCCTGCTGAGGCTGGACGGGCTGCTGAGGTGCTGCCGGTGCGGCAGGCTGAGCAGCATTACCCTGCTGGCTCGACTGCACGGGCTGCTGCGGCTGAGCAGGCAGCGAAGCATCCTGTGCGGGACGCGCGCCAGCATCGTAGCCGTAGCCCCCGGCGGCACCCTGCGACGGGTTGTTGGGAGTGTTCTCCGACATTGAGATCCTCTCGTATGGTGTGTGGAAGCAACACCTACCGGCTGAATCGGCATCTACCGGCGGCATCACACTGTCTTTCGTGACAAGACTCTTCAACCCTACCGTATTGAACGCTATGGTGCGTCTTCGTTCGTCATTTACTCATTTTCATCACCGTTGATGCATTCCATGCACGAAAATACGCGCCTCCGAGAGCATGACAAAAGAGCACGAAAAGAGGGCGCGAAAAAGCCCCGCCCGCCGACAAGTGGGTGAAGTCGACGGGCGGGGCCGTAGGGAGTGCGGGGCTCGAACCCGCGACCAAGGGATTATGAGTCCCCTGCTCTAACCGGCTGAGCTAACTCCCCATCCGGTGCAGTGACGGCGCGCAATGGACGCCAGCACCATCCTCTAGAGTACCTGAACGGTGACTGAGAACGAAAAACGCTCAATCCGCCGCCCAGGGGCTAGAGAAGCTTAGCGGCGCGAATCCAGGTAACGCTGGTACGGAGCGTCGCTCACGTACAGTTCCTCGAAGGTGCGCCAGGTGTTCTCAGCGCTGTGGAAGCCCACGATGCGGCGGGACTCACGACCCATCTGCTCACGCTCAGCAGCGGGCAGGGAGAGCACAGCCTCCAGCTTCTTCGCCAAATCCTGAGCGTTATTGGGTTCGAAGAGGTAGCCGTTCACACCGTCCTCCACCAGGTGCGGCAGAGCCAGCGCGTTCGCGAGCACCACGGGGGTGGAGGCGCTCATCGCCTCCAGGGAAACCAGGGACTGCAGTTCGGCGGTACCGGGCTGGCAGAACACATCAGCCATCTGGTACACCTCGGGCAGATGCTCCTCCGGAACGAAGCCGCGGAAAATCACGCGGTCGGACACGCCGCAATCGTGCGCCTTCTGTTCGAGAGCTTCACGCAGCTCGCCGCCACCGGCGATATCCAGCACCACGTGCTCGAGAGTATCCGGCAGCAGGGAGAGCGCCTCGATGAGCACGTCCACGTTCTTCTCTTCAGCCAGGCGGCCCACGAAGGCGATACGCAGCTCACCGGGAACCTTGCCGGCGTCAGCACCCTCAGCCAGCTCGTAGTCGCTGATCTCAATACCGTTAGAAACCGGCATGACGGGGCGATCAAAATGACCCAGGTCGCGCATCGCATCCGCACCAATCTGGGTGGGGGTGGTAACGACCGCGGTCTTGGAGAAGCAGAAACGCATATCCTTCCAGGTTGCCTTCTCAATCACGCGCTTCACGGGAGAGGGGAAGGGCAGGAACGGATCAAGGTTCGCGGGCATGAAGTGGTTGGTGGCGATAACACGAATACCTCGGCGCTTCGCCTGGAAAATCAGGGCGCGGCCAATAATGTAGTGGCACTGCACGTGCACCACGTCCGGGCGCACCTCGTCGAGAATCGCGCCGACCTCGGACCAAATCTCCCAAGGCAGGCAGATGCGGTTCGTCTCATGGGTCGGGGGCAGGTGCGAGCGCAGGCGGTGCTCCACGATGCCGCCTTCTACTTCGGTGCGGTAGCTGGGGCCGGGGATGGGGCTGGCTGCGACTACGTGTACGGAGTGGCCGCGCTTGAGCATGGAGGTGGCGAGGCGGTGACCGAATTGTGCCGCACCGTTGATGTCCGGCGGGTAGGTTTCTGCGCCAATCAGAATCGTCTTTGCCTGTTCCATGACGGGGCTCCTCATCGGGGTGTAGTGTGTCGGTGACTTTGGGGGTTCGGGTGCGACGGTGCGCCGCTTCTACCTCTGCCTGCCGCGTGAACCGGGTGGGTCCAGTACGTACAGCACTTGTCTATTCTACCTGTGAGCTGCGTCCTTCTCCGACTTGTGGCCGGGGCCTTTGGCTGGGAGTTGCCTCTAAACCTCACGTTGAGGCTGGAGCCTGCGCCCTGCCCGTAGACGCACAAACGCCCCGATACGAGTATCGGGGCGTTTAGACGCTTGGCGTTAACCGGTGCCGGTTGAGCGGCGAACAGTGTTTAGCGGCGAACCAGGCGGTTCAGGAAGTGCAGGACGGTTGCAATGGATGCGCCCAGTGCTGCGAAGGACTTCCAGCGTGCCTGCAGAACCTCGGGCTTGCGCACGTTCTCTGCCAGGCCGCGGCCGGTAGCTGCTGCACCTGCGGCAACCTCGGAGGGCACTGCCTTGAGAGCGTCCAGAGCCTGCTGGGTGTTGTTCTGAACGTCGCCGGTGTAGGACTGCAGGTCGTCGCGCAGGGCTGCCAGATGCTGGCGACGCTCTGCGGTGCGCTGCTTGAGCTCTTCGAAGGTCGGCGGCTTGGGCTCTTCCTCACCGCGTGCCTTGCGCTCTTCAGCTTCCTGACGTGCGCGTTCTGCTGCCTCTTCAGCTTCCTTAGCCTTCTGCTCAGCGCGCTCTGCCTGTTCCTTCTTCAGGCGCTCAGCGGACATAGCGGTACCTTCCTTGAGTACGCCGAGGTCGAAGAGCAGACCGAAGATTGCGGATTCGGGCTTGAACGGCAGCTGAGCCTTAACCTTCTTCAGACCGACCAGGGCGCAGATTGCCAGGACGATGAGGAAGATGAGGGCGAAGACCAGCGCGGATGCCCAGTAGGGCATGACGGTGCCGAGGCCGAGGATTGCTGCGGCGACCAGCGCAATGATCAGGAACAGACCGAAGACTGCTGCGACGCCGAAGAAGGCTGCGCCCTTACCAACGGCGATGCCCTTGGTCTTCAGCTCGTGCTTTGCAATCTGGATTTCGTCCTTGACCTGGCTGGGTCCGAGGGTCTTGAAGGTTTTGCCAGCGTCGATGATGTTCGCGACGCCGGACTTAATCCCGCTAATGCCAGCAAAGAAACGCTTAGGTGCCTTGGGATTAGTAGTAGTGGTCATGACCACCTCTCCGTGACGTGTTTTTGGAGGCTTCTTTTTCGCACTCCACCTCCTATAGTTTAGCCCCTTATGATACCTCCGCGTGACCGTTTGGGCGGGGGTTTGCACTATCTCTTCAGGTATTTTCGACTTTCTGGAGGTTGTGTTGAGCTGCAGGCGTAGGTTTCTGGGTTTGGTTGCGCCTGTGGATTTGCTCTGGAGTAGGCGTAAGAGGATGCCGATGCGCCGCTCCCCCGTTACGCGCCGAGTGGGCGTGTGGTTGATGTGGGCGAGGAACTTCTCTGTGCGTTAGACTTCACATTTTTGCAGGGTGAAGTATCTTTGCCTCGCCGGGGGCGTAAGCCCGAGGAGTTACTCATTCACGACTTGGAGAGAACGTTCCGACTGGACTCGATACAGCGGGGTGACGGTTTTTCCGAGCGCGCGAGGAAGTAAAAACCGTTATCCCGCCGAGGGCGTAAGCCCGAGGGGTTGCTGGTTCACGACTTGGGGAGAACGTTCCGACTGGACTCGAACTAGCGAGGCGAAGATTTTCCGAGCGCGCGAGGAAACAAAAATCTTTGCCTCGCCGAGGGCGCAAGCCCGAGGGGTTACTGGTTCGAGTCAGAGGAACGTATATAGCAAGAATCCCCAGGGCGGAGCCCTGAGGATTCTTGCTTTATGCGCTCCCCCGACTGGACTCGAACCAGTAACCCTTCGATTAACAGTCGAATGCTCTGCCAATTGAGCTACGGGGGATTATTTTGTTTTCGTTGCTGGTTTCCCTTGCAACGAGTAATAACTATACCGGGGCTGTTTGGGCTCCGCAACTTGAAATGCTATGAAGTGCATCACTTTTGGGGTGTGTGGTTGGTTTGGGTGGTGAGGGAGGCTTCTACCCCGCGGTATTCCCCGGCAACCTGCAGAACACAGGACATTCGGCAGGTAGCCGGGGCGTTCACAAGGAACCGTACTTAGCCGCGCTGTGCGCTGAGCTGGCGGCGGCGCATTTCCAGCTCGAGGAGCTGACGCTGTACCGCTTCGAACTCTTCGTCGTCGGGGTTTGCGCTGAGCTGCTCTAGGCGCATCATCAGGTCGGATTTTTGGCGGGCAATCTGCTGCTCAAACAGAGCATTGAGCGCACCGGTGACGAAACCGGGCAGACGCTCGGCGCTACTGACCGGTAGCGGTGAGACGGCGAGCTCCGCGATGGCGGGGTGCACGCCTTCCACAGCGCCGGAGCGCACGCAGTTAATCCATTCGATGCCGGGGGTGGGCGCCATGACGGTTGCGGCATGGATAATACCGGCGGCCACCTCGCGGTGGGTGCGGTAGCGGAACTGCACGGTGGCGAGGTTACGCCACTGCTCCACGCTGATGAGCTCGGGGTGTTGCAGGGCAATTTCGAGCGCCGCCTTTTCGATACGGGCAACCGGGTCGCGCGGGTCGGGGGTAAGGAATTCCTCGACGGCGGGGGCGGTCGCCTCCGGCTGGGGTGCGGCGGGTTGAATGCTGCTCGGCGGGTGCGCGGCTGCGTTCTGCCCGGCGTAGGCGCTGGGTGCGGCGTGGTCTTCCGGTGGCGGTGCATCGTAGGCGGGGTCGTAGGGCGCGTCAGCATGAACTGTCCCCTGAACACCCGTATAACCCGGCGTGCCCGCGTAACCCTGAGCGCCCGCGTATCCCGGTGTGCCCGGCACACCCTGCGGTCCCTCGTTCAGACGCTCGTAACGCGGCGCGGCGGCGGTAGCCTCCGCCTGCTGGGAGCGAGAAAGCTTCGGGTGGTTCTGCGCGTACGCCACGGCGCGCTGAATCTCGTCGAGCTCCAGACCAAGCTGACCGGATACCTTACGCATGTAGGCGGGGCGCAGGTCGCGGTCCTTGATGCCGGCAATAATCGGGGCGATAGCGCGCATCGCCAGCACGCGGCCTTCAAGGGTCGCCAAATCGTACTTGGCGAGGGTCGAATCAATCGCAAACTCGAAGAGCGGGCGGCGCGAAGCGATCAGCGAGCGCACGGCGGCGTCACCCTTGTGTAGGCGCAGGTCGCAGGGGTCCATGCCGTTCTCGGCAACCGCCACGAAGGTCTGCGCGACGAAGCGCTGGTCCTCCTGGAAAGCTGCCATGGCGGCTTTCTGGCCTGCGGCGTCACCGTCGAAGGTGAAGATGATTTCGCCGCCGGAACCGTCATCGGTAATCATGCGGCGCACCATCTTGATGTGGCCGGGACCGAACGCGGTGCCGCAGGTGGCAACGGCGGTGGTGATGCCGGCGAGGTGTGCCGCCATGACGTCCGTGTAGCCTTCCACGATGACGACCTGCTTGGTCTTGGTCATATCGCGTTTTGCCAGGTCAATGCCGTAAAGCACCTGGGATTTCTTGTACAGCTGCGTCTCGGGGGTGTTCAGGTATTTGGGGCCCTGATCGTCGTCGAAGAGACGGCGGGCACCGAAACCGATGGTTTCACCGGCGATGGTGCGGATTGGCCAGATGATGCGGCCGCGGAAGCGGTCGTACAGGCCGCGGTTGCCCTCCGAGAACATGCCGGTCGCCTTCAGCTCCTCATCAGTGAAACCCTGGGAGCGAAGGTGCTTGAGCAGGTGGTCCCAGCCGCGGGGTGCGTAGCCGACACCGAACTTGCGGGTTGCGGCGGGGTCGAAGCCGCGGGCACCGAGGAAGCGCTGCGCCTCCTGCGCATCAGCGCTGTAGAGGTTGCGTTCGAAGAACTCGGCGGCAATCTTGTGCGCGTCGAGCAAGCGGCGGCGCATACCCGCCTCGTAGCGGTCGCCGGGCTTACCGCCCTCATAGTGCAGGGTGTAGCCGATGCGCGCGGCAAGACGCTCCACCGTCTCAACGAAACTGGTGTGCTCCATCGCCATGACGAAGGAGTACACGTCACCGGATTCACCGCAGCCAAAACAGTGGTACGAGCCGACCTGCGGGCGCACATTGAAGGAGGGCGTGCGCTCGTCGTGGAACGGGCACAGCCCCTTGAAGGTGCCTATACCGGCGCTTTTGAGGCTCACATAGCCTTCAATGATTTCGCGGATATCGGTACGGGCGCGGACTTCGTCAATGTCTTCTTTGCGGATTAATCCAGCCATAAACTCAATTCTACGGTGAGGGTCAACAGGTAGCGTCGCAGGCGTTATAGGCGCGGGAAATAACGCCCGAACAGGCTCACAAAAAGGATGCGCCGCGACGCGCAAACAGCACGCCGCGGCACACAAGTACAGGTGTTTAGCCGCCGGAAATATCCAGCTCAGCCTCCGCCAGGCCCAGACGCTCAGCGTCCCCCAGGATGCGCGAATCCAGCCAGCCATCGGGCAGGTGCGGCTGCTTGGGGCTACCGGCGCGGCCGCGCGAACCCTCCACAGCGGCACCCGGGTAACCAATCGAGTGGTCCAGCTGAGCAATCAGCTCACGGAACGTCGCCAGGTCGGGCACCTGAGCCATCTTCGCGCGCAGCTCACCGCCAACCGGGTAACCCTTGAAGTACCACGCCACGTGCTTGCGGATCTCGCGCAGGCCTCGGGTCTCATCGCCGAAGGTTTCCACCAGCAGTTCTGCATGGCGGTAAATCATGTCCGACACCTCGGTCAGGGTCGGGCGGATACGCTCCGACGAACCCTCAAACGCATTCTGCAGGTCACCAAACAGCCACGGGCGACCCTGGCAGCCGCGACCAATCACCACGCCGTCCACGCCGGTCTGCTCAACCATGCGCACCGCATCCTCTGCGGAGAAAATATCGCCATTACCCAGGATCGGCACATCCGGAATCAGCTCGCGTAGCTGCGCAATCGAATCCCAGTCAGCCTTACCCGAATAATGCTGAGCCGCAGTACGACCGTGCAGGGCAATCGCCGCAACACCGGCATCACGCGCAATCTTGGCGGATTCCAAGAACGTAATGTGGTCATCGTCGATGCCCTTACGCATCTTAATGGTCAGCGGAATATCGTTGCGGGATGCTTCCTTCACCGCGGTCTGCACAATCGCAGTGAACAGGTCAGTCTTCCAGGGCAGGGCGGCACCGCCACCGCGGCGAGTCACCTTAGGAGCCGGGCAGCCAAAGTTCAAGTCAATGTGGTCTGCACGGTCCTCTTCAACGACCATGCGCACAGCCTTACCGACGTTGACCGCGTCCACACCGTAAATCTGGATGGAGCGGATCTTCTCGTCCGGGTCATGCTCAATAATGCGCATGGACTCGGGCTTACGCTCCACCAGGGCGCGCGCAGTCACCATTTCGGTAACGTACAGGCCGCCGCCATATTCACTGCAGAGGCGGCGGAAAGCCTTATTGGTCACGCCAGCCATCGGGGCGAGAACCACGGGAGTATCAACGGTCAGATTGCCCAGTTTCAGGGGCGGAAGGGTAAGACGGGGTGCTTCAGAATTCACCCCTATATTGTGGCATACGGGGGCAAATCGAGAACCGGACTCAGCTGACGGGGTACAGAGGCACAGCACAGGCGGATTTTTTGGAGGCGCCCCGCGGCGGTAGCGGCGGCGAGCGCAGGCACGCGAAAGGGGCAGCACACAAAAGGGGCGGGGAAGCATTCCACTCCCCCGCCCCTTTCAGCAAGAGTCAGCCAGCAGGCTCGGTACCGCGAATCTATTTGGGAACCTACAAACCTACTCGAGAATCTACTCTCGAACCTACTCCGTCACGTAAATATAGGTCGGGTCGCCCTCCACCGAAGCGGTACCGGCACGCAGTAGCACGTCGGTTACCTGAACCAGCGCCTCCATGGCGTCGTCAACCTCAACCAGCACCGGGTACTTAGCGCTCAGCAGGGACAGCACCTGCATGATTGCCTCCACGGCACCTTCATTATCGAAGTCGTAGCCCAGCAGCAACTCCGTGGCGGTCTTCTCATCCACCAGCGCCGCCTCCGGGTCAGTCTCGAAGGGGTGGTAGCTCACCGCAAACGCCACAATCGGGCCCTTCTTACCCTCTGCGGCAGCCTCACGAATATGATCGCGAAGCACCACGGCACCAAAAGCACGCACCTCATCCGAGAGGAAATAGCGGTTCACCGTGCCCAGGCCCACTTCAGCAGGAACATCCCACTCGTGGGCGCGGCGGTAGAAATCCCACAGCGCGGCGGTCAGCTCAACCGAACCGGTCGCCAAATCCTCAATCGCCTGAGTCTCGTTACCGTCAGCATCCTCACGCAAAGACACCGGAGGAATCGCACCCGGCTCCACACGTACCATACGGGAACGCTGAATCAGCTTCATACCAGCAGCCTGCGCGAACTCCTCACCGTCACTAAACGGCGACAGCTTCACGCGCAAAGCAGTGGTCTGACCGTGCGCAGCCGCAATCTCACGCAACGCATCCAGCAGGGCAGTACCAATACCCTGACGGCGGTGGTCAGCTGCCACCTCAATGTAGGACCACAGACGCGTCGGATGCAGCAGCGAAGCTACCACAGTACCGGCAGCCACCGGCACACCCGAAGCAGTCACCACCAGAGTGCGGCTAAACGGCGCATCACTATCCGGGCCGAAAAGGCCACGCTGGCGCTCCTCAACCTCATTGCGGGCAGAGTTCCAGATTTCAAGCAGGGCAAGGTCATCACCCTCCTGCCAGGGGCGAATCTCAAATTTTTCGCTGAGGCGTTCAGCCATGTCCGTGTGCCTTCCTTCGCTCGCGTCTATCGTGCCAATCAGTCTAACCAGGGTAGCCTAAATACACGACGGCGGGTAGCCTCTTTCGCTCTAAGAGGCTACCCGCCGACCGTGTGATGAATATTTTTAGCCTGCCAGGCGTGCAGCCAGGTAGGACTTCACCTGGTCCAGAGCCACACGCTCCTGGTTCATGGTGTCGCGCTCGCGGATGGTCACAGCCTGATCCTCGAGGGTATCGAAGTCCACGGTAATGCAGAACGGGGTACCGATCTCATCCTGGCGGCGGTAACGGCGACCAATAGCGCCCGCCTCGTCGTAGTCCACGTTCCACAGGCCGCGCAGCTCGTTCGCCAGCTTGGTTGCCGGCTCAGACAGCTCAGCCTTCTTCGACAGCGGCAGAACAGCAGCCTTGACCGGTGCCAGGCGCGGGTCAAGCTTCAGCACGACGCGCTTATCCACGCCACCCTTAGTGTTCGGTGCCTCATCCTCGACGTATGCGTCAACGAGGAACGCCATCATGGAGCGGGTCAGACCGAAGGACGGCTCAATCACGTACGGCACGTAACGCTCACCGGTAGCCTGGTCGAAGTACTCAAGCTTCGCGTTGGAGTGCTCGTTGTGCACACCCAGGTCGTAGTCGGTGCGGTTCGCAACGCCCATCAGCTCGCCCCATTCGGAACCCTGGAAGCCGAAGCGGTACTCAACGTCAATAGTGCCAGCCGAGTAGTGTGCACGCTCCTCCTTAGGAACGTCGAAGCGGCGCATGTTATCCGGGTTAATACCCAGGTCAACGAACCAGTTCCAGCAATCCTCGACCCATTCGTTGAAGTACTTATCAGCGTCATCCGGGTGCACAAAGTACTCAATTTCCATCTGTTCGAACTCACGAGTACGGAAAATGAAGTTACCGGGAGTGATCTCGTTACGGAATGACTTACCGATCTGGCCAATACCGAACGGCGGGCGCTTACGAGAAGCAGTGACCACATTGTTGAAGTTCACGAAAATACCCTGAGCGGTCTCCGGGCGCAGGAAGTGCAGGCCTTCCTCGTTGTCGACCGGGCCCAGGTAGGTCTTCATCAGACCGGAGAAGTTCTGCGGCTCAGTCCACTCGCCGCGGGTGCCACAGTTCGGGCAGGCAATCTCGCTCATGCCCTCAGCCGCGCGGCCCTTCTTCGCCTCAAAGTTCTCCAGCAGGTGATCCTGACGCAGACGCTTGTGGCAGGAGAGGCACTCAACCAGCGGGTCGGTGAAGGTCGCCACGTGCCCGGAAGCCTCCCACACCGCACGAGGCAGAATAACGGAAGAATCCAGGCCAACCATGTCCGCACGGGAGCGGACAAAACGCTGCCACCACTGCTGACGGATGTTTTCCTTCAGCTCTGCACCGAGGGGGCCGTAGTCCCATGCGGAGCGGGAACCGCCGTAAATCTCACCGGCCTGGAAAACAAAGCCGCGGCGCTTCGCGAGCGCAATAACGTTATCGAGGGTGGACTTTTCAGCCATAGTTACTCCTTCTGCCCCGCCACCGGCTGTGACGTGCGTGAGTTCGGGTTCATAAGGGACGCAACCCAGAACGGGGCGCCCGTATTCGCGCTCATCGGCGCAATATGCACACTTTTTGATGCAAGACACTAGGGTACCATCACCACCCCACCCCTGGGTATGCCTACCCGGCCCACCACACCCCCATTTTTGCCGGACGCCAGGATGCACCCGGCGGGATAAACTAGGAAGCATGGAAGAAATTTTTATTCGCGACGACATGATCCGCCTCGGCCAGTTCCTCAAACTCGCCAACCTCGTAGAGGACGGCGCGCAGGCACGCGAGGTCATTCAGCACGGCCTGGTAAAGGTCAACGGCGACATTGAGGAAGCACGCGGCAAGCAGCTGCACCCCGGCGACACCGTCACCTTCAACGGCGTGACCGTGAAGGTTGCGCACGAGGACTAGTCCTCTCTCTGCTTGGTTAGGGCTACATGCGAGGGTACGGCGTTCGTCCTCGTTCCTACAGGGGCACCCGCCCTCGCTTCGCTTCGGGCACCCTGATGTCACTACGGACGACACCGCCCCTCCGCGCGCACCACGAACAGCTGGGGTAGCTATACCCTCCGGAAGCGACATCAGGGTGCCCACCCCGGGCGCTCTCCGCCGCGAAGCAAGGAGAAGCAGAGCGTCCGGGTGCGGCAGGTGCCCCTGCAGGAGCGGAGGAAGGGTATAGCGTCCCACCCACCCCATCCTGTAGGAACGAGGACGATAACCGCCTTCAGCGCGGAAAATAAGGCTAAACGTAAAGCCCCCGAGTCTCACGACCCGGGGGCTTACGTATAGTCGATTTAAGATTTAGAGCCTTCCACGGTGCCGGTCGCCTCCGCAACCTTCTGCGCACGAATACGCGGCTCCTTACCCTGCACCTTCACCTCCAGGAACTCGCCCACATGGCGAATCTCCATGGCGCTCACGCCGTGACCCGCACCGGCGTACAGCACCTTAATGCCGTCGGTGTACTTGCGGATCCAGTCGTAGGTGTAGTTCACCATCTCCTGCGGGATGACGGGGTCTTCCTGGTCACGGCCGAAGAACACCGGCAGTTCGGTCTTCTTCAGCTCCTCGTCCTTGAAGTACGGCGAATCCGAGTCCACGGCGTAGCCGGACAGTCCCACCACTGCGGCGAACTCGCCGGGGGCGTGACGCACCATCGAAGTTGCGATGCCCATACCCTGCGAGAAGCCCAGCAGGGTCACCGAAGCATACGGCTCGCGGTTCGCGCGCACCCACTCCAGCACGTAGTCGCTCGCCTGCTCAATAGCACGCTGGTCGGATTCGAGCTGCTGGTTCAGCGGGTACCACTGGTAGCCGATAGCGTCTGCTGCAATGTAGGCGCCGGTCGAGTCCGCGGAGAACTGGCTGCCAACCGGCTGTGGTGCACGCATGGAGGCGTAGGTGAAGCCCTCCTGCGGAAGGTGCGCCGCCAGAGACAGCAGGTCGTGCTCCTGGGAGCCGTAGCCGTGCAGCATGAGCACCAGGTGGGTGCCTGCACGTTCGTTCGCGGGGCGGGTGTATTCGACGACGTATTTGTTTTCGCTCATGCACCCATCTTAGCGAGGACTCCCCCACAAACCTGCACCGCAGGTTCCGCCGCTAGCTTGACCCTCACCTAACGTCAGGTTCTACAGTGAAACCATGGACGCGAACATAACACCACCTGACGGGCACCACGAATACACCGTAGGAGAAGCGGCATCATTACACGGGCTCACAGTCCGCACGCTTCACCACTGGGAGCAGCGGGGCTTACTCAACCCGGCGCACGATGAGTTCAACGGGTACCGGTACTACACCGATACAGACCTTGAACGAATCACCGTCATCATGGGATACCGCGCCATCGGTATGAGCCTTGACGCCATTCGCAACATACTGCAGGATCGGGCGAACAGCACCGAGCATCTGCTCGCTCAGCGGGATATGCTTCAACGCAAAATCGCCGCGTATGGGCGCATGCTTGAAACCATCGAACGTCTTTTGGAGGACACTATGGCACCTAAAAATGAGCAGCTCACCGCTGCCGAAAAAGCAGAGATTATGGGTGAAGGGTTCAGCCTCGCCCACCAGCAGGAAGCGCAGGAGCGTTACGTGAAAACTGACGACTGGGCTGAATACCAGCGCCGCACTGCCTCGATGGACCGTGCCGACTGGCAGAACGGCAAACAGCAGATTGACGAGGTAGAACAGGCCCTCGTCGAGGCGTTCAACCGCGGCGTGCAGCCGGGTAGTGAGGAGGCGAATGCGCTCGCCGAGCGGCACCGCGCCTCCCTGTTCTTCTTTGAGGTTACCCCCGCTAAGCACGCTATTCTAGCCCGCGGTTACGTTGAGGATGCCCGCTTCAAGGCGTACTACGAGAAGCTTGCGACCGGGCTCGCGGAGTGGTTGCGGGATGTCATCTACGAGAATGCTCGTGCACATGGTATTGACCCGGAAAAAGCGGCTTGGGGTTAAACCTACGGGCTGAAAATACCCAGTAGCTAGGGGTGAGTAGCCGAGCATGCCAGCTGAGCACAGAAAAACGCCCGGTATTCCCAACGTTGGGAATACCGGGCGTTTATACGCGTCTGCAGAAGACTAGTTACCTAGCGGGTGCTGTCGAGGTGACGGCGGTGCTCCTGAATACGGCGATCCAGGTGCTCAAGGTTCTGCTGCAACCCCACAATCTCATCCTCAATCTTCTGACGGGCACGCTCCATCACATCAATGGATAGGGCGTGGTCGTCCGGATTGCTCAAAATCGTGCGAATGTCGGCAAGACTCATGCCGGCCTGACGGCAGGTAGCAATAAACCGTGCTGCGGAGATAGACTCCTCATCAAAAATACGGGTTCCGTGAGCATCACGGGGCACCGCAATGAGCCCCTCTTTTTCGTAATATCGCAGGGCGTGGGTGCTCACCCCCAACTGCTCCGCTACCTCTTGAATACTTACCACAGCGTTAATGCTATGGGGTTAGAGCTGGTCTAAAGCAAACCGAGAACCTTTACCTTCCGGTGCAACAGGAGGCTACTTCCGCGGTATCTCGCGGAGGCGCCAAAAAGCACCCGGAAAACCGGAAAATATTCCCTGACTTGGCACAACACTCTTCGAGAAGGTGCAAAGAAACGCCGGGTGCTCACATCATATGAGCACCCGGCGTCTCCTTATCTAACCTTTAGGGTGAAGGTTAATTCACGGCGGGCGGAAGGACAGTTGAGAATACCCAGTCATTCCCACACAATCCCACACCCACTGTTTGGATAAAACAACATTCAGCAGGATGCGTGAAACGCCTTCGGGTGCCGGTTGAGTTAGCGAGTAGCAGCGCCGTACAGACGAGTCATCGATTCCAAAGCTTCACGTTCACGTTGCGCCTCACTCGGGATGGCGGATTCATCTTCAACGCCGAGGGCGCGCGCCAGAATCTTCTCCACCTGCTTCGCCTCAATCAAGAAGCCGTCATGGCCGTGGTTCGACTCGATAATGTCCACGGTAACCGGGGTGGGCAGCGCCTCCGCCAAGCGGTGCGACTCGTGCGGGAAGAACAGACGGTCCGTGTTCACCGCCGCAATCGTCCACTCGCAATCGGTGTGCGCCAGCGCCTGCGCCAGGGTGCCGCGGCCACGCGCCACGTCGTGCGAAATCAGTGCCTCGTTCACTGCCAGGTAGCTGTTTGGGTCAAAGCGCTCAACCAGCTTGGCGCCGTGGTGGTCCAGGTAGCTTTCGATAGCGTAGCGGCCACGAGGCTCGCCCAGAGAACCGCCCACGGTGCTTTCGCCGCGGTTCTCTTCGCGGCCGAAGCGGTGCTCCAGCTCGGCGGGGCTACGGTAGGTGGTGTGCGCAATACGGCGTGCCAAAGCCAGACCGGCAGTCGGCGCGGGACCGTTGTAGTAGTCGCCACCGGCGAAGTTCGCGTCCGAACGAATCGCAATGTTCTGGGTGTGAGCCCAGGAAATCTGCTCCGCCGTAGCCGAAGGACCGGAGGCGATGACCGCGCATCCGCGCACCAGCTCGGGGTTGGTTGCCGCCCACTCGAGGGCGCGAGCGCCACCGAGGGAACCACCAATCACGTAGCGGAAACTCGTCACGCCCAGTGCACGCGCCAGACGCGCCTCCGCACGTACGGAGTCGCGGATGGTTACCTGTGGGAAGCGGGAACCCCAGTGCTCACCGGCACCCGGGTAGCCTTCGGGAATAATGCTTGCCGGTCCGGTGGAGCCGTAGCAACCGCCCAGAATATTGGGGGCAATCACGAAGTAGCGGTTGGTGTCTACGACCGAGCCGGGGCCCACGATGCCTTCCCACCAGCCGTCCGACTCGATAGCGCGAATCAGCGGGGCGGGCATGTCGGGGGTGGGCACGCCGCGGGAAACATGCGTGTCACCGGTGAGCGCATGCAGGATCAGGATGGCGTTATCGCCAGCCTCGTTGAGAGTACCCCAGGTTTCGTAGCCAATGGTGACCTGCGGCAGGGTCACGCCTGATTCGAGTTCCAAGTCGCCGATGTTCAGCTGACGCAGGTAGCCTTGTGCTTCGGGGTGTTCGCGCTGGGTGCCCGCCACGGGGATGGGTGCGGTGACAGGCTGATTGATAGTGCCGGACTTGGTGGTGCCGGACTGGCTAGTGCTCTGGGTGGTCATGGGGGTCCCTTCACTGGGTTTGGTCGGCAAGGTAGTGCCGGGTGTGAGCGGGGTACTCGTCTGTGGGTAGAAGAAGCAACGGGTGGGGCGGCATCAGCGCCGCGCAGTGACAAAACGCTCCCTAACGGGGAATCCGCAGGTGGACCGAAAAGCCGTAGCTTGCCGGTCCACCTGCGGGTTACATCACCGTTTAGGAGAGGGTGTCAAAGCCCAGCTGCAGGTCGGCGAGAATATCATCAATGTTCTCAATGCCAACTGCCAGGCGCACAAAGTTCGGGTACACGCCGATCTTCTCCAGCTCCTCAGCGGCAAGCTGGGAGTGGGTGGTGGAGGCGGGGTGAATTACGAGCGAGCGCACGTCACCGATGTTCGCCACGTTGGAGTGCAGCTTCAGGGCATCTACGAAGTCGCGGGTCTGCTCCAGGGTTGCGTCCTTGAGGGTGAAGCCGAGCACCGCGCCGGGGCCCTTGGGCAGATACTTCTGTGCGCGCTCGTACCAGGGGGAGGATTCCACGCCAGCCCAGATGACCTTGTCGACCTGCGGGTTTGCTTCGAGCCAGTGGGCGACCTTGGTGGCGTTCTCAATGTGGCGTTCGATGCGCAGGGAGAGGGTCTCCAGGCCGATGCCGATGTTGAAGGCGTTGGTCGGGGAGATGGCGGCGCCGGTGTCACGTAGCAGGGAGACGCGCGCCTTCAGGATGTAGGAGAGGTTCGCACCGAATGCGGAGTCCTTGCCCAGGTCGCGTGCGTAGACCAGGCCGTGGTAGCCGGGGGCGGGCTGGTTGAACTTGGGGAACTTCTCGGGGTCTGCACCGTAGTCGAAGTTACCGGAGTCAACAATCACGCCGCCGATGGAGGTGCCGTGGCCACCCAGGTACTTGGTTGCGGAGTGGACGACCACGTCCGCGCCATATTCGATGGGGCGCAGCAGGTAGGGGGTGGGTACGGTGTTGTCCACAATCAGGGGTACACCGTTTTCGTGCGCAATTGCGGCAATAGGCTCAATATCGAGCACGTCGTTACGGGGGTTGGGCACGGACTCGCCGTAGAAGAGCTTGGTGTTGGGGCGAACTGCGGCACGCCATGCGTCCAGGTCGTCCGGGTCCTCAACGAAGGTGGTTTCGACGCCGAGGTCGGCGAGGGTGTACTTGAGCAGGTTGTAGGTGCCGCCGTATATGGAGGGCGAGGCGACCACGTGGTCACCGGCGCCGGCAATGTTCAGGATTGCGTAGGTGATAGCTGCCTGACCGGAGGCCAGCAGCAGCGCGCCAACGCCGCCTTCCAGGGAAGCGATGCGGTTTTCGATTACTTCCTGGGTGGGGTTGTTCATGCGGGTGTAAATGGGTCCCAGCTCGGCGAGGGCGAAACGGTTCGCTGCCTGCTCGGCGCTGTCAAAGACGAAGGAAGTGGTCTGGTAGATAGGTAGTGCCCGAGCTCCCGTTGCGGCATCCGGCGCCTGACCTGCGTGGATCTGGCGGGTTTCGAACTTCCAACCGGCGGGGTTGGCGGGAGTCGGGACGGTAGTGTTGTTGCTCATGCGTGGCTCCTATTGGGGATTCTTAAGGGGCCGCATGCCGACGGTACAGGAATCGTCGTCGAATAATCCTGTCACGATTGATGTACCGGTTTCGGTCACATCGGTCCCGCGCTTGCGTCACGCTTGTGCGTGCCGCCCGGTCTTCACCCAGGGCACCCCACCGCGGAGGAGGGTTGCCGGCCAGCTAGCTGGGGCTTATCGCTGGCGCTCTTGACCTGTTATTTAGAGTGTCATAGGGCACGGGGCGGGGTCAAGGATTTTGTGGGTGCGCGGTACTTTAAGACATTTCATTGCAAAGATGACGTTTTTTAACGTCTGTCATAAAACGCGAACGACGGTGCCGGGGCAATCCGAGGACGAGGCAATCGAGATGCGGAGGCGGACACCCACCATCCACACAGTAACCCCCATCACTTTTATCTACGGTTTTTCGGTACACTGAAATGACACATACACTCACGCAGGGTACAACTCGCTACGGCTCGCTACGCCGTTTATCCTGCTCAGCATCCCTCCGGTATAGGGGCCAGAGGGTCATACCCGAAGGTTACCTACCATGTCTCTTGTTCTTGATGCGGCGCAGCTCAGCCGCGTCTTTGGCAAAGGTGAAAACGCTTTTACCGCCGTCGACCGGGTGTCGCTTCGCGTCAGTTCCGGTGAGATTCATGCCCTCCTCGGCCCCAACGGTGCGGGCAAAACGACTACCGTGCAGATGTGCTCGACCCTGCTCACCCCCACCGGCGGTAGCCTCACCGTGAACGGTATTGACGCCATCACCCACCCGCAGCGGGCGCGCCGTCACGTGGGCCTCGCGTTGGGCGGGGAGAACGGCTTCTACCCGCGCGCCAGTGCCCGCGACAATCTGCTGTTCTTCGCCGATGTTGCGGGGGTTTCCGGGCGGACCCGACGACACGAGGTGGAGCATGCCCTAGCCCGTGTGGAACTCACCGATGCGGCAACGCGGCCTGTCCAGGAGTTTTCCCGCGGCATGAAGCAGCGCCTACATATTGCCCGCGCCCTGCTCGGCTCCCCCGCCCTGCTCCTGCTGGATGAGCCGACCAACGGGCTCGACCCCGATATCGCCCTAACCGTGCGAACCCTCATCCGCTCCCTCGCGGAAGACGGCGCCGCCGTTCTGCTGACGAGCCACCTACTCGGCGAAATCGAGGACCTGGCGCACACCATCACCGTGTTAGGCGCCGGTTCCGTCGCCGTGAGCGGCAGCCTCGAAGACATCGCCGCGCACGCCGGCATTGCCGCCACGACCGTGGTACAGGTCGAGGCCACCGCCACCGAGGGCCTTGATACGCTTCGTGGGCTCCTCGGCGATAAGGCTACGGTGCTCTTCGCCCCGCGCGGTTCCGGCTGGGAGCTCACCCTCTACTGGCACGGCGAGCGCACCACGTTCGAGGCGGGAGAAGCTCACCGCATCCTGGCGGAGGGGCTCGCCGCCGCGAACATTGGGGCACGGACCGAACCGTACACGCGCCCGGCAACCCTGGAAGAGGCATACCTGGCGATGGCGGAGGGGCTCAAGCGATGAACGTGAAGACGCGACGCTCGGAAGAGTCCCAGCAGCAGGGTCGACGGTACGACCTGTGGCAGGAGTGCGCCCGCCAGCTGCGGCTCATGGGATTTAGCCTGCGCCAGTTCCTGACGGTCCCGTACTTTATTCAACTGCTTATCAGCACGGTGCTCGGGTCGGTCATCCTCCAGGCACTCGCCGTGCACGCGGCGGCGCAGAGCTCCGCGGGTCACTCCGTTGACCCGACCCTCGCGTGGACCCGCGCGGGCATCGTGGGCATGTGGTCGGTCTGCATCGTGTCTGCGGGCATTATCAATTTTGAGCGTTTCCGTGGGACTCTCGTGTACCTGTGTTCCGGGTCCATTTCTCCGGTGCGGGTGCTTGCGGCTATTGTTTCGAGCGCCTCCATTGTGGGTCTGGCGGCTTTGCCCCTATCGTGGGCGGTTTGGGCTCTTGTGACGCTCAATCCGCAGGTTACGGACTTTTCTGCCCTCTGGCCGCGCTACGTTCTGGGCGTTCCCCTGCTGTGGCTTGCTTGCCTGTCGGTCACGTTCATGATTGCGGTGTTCTTCGTGGCGACGCCGAACGCTATCGCCTACGAGGAGCTGCTCCTCGTGCCGGTTTTTATTCTCTCCGGGGTTCTCTTCACGATGGTTGAGGCGCCCACCTGGCTGGATGCTGCGGGTGTGCTCATTCCTCTGCAAGCGCCGGTGCACCTCCTACTTGGGCGTACCGCCATCACTACCCCGGCGGATGCGCTCCTGCCCGTGGCACAGACTCTGGTCGTGAGCTTCATCTGGGCGTTGTGTGCTTTCCTCTTTGCTCGGAAGGCTCTCGCCTCCGCCCGTCGTCGCGGCACCCTGGGGGCGATGTAGCGTGCGTGCTCTCTCTTCTGCCGCTCTGCCTAGCGTGGCGCGTCGGGCTCTGTCGACCGCCTCTATTGGCTGGTCATCTTCTATTACCTTCGCGACCCTCGGAACGGCTATCACGACCCTGGTTCTCGTACCCGGTCTTAACGTGCTTTTCACGGTGCTTCTGGGTGCTGATCTTGCCGCAAACGATACGGTACGCATCGGCTGCGCGTCTGCTCTGATTGCCACCCTCAGCTCCGTGGCAGCCGGTATTGTCGCGCGCGTTGCCACCGACCGGTGGATTGGCGTCTTCGAGTACGTGTGTACGGCTCGCCCGGTGGACGCTGGCTACTGGCTCGGTGCGGCGGCGGTACCCGCGTTGCTGGCATCCGTAACGGGTCTGAGCAATGTGGGTATCGTGTGGTTGCTGTCCCTCACGGAGCCCTCTACCGGAGCAGGTTCGGGGCTTCTACTGGGGGCCATTGCGCTGATGCCGGCTGCGATTCTGGGAGGGGTCTGCCTGGGTATTTTTGCTGCCGGCTTGGGTCTGTACCTATCGGATCCGTACACGGGCTCGAACGTTCTATCTATTGTTCTGCCGGTCAGCGCGGGTGTGATTGTGCCGGTGAGTACCTACCCGGCGTGGCTTGCGTGGGTATGTTCGTGGGTTCCCGGATCCCGGCTGGTGCAAGCTTTAGATACCTCTGGCGGTATTGCGAGCACCGCGCCGGATCTCTTCACGCTCCTGGCAGCAGACGCGGCATTGGCAGTACTCTACGCCGCTATCGGATTGGGGCTGACTTTCCTTGCCGCCCGCCGCATCCGTGCCGGCGCCCGCGCCTCACTGTTGTAAACGGTGAACCCTGAAAAAGAACGAACCTTTTAATCACCCGCTATCCGGGCGCCGCAACCAAGAAAGACTATTCCTGTGACCATCGCTCCCGCTTCATACACCTTAGAGACTCTAGGGTTCGACCCCTCCTGGCAGGGCGCGGCAATCCGCGCCGCGTTCACCCTCGGCGGTACCCTCGAAAACTTTACCCTCGCCCGTGTCAGCGCCGTGCACCGCACCCGCTACGAGCTACTGACCTACGAGCGGGGTGAGCTCATTAAGCTTTCCGCTCCGCTGCGTCCGGTTGAGAACGACTACGGCGAAGAAGAGTACCCCGTCGTCGGCGACTGGGTACTCACCCAGCCCATCCCTGGAACCGGTAGCGATAGCCAGCCCGCGGAGCACAAACCCCTCGCGATACTGCCCCGGCGAAGCTACCTCACCCGACCCAGCGCCACCCGAGAATCCGCGGATCAGCCTGTCGCCGCCAACGTGGATATGCTCTGCATCGTTGAGCCGTGCTTCCCCGAGCCGTCCATTGGGCGAATTGAACGCTACACCGCTCTGGCGCACGCTTCCGGGGTGCAGGTCGCACTGATTCTCACCAAGGGTGACCTAGTAACGGCCGAACAGCTCACCAACTACAGGGACTCCCTCGCAGGTGGTGTGGATGCGGTGCTCGCCGTCTGCACGGACAACGGCTACGACCCCGCTCCAGTGGCGGAGCTCGTCGCCGGACGCACCGCCGCATTCCTGGGCCGCAGCGGTGCCGGAAAATCTACCCTGGTCAACGCCCTGCTCAACCCGGGAGCCGACCCCCGCGAGGCCAGCTCAGAAAACCGGGTGCAAGCAACCTCCGCGGTTCGCGGCGCCGACGGCAAGGGACGCCACACCACCACCAGCCGCCAGATGCTTGTTTTGCCCGGTGTGGAAGGCTCAAGCGAAGGAGACTCGACCAACGCAAAATCATCATCTGGCACGGTGCTGATTGACACTCCGGGCGTACGAGCCCTAGCCGCAACGAGCGATAGCGCCGCGATTGACGAAACCTTCGACGACGTCTCCAGCTACGCCGCCGCCTGCCGGTACAGCGACTGTTCCCACGGTTCCGAACCCGGATGCGCGGTGCAGCAGGCCATCACTGACGGCGCTCTCGACCCCGAGCGCTTCGAACGCTACCGCAGGATGATAGCCGAATCCGCGCGTCTACGCCTGCGCTCTCAAGAACGTGAGTACCGGCAGAGTAACCGTGCCTTCACGAAGGCAAACAAGGCGGGCCGCCGCACCCTCATGTCTATTAAGGGACGCGCTAACTAGCTACCGAATTCGCACGTTCCAGAAAAGTACAGGGGCTAATCTGGGCGATACTGCCCAAGCCGCAATATAGTAGCCTGCCTCACTCTTCGATACACTAGAACTAGGCGTGCCCACAGTCCCCCGCACCCCGTCCCCTCGGCGGTAGAAGAGGCGGGCGCAGACGGCACACACCATTCACAAACCCATAACTCATTGAAAGAGGTGGCAGCATGGCTGAACAGAACCTCACCCCGCCCGTACCGAAGAAGGTCGAGCACCGCCGCGAACACCACGGCGACGTCTTCATCGACCACTACGAATGGCTCCGCGATAAGGAAAGCGAAGAGGTCCTCAACTACCTCAAGGCAGAAGCCGAATACACCGAAGCTGTCACCGCAGACCAGCAGCCCCTCCGCGAATCCATCTTCAACGAAATCAAGGGCCGCACCCTGCTGTCGGATCTGACCGTCCCGAACCGTATCGGTGACTGGTGGTACTACAGCCGCATGGTGCCCGGCGGCCAGTACCCCGTCTTCTACCGCTACCCCGCACTGCACGAAGGCGACGAGGTGGTACGCTACACCCCGCCGACCGTCACCCCCGGCGAAGTACTCGAGGGTGAAGTCGTCATTCTCGACTGCAACGAATACGCCAAGGACATGGAGTTCTTCTCCCTCGGCAGCTTCCAGCCCGCACGCAACGGCAAGCTGCTGAGCATTTCCGTGGACGAGAAGGGCGACGAACGCTACGAGCAGCGCTTCCTCAACATGGAAACCGGCGCCTTCCTCGAAGACACCATCCCCAACATTGCGGCGGGATCCTTCTTCATCAACCACGCCGAACAGCTCATCTACCTCGTGCCCGACGAGTCGTGGCGCCCCTGGCGTGTCTACGTGCACGACGTCGGACAGGGCACCGAAGACCACCTGATTTACGAGGAACCGGACAACACCATGTGGCTCGGTGCCGCCATGAGCTCCGACCGTTCCTCCGTGGTCATTACCAGCTCGAATTCCGAGTACACGGAGGTGCGCCTCATCCCCACCCGCGAGCCCAAGGGTGAGCCGACCCTGCTCATCCCCAAGAGCGCGGGCATCGAATACTACGCCGAGCCGCTCAACATTGCCGGCGAGCAGCACCTGCTGATTCAGCACGACTACAATGCGTTGAACTCCGAGCTGGTCCTCGCAGACATGCCGCGCGAAGGTGAAAGCCTCGAAGAGTACGCGCAGCGTTGGGTGCCGGTCATCCGCCACAGCGAACACGTGCGCCTGGAGGGCTTCACCTTCACCGCAACGCACCTGGTCGTCACCGCCCGCGCGGACACCACCACCCGCATCTTCCTCGCACCGCGTGAGCAGCTGCCCATCCAGTGGCGCCGCCGCCGCCCCGCCGGTGTGACCTTCATGGAACCTGCCGGCTTCGACGAGGAACTGTACACCGCCTCCGTGCTGCGTGCGGAGAACTACTCCCCCGTGCTGCGTATCGCCTACACCTCGTACCTGACGCCGCGCCGCGTCTACGACTACTTCCCCATGTCGCAGACCCTGCTGCTGCGCCGTGAAACCCCGGTACTCGGCGGCTACAACCGTGAGGACTACCGCGCATACCGCGACTGGGCACCGGCGGCGGACGGCACGCTCATCCCGATCTCGGTGATTCACCGCGCCGACCTGGACATGAGCAAGCCGCACCCGGTCATCCAGTACGGTTACGGCTCGTACGAGTCATCCATGGACCCGATGTTCTCCATCCCGATGCTGTCGATCCTGGACCGCGGCGTCATCTACGTCATTGCGCATATTCGCGGCGGCGGCGAGATGGGCCGCTCCTGGTACCAGAACGGCAAGAAGCTCGCGAAGAAGAACACCTTCACCGACTTCGTGGACGTCACCAGCTACATTGCGGCTAAGCCGTGGGCTGATGAGGCGCGTATCGGCTGCTACGGCGGTAGCGCCGGCGGCCTGCTCATGGGCGCCGTCGTGAACCTCGCCCCCGAAAAGTACGCCGCCTGCCTGGCTGCCGTACCGTTCGTGGATGCGCTGACCACCATCCTCGACCCGGAGCTGCCGCTGTCGGCGATGGAGTGGGAAGAGTGGGGCAACCCGATTGAGGACCCGGAAGTGTACGCCTACATGAAGTCGTACACCCCGTACGAGAACATCCGCCCGGTCCGCTACCCGGCAATTGCTGCGGTGACGAGCCTGCACGATACGCGCGTGCTCTACGTGGAGCCTGCGAAGTGGGTTGCGGCGCTGCGTGAGCAGATTGACCCGTCCTCGCCGGTGCCACTGCTGAAGATTGACATGTCGGGCGGTCACGGTGGTGGTTCCGGCCGGTATACACGTTGGCGTGAGATCGCGTGGGATTACGCGTTCCTGATGAGCAACCTCGGCGTTACTGAGTAACACCCAGCAATAGAGAATGCTCCTTCTATATCTTGAAGATATGGAAGGAGCATTTCTCGTTATGGTACGTTGCGTTACTGGAGGGGCGGCGCTCATCCTCGTTCCTACAGGGGCACCCGCCCTCGCTTCGCTTCGGGCACCCTGATGTCACTACGGACGACACCGCCCCTCCACGCGACGTGCCAAACCTAGCCGGAGCGGGGTAGCTATACCCTCCGGAAGCGACATCAGGGTACCCTCTCGGGTGCTCTCCGCAGCGAAGCAAGGAGAGGGCGGAGCGCCCGAGAGGGTGGGTTCCCCTGCAGGAGCGGAGGAAGGGTATAGCGTACCCACCCGCCCTGTAGGAACGAGGACGATAGCCGCTTTCCGCGCGGAACCGCGCATCTCGTGCAGAACAAGAGAGCACAAAAGAGGCGCCGCCTCCCACCTCGGGAGACAGCGCCTCTTTCGTTAGAGCCGGGTCAGCAGAAAAGCTTAGCCTTCCACGCCGCACTCAGCCAGAATCAGCTCACGCACGCGGGCGGCATCAGCCTGACCGCGGGTAGCCTTCATGACCTGACCGACGATAGCGCCAGCAGCCTGAACCTTACCGGCACGGATCTTGTCTGCAACGTCGGGCATTGCTGCCAGTGCTTCCTGAACGGCTGCGGTGAGCGCGCCGTCGTCGGAGACTACGGCGAGGCCGCGTGCCTCAACGATTTCGGCGGGGGTGCCTTCACCGGCGAGGACAAACTCGAGCACCTGGCGGGCAATCTTGTCGTTGATCTTGCCTTCGGAGATGAGCGCTTCGAGGGCGACCACGGTTGCGGGCTCCACGCCGAGGGCGGTGAGCTCAACTTCAGCCTGCTTTGCGCGGCGGGCGATCTCGCCCATCCACCACTTGCGGGCTGCAGCTGCGGTTGCGCCTGCGGCGACGGTCTCTTCGATGACGTCGAGTGCGCCAGCGTTGACGACGTCGCGGAACTCTTCGTCGGAGTAGCCCCACTCGCCCTTGAGGCGGCGGCGGCGCTCTGCCGGGGGTTCGGGCAGTTCGGCGCGCAGACGCTCAATCCATTCGCTGTTGGTGACGACCGGTACGAGGTCCGGTTCGGGGAAGTAACGGTAGTCGTCAGCGTCGGACTTGGGGCGGCCCGAGGAGGTTTCGCGGGTGTCTTCGTGCCAGTGGCGGGTCTCCTGGGTGACCTTTTCGCCGCGTTCGAGGATCGCTGCGTGGCGGCGAATCTCGTAGCGGACGGCGCGCTCGACGGAACGGAGGGAGTTCACGTTCTTGGTTTCGGAGCGGGTGCCGAACTTCTCTGCGCCCTTGGGCATGAGGGAGACGTTGGCGTCGCATCGGACGTTACCGCGTTCCATGCGGGCGTCGGAGATGCCGAGGGAGCGTACGATGTCGCGGATTGCGGCAACGTAGGCGCGTGCCAGTTCGGGTGCGCGCTCGCCGGCACCGACGATGGGTCGGGTGACGATCTCAATCAGGGGCACACCTGCGCGGTTGTAGTCGACCAGGGAGGAAGTTGCACCCTGGATTCGGCCGTCTGCACCGCCGACGTGGGTGAGCTTGCCTGCATCTTCTTCCATGTGGGCGCGCTCAATTTCGACGGTGAAGATGGTGCCGTCTTCGAGCTCAACGTCCAGGGAGCCGTTTTCCGCGATGGGGCCGCCAGCCTGGGAGGTCTGGAAGTTCTTCGGGGAGTCCGGGTAGAAGTAGTTCTTGCGGGCGAAGTAGGACTTGTCTGCGATGTCGCAGCCCAGTGCCAGGCCGAGCTTGATGGCGGACTCAACAGCGGTCTTGTTCACCATGGGCAGCGCGCCGGGCAGGCCAAGCGAGACAGGGGTGATATTGGTGTTCGGAGTATCGCCGAACTCGTTGGGTGCGGAGTCGAACATCTTGGTCTTGGTGTTCAGTTCGACGTGTACCTCGAAGCCGAGGACCGGGTCGTACTTTTCGATGGCTTCTTCGAAGCTGAGGACTTCTTCACTCATTACTTGGTTCCCCCAAAGTCAAAGTCGCGGATCAGAGTTTCGGTGTCGGGCAGGCTCTTGTAGAGCGGTGCGCCCCATTTTGCGGTGAGCAGTTCTTCCAGCGCTGCGCCGACGCGGTAGAGGCGTGCGTCTTCGCGTGCGGGTGCGGTGAACTGGATGCCGACGGGCAGGTTGTTCTCTTCGGAGAGGCCGCCGGGCAGGGAGAGCGCCGGGACGCCTGCCAGGTTGACGGGCACGGTTGCGACGTCGCCCAGGTACATTGCCATGGGGTCGCCTTCGGTCTTCTCGCCGAGCTTGAACGCGGTGGAGGGCGCGGTCGGGGAGATGAGTACGTCGCACTTTTCGAATGCTGCTGCGTAGTCGCGCTGGATGAGGGTGCGTACGCGCAGTGCGGCGCCGTAGTAGGCGTCGAAGTTACCTGCGGACAGTGCGTAGGTGCCGAGGATGATGCGGCGCTTGACCTCGTGGCCGAAACCTGCGGAGCGGGTTGCGGACATGACGCGTTCGATGGTGACGGGGCCGTCTTCGGGTACGACGCGCAGGCCGTAGCGGACGCCGTCGTAGCGTGCCAGGTTGGAGGACACCTCGGAGGACATGATCATGTAGTAGGCGCTGATGGCTTCGGTGACGGAGGGCAGGGAGACCTCGATGATCTCTGCGCCTGCGGCACGCAGCTCTTCGACGGATTCGCGGAAGCGTGCGAGGACGCCTGCTTCGAAGCCTTCGCCGTTGCCGCCACCGAGTTCCTTGATGACGCCGATGCGCAGGCCGGACAGGTCGCCCTTGCGTGCGGCTTCTGCGCCTGCCTTGGCTTCTTCAACGAAGTTGCCGGGCTCATCGGGCAGGGAGGTTGCGTCGAGCGGGTCGTGACCTGCGATTGCTTCGTGGAGCAGTGCGGTGTCCAGGACGGTGCGGGCGACGGGGCCTACCTGGTCGAGGGAGGATGCCATGGCGATGACGCCGTAACGGGAGACGGAGCCGTAGGTGGGCTTGACGCCGACGCTACCGGTCAGTGCGGCGGGCTGGCGGATGGAGCCGCCGGTGTCGGTGCCGAGCGCCAGGGGTGCCTGGAAGGCGGTGACGGCTGCTGCGGAGCCGCCGCCGGAGCCGCCGGGTGCGCGGTCGAGTGCCCAGGGGTTGCGGACTACGCCGAATGCGGAGTGCTCGTTGGAGGAGCCCATTGCGAATTCGTCGAGGTTGGTCTTGCCGAGGATGGGCATGCGTGCTTCGCGGACCTTGCGGGTGACGGTGCCGTCGTAGGGGCTCATCCAGCCTTCGAGCATGCGCGATGCTGCGGTGGTGGGCTGGCCCTTGGTGACGATGAGGTCCTTGACGGCGATGGGTACGCCTGCGAGCGGGGGCAGTTCCTTGCCTGCTGCGCGGTCTGCATCCACTGCTGCTGCGGTGGCGAGTGCTTCTTCGGCGTTGATGTGCAGGAAGGCGTTGAGGCCATTCTTGCCGTCTGCTCGGTTGTCGCTCAGGGGTGCGCCGTCAGTGGCTGCGATGCGGTCCAGGTGTGCCTGGGTGAGCTCGACGGAGGTGATTTCGCCGGATGCGAGCTTTTCTGCTGCTTCTGCGGCGGTGAGCTGGATCAGTTCGTTCACTTGGTTGTTCTCCTCTTAGTCTTCGTCGAGGATTGCCGGCACGCGGAACTTGCCGTCCTGTGCGTCGGGGGCGCCGGAGAGCGCCTCTTCCTGGGTGAGGGTGGTGACGGGTACGTCTTCACGGAAGACGTTCTCGAGGGGGATGGGGTGGCTGGTCGCGGGGATGTCGGCAGTTGCTTTCTGCGACATGGTCTCAACGGATGCGACGATGACGTCCAGCTCAGACGCCATCGCGGTGAGTTCTTCATCGGTCATCTCAATGAGTGCCAGCGATGCCAGGTGCTTTACCTGTTCAAAGGTGATGGCAGACATGGTTCTCCCGTAGTTTGTTTTCTTGTCTCTTCTCTAGTGTAGTGGAGGTTGCGTTTTCCGTCTCATTGGGGGTTGGAGGGTTTACCTGCTGGTTTGCGTGGTCAGGCGGTGTTCTCCTCCCCTATTTTCGGGTTAAATGCTCAACGCCCCGCTCCTCGTGTGAGGTGCGGGGCGTTGAGCTACAACGTGTCCACGTTACGCTTGGGGGTTAATCCTTAGGCGGGGATGGTCAGAACCTGGCCGGGGAAGATCAGGTCAACGTTGTAGATGATGTCGGTGTTCGCAGCTGCGATTGCCTGGTAGCCGCCTGCAACGCCGAGCTTTGCAGCGATCAGCGAGAGGGAGTCACCGGGAACCACGGTGTAGGTGCCTGCTGCAGCCTTGGGAGCTGCGACGGGTGCTGCAGCGGGTGCTGCTGCGGGTGCCTCAACTGCCGGTGCTGCAGCGGGAGCTGCGGGAGCCTCAACTGCTGCGGGTGCAGCCTGAACTGCGGGTGCAGCAGGTGCTGCTGCGGGAGCTGCCGGTGCAGCGGGTGCTGCTGCGGGTGCAGCCTGAACTGCGGGTGCAACCTGTGCCGCGGGAGCGGTGTAGGTCTGCTGGGTCTGCGACTGTGCAGCCACGGTGGTGGTGGGCTCAGTGTAGGTGGGAGCTGCGCCGGTCTTGCCGTAGAGGCCAAGCTTAGCGGAGCATGCGGGCCATGCGCCCCAGCCCTGGATAGCGAGCAGACGCTCGCCAGCCTCGATCTGCTGTGCACGGGAAGCGGTCGCGGGGGAGCCGGACATGCCGACGCCGTTCCAGGACTGCTGGGTGAACTGCAGACCGCCGTAGAAGCCGTTACCGGTGTTGATGGACCAGTTGCCACCGGACTCGCACTGTGCCAGTGCGTCCCAGGTAGCACCGTCTACTGCGTTTGCAGCGGGCATCGACATGGTAGCTGCTACAGCGCCACCGATGGCGAGAGCTGCTGCGGTACGACGAATGGAAGTGTTCTTCATAATGCTCCTTGGGGCCGTCCCCGCTCGTTCCGTCCCCGGAACTCTAGCGCGCCGCCGCTCACCCTTTGATAACGAAGTAGGTTACTCATATTCTGGCTCTACCATGTGAGCGGCTCTCCACCGATTTCATGTCACCGTGAGCGATTCTGCACTTATGTGCGGAATCCGGGTGGCACTTCCTCGATGGGGACGTGCGGTAGAACCGGGCATCGTTTCAAGCATTCCAAGCTTGAAACCACACAGGTGATTCTCTTGCAAGAATCCATCTGGTCTCAAAGATAGCCGAGGTTTTTTATGATTCCAACCCGATTTCAAGTTCACAGCGAACGTCCCGGGTTCTCCCAGGGTTCTTCCAGGTTAAAAGTGCAGGAAACATTAATTAAGACCTCAAGCCCCGCGCGCCTTAAGGGTTTCACCCCGAAATTTCGGGGTTTTCTAGGGGTTTAACTCGGATGCGCTCCCCCCGCCGAGTTTTTCGATTCGGGGTTGACGGGCGCCACCTTTAAGGGTTTTGAACAGCGTGTAAATATTTTTTAAATATTTCTTCGCTTTGGGAGTGTTTTAAGGCGCTTCCGCCTTAAAAGCTGTGGTAATTACAAATGCCAGAAATTGGCATTCAGGCCCTGGAGCACGCACTCCAGAGCCTGAATGCTCTATATATTGCAGGGGTCAGATTCAGGTGACCCCGCTACCGGGTCTACTCGGCGGTAGCCTCAACAGCCTCCGGACCACCCTCAAGCAGGGCGGTGAAGCCCTCCTCATCCAGCACCTTCAGACCCAGCTGCTGAGCCTTATCCAGCTTCGAGCCGGCGTTCGCGCCAGCAACCACAAAGTGGGTCCTCTTAGATACAGAACCGGATGCCTTACCGCCGCGAGAAATAATGGCTTCCTTCGCGCCGTCACGGGTATAACCGTTCAGCGTGCCGGTCACGACCACGGTCAAGCCCTCCAGGGTGCGTTCCACCGATTCATCGCGGCTATCCTCCATACGCACACCGGCGGCAGCCCAGGAGTCCACGATCTCGGCGTGCCAGTCCTCAGCGAACCACTCAATAATCGAGTCGGCAATCGTGGTGCCCACACCGTCCACAGCGGCAAGGCGTTCACGGTCAGCCTCGCGGATCGCCTGCATCGAACCGAACTCCGCGGCGAGCGCGCGGGCAGCGGTCGGGCCCACGTGGCGAATCGAGAGGGCAACCAGCACACGCCACAGCGGCTGCTGCTTTGCCTTCTCCAGCTCGGCGAAGAGGTTCAGCGTATTCTTCGTGGGCTTCGGCTCGGGACGTGCCTTGGTCGGCTTGGTGTAGAAGTAGGGCACGCGCTCCATCTTTCCGGTGCCCACGCCCTTGACCTTCTTCTCACGTTCGATGGTGACATCGCGCAGGTCCTCAATGTTGAGGCTGAACAGGTGCGCCTCGGTGGTTAGCGGAGGGGTGTCCGGGGTTGCGGGGCTGGTGAGTGCCTTTGCTGCTTCAAAGCCGAGCGCCTCAATGTCGAAGGCACCGCGGCTTGCCGCATAGTACACACGCTCGGTCAGCTGCGCCGGGCAGGAGCGCGGGTTCGTGCAGCGCAGGTCCACATCGCCTTCCTTACCGGGGGCAAGGGGCGAGCCGCAGGAGGGGCACTCGCCGGGCATCACGAACTCTCGTTCGGTGCCGTCACGTAGAGCAACCACGGGGGCGACGATCTCGGGGATCACGTCGCCTGCCTTGCGCAGCACCACGGTGTCGCCGATGAGCACGCCCTTGGCCTTGACCACGTCCTGGTTGTGCAGGGTGGCGCGTTCGACGGTCGAGCCGGAGACGAACACGGGCTCCATGACGCCGTAGGGGGTCACGCGGCCGGTGCGTCCCACGTCCACGCGGATGTCCAGCAGTTTGGTGTGCACCTCTTCGGGCGGGTACTTGTACGCCACCGCCCAGCGCGGCACGCGGGAGGTGTAGCCCAGCTGAGCCTGGGTCGCGAAGTCGTTGACCTTAATGACGATGCCGTCAATCTCGTGCACCAGGGAGTGGCGCTGCTCGCCGTACTTGTTAATGAAGTCGAAGACCGCCTCGGTGTTGGCGGCGATTTCGCTGTAGGGGCTCACGGGCAGACCCCAGGAGGCGAGCAAATCGTAGGTCTCGTACTGGGTGGCAATATCCAGGCCGGTGCGCGAACCGATGCCGTGCACGTACATGCTCAGCGGGCGCGAGGCGGTAATCGCCGCGTCCTTCTGGCGTAGCGAGCCTGCCGCGGCGTTACGCGGGTTCGCGAAGGGGTTCTTTCCTGCGGCAATCATGGACTCGTTGAGCTTCTCAAAATCGGCGGAGGAGATGAACACTTCGCCGCGGATTTCAATCTCTTCGGGGTGGTTCTCGCCGCTCAGCTGCTGCGGGATGCTCGCGATGGTGCGCACGTTGTGGGTGACGTCTTCGCCGGTGGTGCCGTCGCCGCGGGTTGCCGCGCGTACGAGGGTGCCGTTGCGGTAGAGCAGGTTCACCGCCAGGCCGTCAATCTTCAGCTCGGTCAGCCACTGCGGTGCGCTGCCGGTGAGGGTCCGGGCGCTCTCTTCGGTCTTGGTCAGCCAGGCGCGTAGCTCTTCGAAGGAGAAGACGTCCTCGAGGGAGTACATGCGCTGCAGGTGGGTGACGGGTGCGAAGGCCTCGATGGCTTCGCCGCCGACTTCCTGGGTGGGCGAGTCGTTGGCGATCAGGTGCGGGTGCTCCGCCTCAATGATTTCGAGGCGGCGGTAGAGCTTATCGTACTCGGCGTCAGAGAGGAAGGGCGCGTCCTCGTTGTAGTAGGCGCGGCGGGCGGCACGAATCTTATCGGTCAGTTCCGCGTACTCAGCACGCAGGGCCTCGGTAATCTCCACGGTGTTTTCTGCGGTGTTTTCCACGGAGTTTTCTGCGGGGCTCTCTGCTCGAGTCTCGGCGGTGGCAGTCTGCTGGGTGGTGTTGTTCTCAGTCACCCGTCCAGTCTAGCGTTTTTGCTCCGCCTCTCCCCTATCGCTCGTCATATTGGCAGGTTCCTCGCGCGCGAACACTGGCGCAAAAACACCGTAGCCACTTCCCGAATCGCGCTTCCTTAGTTTCTGTGTGCAGATACAGTTCACCCCCACCTCCTGAAGGCACTCGCACGAGTACCCGAAGAGAGCGGGGGTGAATCACAAGGTATGAAGTTTAGGCTTCGACAGCGTCGGCAACAATCACGGTAATGTTGTCGCGGCCGCCGGAACGCAGCGCCTCGTGCTGGAGCACGTCAGCGGCGTCCTGCGGGTGGCGGATCGAGGTGAGTACACGCGCCATGTATTCGTGCGAAAGCTCACCGGAAAGACCATCGGAGCAGAGCATCAGGCGGTCACCGGCGCGGGCGGGCAGAACCCAGAAGTCCGGTTCCCAGTAGTTGCCGGTACCCAGCGCGCGGGTAATCACGTTGCGGCGCGGGTGGGTCAGCGCCTCCAGGGCGGTAATCTGACCTTCATCGACCAGGTACTGCACCTCGGAGTGGTCGCTAGTGACCTGCTCCAGCGAGGCGGAGCCCTCGGAACCGGGCAGCTTCTCCATGGCGGAGTGGTGAATACCCTCGTCCTCACGCAGCAGGCGGTAGGTTCGGGAGTCACCCACGTTGAAAATAACCCACAGGTTACGGTCACCGATGCTGGTCAGCCAGGCGCCGGTGACGGTCGTGCCGCCGGCGCGGGAGAGCGCCTGCTTAATTTCTTCGTTGGTTTCGCCAAGGATATCGTGCAGGCGGTTCAGGGTGCCCACGATTTCATTGTTAAGCAGGGTGTTTGCGCGGCGACGGCGCTTGGCGGGGTCGGATTCGTCAATGGCGGCGAGGCGTTCAGCGTAGGCCTGCTGCTCCTCTTCGCTACGGCCACCGGGCATGGTGAAGAAGGGCGAGTAGGCAAGCTGACGCACGCACAGACGCGATGCTACTTCGCCGGCTTCGTGGCCTCCCATGCCGTCCGCGACCACGCAAAGGGAACCGGCGACGACCATCGAATCTTCGTTATTTTCTCGATGTGCGCCGCGGTGCGTTGCACCACCGGTACGTAGTTTCAGTTCAGTCATGAGAGGTCTATCTCCATTGTGTAGTTCGCGCGACGAGTCACCGCCACGGGGTCTACGTTACCAAAGCTTCTAACGTTTCGCGTCCCTTGAGAGGTGAGAGTATAGCGATTTCCCACCTGTCGGAGCGTGTTTGCTGTCTCATTATCGGTCAGCACGGTACCCGGTTCAGCGAGGGAGACCAGGCGCGCAGCCAGGTTCACGCTGGAGCCGTACACGTCGCCGCGGTTAGCCAGAACCTCGCCCCAAATGAAGGCGACGCGGGCTTCCGGTAGCTGCGGGTCGGCGCCGATCTTTTCGGAGAGCTGCAGGCTAATTTCTGCGATAGTGTCCGGGGTTTCGGTGAGGAAGAAGACTTCGTCACCGAGGGTCTTGATAATGCGACCGCCCAGGGGTGCGATGACGTCCAGGCAGCTCTGCTCAAAGTGGTTGATGAGCTGAGAAAGAGCCGCGGCGTCCAGGTTACGCACCAGGGAGGTATAGGAAACCAGGTCAACGAACCCTACGCCTCGCACCAGGGGCAGGCGGGAAAGTCCGGAGGTGGTCACGTTGTTTTCGCGCAATCCCAGGCGCAGGATTCCGGCGTACATCTGGCGACGGTATGCGTAGAGCGCCAGGCGCTCGAGAACCTCGAGGTAACGCGGGAAGTCTTTGAGGAGCTTGCGGCGGGCATCATTATCGCTGAGGTTTTCGGTGACCATAATGTTGTGCACGAGCGCCTCAATCTGCCAGGCGACGGTACGGTCGGTCAGTTGACCTTCAGCGCGCACGAGGGATGCCACATATTCCATGCGAATGTCGCCGTCTGCGTCCAACTTCTGCAGGTCGGCGAGCATCTGCACGTCTGTTTCAGTGAAGTAGGGCGAGTGGTTGGGGATTGTCGGGAAGCCCACATTGTGCCAGATACGCTGGGCGGTTTCGAGGGGAAGTCCGGCGCACTCTGCAGCTTCTACGGGGGTGTAGCGGCGACCCTGTCCCAGGAGCGACTTTTCGAGGGCTCGAATCCCTGCCTTGGATTCCTCGTCGCGGTAGATATTGTTCTGGGCGAGGTTCTGCAGAATTTTGAGGTTCAGCATTTGGGTTTCGGGGCCCATGGTGGCACCGGTGCCCTGCGGAGAGTGTGCAGGTTTCTGGGGGTCTGCCGTGCTCATTGCCGCTGCCGCTCCTTTCATATCTGCCGGATCATCTGTTCTGCCGTGCGGATGCACTGGTGTGTGCCGTGCGTCGACTGTGCACTGCTTCACTGTATAGCGCCTTGTTAATATACCCTCCACTGCGGTGTTTTGGGCGTCAAAGCCTCCACACCCAAAGATATTTTAGTGGAGTAATTCACATTTAAGAATACTCTAATCCGCATTTTTTCGGCTGATTTTAGGTGCCGGGTTAGGCTCTGAGCCAACCGGTCCGCCCTCCTTGTAGTGGGAGGAGGCACCCCAGAGAGGGCTAAATGTAGCGGGAACGCAGGGCGTAGTAGTCGCGTCGAGCGGATTTAATTTCTTTTTCGAAACGCTTGGGGTCGGGCACGTAGGTCAGGCGGTGGTGCACCCCGCGGCATACCACGTACACCGAACCGTAGCCCAACCAAGCGCCCGGGCCACGCTGTTTTGCCCAGCGCTCGCCCATGGAATCCAGGTAGAGGGATTCGTCTCCGCTACGGGTCATCACACCGCGGCGCACTACGAGCCGATGGGTGGTCAGCAGGTAGTAGGTAGTAACCCACCGCCAGGCAGTACGCACAGCACCAAGCAGGGCACCCACCGCACACATCGTGCCGAGAGTCCACAGAATCGGTGAGGACCGTGCCGTGGAAGCGAAGGTAGATGCGGCGATAGCAACCAGCAGGTAGGCGAGCGCGGGTAGCAGTGCACCGTAGTGCTGTCGGGTGGCGATGATGACATGCTCACCGGGGTTGAGTTTTCCGCGCAGGCGCATGGTGTTCCTTAGCTGTGCTGGTTGTTATGTCCCGGCTGGAGGCGCCGGTTTGAGGTGGTGCGGGCGTATTCAGTGTTGCTGTGCCGGGCAAAATTTTATGGGCAGAAACTTTATAGGTTGGTTCTAGTGTGCCTGCTGAAAATCTCCGTAGCTACCGTTGGCGGGGCGAAGATGCTCAATATCGCCCACCGCGTAGGGCTCTATGGTTCCGTCCTCGCGGCGAATGAGGATGCGCCCCTGCGCATCGAGGTCTTCGGCAATGCCATCTACGGTGCTTCCGTCGGGCAGGCTCATGCGCACGCTGGCTCCGAGGGTTGCGGTGGAGGCGCGTGCCTGGTCGAGCAGGCTGATGCTCTGTGGGTTGAGGGGGTCGGGGTTGAGGGGGTCGGGGCGTTCGGGATCACCGCCGGCGCGCACGAAGGCGCGGTAGCGGCGGGCGAAGATGCTCAAGAGTCGGGTGAGCACCTCGGAGGAGTCAACCACGGCACCGGTGCACAGGCTCAGGCTCGTGGCGGTGGGTACGGGCAGCTGTTCGGCGGACATATTCGTGTTCTGACCGATGCCCACGATGATGCTACGCTGCCCCTCGGTGGAGCCGCTTTCGGGTACAAGCTGGGCGAGGATTCCGCATCCCTTAGCACCCTGCGCGATGACGTCGTTGGGCCATTTGAGGGCGGCGTCCACGCCGTAGCTGCGCCAGATATCGACCACGCTGAGCCCGGCGATGAGAGTCAGCCAGTGGTAGCTGTCTTCGGGGAGTTCTCGGGTCAGCGGGTCTACGGAGGCATGCGGGCGCACCACGATGCTCGCGGCGAGGCACGCTCCGGGAGGGGCGGTCCAGGCTCGGGCGAGGCGGCCGCGTCCAGCGCTTTGGTAGAGGCTGGCGTAGACGGAAAGCTCGCCGAGCTGTTCGCGTTCGGGGTCGGTGCCGCCCATGAGTAGTTCGCGGGCGCGGGTGGTGGTGGAGTCCACTTCGTCGTAGAGGTTTACGCTGCAGTAGCCCGCGTCCAGTGCCACGGTGCGGATGCGCGGCGCATCCAAAACCGAATGATCGCTCTGGGTGTTCATGTTCTTCTCCATAGCTTGCGTCTTTCTATCCTGCCCGAAATTACTCTGCAGCATGCCGACCCGCCGCCGAAACCTGCCGGTTTCTACCGAGTCGCACTGGTTTCTCACCATATCAATTTCTTGCCGCCGGTGATGCCCGCCCGGTGCCCGAGACGGTACATTAGACAGTGAGGGTGCATCAAGCACCGACCGGCTGCGGAGGTTCCTCCGCCCTGCTCGAAAGAAGACCGCTATGGCTTATTACGCAATTACTTATGTTTACGCAGCTCCCGAGGAGCAGGCGAAGTACCGTCCGGCTCACCGCGAGTACCTTGGTTCGCAGATTGAGGCGGGCAACCTGATCGTTTCCGGTCCCCTGCTGGACGGCGAGACCCCCGCTGGCGCTCTGCTGATTGCAAAGGTCGACTCCGTTGAGGCAGCTGAGAAGCTGGTTGCTGGCGACCCTATGAACATTGGTGGCGCGGTTCTGTCTCACACCATCACCGAGTGGAACCCGGTCCTGGGCACCATCTAAGCGTCATTTCACGCTGAAAGTTTGAACGCAAACCCCCTTTCCGTCGACAAGGATTGCCGAAGCGAAAAGGGGGTTTTCTGCGCTCTTTTGAGCCGCGCTTTCGCACTTTTCGTTTACTATATGCACCTTCTTGGGTACTGAGTGCATAAAAGTGTATCTAGTGTTGATATTCTGGCTTCTCACCTGGCATATGTGCCCTAGTTCGCACTATAGTTGAAAGATATGCACATTGTTCAAGAGTGCTCTTCGGGGCACCTGAGCACCTTATCACCGCAACCACTGGCTCCCGACGATCGGGTGGAGCAGGAACGAGGAATAATGTCCGAGAACCTCCAGCAGGAATTTGATTTGAGCACCACCGCCGGTAAGCTCGCTGATTTTTATGCACGTCGAGAGCGCAGCTTCGCGCCCAGCGGTGAGGCAGCTATCGAGAAGCAGCACGCACGCGGCAAGCACACCGCCCGCGAGCGCATCGATATGCTTCTGGACGAGGGTTCTTTCGTAGAGTTTGATGCCCTCGCCCGCCACCGCACCACCGCATTCGGCATGGAGGCGAAGAAGCCTCTGGGTGACGGCCTGGTCTCCGGTTACGGCACCGTGGATGGTCGCCTGGTTGCCGTGTATTCGCAGGATTTCACCGTCTACGGTGGTTCTCTCTCGCAGGTGAACGGCGAGAAGATTGTGAAGGTGCAGAAGTTCGCTCTGAAGAACGGTTGCCCGGTCATCGGCATTAACGATGGTGGTGGCGCCCGCATTCAGGAGGGCGTGGCTTCCCTGGCGATGTTTGCCGACATTTTCCGTATGAACGTGCGTGCGTCCGGCGTGGTTCCGCAGATTTCTGTCATTATGGGCCCCTGCGCTGGCGGTGCCGCTTACTCCCCCGCTCTGACTGACTACATCATCATGGTGGATAAGACCTCGCACATGTTCATTACCGGCCCGGACGTCATTAAGACCGTGACCGGTGAGGATGTGGACATGGAGACCCTCGGTGGTGCGCGTCAGCACAACTCGGTGACCGGTACCAGCACCTACCTGGCTGAGGACGAGGAAGACGCTTTCGACTTTGTGCGTGAGCTCCTCGAGTTCCTGCCCTCGAATAACCTTGCAGAGTCCCTGCCCCTGGAGCATGACCAGGAACCCGTGGTAACCGTAGACGACCTGGACCTGGACACCCTGATTCCGGATTCGGCGAACCAGCCTTACGATATGCGCGCGGTCATTGAGTCCGTGGTCGATGACGGCCATTTCCTGGAGATGCAGGCGCTGTACGCTCCGAACGTGATGATTGGTTACGCCCGCGTTGAGGGCCGCACGGTCGGCATTGTGGCGAACCAGCCGATGCAGTTCGCCGGCTGCCTGGACATTTCTGCATCCGAGAAGGCTGCCCGCTTCGTGCGCCATTGCGATGCGTTCAACATTCCGATTCTGACTTTTGTGGATGTTCCCGGCTTCCTACCCGGCACCGATCAGGAGTTCAACGGCATTATTCGCCGCGGCGCTAAGCTGCTCTACGCTTACGCGGAGGCGACCGTTCCGCTGGTTACCGTCATTACCCGTAAGGCGTACGGCGGCGCGTACATTGTGATGGGCTCGAAGAAGCTGGGTGCCGATATTAACCTGGCGTGGCCCACCGCTCAGATTGGCGTGATGGGCGCTCAGGGTGCGGTGAATATTCTGTACCGTCGTGAGCTGGCTGCTCTGGCGGCTGAGGGTGGCGATGTTGAGGCTCGCCGCGCTGAGCTGATCACCAAGTATGAGGAAGAGTTGCTGAACCCGTACCAGGCTGCTGAGCTGGGTTACATTGACGAGGTTATTGCCCCGAGCGAGACTCGCGTGCGCATTATTTCATCGCTGCGTGCCCTGCACGATAAGCGTGCGTCTACCCCGGCAAAGAAGCACGGCAACATCCCGCTGTAGGCTTCCGTTGTGCCCGCACCGTCTGTGGCGCGGGCCTTCGCACGATTTAGGTTTTCTAAGGAGGCGTGCCTTTGGCAGGCTACAACCCGCTGAGTTATTTCTCATTCGGTAAAAAGAAGGATAGTTCGGAGGCTGCTGAGAGCCCCGAGCAGCTTGAGCGTAGCTCCGCACATTCTTCTGCGCACGCAGATACCGCATCCAGCGCCCCGCCGAAGGATTCTGCTCAGCCTTCGGTAGATGCTGACGCTGAGCAGGAGCCTCTACTGAAGGTGGTTAAGGGCTCCCCCACTCCGGAGGAGATTGCCGCCCTCACCGCTGTGGTTGCGATGATGCAGGCGAGCGCCGCAAAGCAGGAGCAGAACTTGCTGGTGGGTGCCGCTTCGCGCATCCTGAACCGCGGTCAGCGCCTGGGTGTTTCGTTGCGTCCCGGCCCCGGTTCGTGGAGGCGCGCTCGCCCCATGTAATGCGGGCTGCTAACTATGCTTCTTATATTCCCGTCACGCCAGCCGGTGTGACGGGAATATATTGTTTTGCCTCAAATTCAAGATTTATATTGCGTTATTGTACATCTAATGCGCTGGTTCTTGCGGTTTTGTCATATTAGAAACGATAAAGCGATGATGATACGCCCTGATGCTACGATGTATATACCATCACAATAGTGTTAGTAAATTGGCAGGGACCATGGCAAAGATGCTGAATAAAAACCATAGGCCCCCACCGGATGTCTATATCACGCTTCTGTTGCCGACGCTACGGCGCTTGTCGAAGACTGTGCCCCGCACCGCCGCCTATGTTAGCGAGCAGTTGCGGCAGCAGACTAAGGCATTGGGGTCGAAGAAGAACCTACCGGCTCTTGAATCCACCGATTTTGCGGTGGCTGTGCGTACCACCTTGAAAATCTTGGTGGCACTTCGTTATGCCCAGCTTATGCCTCGTTTGACCCCGTGGGAGAAGAGGAAGTACCTGCTCACTCCCCTGGGCGCCGAGCTGACCTGCACCCCGCATCTGCACGGTTCGGTGCCGCCGCGTGTGGTGAAGCAGGTGCAGGCGTTGTGCTCTCAGAGTTTGACGGCAAAAAGCGTGAAGAAGCTGAAGAAGCAGGCGAACGCGCTACTGGAGAATGCGCAGGAGGAGCATCGCCTCATTTTTGGCACTCCTGATACCGGCGTCCTTCATGCTCTGCCGCATTTCTCAGGCGCTGATCATGCTGATGCCGCCACCGCTGCTTATGAGGCAACCGGCGCGGCGCATCTTGCGCATGCTTTGAATTCTGCGGAGGCTGCGGGGTCCTGGCCCGCCGGTCAGTCACCTCTGGATATTATTTTGCGTGCCAGCGATTCGCCGGTGATTCACGCTCAGGCTGAGTTCGCGGAGCATTTTACGCAGGATTTGATTCAGCATATTCACGCGGTGACGCCAGAATATTTTGAGCAGATTGTTGCCGATATTTTTACGGCTCTTGGTTTTAACACCGAGGTAACCGGCGGTGCTGATGATAAGGGTGTTGACGTTATTGCCCGCTATTCTGATGGCCTGGATTTCGCGCCGATTTATATTCAGGTGAAGCATTATTGCGGAACTATGAAGGTCACCCCCAACGAGATTCAGAAGCTTGCCGGTGCAGTGCTTCTGCACGGCGGCCTGCAGGGTGTTTTGGTGACCTGCGGTGCTTTTGCGCATCCGGTTCCCGAGTATTTGCAGGGTTTGCCCGGCGCTCGCAATATTGCGCTGGTTGATCGACACCAGTTGGTGGAGCTGATGATTCGTCACCGTGTGGGTGTTCTTGATGGTGAGGGCGAGTGCGGTTACCGCATTGACGAGGAGTATTTTGCCCGCGGCTTGGAGTAGCCGGGGTGTTTCTGGGGCGAGTTATTTCTCTCCGAATATCTCTGGCCTTCATGCATTTCCCACGTCATTTCACTTAATGTATTTTCACTTTTCCTTGAGGATATTTTTCACATATCGGCTGGTTTTAGAAATCTAGGTTATTTCTCGAACCAGCCGATACAATAATGAAGGTAATGCGTTATATATTCTTCGCATTATTTCACGAAGTGAATATACCCGTGACGGTCTAGACACTTCACCCCAATTTATAGCGTTCTTTTCTGAAGTGTTCGTCGTTGAAGACGGTGCGTAAGCGGGACGGGTTGAGAAAAAACTACCTACCCTGCTTCTCTTCGCTTCTCTTCACTGCGGGATTTCAAAGTGCCGGCCCAAAAATAAAGATGGTGCCGCTCACTTTCGTGATTATTTTCCCGTTCGCATGACTGCACTTTATGAAGAACGCCTGCACGATAAATAACACTAGATAAGGAGCCCGGCGTGGCTTTTGTGAATAAAACAATGCTCCATATCGATCATTCCGAATTGCACTCTTTGCAGCAGGAAACCTCGTGGGAGGCTCTACCCGAGGAAGCACGCACTCTCAGCATTGCGGCGGCTTTCTCTCTGCTCCGCCATTTTGAGCGCGCGCAGGATCGTGGCGAGAAGGTTTTCTTCCCCGATATGTACACCCCGGTTGGCGTGGACCTGGGTTTCAACATGACTCAGCGTTTCATTGCGGTCGGTGACAATGTCCTCTTCCGTGAGGCACTCAATAAGCTGATTGCGGCGCTGGTCAATGCTGATTATCTTGAGGTGTCCCTCAGCCAGTTGCATCCGGGCAACCTGCACTACACCCTCAGCGAGGCTGGCCGTGAGCTTTTGGGTACCCCGAAGGAACAGCAGGCGCAGGCTCTTCTGCCGGTTCTGCCTCTGCAGAGCGGCGTGTACCTGCACTATCTGAAGCAGTTCTACCCGGTTCTGCTCTCGCACATTACGGTGCGTGAGCTTCTGCCCATTGTCCTGAGCGTTACCCCGTCCTACCCTGCGGCGGCGCCCGTGAAGATTCGCGAGCTGGTGCTGCGTGAGTGCGGTTTCGTGCAGGGTTGGTACGGTCTGTCGTATCTGGAGCAGCGCATCGTGGAGCCGGTGATTGCTCAGGCGTTGAGCCTGCTGACCCGTGAGGGCTACCTGCGCACCAAGACCATTCACGAGCACACGGATTCGCCGCTGACGCTGTACTCGCTGTCCCCGTCTGCGAAGGAGCTGGTGGCACGCCACGAGGAGACTGGCGTGCCCGCAAGCGAGCTGAGCTCCGTGCTGGCGCTGGTTAAGGATGAGGGCACCTCGATTACCGCTGAGGATATTGCCGCAACCGATGCTCTGCTGACCCATATGGGCGTTCTTCTGCTCGATACTCTCAACGACCACGGCGCCGATGTGGAGCTGAGCCTTCCGAGCCTGGAGCAGGTCTTTGACCGCGACGAGCGCATCCAGCAGGCGACCTCGAACCCCTATTTTGTGCAGATTGACGCGCAGGATTACCTCTACGATGTGCTGATCGCCCACCACTACCTGTCCGAGCGTGAGACCGTCTACTCGCTGGGTCCTGCGTTTGCACCGGCTTTGGCGCAGATGGTTGAGCCGAGCGTTCAGAAGCTGGTGGCTTCGGCTCTGCTGGATCCTGCAGCGGTGGATGCTCTGCCGTACCCGCATCAGTTGCTGTACCCGATTCTGAAGCTCGTGGAGGAGAACCCGCGTATCTCCTACTACGACATCTACGATGAGTTGAAGCTCGCCCTGGATATCCCGTACCTGCAGGGTGAGATTGCTCCGCACCGTTATAAGCTGACCCCGCGTCTGCGTAACCGCTATTCGGTGGCGATGCACGTGCTGAAGGGCGAGCGCTACCTGAATGCTCTGCGTGAGGGTACCGGTCGTACTTCCCGCAAGAACCCGGAGCGTTACGAGCTGAGCGAGGCGGGTAAGGAGCTGCTCAAGCGATTCCCGGAGGGTGCTCCGGAGGCGGTGACCGCCCGCATGGCGCCGCTACCGCCGCAGTCGCTCAAGCACAAGCTGCCTCAGGATATTGCCGCTGAACTGCAGGCTCGTGAGGAGGCTCTTCAGGCTGCTAAGGAGGCGCGCGCGACGGAGCGTCAGGCTCGTCTGGCGGCTCGTGAGGGTGCTTCGCGTGAGCCGTTGGCTCCGGTGCCGGGTGCTTCTCCGGCGCTGTTGGCGCGTCCGGCTGGTTCGCCGGTAGCGGCTCCTACCCAGGCGACTACTGCCCAGGCACCCGCTGAGGTTCCGGCGGCACCGGTCGCTGCGGCTACCGCCCAGCCTGCCGTGCCCGCTCCTGCTGTTTCTGCGCCCGCTGTTTCTACACCCGCCGCGGCTCCTGCCCAGCCGGTTGTTTCCGCTCCGGCTGTTTCGGCTGCTGAGTCCTCGACCGCGCTGCAGGTGGCTGCCGCGCAGGTGCGTGAGGCTCTGAAGCGTTACCGTCAGGTCTTCCGCCGCGAGGCGCTGGCTCCGGCGCTGGCTCAGGTGTCTGAGGAGCGTTTCCGCAGCATTGGTTTCGATCTGTTCCTGATGCGCGGCTACACGGTGGAGGCTCTGGAGGCTCAGGGCGTAGATGGTGTGGCAACTCCCGCCACCGGTGAAAAAGAACGCGCATTCTACGTGCGTACTCTGCGCCCGGTAGCGAACGGTGTGCTGTCCGCGAGCGTTCAGCCGCAGGATATTACCGCGTTCTTCCTGGCGATTCACGCCCGCGGCGGTCAGCTCGGCACCTTCATCACGAACGCGGCGTTCAGCGATGAGGCGTACGACGAGTTCATCCGCTGCTCGACCAAGTACCCGAACATTCTGGTGGATTTGGTGTCCGGCGATGAGCTGCAGGACCGCCTCATTGCGCACCGCCTCGGCGTGGTCGAGAGCGCAAACGGTCTGCTGGAGCTGAACGGTGAATACTTCGCCGGCTAAGTCACCAGCTAGCAGCTTTTAGCCCATCTTGGGTATGCCCCGGTTTTCTCTCTCCTGCACGTTCAGGTGGGAGAAAGCCGGGGCATTTTCGCGCCTGCGCCCCGGTGAGTTGTCCACAGGTGAGCCCTTTTCGTCGTGTTCGGTGCCGCTCAGCCCGTAATATTGCCGGTTTAAGCGAGCTAAATCACCGAAAATCGTGGTTGGAGGCACACCCCTGCGTTAGGATATGAACATGAGCACTTACCAGGAACTTCCCAGCATCTACCGATTGAAGCGCTCGCTGACCGACGTCGATCAGATTGCTAACGAATACTTTGAAAAGGTCCTCGACCTGAACCCCGTCCATGCAACCGAGCTTGGTCGTAAGGGCGTAGAGACCCTGTACCCCGATTACTCGCCCGCCGGCGAGAAGGCTTTTGCGCGCCTTGCGAAGAAGACTTTGAAGAAGGTCGATAACGTCCTGCCTATTGATGACGTTGACCTGGTCACCCTGGATGCTCTGCAGGAGCGTCTGAGCCTGTACCGCAAGCAGTACAAGGCTGGTTTTGGCGGCTGGCAGCTGAACAATATTGCGTCCGTCCCGCAGGAAGTGCGCTCGGTCTTCGACCTGATGAAGCGCAACACCCAGCAGGATTGGGAGCATATTGTTGGGCGTATGCACCGCGTCACCGAGGCACTGGAGGGATACATCCAGACTCTTGAGGCGGCTCGTGAAGAGGGTAAGGTTGCCCCGCGCCGCCAGGTGGATATTGTCATTGAGCAGACCGCCGCGTACTACGCTCCCGGTGGTTTCTTTGATGATTTGGCGGCTGAGGTCGCCGAGGCTGTCCCCGCTCTGAAGGATGAGGCTGTCGCCGGTGCCGAGGCTGCGAAGGAAGGCTACCGCCGCCTCAACAGCTACCTGGTGGAGAAGCTGCAGCCGGTCGCTCCCTCCCGCGACGCTGTGGGCCGTAAGGCGTACAGCCTGCACTCCCGTTCGTTCCTGGGCACCACCATTGACCTGGACGAGACCTACGCCTGGGGCGTGAAGGAGCTGGAGAGCATTATTGCTCGTCAGCGTGAGGTTGCCGAGGAGATTGAGCCGGGCGCAAGCATTGAGCGTGCGAAGCAGCTGCTCGATGAGGATCCGGCACGTCAGCTGCACGGCACCGATGAGCTGAAGGCGTGGATGCAGAAGCTCGCCGACGCCGCGGTGGAGAACCTGGCGGATACTCACTTTGAAATTGGCGGCCCCATGCGCCGCATTGAGTGTTGCATTGCGCCCACGAACGAGGGTGGTATTTACTACACCGGCCCCTCCCCCGATTTCTCGCGTCCGGGCCGCATGTGGTGGTCGGTTCCCGAGGGTGAGGACACGTTCACTACCTGGCGTGAAACCTCCACCGTGTACCACGAGGGTGTTCCGGGCCACCACCTGCAGATTGCTATCGCCACGGCTCTGAAGGGCACCATGAACTCCTGGCGCACGAACATGCTGTGGGTTTCCGGTCACGGTGAGGGCTGGGCGCTGTACGCCGAGCGCCTCATGGAGGAACTGGGCTACCTGAAGGATCCGGGTGACCGCATGGGTATGCTGAACGCTCAGCGTATGCGCGCCGCCCGCGTGGTCTTCGATATTGGTGTTCACTGCGAGATGCCGATTCCCGCCGAGTGGGCTGAGCAGTTGGGCGTTGAGCCGGGCACCATCTGGACTTCTGAGCTGGGTTACGAGTTCTTGAAGCTGAACCTGGACGAGTCCGAGGGCCACTTGCGTTTCGAGTTCCTGCGTTACCTGGGTTGGCCGGGTCAGGCTCCGAGCTACAAGATTGGTGAGCGCCTCTGGCTGGAGTTGCGCGATCAGGCTCTGCGCCGCGGCGATGACATGCGTGCGTTCCACACGCGTGCGCTTCTGCTCGGTTCGGTGGGCCTGGATACTCTGCGTCGCGCCCTGACCGATGAGATGATGCTTCCTCTGGATACTGAGGATGACGACGATGAGGACGATGACGAGTAGCCTCTAGTCTGTTCGCTCCTCGTTGAGTGGTTTTCTAGAGTCTCTGATTAGGAGCTCTAGGGATGAAGCCCCCGCTTCAGCTTTGGCTGAGGCGGGGGCTTCGTCTTTTCGTGCGAGGTTTATCTATCGGGATTCCGGGCTATCCGAAGTTTGCGGTGCCGGGGTCGGTGGTGCCGAATCCCATGCCGGTGGAGTCGTTCAGATCCACCAGATGCGGGGCGAAGCGGCACCAGTAGTCGGTGAGCGCGCCGTTCGATTCGCGGATGCCCACGCCTACGGTGCGTCCGTCGACCACCCACACGCCGAGGATGGGGTGGCTGACCGGGTTGATAATGCCTTCGTAGCGCGGTGCCGGGATGTACTCCTGGTAGATGAATTCGCTTTCGGGGGCGTTGGCGAAGAAGTCGTCGTCTTCGGGCTTGATGAAGACGTCGTAGTCGGGGGCGTAGATTTCTACGCCGTCGCCTTCGCGTCCGAAGATGGGTTTGCGAACCCAGTTGCGCATGCCGCCGCGGTGGCCCGCGTAGGTGGGTACGAGGTTCGGGTGGCCGGGGTACTTATCCCAGAGCGCGGCGAGCAGCAGCTTGTTGGAGAGGAACATCTTCCATGCCGGCTCGATCCAGCGGTCCATGGCGCCGTGGTAGGCGAAGAGGAGCTTGTCGTAGCCTGCTTCGCTGTCGGTGACCAGGTCTTCCCAGGGGTAGAGCTTGAAGAGGTTGGTGATGGCGCGGCCTTGTGCGTCCTCCCAGCTCTTGGTGTCCTCGTTGAAGATGACTTCGTCGATGGGCATCATGTGGGTTTTGATGCCCGCCTGCTGCGCCGCGTAGGCGATGAGCCAGAGGTTGTTGTAGTCCTCGTTGTTCTCGTCAATCTCGGGGCTCACGTGCGCCAGGTGCAGTACGGGCTGCACGCCGGCGGCAATTTCGGCTGCGAAGATGTGGCGCCAACGGTTGGTGAAGGCTTCGCCGATTTCACCCCAGTGGGCGTAGCCGCGGGTATCGAGGCGCTGGTCTTTCGCCCAGGTTTTCTGGCTGACTGCCGCCTCCACGATGCCAGTGGGGGTGTCTGCGTTGTATTCGAGCAGCTTCATGGGGTCGCCGGGCACACCGGAGTAGATGAAGTCGAAGCGTCCGTAGAAGTCGGCGTCGCGGCGGTTCCAGGATTCTACGGCGAGGTTGAACGCCGCCTGGGGTAGACCGAGGGTGCCGAACGCGCCGGAGGCAATGTACTCGACGGTTTCCAGGCACATGCGGTGCATTTCTTCCGCTTGGGCGCGCACAGAGTCCATTTCTTGCGGGCTGAAAATGTAGGCGGCGTATTCGTTCCAATAGTGGTCGGTGTCGTGGGGGCCGTCCACGCTGTAGGTGAGGCCTTCCTCAATGATGACGTTCTCCCAGTCGGGTCGGCCGACGGGAAATTCTTCACGGCGCATGAGGGGCTAGGCTCCTTCGAAGTAGTGAATGGAAAATAGTGAGGAAAATGCGGGCGGGACCGTTCAGTCCCTGCCCGCATTCAGTGTGATGGCTTATGGCTTAGCCGCCGGAGGTACCGCCACCGGACTTCGAGCCGCCACCGAAACCGCCCTTGCTGCCGGACTTCGAGGAAGAGCCAGACTTGGACGAAGAACCCGATTTAGACGAGGAACCGGACTTCGAGGACGAACCCGACTTCGAGGTGTTCGACTTGCTGTAGGAGCCGGTGCTACCGCTATTGCTGGTGCCCTGCTTACCGCTGGAGACCGAGCCGGTGGTCTTATTACGCACCGAAGAGGTCTTACCGGAGTTATTGGTGCTGGTCACCTTACCCGAGGAGACAGTGGAGGACTTCTTCGCACTACGGTAGGAGTCTTCGAAACTACCGCCCTTGGAGGACACGCCGCTGTAGACGGTGCCGTTGCTGGGGCGGGTGGTGCTGCCTCCGGAGAGCTTAGTGCCCACACCCGGAACCGTGGGGGTGCCGGTGGAGTTTGCGGCACTCTGGCGACCTAGGTAGTACCAGAGGAACGCATTCGAATTATTGTGAGTGGTGGTCGAACCAGAAGTGCCCGAAGACCCAGAAGATCCGGAGGAACTAGAGGAACCCGACGAGTTCGAGGAGCCCGAGGAATCGCTGCTGGATGAGTCGGTCGGCTCCTGAACGCCTGCCTTCTCACATTCGCTATCTTCCACGCGCAGGCCGGTCTTCGCATCCTGGCAGACGCGGGCGTACTCTTCGCCCTGCGACAGGAACGCGTTCTCTTCCTGGTGCATGGAGTTGTAGGCGAAGATGCCACCGCCAACCAGCAGCACGCCAGCGCCCGCTACGGCAATCATCTTGGCGATGCCGGGGCGGGTCGCGCCCAGGTTCAGGGTCTGCTGGGCAGAGGTCTGTGCGGCGCGGGTAGCAAAGTTGGCGACTGCTTCCATGCGGTTGCCGGGCTTCTTCGGGCCGTTGGGGGTGGTGGTTCCGCCGGGGTATTGGGGAGCAGAACTCATGCATCTCTCCTTGAAAGGTGGTGCGTGGCGTATTGCTCAACGCGTACATGAAGCTGAGTGGGTACAGCATCATCCGGCGACTTTCGCCGGACTATCGGTGTGATTCCAGCATATCAAGCTCTAGCTTTCGGCTTATTAGCTGACGGCAAAATCTCAGCAAGCTTCCCCGCATGTTGCGCAGTTGTTTCCTTTCTGTTTGCTTTTGCGGCAATTCCTAATTAACTATCAGCCGATTTAACCGCCTATGTGGGGGGCTGCTGGCGGCACTGGTGGCGGCGTTGCTGGTTGGGCTACTCTGCTGGTTGGGCAGCGGGGTTGGGCTGTGTTGCTGGTTGGGCTGCGGGATGTACAGCCGAAAGGTGCCGCCGGAAAGTCATGGTTCGTCATACATCCCCTACACTGCACCGGGTTTGCAATACTTCTTCACACAAACTCGCGCCGGAGCGCGTAAAAGTTTTAGAGTATGCCACATGTCTACACCGCATGCATCATCTCGTTCACGTCTGCCCAAGTGGGCTACTTCTTTCGGCAACCAAATCATTGCTTCCCTCATTCTGGGTATTGTTCTCGGCGCGCTCGCCCTCGCACTGGGCGGGGACGCGAAGAGCAACCCCAACTGGCTCATGGTGACCTTAGATACCATCGGCTCCTCCTACGTCACCTTGCTGAAGGCGGCCGTTGTTCCGCTGATTTTCACCGCCGTGGTCGCCTCCATCTCGAACCTGTCGCAGGTGACGAACGCGGCGCGTCTGGCGGTTAACACGCTCATCTGGTTTGCGATTACCGCGTTCTTCGCGGTGCTCATTGGTATTGCGATGGGCCTGATTGTTCAGCCGGGCGTGGGTGCGCAGGTGCAGGGTAAGGCGTACACCGGCTCGACCGGTTCGTGGACCGCGTTTTTGACCGGTCTGATTCCGGTGAACTTCTTGGGTCTGGGTGTCAGCGCTAAGTCCGGTGATTCCGGCATCACCGCCTCGGCATCCTTCAACGTGCTGCAGATCCTGGTCATTTCCGGCGCAGTCGGTATTGCCGCGCTGAAGGTCGGTGAGGCAGCCAAGCCGTTCATTGACGTAGTCAAGAGCGCTCTGGCGATTATTCAGAAGATTCTGTGGTGGATTATTCGCCTGGCACCGCTGGGTACCGTGGGTCTGATTGCTAAGGCAGTGTTCGCGTACGGTTGGGCGTCGATGGGTTCGCTGGTCGCGTTCGTCATCGCCCTCTACATTGGCCTGCTGCTGGTCTTCCTCGTGGTCTACCCGATTATTGTTCGCGCGAACGGCCTGTCGGTCCGCCAGTACTTCTCGGGCGTGTGGCCGGCGCTTCAGCTGGGCTTCGTTTCCCGCTCCTCGATGGGTTCGATGCCGATGACCCAGACCGTTGCCGAACGCAACCTGGGCGTTCCCCGCGCCTACGCATCCTTCGCGGTTCCGCTGGGTGCGACCACCAAGATGGACGGCTGCGCTTCGGTTTACCCGGCTCTTGCCGCAATCTTCGTGGCTCAGTTCTACGGTATTCAGCTGGACTTCACCCAGTATCTGCTGATTGTGATGGTGTCCGTGCTCGGTTCGGCTGCGACTGCCGGTACGACCGGCGCTATCGTGATGCTGACCCTGACCCTTTCCACTCTGGGTCTGCCGCTGGACGGTGTGGGTCTGCTCCTGGCGATTGACCCGATCGTTGACATGGGTCGTACCGCCCTGAACGTTGCCGGTCAAGCTCTGGTTCCCGCGATTGTGGCTCGCCGCGAGGGCATCCTGGATGAGGAGCTTTACAACGCTCCCCGTTCGGAGGGCGGCTTCGTGGCTCAGGAATTCTACGATGAGCGCATCGCCGGTGAGGCGCAGCGTCTGCACGAGGTGGAGGACAACACCGTCGCGGCACGCCGCTAACCTGGCGACTCTTGAAGCTACACGGCGCTAGGCTGTACTGCCTAGCGCCGTGTAGCTTTCTCGCTCTCGTGCCCCAACATGGATGACATACTTTTGCCAAACGTCATAAAACGTCACGATTGATTCTTCTTTTCTTTAATGTTTGAGAAGAGTTATGATTTTGAACGGCGTGTTCCATCTCCTACGTGGTTGAGGGGGATGGGACACGCTCTTTCTCTATATCCCCTGCTTTTCCGCTCCCTCCCACCGGCTTCTCAGCACCCTCAATCTGCACCCGAGAGTAAGGGTCACTCGTGAGGCTCTAAAATAGAACCTATGAGTACCACATCGACCCGACTGATTCTTGCCTCCGCCTCCCCGGCTCGCCGCAAGCTCCTGGAGGACTCCCGCATCGCGTTCACGGTGCGCGTCTCCTCCGTAGATGAGGACGCCGCGCTCGCTACCACCAACGAACAGGCGCGAGCGCAGGGACGTGCGGGACTCACCCCGGCTGAAACCGCCTCCCTGCTGGCGCAGTTGAAGGCGCAGGCAGTTGCCGCTGAACTTGCCGCCGAGGGTGTGCGCGATGCGCTGGTTCTGGGATGCGATTCGGTCTTCGAGTTTGAGGGAGTCGCCTACGGCAAGCCCCACACGGCGGAGGCGGCACGCGAGCGCATCAGTGCGATGAGCGGCAACTACGGCGTACTGCATACCGGTCACGCGCTCGTGGATTTACGCGGTATTGAGCCGGGCGCCGCACTGCCTGTTGCTTCCGACCTGCCTACCGTTTCCGAACTGCGCAGCGCCACCGTCCACTTTGATGAGCTCAGCCCCGAAGAAATCGAGGCGTACATTGCTACCGGTGAGCCGCTCTGGGTGGCGGGATCCTTCACCCTGGACGGTTACGGTTCGGCGTTTATTCGCGGTATTGAGGGTGAGTTCCACACGGTGGTGGGCCTGTCCATCCACGCACTACGCGATATGCTGCGCCGCCGCGAAGTAGCGGTGACCGAGTTGTGGCTACCGCCCGAGGAAGAGAATTAGAACCAACCCACAGTATAAATCTGTCTCAAAGCGCGCCCTGAAATACACATTGTTGAACACCAATCGATAAGATAGAACAGTATGATGCGCGTTATATTCGCCAATCCTGCCGATGTATCCTTGGAGCAGGAGATTAAAGGAGAGCTTTAAGTGACTCAGCACCAGGCAGAAGCCGCCAAGAAATTTACTGCAGTTCCCGGCCGCCACACCGGCCCGGTCAGCAAGATTCTGATCGCTAACCGCGGTGAAATTGCTGTCCGCGTGATTCGCGCAGCCCGCGATGAGGGTCTGCAGACCGTCGCCGTCTATGCTGACCCGGACCGCGACGCCCAGCACGTGAAGCTTGCCGATGAAGCCTACGCTCTCGGCGGTGCCACTGCGGCGCAGTCCTACCTGGTGATGGATAAGCTCATTGAGATTGCTATCCGCTCCGGCGCTGACGCCGTGCACCCCGGTTACGGTTTCCTGTCTGAGAACGCGCAGTTCGCTCAGAAGTGCATCGACGCGGGTCTGACCTGGATTGGCCCCTCCCCCGAGTCCATTACCCAGCTGGGCGATAAGGTGGCGGCACGCCACATCGCGCAGAAGGTGGGCGCTCCCCTGGTGCCCGGCACCAAGGATCCGGTCAAGTCCGCCGATGAGGTTGTTGCCTTCGCGGATGAGCACGGTCTGCCCATTGCGGTGAAGGCCGCATTCGGTGGTGGTGGCCGCGGCATTAAGGTTGCCCGTGACCGCGAGAGCATCGTCGAGATGTACGAGTCCGCTGTTCGCGAGGCTACCGCGGCGTTCGGTCGCGGCGAGTGCTTCATCGAGCGTTTCTTGGATTCGCCCCGCCACGTTGAGACCCAGTGCCTGGCGGATGCGCACGGCAACGTCGTGGTGGTTTCCACCCGTGACTGCTCCCTGCAGCGCCGTAACCAGAAGCTCGTTGAGGAGGCGCCCGCCCCCTACCTGAGTGATGAGCAGAACGAGCGTCTGTACGAGGCGTCCCGCGCGATTCTGCGTGAGGCTGGCTACCAGGGTGCCGGCACCTGTGAGTTCCTGGTCGGCACCGACGGCACCATCTCCTTCCTTGAGGTGAACACTCGACTGCAGGTGGAGCATCCGGTTTCCGAGGAGATTTCGGGTATTGACCTGGTACGCGAGCAGTTCCGTATTGCCCGCGGCGAGAAGATTGAGGAGAAGGACCCGGTTCTGCGCGGTCACTCCTTCGAGTTCCGTATTAATGGTGAGGATGCGGGCCGTTCCTTCATGCCCGCCCCCGGCACCATCGAGAAGATGACCGTGCCCACCGGCCCCGGCGTTCGCTGGGATTCCGGCTTCGTGGCTGGCGACGTTATCGGCGGCAACTTCGACTCCATGCTGGCTAAGCTCATTGTCACCGGCGCGAATCGTGAGCAGGCTCTGCAGCGTGCCCGCCGTGCCCTGGCTGAGCTGACCATTGAGGGTATGCCCACCGTCATCCCGTTCCACCGCGTCGTGCTGGATGATCCCGCCTTCGCGCCGGCTGAGGGCGGCGAGTTCAAGGTGCACACCCGCTGGATTGAGACCGAGTTCAACAACACCATCCCCATGTACTCCGGTGCGCCCGGCAGCGTGGATTCCGATGAGGACGAGCGCACCACCGTGGTCGTTGAGGTCAACGGCAAGCGTATGGAGGTGTCCCTGCCCGATCTGGGCGGTGGCGCTAAGCCTGCCGCTAAGCCCGCGTCCAAGACCCGCAAGTCCCGTTCGGCACGTAGCGCGGCAAAGGGTGGCGGCGACGAGCTGACCAGCCCCATGCAGGGCACCATCGTGAAGGTAGCGGCTTCTGACGGCGACACCGTCGCTGAGGGCGACCTGATTCTGGTGCTGGAGGCGATGAAGATGGAGCAGCCCATTACCGCGCACAAGGCGGGTAAGGTTTCGGGACTGTCAGCTAAGGCCGGCGATACCGTCACCTCCGGTGCGGTGCTGGCGACCATTAAGTAACGCTTCGCCTCGATACTGAGGTCTCGATACCGCGGTCTCGCGACTGCGAGCGCTATAGGCTATACGAATCCCCCGGAGGGGTATGAGGTCATGTCTCGTATCTTTCCGGGGGATTTTCTATGTCCGCTCTTGCCTGTTTAGGTGGGATTTACGCCGCTAACCCTTGTGTTCGCGTCCAGATAGTGGCTGTATTTGTTTGGGTTTTTCTGAACAGAGTTATAATGTTGCACTTTAGAGGAGCCTTTCAGATTCCTACGCCCACCGCACCCACCCGGTGCGGTCACGGCACCCGATACGCGCCTACGGCACACCCGCCTCACGCGCTGACCGGTAACGGACGCCCCGGCTCCACCTGTACACACAGTTCACCATTTCGGGAGTTTTCCTTATGAGCACCTCTGCACCCGACACGAAAGTGTCTGCTGCATCGGTGAAGAATACGACTCCTCGCAGTCGAGTTATTCTCGCCTCGCTCGTTGGTACCACCATCGAGTTCTACGATTTCTACATTTACGCCACCGCAGCAGTGGCGGTGTTCCCTGTGCTGTTCTTCCCCGCGAAGGACGCAACCACCGAGCTTCTGGCTTCCTTCGCGACCTTCGGCGTCGCCTTCATTGCCCGCCCCCTCGGTTCCGTAATCTTCGGTCACTTCGGCGACAAGATCGGTCGTAAAGCAACCCTCGTTGGTGCGCTACTGACCATGGGTCTGGCGACCTTCATCATCGGCCTGCTGCCCACCTACCACCAGATTGGTCTGTGGGCACCGGCCATGCTGACCATTATGCGTTTCTGCCAGGGCCTGGGTCTGGGCGGCGAATGGTCCGGTGCGGCACTGCTCGCCAGCGAATATGCTGAGGACGGCAAGCGCGCCCGCGCCGCCATGTGGCCTCAGCTGGGTGCACCCATCGGCTTCGTGCTTGCGAACGGCTTCATGCTGCTGCTGACCAGCTGGATTTCCTTCAACTCCGCAACCGACGGCAAGAACCTTGATCACCCCTTCCTCATTTGGGGTTGGCGTATTCCGTTCCTGCTGTCCATCGTGATGGTCGCCGTTGGTCTGTACGTGCGTTTCAAGCTGGAGGAGACCCCCGTCTTCGCCAAGGCTGCCGCTAACAACGAGAAGGTGAAGACCCCGCTCGTTGAGGCGTTCAAGGTCGCTTGGTGGCCCATGATTCAGGGCACCTTCATCATGGTTGCCTGCTATGTGCTGTTCTACCTGATGACCGCGTGGGTTCTCTCCTACGGTATCGGCAAGGCGGATAAGGGCGGCCTGGCTATCCCCTACCGCGAGTTCCTGATCATTCAGCTGATCTCCATTATTGGCTTCGCAATCTTCATTCCGATCTCGGGTTGGCTGGCTGATAAGTACGGCCGCCGCACCCAGCAGCTGTGGACCACCATCGCTATGGCTGTCTTCGGTCTGTCCTTCGGTCTGTTCATCTCCCCCTCCGTTGTTGGTACCGGCGCGAACGCAAATGCGGCAGTGGTCACCCTCTTCATCTTTATCGGTATGTGCCTGATGGGTCTGTCCTTCGGTTCCATGTCCGCGTACCTGCCGGAGCTGTACCCCACCAACGTGCGTTACACCGCCAGCGGTATCGCCTACAACGTGGCGTCCATCCTCGGTGCGGCGCTGACCCCGTTTGTGGCTGTTTGGCTGAACACCTCCTACGGTGTGGGTGCCGTGGGTGGCTACCTGGCATTCGCCTCGATCCTGAGCGTTGTCTTCATCCTGCTCACTCACGAGACCCGTGACGTGGACATGAACGCTGTCAGCACCACGAAGTAAAGCTTCGAGTAGCTAACGCATCTCTACGGCAAAGCGGTGGGGGTCGCCTCCTGAATTTCTTAGATTCAGGAGGCGACCCCCACCGCTTTTATACTGTTCCGGGATGCTGCGCCAGGCGGGGAACGCCCAGCTCAGCACCTAACAGGTTTTGAGCCTTACAGACCGCGAGTGTGCAGCTTGCGTGCCGCCTCAGCAATAGAGCCAGAGAGCGAGGGGTAGACCGTGAAAGTATCCGCCAGGTCATCCACCGCGAGCTTCTTCTCCACCGCCAGGGCAATGGGGTAAATCAGTTCGGAAGCACGCTGACCAACCACCACGCCACCAATGACAGTGCCGGAGTGACGGCGAGCAAAAATCTTCACGAAGCCATCGCGCATCGCCATCATCTTCGCGCGCGGGTTGGTGCTCAACTGCAGGGTCACCGCATCGCCACGGTACGCGCCCTCAGCAAGATCCTTCTCGCTCACACCCACGGTCGCAATTTCCGGGGAGGTGAAGATGTTCGCGGCAACCTTATCGGTGCGCAGCGGGCGCACCGCATCACCGAGGATGTGCGCCATAGCGATACGGCCCTGCATCGCAGCCACGGAAGCCAGCGGGTACACGCCCGTGCAGTCACCAGCGGCGTAAATGCTGTTCACGCTCGTGCGGGACACACCGTCCACCTTAATATGGCCGCTCGGGGTCTGCTCAACACCGATGTCTTCCAGGCCCAAATCTTCAGTGTTCGGAATCGAACCAATAGCAACCAGACAGTGAGTGCCAGAAACCTTACGACCATCCGACAGAGTCACAATAACGCCGGAGCCATCCTCAGTACGCTCAACAGCAGCCGCACGGGAACGCGGCATCACTCGCACGCCGCGACGCTCAAAGACGTCCTCCAACACGCGAGCTGCGTCCTCGTCCTCACCCGGAAGCACACGGTCACGCGAAGACACCAGGGTCACCTTAGAACCCAGACCGTTATACGCCGACGCGAACTCCGCACCGGTCACACCCGAACCAATCACAATCAGCTCCTCGGGAACCTCGGAGAGGTTGTACAGCTGAGTCCAGGTCAGAATGCGCTCGCCATCGGGCATACCGGTCGCCATTTCACGCGGATGCGTACCCACCGACAACAGCACAAAGTCCGCGTGCAGAGGGTAGACCAGACCCGCCTCATCAGTCACCTGGACAGTGTGGCGGTCAAGGAGTTTACCGGTACCGTGAATAATCTTCACGCCAGCAGAAGCCAGGGCACGCTTAATGTCGGCGGACTGCTGCTGGGCCAGGTCGCGGACTCGGCGGTTCACGCGGTCCATATCAACACGAAGCTGCGGCGCCTTACCCTTCGTGTTCTCGATGCCCAGGCTACCCGCCTCGGAGAAGCGGGTCATCATATCCGCCGTAGCAATCAGGGTTTTAGAGGGCACAACGTCAGTCAGAACGGCGGAGCCACCAATGGCGTTGCGTTCGATCAGAGTCACGTCCGCGTTGGAGGCGGCAGCCACCATCGCTGCCTCGTAGCCACCGGGGCCACCACCAATAATTACAATTCGCTGAGATGCGTAGTTCACCGTTGAAGTCATGCCTTAATTGTGAGCTATGCCGCCCCTACGGGGCAAACGCACTCGCCGTGCAGATGTGCCATATTGTGGCAATCTGCACGGCGAGCATCTTCATGGTTCGGCATCATGGTTCGGCAGCCCGATATGACTGGGCGGCGCCTACCCCTGTATGTCTCTACTCCTCGAGAGCCTGCGGCTTCTCCGAGTAAATCGAGTTAATGAACTTCTCAGCCCACTGCAGCATCGCTCCGTCCACCAGGTCCTTACCGCCCACCGGCATGGTCTTCGGGCGCGGAACCAGCGTCAGCCAGGTGTCCATACCCTTCGGCTGGGCGTGGGTGGAGCCAGGGTACACGCGCTTCAGACGCATCTGGCGGGACTCCGGCAGCGGCGTAGCGGTCACCACGCGAACCTTCGGGCCCAACACCACCAGCTCATGAATACCGGCGGCACGGGCGTGCATACGCACCGTCGCCACGGCAAGCAGGTTCTCTACCGCCTCCGGCAGCTCGCCGTAACGGTCGACCAGTTCCTCGCGTGCCTCCGCAATCTTCTCTTCGGTATCGGCGGCAGCAATCTGACGGTACGCCTGCAGGCGCAGACGCTCAGAATCAATGTAGGTGTGCGGAATATGCGCGTTGACGGGCAGGTCAATCTTCGTCTCGACCTCGCGCTCTTCCTTCTCGCCGCGGTAGTTTGCGACCGCCTCGCCGACCAGGCGCAGGTACAGGTCAAAACCGACACCGGCAATATGGCCGGACTGTTCGCCACCGAGCAGGTTACCGGCACCACGAATCTCCAGGTCCTTCATCGCAAGCTGCAGGCCAGCACCCAGCTCATTATGGGTCGCCACAGCCTTCAGACGCTCGTGCGCAATCTCACCGAGGGTCTTATCCACCGGGTACAGGAAGTAGGCGTAGGCGCGCTCGCGGCCACGGCCCACTCGGCCACGCAGCTGGTGTAGCTGGCTCAGACCGTAGTTCTGGGCGTGGTCGACAATGAGGGTGTTCGCGTTCGAAATATCCAGGCCGGTCTCCACGATGGTGGTGCACACCAGCACGTCAAAGCGGCGCTCCCAGAAGTCCACAATAATCTGTTCCAGGCGCGATTCACTCATGCGGCCGTGGGCGGTGGCGATGCGCGCCTCCGGCACGAGCTTGCCGATTTCGGCGGCAACATCGTCGATGTCAGCCACGCGGTTGTGCACGAAGAACACCTGTCCTTCGCGCATGAGCTCGCGGCGGATTGCGGCAGTAATCTGGCTGTCGGTTCGCGGACCGACGAAGGTCAGCACGGGGTGGCGTTCCTCCGGCGCGGTGGCAAGGGTGGAGGTCTCGCGAATACCGGTTAGCGACATTTCCAGGGTGCGCGGAATCGGGGTTGCACTCATGGCGAGCACGTCCACGTTGGTGCGCATCTGCTTGAGCTTTTCCTTGTGCTCCACGCCAAAGCGCTGTTCCTCGTCAATGATGACCAGGCCCAGGTCCTTGAATACCACGCTATCCGAGAGGATGCGGTGGGTACCGATCACCACGTCCACCGCGCCGGATGCGATTTCTTCGGTAATCTGGCGGGTTTCCTTCGCCTTCTGGAAGCGGGATAGCACACGAATCTTCACGGGGAATCCCGAGAAGCGCTCGCTGAACGTCTCGTAGTGCTGCTGCGCGAGCAGGGTCGTGGGTACGAGCACGGCAACCTGTTTGCCGTCCTGCACCGCCTTGAATGCGGCACGTACGGCGACCTCGGTTTTGCCGAAGCCCACATCGCCGGAAATGAGGCGGTCCATGGGGATTTCTTTCTCCATGTCCTCCTTTACCTCGTGGATGGCGGTGAGCTGGTCGGGAGTCTCGTTGTAGGGGAAGGACTCCTCCAGCTCTCGCTGCCAGGGGGTGTCTGCGGCGAAGGCGTGACCGCGCGAGGCCTGGCGTGCCGAGTAGAGTTTCACCAGGTCGGCGGCGATTTCCTTGACTGCCTTACGGGCGCGGGACTTGGTCTTAGCCCAGTCGCTGCCGCCCATCTTGGACAGGCTCGGGTTCTCGCCACCCACGTAGTTGGAGATCAGGTCCAGCTGGTCGGAGGGCACGAAGAGGCGGTCGGGTGCACCACCGCGCTTGGCGGGGGCGTACTCGATGACCAGGTATTCCTTCATGGGCTGCACACCGTTGACCGGGGAGGCGCCCGCCACCGGGCGGGAGGTCATCTCGACAAACCTGCCGATGCCGTGGCGTTCGTGCACCACGTAGTCGCCGGGGTTCAGTGCGAGCGGGTCAACCGCGTTGCGGCGGCGGCGCGTGGCGAATTTCTGTCCGGCGGCGCCTCGGGGTGCGTAGGTGCCGCGGCGTCCGAGCAGTTCGGCTTCGGTGAAGACGGCGAGCTTCGCCTCCTCGATGAGAAAGCCTGCGGAGGCGGGCGCCTCGCAGACCTCCACGATGCCGTGTTCGAGGTCCCCGGCGGGGTCGGCTTCGAGGCTGGTTCGGCGGGCTGCGGGTACGGCGGGTGCCCCTTCGCCGGAGTGGAAGAGGTCGATGAGGCGGTCGGTGGAGCCGCGGCCGTTGGTGAGGGCGAGGACGGTCCACTGTTGCTGGATGAGGTCGCCGACCTGGCTGAGCATGCGTTCGACGGAACCGTTGAATGCGGTTGCGGGGGTGGCGTTGACGGTGTAGGTGTCGATTCCGTCTTCGATGGCGTCGGCAATGTTCTGGTTCTGGAGCGCCCCGGCGGCGTCTTCGAGTAGGTCTGCGTCGGTGACGAGTTCGGTGATTTCCCACCAGCTGAGCTTGGCTTCGAGTGCCTGTGCGGTGGTTTGGTCGATGGTGCGGAATCCACTGTCGCTCATGCGGAGCTGGCCGAGGTCGATGGGTGCTACTGCGTCGGCTTCTGCAGAGGTGTCCCATGCTGCGGCGAGGAATTCTTCGTTGGTGGCGACGAGGTCTTCGGCGCGGGCGCGCACGCGCTCGGGTTCGACGTTAATGATCATGGACCCTGCCGGCAGCAGCTCGGTGAGGGTGTTCATGGATTCGATGAGCAGCGGGGTGAGCGATTCCATGCCTTCGACGTAGATTCCGCCGGCAATCTTCTCAAGCATGGCTGCGGCTGCCGGGTAGTCGGCTTTCAGTCGTGCGGCGCGGCTCATGACCTCGGGGGTGATGAGCAGTTCGCGGCAGGGCAACAGGGTGAGTTCGGTAAGCTCTTCTCCCCCACTGAGGGTGCGCTGGTCGGCGACGGAGAAGTGGCGCATTTCGTCGAGTTCGTCGCCGAAGAATTCGAGGCGGACGGGGGTAGTTGCGGTGGGCGGGAAGACGTCGATAATGCCGCCTCGTACGGCGTATTCGCCGCGCTTGGCAACCAGGTCTACGCGGGAGTATGCGGCATCGTTGAGGCCTCGTACTACGTCTTTGAAGGGGTATTCTTCGCCGCGAACCAGGTGTACGGGTTCAAGTTTTTCGATGCCGGTGACGATGGGCTGGATGACGGCGCGTACGGGTGCGATGACGACTTGGGGGCGTTTAGCCGCGTCCCCGGTCATGGCGCGCAGTACCTGCAGGCGGCGGCCTACGGTGTCGGAGCGCGGTGAGAGGCGTTCGTGGGGCAGGGTTTCCCAGGCGGGGAAGAGCGCGATGTCTGCGGCGGGCAAGTAGGAGCGCAGGGCTGCGGCGAGGTCTTCTGCTTGACGGTCGGTGGGGGCGATGATGAGGCTGAGCGCTTCGGCGGTGGTATCGCGTACTGCGGTGGAGATGTCTGCAATGAGCGCGGCGTGGGTTCCGGCGACGGCGCCGATGAGGGTGCGTGCGCTACGTTCGGTGGGCTTCGCGGAGGCGGCGGTGCGGATCGCGGCCCAGCTGCTGAGTTGGTTGAGGGTGTTCAGGAGGGGGTGCAGGGGTGCCTCGAGGGGCTGTGCGGTAGCTTTTCGGGTGGTGCTCACGGGTTCTCCTGAATCTGGGGTCTTCGCCTGCGGCGGTTGAGCTGGTGGAGGGCTGCTATGGATGGTCAGTACAGGGCGGTGCCGGTTGGGGTGCCCGAGTGAATTTGCCTTTATTTCATGGTGCTTTTTGTGCGTTTTGGGGTGTTTTTTGCGGCTTTTCCATTGTAGGACTTGTCTGCATTTTCTGGCATTTTTCTCCTGTGTTCTTCTGCGGTGGAATATATTCCTTTTTGCACTCGGTTGTCGCTTTCATGGGTGATATTTGAGTATGGTTTTCTTCCGTGTCTGTTCCTGTGCCACAACGTTCATCGCATGGGGTGCAAATCACACACTCATGGACATCTTTGCACTTTGTGCACCATTATTTTCACAGCTTAATCCTGTACCCTAATCATTAACGCTTACAGAAAAACCAGACAGTATATCCCCTTCCGGATTCTGTTTACCTCTTCCAACCAACCTCAGGTTTTCAGTATTTACTGCGGTTTTTCTAGTGCGCTAAATTCACCGTATCTTTCGATGTTTCTTCCGGAACGTCGCATCAGAAAGACGCATATGACAACCACATACACGAACAAACCCGCTGAAAAGCGCCATGCCCGTTCATGGCCTGCTAAAAAGTGGGCCGCTTTCGCACTTGCTTTTGGTACCGCTTTCACTGCGGCACCTCTTACTCCTACTACTCCCGCCTCGGCTGCGACCGGAACCCATGACGGTTCCAGCAGCGATAAAGCGGCTGCTTCCTGTTACGAGGTCAAGCAGGTTAATCCTTCTGCCTCCTCTGGCACTTACTGGCTGTACACCCCGCAGATGAGCGGCCCGGCGCAGTTCTACTGCGATCAGGAAACTGATGGCGGCGGCTGGGTCATGATTGGTCGCGGTCGTGAGGGTTGGACCGAGTCTTACAACGGCACCGGCGACCCGAATCAGCTGCACCAGAACCCCACCGGCCCTTCCGCTTTTACTCCGGTCCAGCTTCCCGCAAACACTGTCGATGCGCTGCTGAACGGCATTAAGCCTCAGGACCTTCCCGATGGCATGCGCCTGCACCGTGCCCACAACGCAAGGGGCACCCAGTGGCAGAACGTTTATGTTCAGCGTCCTCAGACTGAGCAGTGGACCTGGGCGATGAGCTACGGTCAGCGTTGGGGCACCGTGAAGTTCACCGGTGCCGGCATTAACCGCACCGCTCATATGGGCGGTTCCCCCTCGGAAATGGCTCCGGGCATTACCACCAGCTCGGTTCGTTTCTTCGCGAACCCGAACCAGGGCTACCAGATTGGTTTTGCGTACGGTGCACTGGTGAACTTCGGTAATGAGAATTCTGATTCGTATATTTACCACAAGCGCGGTTCCTTCGGTTACTCTATCCCCTTCACTCAGGTGTTCCTGCGCCCGAAGCTGACTCAGCGTGACTTGAACTTCTCGCAGATTGGTTCTGGCTCTGCCGCCAGCAACCGTCGTGCTCTGCCCAATAGCTACACGATGCCCGTTCGTTGGCGCACCAGTGAACAGACTGGCACCGGCAAGAAGAACGAGATGAACACTTACGTTCAGGCTATTACTCAGGTAGGCGACACCGTCTTCACCGGTGGCGACTTCAAGTATGTGGAGTCGGCTGGCGGCGAGCGCGTTGATCAGTCGTACCTGGCTGGTTACAACGTGGATTCGGGTGAGCTGGTTCGTTCCTTCCGCCCGACTTTCAACGGCCAGATTAAGGCTCTGGAGGCTCTGCCGAATAACCGCCTGGCAGTTGGCGGCGAATTTACCGAGGTGAATGGCGAGAAGGTTAACCACTTCGTCATTCTGGACGCGACCACCGGTCAGATTGACCGCACCTGGGACCTTCAGATTCAGCGTCGCAATGGCGATGCCGCACAGGTGAAGACTCTGCTGGTTCAGGACGGTTACCTGTATATTGGCGGTAACTTCACCCATGTAAAGGGCAATACGTCTAAGGCGTACGCTTACTCGCGTGGTGCCGCTCGTATTAAGCTCTCGAACGGTGCGGTGGATTGGAACTGGCGCCCGAACTTTAACGGTACGGTCAACGGTATTACCGCTGCATCCGACAACTCGACTGTTCACGCTGCGGGTTACTTCACTGAGCTGAATAACCAGCGCGCGTTCCGCCTGGCGGCGCTGAATGGTTCTAACGCTTCGAACATTAAGTGGGAGTGGGAGCCGTCGCTGAAGCTGAACATTACTGACCGCATTGTGTACGCGTTCCAGTTCGATGTTCAGGATGCTGGTTCGACCGTGTGGACTGGCGGCGCTGACCACCTGATTGCGAACTACTCGAAGAACGGTTACGGCCGTATTTCTTCGTCTATCTCTAAGTACGGTGGCGACTGGCAGGATCTGCACCTGAGCGGTAACACCATTTACGGCGCGTGCCACTGCGGTGACGTCCTCTTTGAGGGTTCGACCGGCTACCACACGTATTGGAAGGAATCGAAGGCGGTTCACCGTATGCGCCTGGTCGCAGCGTTCGATAAGGATAGCGGCGAAGTCATCGGCGAGTTCAGCCCGGTTCTGAAGGGCGCTAGCGGCTACGGTGTTTGGGAGTCCTTCGTGGATTCTCGCGGCAACCTGTGGGTTGGTGGCGACATTAACCGTTCGCTGGGTGCTAATGGTGAGCAGCGCACTGTCGGTTTTGCTCGTTTTGCTCCTCGCGATGTGACCGCCCCGTCGACTCCGTCGAATCTGTCGGTTCAGCGTGATGGCTCGACCGATAAGCTGTCTTGGTCTGGTGTTCGTGAGAGCGGTGCTCGCTACCAGGTGCTGCGTGATGACCGTGTGATTGCTACGGTCTCGGGCACCAGCTACGAGGTTGAGCATACTGATGGCGCTCGCTACTATGTGCGTTCCATCGATGCGTCTGAGAACTTCTCGGCTTCCACGGGAGCTGCTCAGGCTTAGGTCAGATTGTTGATCTAGTTTCTTTGAGCCGCCGCCTGGTTCGGGCTCTGCAGGGTTTGCGGGGTCCGGGTCAGGCGGCGGTGCACCCGGGGTGTATGCCCTCTATAGTTTTGGTTCGGTCCGGTTTTCCCAGTTTGCTATCTCTTCGCCTCTGCGGCGGCTATGATGGGTTGGGATTCATTGCGTCGGATGGGTTGCTTCCGTCCTTTCCGATGATGGGCTGAATCTTGGTCTGTGGTGTTTCTTCGCTGTTGGTACGACAGAGGAAACTTCACAGATTTTTAGCGTTCCGCTTCGTACGGGTACGGTGCCATTGTTGGCTTCGTGCGTGAGGGGTGGGGCGTATTCATTCAATTTCCGATAACTACACTCACTGATTCCGGCTACAGACTCGCTGTTAGCGCAGTTCATAACGCTTCCCCCTTACCCCGATGCCTGGTCACTATGCTGTGCCTTGTGTGGGGTGGGTGTTGCTGTGTGAATTGCAGTTTTCTGCTGTGTGCCGGTTGAGGTCTCTAGGAGAGACAAATGAATTTTCTTCCGTTCACGCGTGGAGGGCGCGCGCAGGGTGCTGCTTCCTCCGCTTCTGAGGGCTCTCGCGTAGCTTCTCGCTCCGGGTCCCGTGCTTTGGGTGCGGCGGCTGCTTCTTTTGCGATGGTTGCGGCTTCTTTGGGTCCGATTGCTTCGGGCGCGCAGGCTGCTGATGCACGCTACTATGACGGTTCGTCGAGTGAGCGCGCGGCTGCGAGCTGCTGGGAGGTTAAGCAGAATAATCCGCGTGGCAAGAGCGGCGCGTACTGGCTGTACACCCCTGCGATGAGTGCTCCTGAGCAGTTCTATTGCGATCAGGAAACTGATGGCGGCGGCTGGGTTATGATTGGCCGCGGTCGTGAGAGCTGGACTGAGAACTACTACGGTCGCGGTAATGCCGATCAGCTGTATAAGAACCCGACCGGCTTTGATGCGGTGCAGCTCTCCGGCGTGACCGTGAACGCGCTACTGAACGGTACCCGTCCGCAGGATTTGCCCGATGGCGTGCGTTTCCATCGCGCGATGAACGTTGAGGGCACTACCTGGCAGGATTTTAAGGCTCACCGTGATTCCAGTACCGAATGGACTTGGACTTTGCGTTCAAAGATGTTCTGGTCAAATATTTCGGTCAAAAACACCTGGCAGTACAGTAACCGTTATGACTACGCCAACCGTGGTCAGGTGGCTGGTAACATCTTCACCCATGATTCTGATGATTTCCGTTCCCTGAACTTCGAAGAGAAGGCATCGCAGGGCTACAAGCTGGGCTTCACCTACGGTCGCAACGCCAAGATTACATGGTGGACCGAGACCTACCTGATGAACCGTCCTTCGGCGTATATTTACCGCCCGGCGGATGATTCGACCACTCCCCTGGTATTTACTCAGATGTTCTTGCGCCCGAAGGTGACTCAGAACGATTTGGTGGCTAAGGGTCTGCATGATTATGGCCAGCAGGGCGCTGCGGCAAGTAACCGCCGCGCGCTACCCAATAGCTACTCCGAGAAGTGGAAGTGGCGTACCAGCACTGAGACCGGTACCGGCAAGAAGGGTGAGATGAACACCCAGGTTGAGGCTATCACCGAGGTCGGTGGCGCTGTCTTTACCGGTGGCGATTTCGCGTACGTTGAGTCGGCAAGCGGTGAGAAGGTTGAGCAGGCTTTCTTGGCTGGTTACGAGGTGGGTACCGGCGAGCTGCGCCGTTCCTTCCGCCCGAAGATTAACGGTCAGGTGAAGTCGGTTGAGGCTCTGCCGAACGGCCTGCTTGCTGTGGGTGGTTCTTTCGACCAGGTGAACGGCGAGTACTACAACGGTTTTGTAATTCTGGATCCGCAGACCGGTCAGGTTGCTAAGGACTGGGATATCCGCGTGGTTAGCCGCATTGCTTCCGTACCGGTACAGATTAAGACCCTGCACGTGCGTGATGGCTACCTGTACATTGGTGGTTCCTTCACTCACTTGAAGGGCCAGACCTCCCCCACCTACGCGTATGCGAGGAACCTGGCTCGCATTAAGTTGAGCAACGGTGAGGTGGACTGGAACTGGCGTCCGGTCTTTAATGGCACAGTTAACGGCGTGAGCGCTTCTGAGGGCAATGCCGATGTGTACGTCGCTGGTTACTTCACCCAGCTGAATAACCAGGAGGCGTTCCGTCTCGCTCATATGCAAGGCAGTAGCACGAACCCGGTGGCTTGGCACCACCGTCCTTCGTACACCCCCAAGAATGCCCAAACCTGGGATTTGAAAAACGAGCGCAGGATGTGGGGCTTCCAGTTCGATGTTCAGGATGCTGGTTCCTCCGTCTGGGTGGGTGGCACCGAGCATATGATTACCCGTTACGAGAAGTCGAGCATGCGTCGCACAGACAGTGCGATTACTCGTGAGGGTGGCGACTTCCAGGATCTGCACCTGAGCGGTAACACCATTTACGGTGCGTGCCACTGCGGCGATTTCCTCTTCCAGGGCGCAGACACTGTCTATTCGGAGTGGGAGAACGCGACTAATGCTCAGACCATTCGCCTGGTAGCTGCGTTCGATAAGGACAGCGGCAAGATGCTGCCGGAGTTCGCCCCGATTATGAACGGCGCGTATGGCTACGGTGTGTGGGAGTCCTTCGTGGATTCCACCGGCACTCTGTGGGTTGGTGGCGATATCCGTAAGTCGCTGGGTGCTAACGGCGTGCAGCAGACCGTTGGTTTCGCACGTTATGCACCTCGCGATGTAACGCCTCCGGCTCCCCCGAGCAACCTGAAGGTTACGACGAACGGCTCCAAGGATCAGCTGACCTGGTCGGGTATTTCCGAGCATAGGGTGAAGTATCAGGTTCTGCGCGATGATCGTCCTATTGCGACGGTTACGGGCACGAGCTATTCGGTGGATCACCGCGACGGCGCCCGCTACTATGTGCGTGCGGTAGATACTGCGGATAACTATTCGGCAAGTACCGAGGCTGCTCAGGCGGCATAACCCCTCATCAGGGCGATATTCACTTTTATGACAAATAATTTTAGTGATGTTCGCCCTATTCTCCCGGGCTGGTTTTAAACCAGCCCGGGATTTTTTTGCACATAGTGAATCTATTTCATTCATTTACATGAAGGTTTTTTCATGCAGAGATATATACTTACCTTCTAATCGAGTCAAAATAGAGCATTAGTTAGGGCTTATTCTCATCATTTATAAAAACGTTATTTTTGCGGGTCTAAGTATTTTCCCAGCTTTGCGTGTTAGCCTTTAGGTGCCTTACCTTCGTGCGAGGTATTATCTTCCGGAATATAGTCATTCTCACTCCAACCACTAAAGAGGCTTCCATGTCAGTGTTCTTCAAGTACCCCTCCCGGTCCCGCCTTCTGGGCACCTTGGGTACCGTTGCGGTATCCACCCTGGTCCTGAGCGCTTGCGCTACTGAAAACCCGAGCTCCGATAGCTCTTCGCCTGCTTCTGCGTCCGCGAGCGTTTCCGCGTCGGCGCATGCTTCCTCAAACAAGTCTTCGAGCGCTTCCCCCCAGGTTTCTGAGCAGGGCACCGCAGAAGCATCCGCCAATGCTTCCTCTGGGGCTTCGGCTGAGGCAAAGGATGGGGCAAAGAGTGAGGCGACCTCTTCTGACGGCCAGAAGCTTGAAGAGATTTACACTGGCGCTGAAGAGATGAGGAACGCTTCTTCCGTACCTGTTGACGCTGAAGAAGTTAAGAAGACTACCGAACTGGTTAACTCTTTTGAGACCATTCTGACCAAGGTGAAGGCAGCCCCCTCTGCTGAGGCTTCGCCTGAGCGTGCCGCTGATCCGACCAGCGACGAAGAGGCTGAGCAACAGAACGTTGAGCGGGCCCGCGCTGTTCTCGATGATGAGACGATTCGCTCCATCGAGGCCGTGGCTGTTGATTCCGCTGCCGCTGAGTTTGCCGTGCAGGCTTCCGAGTACGCACTGGCTGGCTGGCACTATGAAGGTTCTTCCACTGTCGTGGGCACTCCCCGTATGACTGAAACCCAGTACAAGGGTCAGCCCGCGCGCATGCTGGAAGTATGCATGGATTCTTCCTCTGTGAAGATCTATGACGAGAATAATCAGCCCGTTAAGGATGACAATTCTCCGAAGCGTTCACTCAATATTTACACCCTCGTTCAGGTCGATGGTCAGTGGAAGATTGCGACCCATGATTTCCCGAACAATCCTGATTGTTAGGGTCTAATTAAAGATGCCGGTTTCCAGCTATGATTCGCTGGAACCCGCGCATTATCATCCATAGCGCATTAATGTTGATGCGCACTCGATAACATTTCTTGGCATTCATTTGGAGATATTATGAAAGCCCACCTTGGCATGACGGGCTCTGGCTTTTCACGTTCTGCTATAACTCGCTCAACTCTTTGCTTGAGCATTGCTACGGCGTTGGCTTTGCCCGTAGCTATCCCCGCTATTACGCCGAGTACCGCTGTCGAACAGACTGCGGAAAAAAGGGACTCTGCTTTCTACAATGGCACGACCTCCGAGCGTGCTGCCGCTAGCTGTTGGGAAGCCAAGCAGGCTAACCCCGAGGCAAAGAGCGGCGCCTATTGGCTGTACACTCCTTCGATGAGTCAGCCGACTCAGTTCTACTGCGATCAGGAAACTGATGGTGGCGGCTGGGTCAAGATTGGTGAGGGCCGCGACGGCTGGACTGAAAACTATGAAGGTCAGGGTGACACTTCGCAGCTCTACAGCGATGCCGCACCCGCATCTTCCGGTATGACTCTTGAACAGGGCAAAGCTCTGAGCTCCCTGCCCGCCGCGAAGACCCCGATTCAGCTTTCGGGTACCACCATTTCGCAGTTGCTCAACGGCACCCGCCCCGATCAGTTGCCCGATGGTTACCGTTTCCGTCGCGCGCTGAACACCTCGGGCACCAAGTGGCAGGAGGCGACGGTTGACCGCCGTCAGACCTCCGAGTGGACCTGGGCTCTGCGTTCGAACGCTGTCTGGTCTAATGCGATCGTCACGAACCCTGACGAGTTCTCTTCCTACAATGAAAATGGCCGCAGGGACTGGCCTGATGGCACGTGGGAAGACCACATTCTGCGTGGACAGAACAACGGCTTCAAGACTTTGATGTTTGATGAGTTGGCGTCCCAGGATTACCGTATGGGTTTCCGTTACGGTGCAAACTCTCCCATTTCGCAGGATGGCTCTGAGCCGGCAATCACCGATGCGCGGAACTCCTACATCTACGGTAAGGAAAGCAACGGTGAGGCCTCTTTCGGTTACACCCAGATGTTCCTGCGCCCGAAGCTGACCCAGAATGATTTGAACCTGGGCGCTATCCCGGATTCCGGTACCCCGGCGAGCGCTCGTCGTGCCCTGCCCAATAGCCGTTCGGCGGATTGGCGCTGGCGAACCAGCGCCAGGACCGCCTCCGGTAAAACCGGCGAAATGAACACCTACGTTGAGGCCATTACCGAGGTCGATCACGGTAACGGCACCTCCAGCGTGTTTATTGGTGGCGACTTCGAGTACCTTGAGTCCTCTACCGGTGAGCGTGTTGCGCAATCTAATATTGCTGCTTTTGACCCGGTGACCGGCGAGTTGCGCCGCGATTTTAAGCTGACTGTTGACGGTCAGGTGAAGGCTGTTGAGGCTCTGCCGAATAACCGTTTGGCTGTTGGCGGTAACTTCAAGCTTGTTAACGGTGAGAAGCATGAGAGCTTCGTCGTTGTTGACGCCACAACCGGTGAAGTTGCCCCTGAATGGGCCCAGGTTAAAGTCGAAGATCGCATTCGTACCGAGGTCATGACAGTGAAGACCATTCACCGTCAGGGTGACTACGTGTATATTGGCGGCACCTTTACCCACATTTATGAAAGTGAAAAGGCGGGTGAGGCGTATTCGCGCAATATTGCCCGTTTTAAGTTGGGCGAGCCTTCTAACGGTGTGCCCGGTATTGTGAGTATAGACCGTAACTGGCGCCAGGTGTTCAACGGTACTGTCAACGGTATTAGCGCCTCCGCTGATAACTCTCATGTTTACGTAGCCGGTTACTTCACCTGGCTCAACGGTGGCCTTGCCTACCGCGTGGCTGATATTACTCAGCATATGCAGAAGGGCAGCCCGTGGGCGTACCAGCAGTCTGAGATTCCTGCTGGCGCTAATGTCTCTGACCTGCGTAATGAAACCAAAATTTGGGGTTTCCAGTTCGACGTCCAGGATGCCGGTACCGGCGTCTGGGTGGGCGGTACCGAGCACCTCATCTCTCGTTACGATAAGGCGTCCTTGACCCCCACCTACACCGCGATTACCCGCGATGGTGGAGACTTCCAGGATCTGCACCTGCACGGTAACACCATCTACGGCGCCTGCCACTGCGGCGACTTCCTCTACCAGGATTCGCGTAACAAGCGGACCCCCGTGGGCGGTTCGAGCGTGATTCACTCGGTCAAGCTGGTTGCTGCTTTCGATAAGGACAGCGGTAAGATGCTGCCGGAGTTCTCCCCTGCTATTAAGGGTGACCACGGATTCGGTATCTGGGAGTCTTTCGTGGATTCGAAGGGCACCCTGTGGGTTGGCGGCGATATTCACCGTTCGCTGGGTGTTCACGGTACTCAGGATACCGTCGGTTTTGCGCGCTTTGAGGCCCGCGATGTGACTCCTCCGGCTACCCCGCAGAACCTGCAGGTTGAGCTGAAGGACGATAAGGACGTTCTGACCTGGGATGCTGTACAGGATACCGGTAGTGTCCGCTACCAGATTCTGCGTGATGACCGCGTCATTGCTAGCACTTCGGGTACGAAGTTCGAGATTGACCACACCGATAACGCACGTTACTTTGTGCGCGCTGTGGATAGCTCGGATAACTACTCTGCGTCCACTCCGGTCCAGGTAGCTCCGGTTCGCCCGACTCCTACCCCCACGGAGACCGCAACCGAGACTCCTACCGCTGACCCGACGGCAAGTGTGGATCCGACTGCAGCTGCTGACCCGACCGCGAGCGCTGACCCCAGTGCTTCGGCAAGCGCTACCCCGAGTGCAGAAGCGACTACTGAGGCACCGAAGGTCCAGGATCCGGACCCGAAGGTTGAGGAGCCTAAGCCCGCCGATCCCAAGCCTGAGAATCCGAAGGAAGAAGCCGCTAAGGACCAGATTGTTCTGCCCTACGCCTCGGATTGGAAGTACATGGTCTCTACCCAGGCTCCCAACCGTAAGTACGGTTGGAAGTACAACTTCCACTTCAGCCTGGAAGATATTGCGCAGGAAGCATGGCAGACCGGCAAGACCCCGATTGGGGTCGGTACTGGTAACCTCAACACCTCCGTTAAGGTTCCGCTCGTGCGTTCCCGCCCCAATATCTACGCCTACACCACCATCCAGCTCACTCGTGAGCAGGCCAGCCGTGATCTCGTGCTGACCACTTACGCGGATGACGCTATTGCGGTGGGTGTCAACGGTGAAGAGGTTGGTCGTTCCAACTTTGACACTCGTGGAAAGCTGTGGAATAGCGCGATTGCATCGAGCTCGATTGATACCGCTACGGCTCAGAAGACTCCGGTGACCTTCACCGTTCCGGCTTCTCAGCTGAAGGCTGGTGAGAACCTCATCGCTGTTGAGGTTCACCCGGGCATTAGCCGACGTAACGTTCGCCCGAATGTGAGCTTCGATTTGCAGGCTACCTCCAAGGCACCGGTTGCTGAGCAGCCCGCCGAGAAGGAAGGCGACAAGGAGGCGGATGCTCCCGCCGCACACGAGGCTGAGCAGCCCGTGGTCGACAACGCGGCAGCCGGCCAGGGCGAGCGACGCATCGTCAATAACGGAGTCGGAACCCGCGTTCCGATGCAGTCTCGAAGGAACTAATACCTTCTAGATAATCTCAGCTAAATGGGGTTTGATTTTCTGAATGATTCAGGAAATCAAACCCCATTTGCGTATATTCCCCACTTTTCCGTGTTTTTTGCATCATTTATTCCCATTATTTGTGCTTCTGTCATGTGCCTCTCTGCACAATGTTCAGAAATGTTTTCTAAATCCACAATTCACGAGAACAAAGCGCCGATAACCCCCTCTAACAGCACACCAAGCCTACCCGAAGGATCCCGCAAATCTGCACCAAAGCGCATTGTCAGAGGGTTTTTACGACACAATTGTTGACCCTGACCACACGCCCCCTGTTGCACTTCATCTCGTTGTAAAATATCTATATAGTGGTGTACGTGAAAAAAGGGACCAACCACCTCTTTTTTCGCGTGCGAGACTTCCGGACTTTCTCGCAACCACCCCGAAAGGGAGTAATTCACTCTCCTTCACTCCTCTCACCGATTAAAAAGGAATGTGCATGTCCACCTCTGAGGCACCTCACGCCCCGAACTCCGCGCCCGCATCGGGATTTTCTGCGAAGTTTTCTCACACCCTGCGCTCTCTTGAAGCAGCGCAGAAGCCCGGCATTGGCGTTCCCGCCTACACCCGCTGGGTCAACCGCCGAGTAGCACGCTACTTCGCTGCGGCAGCTGTTGCGCTGGGCATCACCCCCAACGGCGTCACCGCAATTTCCGCTGCATGTTCCGCGGCAGGCATCATCGTTCTGATTACCTGCCCGCCCAGCGTTGGTGTAGGTATCTGCGTTGCCCTGCTTTTCGCGCTCGGTTACGGTCTGGACTCCGCTGACGGCCAGGTTGCTCGCGTGACCGGCGCGTCCTCCCCCGCCGGTGAGTGGCTCGACCACGTGGTCGACTCCATCCGCGTGCCTTCCGTGCACATGGCAACCCTGCTCTCCTTCCTGCTGTACCCGGCGCACTACTCCTTTACCGGCTCCAGCGCATTCAACGGCTGGATCATTGCGATGCCGATGATTTTCACCGCGCTGACCGCAGGTCACTTCATGAGCCAGATTCTGGCTGAGCAGCTGCGCAACAACCGCAAGACCGCGGCACCGCCGACCGGTGGTCCCCTGCGCTCCTTCATCAACCTGCACATGGACGCTGGCACCCTCTGCTGGATTTACATTTTCGTTGGCTTCGGCCCCGTATTCGTCATCGTCTACGCACTGCTTCTGCTGGCTAATGCCGCAACCGTCCTGCTGTCCATGCGTCGCAAGTACGTTAGCCTCGCGACCCCCGCTGAGTAAGGAGAATCCCAATGATGCACTTCACCTCTCGCACCCCTGCTGTTTCCGCCGTTATCGCAACCAACGGCAAGCGCCCCGAACTGCTGCGCGTGGCTGTCCGCTCCATCCTTGAGCAGAGCTACCGCGGTTTCGTTGAAGTTGTTGTTGTCTTTGACCGTGTTGAGCCCGACCGCCTCGAGGACATTGAGGTCGGCGAAAACCGTGCCCTGAAGATTGTCTCCAACACCCGCTCCGGCGGTCTGGCTGGCGGCCGCAACAGCGGCATCATCGCCTCCAGCGGCGAGATGATTGGCTTCTGCGATGATGACGACTACTGGATGCCTTCCAAGCTCACCCAGCAGGTCGCTCTCTGGCGCGAAAACCCCGAAGCAACCGCTATCTCTTCGGGTATTACCGTCCGCTCCGGTGGTCAGGATATCGTGCGCCTGGCGCCCGAGCGCGCAACCTTCGCTGACTTCCTGCGTTCGCGCATTACCGAAATTCACCCCTCCGCCATGCTGTACTCCCGCGAGGATCTGCTCGGCGTTGACGGTAAGCCCGCCCGCATCGGCCTGGTCGATGAGGAACTGCCCGCCGCCTACGGTGAAGACTACGACCTGCTGCTGCGTGCAACCCGTCACGGCGATGTACTGAGCGTGCCCGAACCGCTGATTCTGGTGCTCTGGGACCGCCCTTCCTTCTTCTCCGGCAAGTGGCAGTCCATGGTTGACGGTCTGAGCTACATTCTGCGTAAGTTCCCTGAATTCGAGCAGGACCCCAAGGGTCTGGCACGTATCGCCGGTCAGATTGCGTACGCTCAGGCGTCGCTGGGCAACAACAAGGAGGCGCGCGCGTACGCTCGCGCGGCTCTGCGCCGCGACCCCATGCAGCTTCGTGCTTGGGCGGCGTATGTTGTGTCCACCGGTCTTATTAAGCCCGCTACTCTTCTTGATCTCGTCCAGAAGACCGGTCGAGGTCTCTAACCAGGTATCGCACAGACATGGTTTCCTCTTCCGTTCTTTCCCCTCCGGGCACTTCGCCTGTGGCGCTGAAGGATTCTGCTGGATTGGATAGTACTCCGCCCAGCGGTATTCTGCGTGCCCGCGCGCGCAACCGTCCGGTATCTACGGCGCAGAAGAAGCTCCCCGCCTGGCCTCTGCTGGCGTTACTGTACGGCTTCCCGGCGCTGTGGGCTTTGGGTGTCCTTCAGATTGCGCCGCTGGTACTGGCAGCGATCATGCTTTTTTACCTCATTATTCGAGGTAATGTGCGCGTGCCCGGTTCCCTGTGGGTGTGGGGCGCATTCTGCGTGTGGGTTGTTGTTGCGGCGCTTGCCCTGACCCGTTCGACCGACATTATTGGTTGGGGTCTGCGCTTTGTGAATATTCTCAGCGCCGGCATTTACGCCCTGTACTACTACAACGCGCGTTCTTCTATTAGCCTCAATAGGGTGCTGGGTGGTCTGGCTACTCTGTGGGTGACCCTCATTGTCCTGGGTTACGGCGGCGTTCTCTTCCCTGAGTTCCGTCTGCGTACCCCGATGAGCTTCATCATGCCTTCTGGTTTTATGCAGAATCCGCTGGTGCGTGACTACATGCTTCCTCCCCTGGCTGAGGTTCAGCGTCCTTGGGGTGCTCCCGAGGCGTATATTCGCCCCTCCGCGCCGTTCCCCTACGCGAACAGTTGGGGTCTGGCGTACACCCTACTTACCCCGGTGATGCTGGCGTGCTTGCTTCGTCTGCGTTCCATCTGGCTGCGTATTGCGTTGCTGATTGGTATGGCGCTTTCTACTGTGCCTGCGATTGCGACCAGTAACCGCGGCATGTTCATTGGTCTAGGTATCAGCGCAGCGTACGTACTGCTGCGTCAGTTCCTTGCGGCTAATTGGCGTGCTGTGGGTACGGGTGTTGCGGCGATTACGGCTGTGGTTGTGGCGCTCTTTGCGTCGGGCACCGTGGATAACATTCTGGGTCGTCAGGACTACTCTGACTCCACCGGTGGCCGTGCGGCGCTCTACCGCGCCACCTGGAAGGCGACCTTGGAGTCCCCGATTATTGGTTACGGCACTCCGCGTATGGAACCGAGCATTGGCGTGTCAATGGGTACCCAGGGGTACCTGTGGACTCTGATGTTCTGCTTCGGCTTCGTGGGTCTGGCGCTGTTCGCGCTCTTCATGGTGTGCACTGTAGCAGGCGGCGCACGAGTGAAGACCACCTCCGGGTACTGGCTGCATAGCGTGCCGGTCGCGTGCTGCGTCGTCTTTATTTTCTACAGCTTCGATATTGCTCAGATGACCATTCTGATGCTCGCATCGATGGCGTGCATTCGTTCCATTCGGGATGGTGAGGGGCTATGACGAAGAATCAGTCCCCTCGTGGTTTAGATACTTCTGCGGTTTCATCTTTCGAGGATGCGTATTCGACGGGTGGTCATCCTAGCCGCCGTGCGCGTCTGCGTGAGAGCGGCGAGTACATCGAGCCGGTAGTGGAGCAGGGCGAATCGCTGGCTGAGTCTTCTGCCGATGAGTTTGCTCCGACGGTGGACGATATCCGTTCCGGTCGTTTTCCTGCGACCACGGCGCTGTCGATTGTGCCTCCGGCTCGAGGCTTTGCTTCCGAAGAGTTACTGCCCGATTCTTTGGAGGCGGGTTCTTCGGAGTCAGGTACTTCGACTGCTGGTTCCTCAGCGGCAAACGCTACCGCTGTAGTGGGTGCTCATCTGTCCGGTTCCCGGCGGGTTGCCTCGGCTACTGCTGAGTCTGTAGAAAAGGCGCAGGAAGAAAAGACTCCGAATGAGAAGGCTAAGCCTTCCGCGTCAGGTGCTCAGGCAGATAGCGCATCCGCGAAGAGCGTGCCGGTTAAGAAAGCTCCCGGAAAGGCTAAGCAGCCCAGCCTGGCAAAGAGCGGCTCTCTTGCTTCTCTGTGCGTGATGTACGGCGCGGGTATCGCGTTCGTGACCACGATGGTGGTGTCGAACGGTATTGGTGCTGAGGGTTCGGGCGAGTTTTTCCGTCTGATGGCGTTGTTCGCGATTGCGATTTCGCTGGTGACTTTCGGCGCGGATACGGGCTTGGTTCGTACGATGAGTGCTCAGCGTGCGCTGGGTCGTTACGGTGTGCTTCCGCAGCTGATCCGTTACGGTCTGATTCCTTCGCTGGTGACTTCGGTGCTTCTGGTGGCGGGTGTGTACATCTACACCGAGATTGTGCCGATGGCTCCCCAGTATCAGGCGGCGATGCGTGTCAGTTCGGCTTTCGTGCTGATAGCGGCGCTGATGACGGTGTTCTTCGGCGCTCTGCGTGGCCTGCATCGTGTGGTGACCTTTACGCTCCTGCAGAATGTTCTGCTTCCCACTCTGCGTTTTGCGGCGGTGGGTTTGGTTGTTCTGTTCTCGGGTCAGCTCATGGATTTGGTGTACGCCTGGACCATCCCGGTGGCGATTACTGCGGTGGTTGCCCTGTGGCTTTTGGAGCGGGCGTTCCCTTCCGAGGAGCATGTGGAGGTTCTTTCTTCTGAGGATTCTCCGCCTGAGACGTTCCGTTCGTTCTGGGGTTTCAGCTCTGCACGCGGTGTCGCTACCATTGTGGAAACCATCCTGGAGTGGATTGACGTGCTGGTGGTGACGGCGTTCTTGGGTGCCGCTGCCGGTGGTATCTATGGTGCTGTGAACCGTTGTGTTCGTGTGGGCACCATGATTGAACACACCGGCCGCGTGGTGACCGGCCCGTCGATCAGCGCAGCGTTGGCTACTCGTCAGCTCGATCGTGCTCGAGATATTTTCCTTTCGACCACTCGCGTGCTGACTGCGTTGTCTTGGCCGTTCTACCTCTCCCTGGCGTTCTTTGGTCCGACTCTTTTGGGCTTCTTCGGTAAGGGCTTTGAGGCTGGCGCCGGTATTCTCTGGGTGATCTGCCCGGCGGCGATGCTGTCAATGAGTGCCGGTGGCGTGCAGTCTGTTCTGCTGATGAGCGGTAAGAGTCGCTGGCAGCTGTTGAACAAGCTCTCCTCCCTGGTGGTGGCTGTGACTTTGAACTTCACTTTGGTTCCGGTCTGGGGCCTGTACGGTGCGGTGACGGCTTGGGCTTCTGCTCTGCTGATTGATACCTTCCTTGCGAGCTACCAGGTGTTCCGCCTCGTCGGTATTCGTGCTTCGGCCCGTGAGATGGCTCCTTCACTCTTCTTGGGTGCGGCTGTTCCGACGGTGTGCGCTCTGGCGTCTTTGGCTTTCTTGGGTCAGAGCGTGCTGGGCGTCATCGTGTACGTGGTGCTACTGGTGCCGGTGTACGGCGCGGTGCTGTACCGCTTCCGTAAGGCTCTCGGTATTGAGCGTTTCCTTTCCGCCCGCCGCGCGAAGTCTTAAGCCTTCAGCTTCCTCTACGTTTTTCTCCGATATTTAGTGTCCGTTTCTCTTCCTCTAGGATGTCCTCATGGATAACACCTCTCATACCTCCTCGGTTACCCTTGGCAACCAGGTACGTCGCATTTTCCGACACCGTCTGCTGATTCTGCTGTCGGTTGTGGTTTTCGCTGTGGCGGGTGCCGTCTACGGCTACATGACCAATAGCAAGTACACTTCTAAGGCTTCGCTGGTTGTTTACCCGCTGGTGGTTGATCCCGCCGGTACCGGTAGCGCTAACTCCGCGAAGGTGGATATTGCGACCGAGTCTCGCGTTGCATCCTCTCGCGAGGTTGCACAGAACGCGGCAAAGTCTCTGATTGCTAATGGCGATACCCTCTCTGAGGCTCAGCTGACCAGCCGCCTCATGAACTCCGTCAAGGTGACCGGCACCTCCCAGACTGCTGTTCTGGATATTGAGGTGACCCGCCCCAACGGTACGGAGGCTGCACGTTACGCTAACGCTATGGCGAACGCATACCTGCAGGTTCGTTCCGAGTCGCTGAAGAGCAGCGTTGATTCTGCTCTGCACCAGATTGATGAGCAGATTTCGGCCCTCGAGGGTGATAACAACCGTGCGGGTCTGCTCTCTCAGTTGCAGGACCGTCGCGCTCAGATTCAGCTGACTTCCACCACCGGTGGTCGCGTGATGAGCGAGGCTCAGGTTCCTTCTTCTTCCTCGGCTCTTGGCCCGGTGAAGATGGGTATTGTTGGTGCTGTTGCCGGTCTGCTGATTGGTGCTGTGCTGGCGTACGGTCGTGACCGCACTATGCGTCACGTTGGTTACGCTGATCGTCTGGAAGATGCTGGTATCCCGGTTCACGAGCTGGGTTCCACTTCTGAGGCGAATGACGCGTTCATGCTGCTGCGCACCATTGGTGCTCCCGACGGCGACGTGAAGAGCGCTGGCGCTTCCGGCATTGTGATTCTGCCCGGTACTGACCGCGGTGTTGAGCACCTATACCAGATGCTGCAGCGTGTTCTGCCCACCGAGTACGCACGTTTCACCGATTACGCTTCGGTCCGTGACGCGCTGACCCGCCACACTCCCGAGTCGCTGGTTGAGAAGAGCGAGACTCCTCTGGTGATTAGCCTGAGCACCGCTACTCCCCTGTCGACTCAGCTGCGTTTCGTCCAGGCTGGCGGCGTGGCTCTGGTTCCGGTGACTGCGGCTACTTCTCTGCAGCAGGTTCGTGAGCTTTTCGCTCAGCTGGATCAGCTTGAGGGCGTGAACGCTCTGGCTGTGTTCCTGGATCGCGAGTAATCAGACCGCGAGTACTCGGGGTTCTGTTGATGGATGCCTCGCCTCTGTGCGGGTTCGTCCTTCGTCCTTGAGCGTAGGGTGCGGTGGTACCTGCTGAGGCGGATCTATTGTGATAGGTCTGTTGATGCAGGTGCCGCCGGGCCCGTCAGCTCACCTTTATCTTCTCTTCTTATTTTTCTCTTGTATTGGGGCTTTAGGAGAACACTATGACTGAGGCAACTTCCTCTCAGGCACCGAAGAAGAAGCTTCTGCTGGTTTCTAGCAGTGGCGGGCACTTGAAGCATCTGACGGCTACTTCTGCTGCGTGGCAGAATTATGACCGCGTGTGGGTTAGCTTTAAACAGCCCGATGTGGAATCTTCTCTGGCTGATGAGAAGACCTATTGGGCTTATTACCCGACCACTCGAAATATTAAGAACGCTATTCGTAATCTGTTCTTGGCATTTCGTATTTTTCCGAAGGAACGTCCGGATGCGGTTGTTTCTGCGGGTGCGGGTGTTGCTGTTCCTTTCTTTGTTGCGGCTAAACTTTTTGGCGTAAAGACTCTTTATATTGAGTGTTTTGACCGCCCGACTCTGCCGACGATGACCGGTAAGATGCTGTACACCTTTGCTGATCGAATTATTGTTCAGAGCGAGGAACAGCAGGAGAATTTCCCTGATTCTCGTGTGATTCATCCCATTTTCTAAGAGTGATGAATTTATCCTGAAAATAGCGTCCTCGCGTGTGCTGAGGGCGTTATTTTCAGGGTATAGTATTTATTAATACATACAGATACGCATAAGTCGTGCGCTCCACTGTGGACTCACCATCCAAGCGAACTAACCACTCGCCAGAGAAGCGTATGCGGAGATTACTCACCATTTTCTCCGGCACGACGCCGCCGCGTATACCAATGATGCCCTCCGGATTTTTGCGTCAGGTATACGGGGTTACTACCGATAAATACATAGAGAGGAATAGGCTATGTCTATTCAGGACTTCCCCCACGTCAGCGTTGATACTTCCAAGTTCGACCTGCCCGTATTTACCCCTGCCGTCGCGCCCGTTCGTATTCCTACTAAGACGTACGATTTGGTGGTGTCCCTCGGCACCGACGTTCACACTTTTGATCGTCTCCTGCGTTGGGTTGAGGCTTATCTTGAGGCTCACCCCGAGGTCACCTGCCTCGTGCAGCATGGCCACACTGCGCCCATTAAGCACGCAGACAACCTTAAGCTTCTTCCCGCCTCCGAGCTGCTGGACTACTACGCAACCGCACGCGTAGTACTGGTTCAGGGCGGCCCCGGTTCCATCCAGGATGCACGCCGTACCGGCGCTCTGCCCCTGGCTGTTCCGCGCCGCGCAGAGTTCGACGAGGTCGTTGACAACCACCAGGTCCCCTTCACCGCTCTGATGGAGAAGCGCGGCCACGCTGTTGTCGTTGAGAGCCGCGAAGATCTCTTCGCTAAGCTCGATCTTGCCCTGGCGAACCCCTCCCTGTTCCGCACCGCTGAGCCTTACGTCTCCACCCCGGAGATTTCCGCAGCTCAGCTGGGTGAGGAACTGCAGGACCTGCTCGCCGGCAAGACCCACCGTAAGGATTCCTTCTGGGGCCGCCTGAAGCAGGCTGCTCGCGCGCACCGTGCGGGTAAGGCTGAGATGGCTCGCATCGACGCGATGGCTCCCAGCGCCTAAGGTTTTCTTGCTTTCTAAGCTCAGCATCCTCGTGATGCGGTGTGGGAGGTGCCCGGCCGGGCGCTTCCCACATTTTTAGACCGGCATGCGAATCCTCCAACCACCCTGTGAGAGGCTGTGGATGTTTTCCCTTGTTCACGGCATATTCTCAGGTGGATTCGCGTCTTTACATTGGTTGCGAAACCCCGCGCACCGTATCCTTAGTAAGGGATAATGCGCGGGGTTTTCGCGCACTACGAAAGGAACAATTATGGCAGTTCAGGAATCGACCGTTATCAACGCAAGCGTTGAGCAGGTTATCGAGGCGTTCTCTAGCGAGGATTTCGCACGCTTCGTATGCTCCGAGGTTGGCGTGGAGTTCGGTAGCTTCTCCGTTTCCGGTGACACCTCCGCCGAGTTCACCGCAACCACCGAGCGTACCGTACCCGCTGAGCGCGTGCCGGACATCGCTCGTAAGTTCGTCGGCAACGGCGTTGCTATGACCCAGATGGACACCGTAAGCGCACCGGCTGCTGACGGATCCCGCACCGTTTCTACCGAGGTCAAGGTCAACGGCGTGCCCGTGTCCGCTCAGGCTACTCAGAAGCTGACCCCCGAGGGCGAGCAGACCCGCCTGGACGTCAACGGTGAAGTCTCCTGCTCCATCCCGCTGGTGGGCAAGAAGATTGCAGCCGCTGCTGAGCCGCAGGTTGGCCGCGTGCTGAAGGTTCTGGGCTCCTCCGCTGAGAAGTGGCTGGCACAGCGCTAAAGCTTATGAGACGCTCACCTTTGAGGTGTAGCTGATATACCGCCAATATGCAGAGGATCCCCGCCGTAAGTACTTACGGCGGGGATCCTCTTTGTGTCTTTATGAGTCTTATGAGCTCTAACGCACCTATGAAGGGGTAGGAGCGTTAGGAGGCGACGGTCGCCTCGGAGTATTCGCGTTCGCCAAGCAGCTCAGCAAAGCGGCGCATCTCTACGCGCAGGTCGTGCTCTGCTTCGAGTAGGTCAACGACCTTGCGCAGCTTGGTGCTGGAGGTGTGCTCGGTGTAGGGGAAGTAGTGTACTTCCACGCCGACCTCTGCGAAGCGTGCTTCCAGGGCATTGCCCTTTTCGGTGCCCTTCCAGTCGTCGCCCTTGAAGAAGACGTTGAAGGGCTTCTGCTTCCAGGTTTCGAGCTTGTCGGGGTTGGTTTCAACGTGCACTTCGTCCACGTAGTCGATGTGGCTGACGATGGCGGCACGCTCTTCGATGGGGATGACGGGGCGACGACCCTTGGTCACTTCCAGAACGTCATCGTGCACGACGCCGGCAATGAGGTAGTCGCAGTTTTCCTTAGCCTTGCGGAGAATCTCGAGGTGGCCGTAGTGGAAAAGGTCGTAGGCGCCTGCGGCGTAGCCAATAATCATAGGGCTTCCTTGTGGTTGGTAGCGGCGATGGTTATTCCGGTGTGGTTGAAGTACCGGAGGGTGAGAAACGTATCCGCGGTCTAGGGTGAGAGCATGAGATGAAACGAAGAATGTGCAATATTGAGAAAATATTTTCTTATATTGCCCTATTTCTTCGCGCTGTTGCCTTAGAACGTGCGGGTCCGAAAAGAGTTTCTCGAGGGTGCTGGTTGGGCGCCCTTCGTCCTTTTATTTTACCAGTCACCTTTTTGAAGGAAAAAGGAAAAGATATAAATATGAGGCGGATACGGTGTAGTATCCGCCTCATATTTTCATCCTATTGATTTAAATCAAAGAAAACTTATATCAAGAAAGGGCAGGGGGTAGATTCTCAGCTCGGGTCTCGTTCGGTGCTTACCGCTAAAAGTTCATCAAAAAATATTACACATAAATGCAATATATTGTCGATGGTTCCATTCGGTATTTTCGATTGGCGTTCAAATACTAGCTACTCCCCCGCCGTTTCCACTACATTCTCAGCGAAGAGTTAGTTCTTGGCTGCCGCTTCCTTAGTGGCTTCTTCAACAGCAACCCACGAGAGCATTGCGCACTTCACGCGCGCCATGAACTTCGAAACGCCGGAGAAAGCCGCCATATCGCCGTACTCCTCTTCGTCCAGAGTCACCTTACCGCGCGAACGCAGCATCTCGCGGAACGCATCCACGTGGCTCTGCAGCTCGGAGGTGGTCATGCCGGGAGCCATTTCAGAGAGCACGGAAGCGGCAGCCATCGAAATGGAGCAACCGTCGCCTTCCCAAGAGATCGACTCGATGGTCTTCTCGCCATCCTTCAGCTCGTCAGAGAGCACCACGCGCAGGTTGATTTCGTCACCGCAGGTGGGGTTGTACTGGTGGTTATCGGCGCTTGCGTGGCCGGCGGGTACCTCTACGAGGTGCTCGCCGCTACGCTGCTTGGAATGCTCCAGAATGATTTCCTGGTACAGAGATTCAAGAGACACGGTGTTCTTCTTCCGTCAGTTGGTCTGTCTGAAAAATTGAGGCGTTATTGTCTAACGCGTCTACGTTTAGAACCCGAAGTAGGGGCGCACCTCGGCAAGTGCCTTCAGGAAAGCGTCCACATCTTCGGTGGTGTTGTAGATGTAGGTGGATGCACGGGTCGAGGCGGTCACACCGGCGCAGCGGTGTAGCGGCTGGGCGCAGTGGTGGCCCACGCGCACAGCGATACCCTGGGTGTCGAGTAGCTGGCCCACATCGTGCGGGTGCACACCCTCAATGGCGAGAGCAACCAGGCCGGCACGCTTGGAGGGGTCGGCGGGGCCGAGCAGGCGCACGCCCTCAATCTTCTGAACACCCTCAACCAGGCGAGCGCCCAGTTCGTGCTCCCATGCCTCAACGTTCTCCATGCCCAGGTGCTGCAGGTAACGCACGGCGGCGGCGAAGGCGACTGCCTGCGAGACGCGCTGGGTACCCGCTTCAAACTTGATGGGGGCGGGCATGTATTCGGCATCCTGCAGACCCACGCGGGTAATCATGGAGCCACCGGTCAGGAAGGGGGGCAGGGCCTCAAGCAGTTCGGCACGACCGTAGAGGGCGCCAATGCCGGTGGGAGCCAGCATCTTGTGGCCGGAGAACGCCGCAAAGTCGACGTCCAGGGCGTGGAAGTCTACGGGCATGTGCGGCACGGACTGGCAGGCATCCAGCACAACGAGAGCGCCGTGCTTACGAGCCATGGCGACCATGCGGGGCACATCGGTAATCGCGCCGGTCACATTCGAGACGTGGGTGAACGCCACGATGCGGGTCTTCTCGTTGATGATGCCCTCGGCAGCAGCGTAGTCGAGCTGACCGTCCTCGGTGGAGGGGATGTGGCGCAGGATCGCGCCGGTACGCTGAGCAAGGATCTGCCAGGGGATGAGGTTCGCGTGGTGCTCAATCTCGGTGGTGACGATTTCATCGCCGGGGCCCAGCGCAAAACGCTCGGCGGCGGGACCGCCGATACCCTGCGAGGCGTTACCAATGGAGTAGGCAATCAGGTTCAGCGCCTCGGTTGCGTTGGAGGTCCACACTAGCTCTTCGTCGGTAGCGCCCACGAAGTTGGCGACGGTGATGCGCGCGTCCTCAAACAGGTCGGTTGCCTCAACCGCGAGGGTGTGTGCGCCACGGTGTACGGCAGAGTTAGCGTGCAGGTAGAAGTCGCGTTCTGCGTCGAGCACCTGAAGGGGTTTCTGGCTGGTCGCCCCCGAATCCAGGTAGACCAGAGGATGCCCGTTAACCTCAGTGTTGAGGATAGGAAAATCCTTACGAAGCTGGCGTACAATGTCGTCGCTCAGCGGGGTGTTGGCGGGGGTGGAGTATTCAGCCACGGGTACCTTCTTCTCTCGCTCATACGCTCCACGGTCGGGTGTTTTCCCGTCGTGGAGCGTATAACGTCATTCTTTTCTAGCTTATTCCCTCACCGGGCTCTTGCATAGTTAGGTAGAGCCTAGTTCACACATCGGCCCGCATCATGCATTACCCCAGTTCAGTGTTGACCCAGTTCAGTGTTTACCCGGCACGGGTCATACGGCTAGGAACCTGCGCCGTGGTAGCGCTGCTGGGTTGCCAGCAGGCCTTCCTTTACGAGCATCATGGTTGCATCCGCTGCGTTTGAGATGAGGAAGGGCAGGTCCTTCGCTTCAGTGCTACTGAAGGGCTTGAGCACGAAGTCTGCGGTGTCCATGCGTCCGGGAGGACGACCGATGCCGGTGCGAACACGGTAGTAGTCCTTGGTGCCCAGCGCCTTGGTGATATCGCGCAGACCGTTATGGCCGCCCTCTCCCCCACCAATCTTGAGCTTAATGGTGTCGAAGGGGATATCCAGTTCATCGTGCACCGCGATGATACGGTCGGGGTTAATATCGTAGAACTGGGCTAGAGCCGATACCGGGCCGCCCGAGGTGTTCATATAGGTCAGGGGCTTGGCCAGCACTACCTTGGGTCCGCCTATACCCAAACGTCCTTCCAGCACCTGGGCGCGCGCGCGTCCGTGCTTCTTGAAGCCACCGCCTACTTCACGCGCCAGTTCATCAACCACCATCTGGCCGATGTTATGGCGGGTTTTCTCGTACTCCGGGCCCGGGTTCCCCAGACCAACAATGAGCCACGCATCAGACATATCTTCGCCCTTTCCACGGCGCTGTAAAAGGTTTTTAGAAAATTCATGGACTACACCATTCTATGAGTATGGCCCGCTACCACCTCAGAAGAGAGGTAGCGGCGGGCCATCCACAAATCATTGTTGCGCTAGGCGCAGGGCGCGGTCTAGTGCTTTGAGTTATCTGAGTCGTGAGCTTCGCCAGCCTGATCTGATTCCTCGGAAGCTTCAACGATGTCACCCTCGGGTGCGTTTTCGCCTTCTTCACCGGGCTCGGGAACGTCGAGTTCCTCGGGCTCAGAAACGTTAACGATCAGCAGTTCAGCGTCTGCAACCAGGGTTACGCCTGAGGGCAGTTCAACGTCTGATGCCAGAACGTGAGCGCCAGCTTCGCGGCCTTCGATGCTCACGGTCAAAGCTTCGGGTGCCTTCAGTGCGTCAGCTTCAACCAGAAGAACGGTTTCTTCCTGGTTAGCAACGGCGCCAACAGCAGGCTCGCCTTCAACGTGTACAGGAACCTCAATCTCAACGCGCTCGCCGCGCTTAACGGTCAGCAGGTCGATGTGCTGCAGTTCAGGGCGGATTGCGTGACGCTGGATGTCCTTGATCATTGCGAGGTGTGATTCACCTTCGATGTCGAGGTCGAGGATAGCGTTGGGGACGCGGGCAGCCAGGGTGGTTGCGTGGCCGGGGAGTACTACGTGCTTGGGCTCTTCGCCGTGGCCGTAGATGACGGCGGGGATGTCGCCTGCCATGCGGATGCGGCGCGCGTAGCCCTTGCCGAAGTCGCTACGTACGGTAGCTGAAATTTTGATGGTATCTGACATGAGTTGTCCACCCTTTCTTGGTTAGAAGTTATGCGCCAAGTGGAATAGGGACTGGCGCCAGAAATCTCTTTCCAACCAGCCACCGTCAGTTACGGACCTACACGTTTCGTGTATTCCACCGCCTTGGCCAAGACAATATTGTACAGGTTCCCGGCTCTTCTTCAAGGGCCGGGAACCTGTGATATGGCGCTTTTCACGCCTTTTATGCTGTTATCAGCAGATATTAGGACCAAATCCTAGAGGATTAGGAACCCATTTCTGCAAGGTAGGCGGCGAGCGCCTCGCGGTGATCGCGCGGGGTGAAGCCTGCAGCAATCAGCTTGGACAGGTCCATTGCCGAGTTCGTCGGACGGTGAGCGAAGAGCTCAGCGTTGGCGAAGTATTCCTCGGTGGTGGTGTCGCTGACGCGTGCCGGGTCATGGCCGGTGCCCTCGTACACTGCACGAGCGAACTGTGCCCAGTTGATGACCTCACCGGTGTTCGACACGTTGTAGGTGCCGTATTCAGCGCCGGAGGAGAGCAGGTGCAGGGCAGCTGCTGCCAGGTCCTGGGTGAAGGTCGGGCGACCCCACTGGTCGGCGACCACGGACGGGTCGATACCGCGCTCAGCCAGGGACGCCATGGTGCCCACAAAGTTCTTGCCGGCGCCAACAACCCAGCTGGTGCGCAGGGTGTAGTGCTTACGCCATGCGGCGGCGGCAACCTCACCGGCAGCCTTGGATGCGCCGTAGACGCTCAGCGGTGCCAGGGGGTAGTCCTCCGGGTATTCCTCGCCCAGGGGCAGGGAGCCGTCAAAGACGTAGTCGGTGGATACGTGAACCAGCGGCAGGTTAGCTTCTTCACAGATGGAGGCAAGAGCGCTCACACCCAGGGCGTTAGCTGCCCAGGCGTCACGGCGCCCCTCGGGGGTTTCTGCCTGATCCACTGCGGTGTACGCTGCAGCGTTGATGACCGCGCGGAAGGAGCGCCAGCGGAATGCGTCGCGCCACTGCTCGGGCTTGCCCAGGTCGAGGCGGTCGCGATCCACAGCCAGGAAGGGTACGTTCTGCTCGGTGAGCTGGCGAACCAGCTCGGTGCCGAGCTGACCGCCCGCACCAATAATCAGGATCGGGTCGGCTTCCAGGGGCTTGATCTCGTTCAGACGCGGGTGGTTACGGTCCTTCTCGGAGAGTTCCGCCTTCGCCAGGTCGATAGGCCAGTCGATTGCGACGGTCTCATCGGCAAGGTTCAGGAAGCTGTAGCCAGATACTGCATCCGCCGACCAGTGGTCGTTCACCAGGTAGGTGTAGGCGGTGTTCTCTTCCAGGGTCTGGAAGGAGTTACCCACGCCGCGGGGCACGAAGATTGCGGTGTCCGGGCCCAGCTCCACGGTGACGACCTTGCCGAAGGACTCGCCGGCACGCAGGTCAACCCACGCGCCGAAGATACGGCCGGTCGCAACAGAAACGTACTTATCCCACGGCTCGGCGTGGATACCGCGGGTGGTACCTATCGAAGCGTTGAACGAGATGTTGTTCTGCACCGGGTTGAAGTCGGGCAGACCGGCTGCGACCATCTTCTCGCGCTGCCAATTTTCCTTGAACCAGCCGCGGTTATCGCCGTGAACCGGCAGGTCAATAATGAGCAGACCCGGAATCTCGGTTTCAGTAACCTTCAATTCCTTAGTCATTACTGGCCAGCCTTTGCGTACTTAGCCTCAACCTCAGCCTTCAGAGGCTCCCACCAGCCGCGGTTCTCGGTGTACCACTTAATGGTGTCGGCAAGACCGGACTCGAAGTCGGTGAACTTCGGCTCCCAGCCGAGCTCTGCACGCAGGCGGCTACCGTCGATTGCGTAGCGCAGGTCGTGACCGGGGCGGTCAACCACGTGCTCGAAGTCGTTCTCGTCCTTGCCCATTAGGCGCAGGATGGTGCGCAGAACGGTGATGTTGTTCTCTTCGCCGTCTGCACCGATGAGGTAAGTTTCGCCAATCTTGCCCTGCTCCAGGATGCGCAGCACAGCAGAAGAGTGGTCGGATGCGTGAATCCAGTCACGAACGTTCAGGCCCTCGCCATACAGCTTCGGGGTCAAACCCGAGAGGATGTTAGTGATCTGGCGGGGGATGAACTTCTCGATGTGCTGGTAGGGGCCGTAGTTGTTGGAGCAGTTAGAGATGGTTGCTTCAATACCGAAGGAGCGGACCCATGCGCGCACGAGCAGATCGGAGCCTGCCTTAGTGGAGGAGTAAGGGGAAGAGGGGTTGTAGGGGGTGGTTTCGGTGAACTTTGCCGGATCGTCCAGCTCGAGGTCGCCGAAGACCTCGTCGGTGGAGATGTGGTGGTAGCGAGTGCCGTGCTTACGGACTGCTTCCAGAAGGCTGAAAGTACCGATGAGGTTAGTGTGGATGAACGGTTCGGGGTTGGACAGGGAGTTGTCGTTGTGCGATTCCGCAGCGTAGTGAACGACAGCATCTGCCTTGCCGACCAATTCGTCAGCCAGCTCGCGGTCGGCGATGTCGCCTACGACGAGCTTAAAGCGGGATTCGGGAAGACCCTCCAAAGACGCAGCATTTGCGGCGTAGGTCATCTTATCCAGCACAGTAATAGTGTGATCAGTGTTATCGATGAGGTGGTGAACAAAGTTCGAACCAATAAAACCGGCACCGCCGGTAACAAGAATGTGAGCCATACGGTAGATTTTACCTGGCTAAACAGTGATTTTTATGCCTCAACAAAGAGATAAACATGACACAATAAGAAGTTATGAAGGGAATTATTCTTGCCGGCGGTACCGGAAGCCGTTTGCACCCTATCACTCAGGGTATTAGCAAGCAGCTCACTCCGGTCTATGACAAGCCGATGATTTACTACCCGCTGTCCACTCTCATGCTGGCGGGTATCCGCGATATTTTGATTATTACCACTCCTGCCGACCAGGAGCAGTTCCAGCGACTGCTCGGTGACGGCTCCCGTTTCGGTATTAATCTCGAATACAAGGTGCAGCCTTCCCCGGACGGCCTGGCACAGGCATTTATTCTGGGTGCCGACTTTATTGGCAATGACCCTGTAGCGCTCGTGCTCGGTGACAATATCTTCTACGGTCCCGGCCTGGGTACTCAGCTTGCCACCTACGAGCAGAAGGACGGCGCAACCGTCTTCGCTTACCGGGTTGCTGATCCTCGCGCCTACGGCGTGGTGGAGTTCGACGAGAACTTCAACGCACTGTCCATCGAAGAGAAGCCCGAGAACCCCAAGAGCGACTACGCTATTCCGGGTCTGTACTTCTACGACTCCAAGGTTGTAGAGTATGCACGTCAGATTAAGCCTTCTCCGCGCGGTGAGTTGGAAATCACTGACCTCAACCGCGTCTACCTGGAACAGGGTAAACTGAAGGTTGAGGTTCTGCCTCGCGGTACCGCGTGGCTCGATACCGGAACCTTTGATTCACTCGCTGATGCCACTAACTTCATCCGCACTGTTCAGAGCCGTCAGGGCCTGTCAGTTGGTTGCCCGGAGGAAATTGCGTGGCGCCACGGTTGGCTCTCCGATGAGCAGTTGCGCGACATTGCTACCCCGCTTGTTAAGAGCGGTTACGGTAGCTACCTGCTCGGATTGCTCCGCTAATAAACACCAGGGGATTTTCGTATCCCTTCACCGCCTGCAACAACACTCCACGTTGCAGGTACACTAACTCAAACTTTCTGGAGTATTCTCACTACCATGACCATTTTGGAATTTTTCCGCACCACGAGGGCTAACCTCTGGCTGCTGATTATTGGCATCGTTGTCGGTGCCGCAGCGGGCTTCGGCTATGCCTCTCTCCAGCCGAGGGTCTACGCTGCTTCGTCCTCGGGCTACGTGACCGTGGGCGAGTCCGGTACGGTGGATGTTCTCTCCGGCTCTACAGCCGCTAAGGAGCGCGCTCGTTCCTACGCTGCTATCGTCTCCTCTGAGGCCGTGGCACAGAAGATTAAGCAGAACAACCCCGAACTCTCCATGACTACCGGGCAGATTCGTGCAAGCCTCACTGCAACTGCGGGTGATAACGCCGCGCTGATTACCGTGAGCGCGCAGGCTTCTTCCCCGAAGAACGCACAGTTGCTCGCTAACGGTGCGTTGCAGGCTACCGCCGACTACATCAAGGAGATTGAGCAGAACCCCGGTAATGCTCAGGCTCTGGTAAACGGCGAAAACACCGGTGCATCCCCGACTGGCGGCAACACCGTTCGCGTGATTCCGCTGAATAACGCAAGCGTGAACCCGCCGCTGGTAGCTCCGAATTACCAGCAGAACACTCTTATCGGTGCTGGCACCGGTTTGGTTCTGGTCTACGCTGCAATCTTCCTGCGCCGCGCACTGGATCAGCGCATCCGCACTCGTGACGATGCTACCAAGGCAACCGGCGCGAGCATCCTGGGTGTTCTGCCCGTCAGTGACGACCTGAACGAAGAAAACATCGTTAACGGCAACACCGACGACCACATCGCACAGGAATCCATTCGTCAGTTGCGCACCAACCTGCGCTTCGTGAACGTTGACACTCCCCCGCGTTCGTTCATCGTCACCTCCGCAGTGCCCGGTGAAGGTAAGTCTACCGTGTCGCTGTCGCTGGCTCGCGCAATGGCTGATGCGGGTTCGCCCGTCATCCTCATTGACGCCGACCTGCGCCGCCCGACCGTGGCTAAGAAGCTGAAGCTCGACGCTAAGGTCGGTCTGACCCAGGTTCTGGCTGGTCAGGTTGAGATTGCTAACGCTGTGCACCAGCTGGGTGATTCGAACCTCTTCGTCCTGCCTGCAGGCCGTATCCCCCCGAACCCCTCCGAACTTCTGGGTTCGGATAAGATGCGCCAGCTGATTAACGAGCTCTCCGAAGAGTTCATCGTGGTCGTTGACGTTCCGCCGCTGTTGCCCGTGACCGACGCTTCGCTGCTCTCCCACTCCGTGGATGGCGTGATTCTCGTTGGTTCTATCGGCCGAAGCCACCGTGAGCAGATGACCGAGGCTGCCAACATCCTGAAGAAGGTCAACGCTAACCTCCTCGGTATGGTTCTGAACCGTGCACCCCGTAAGGGTCTGGGTAACTCCTACTACGGCTTCGGCTACGCAAGCGCCTACGTTGGTTATGCAACCTACTACGGTTACGGCAAGGACGGCGACAAGAAGTCGTCAAAGAAGTCCTCGGCTAAGAAGTAATAACGTAATAAGCGCCCTAAATTATAGGGAGCGACTTAGGGCGGGATGGGCAGTATTTTCTGTCTGTCCCGCCTTATACTTATCTGGTATACATGTGCACCGAAAGGCTATTGTGACCACTCACTCATCCAATACCCCGGAGCCGCAGACTACTCCGCTCGCGGCACGGATTCGGCTTGCGCACGCCTACTTCCAGCGAATTGCCGACATGCACTCCATCGATATTCTGCATGTCAAAGGCTACGCTTTCTCCCAGGAAATTTACCGCAAGGGCAGGTACAGCTCCGACGCTGACCTGCTCGTCCGTCCCTCTCACGTGGACCGCTTTGTAGAGATCCTTCTGGCAGATGGATGGCGTATCCAAGCCCACTTCGAAACAGGTTCCGTGTTCGAGCACGCGATGACGCTCTACCACGCTTCATGGGGCCTGACTGATATTCATCGTTTCTTCCCCGGTCTAGGACGCCACGGCGATTATGAGAAGGCGTTTGACCGCGTCTGGGCGGCACGCAAGACCCGTATGATTGCTCACCGTCCCTGCACTGTCCCCAGCGATCTGGACGCGCGTCTTCTCGTGGTGCTTCACCGCGCCCGCGCAGCATCACGCTACAGTGCAGATATTAACTACCTGGTCTCTCTGCTCTCCTACAGCGATTGGCAGCGCCTACAAGCCCGCGCCGAGGAGCTTGACTCGTCCCTGGCATATAGCGCGGCTATGGGCGGTCTGGAGCAGTACCGTGACGACCGCGACTACCTACTGTGGCTGTCGGTCTCCCAGGATGTGCCCCACTACATCCAGTGGATCGGACGTCTGCAGTCGGCGACGACCCTGCACGATAAGCTACGCACCCTCAAAAATATTTTCTTTGTGAACAAGGACCATTTGGCGATGCAGCTGGGACGCACCCCCACTAAGGCAGAGATACGTGCAAAGTTCTTTGAGCGTTTCGGAATCAAGGTGAAAAAATGAGCAATCCGGTAGATTCCCGTCAGACCGTCTACGGTATTCCCGAGAACATCGCGTACGTTCATTCTGAAGAGTTCGCTAAGTACTCCCCCACGGCAACTTATCTCGCGAATCTTGCCAACGGGGAGCTGTCTGTCCTTCAGGACTCAGCCTCCATTATTTGGAGTATTTTTGAAGACCCGATGTCTCTGCAGGAGGCTATCGACGTGCTCTGCGAGATGTATGAACAGCCCGTAGAGACTATGGGGCCGCAGATTGAGGGTTTTATTCCCGAGTTGCTCTCCAAGGGGCTCCTAGAGGCCCGCTAAGGCCTCCAGAAGGCGCAAAGAAGGCGGGGCGGTAGAAAAAAACCTTAGTTTCTACCGCCCCGCCTTCTTCTATGAGCCGTTGAGCTCTTTTAGTCTTCAGGCAGAGCCTGCACGTACATCTTCAGGCGGCTGATGAAACGAGCCTCCGAGAAGCCATCAACGTGCTCACGGATGTAGTCGGCATCCCAGTCATCCGGATTGAAAGCCTTGAGGGCTTCCACCAGCTGTTCCACAGTCGGCTGGTTGATGAACATGCCGGTCTTACCTTCCTGAATGGTATCCAGGAAGCCACCCGCACGGTAGGCAATCACGGCCTTGCCGCTAGCGCCCGCCTCCAGCGGGGTAATACCGAAGTCCTCATAAGAGATAGCCAGCAGCGCCAAGCAGTGACGGTACGCGTAACGAAGCTGCGCATCCGAGACACCCGAAGCAATACGAACAGTCGGGCCAGCAAGGGCCTCCAGGCGTTCCTTCTCCGGGCCGCGACCAATCACCAGCAGCTTCTTACCCAACTCATTACACGCCTCAACAGCCTTATCAACATTCTTGTAGGGCAGCAGACGCGAAACAATCAGGAAGTAATCGTCCGATTCGGTAAACTCTTCCAGACCCGGAATAGGCTCAACCGGTGCGGTGGCGTCTACCGAGTGCGGCGGGAAGAAAATCGGAACGTCCTTCTTACCGTAGACGTTCTCAATACGCTTCTTAATCACGCTCGCATTCGCCACGTACACCGCCGAACAGTGAGCCGCCCAGTGATCCCACAGCATCAGTGCAGGACGCAGAGTCTTCAGCAGCAACGGCACGGGACCGGTGCTCTTCTCACCCAGGTACTGATCGCTCAGGTACAGCCAACGCGCCGGCGAATGGCAGTAAATGAACTTACGACCAGCAAAGTTGAAGCCGTGCGCCCAGCCGGTCGTCGACACCACAGCACGCTCAGCCGGCACCTTCAAGAGAGAAGAAGCAAACGGCAGAATCGGCAGAGCCATACGGTGGTTACGACGCAGGTAGCCAATCTTGTTCAGCGGACTCGTGATAATCTTCGCGTCCTTGAACTCGGGGAAGGTGCCCTCCGGGTCGTACAGAGTCGTGTAAATCGGTGCATCCGGGAACGCACGGTGCATTGCCAGCACAACACGCTCCGCACCGCCGCGCTGAGTCAGGTAGTCGTGGGCAATTGCAATCTCTTCAGTAGCCTCAGGCTTCACCAGCGGCACGTAACGACGCACCAGGCGGCCAAGCTTCTTGAGGCTCTTCGGGATATCCGCAAGCACCGCGTCAGGGTTCTTCGGCCCGGTAAACGGAGCGGAGGTCAAGAGCTGAGTGAGTGACATTTTCTTTTCCTCCTAGAAAACTTTCTGAGCTCGCTCAGGATAGTGAATACCGGCGTAAGATGCAGCCTCAACCTGCAAAGCCACAAGCTTCTCAGCCGCCTTAGCCGGCAGCTTGAGCAGAATCTTATCGCTCGCATCCCCCAGAGCCTTGATGGTCTTCTCGGTGGTGAAACGAGCGAGGGTCTTGACCAAGAAACCCCAGGGACCGGTCGGGTTCGGGGCAGGGTGCGCCGCATCGCCGTGCTTACGCACGAAGATGGTGCGAGCAGAACCCGAGTGTAGGGCACGCAGGGCACGCACCGCAGTGGTGGTAGCCTCAGCATAGTGCTTGACCTCAACCTCATCAGAGATGATGATGCGGCCACCAGCGTCATGGACCATTTTGCCCATGTCTACGTCTTCCCACCCGTAGAGGCGGTACGCAGGGTCGTATCCGCCAGTACGGTCAAAGTACTCCGCAGAGATAGAAGAGTTGCCGTTCCAGTACAGCCAACGGCCTTCTTCAGCTACGCTGAGGGCTCCCTCCTTGAATCGGGCATCGCGGAAGTTACCGTACACACGAGAATAGGGAGTGTCCGGGTACACGTTCTTCAAGGTACCAATCACACCGTCATAATCACGGTGCAGGCGAATCTGCGCCTCGACATAGTCAGCAGCAGGCTCAAGATCGTCATCACAACGGATGAGGATATCCGCATCAGCCGCACGGTGACCAGCGTTCAGCGCTGCCACACGACCGCGGTTCTCCTCGAAAACAATCTTGGTCAGGTTCAGCTTGCCTTCCGCAATGTAGCGGTCAAGCACAGCTTCGCTGTTGTCAATATCGCCGTCGAGGACCACGATAACCTGGAAGTCCTTCTCGGTCTGGGCGGCAAGCGCATCCAGCGGGTAGTGCAGAATATCTGCACCACCGCGAGAGGGAATGATAACCGCAGCCTTGTAGCGGTGGGTAGTCGTCATAATTTTCCTTCGGGGTTTGAGTGAGAGGATATCCGTTGGGAATGATCTATAGGTTTAGAAGCACCTTAGCGGATAAAACGTTCCAGGATCTCACCGACACGGACCTGACCAGCCTCAGGCGAATAGTTCTCCTGCCAACGCCAGAACAGCTCGGAGGTTCGCTCCGCCAGGGCATCCGTATCTTCTCGAAGCTCAGTACCCAGGCTCTTAATGGCCTGTGCAAGAGCTACCGGCTGATCAGCAGGCACAACGTACGGGTACGACGCGCCGCCCAGCACCTCCGACAGAGCACCAGCATCACTGACAACCACAGGGACGCGCGCGCTCATCGCTTCAGCGACCACCAAGCCAAAGGACTCAGGGGCAATCGAAGGTACAACAAGCATGTCAATGCCACCGAAAAGACGGTCTGGGGTAGTCCAGCCCAAACGCGTGCTGAACGTAGCAACACGGGCTAGGGCGTCCTCAACCTCAGCACGTTCTTCATCAGTTGCGAAGACAGGCTCGCCACCAATCACCAGGTCGTATTCAATGCCGTTAGCGTTCAAGGAGCTCATCGCCTGGCACAGGGTTGCAATACCCTTGGACGGAGTCAAACGCCCCAGGTAACCGACGCGAAGTCGGCGCTCCCCCACACGGTGATCCAGCTCGGTGGATACGCCACTGACCCAGTTCGCGAACAGCTCGCTACCGGGGCAGGCACGAGCCACATAGCGGCTAGGCACCAGGGTGACAGACGCCTTATGGCGGGCAAAGGGTACGAGCTTCGCGTTCACACCGGTAGGCAGCTGGTGCAGGTGCACGATGCGGTTCTTACGGCCGCCCGTTGCCGCTGCGGGAACCAGACCATTGCACCACAACAGAACGTCCTTATGGCGAGCGTGCCAGCTACGCAGAGCCACCATGTACTGTGCGCGGTTCTTAGCCGGCAAGACAATGCGGGGGAACCCCTCATCCGCAGCAGCTTCTACAAGCTGCTTCGGCTCGGAAGGACCCACAATAGTGACCTTGTAGCCAAGGCTACGGGCTGCGCGGGCAATGTTCAGGAGCATGACCTCGCCGCCGCCCATGTCACCGTTATTGGTGGCGATGTAGAGTTCTTTCATCGTTATACTTTCCTCGCCTGCTGACGGATAGAACTGACGTCAAACGATTTAGAAGTAGTCAACTTCTTAGGCGTTTCTTGGGGGGGTACAGAGACAGGAGCTTCTTGCTCGATGAGCTTGCCGTTCTGCGGCTCAGGTTTTTCATCACTGCTCTGCACCTTCTGCATAGCACCTGGTTCATGATGACCGCTATCCGAAGCGTCCAGATCCTTATCCGGGTTCAGGTACAGCAGTGCAAGACCCACCACGATAGCCCACGGCACAGTCAGAATCACCTCACCAAGACGCTGGGAGGTAATAATGATAATCACCATTGCGGCTTCGGCAATAACAATGCGCTGAGCACGCGGCTGCTTCCAGATGAATGCGGCAGAAATCATCAAGGATACAATCACAATCATATAGAGCCATCCAGCCTCCTGGACCAGCGTCATATATGAGTTATGGAAGTAAAAGTATCGATCTTGTAGTGGAACCTGTGCAGTACCCAGACCGCCGCCGTACCACGGAACCACATCAATCATGCGGTACATTCCTTCATCAATTCGCTGACGCAATAGGTCACTACCGAGTCGATCCGCGAAAGCACCAGCACGCGCGAAATTATCTTCCAGGTAGTTCACGCCTAGATAAAACAGATACGCCAGAACAGCTTTGCCGAAGAGATTCAGACGGTAGGAGAAGTACAGCCACAGGACGGCGAATGCATACGCAGCCAATGAAGTACGAGAACCAGTCAACCACAACATGCCCGCAGTAATAGCGATAGCGACAAGGCGGTGACTTGTCTTTCTGACCATGGCGACAAAGAGGAAACCGAAAAGCGCATAGTACAGACCCGATTGGTTCTTATCATTGAGCCAACCGGTCAACGTACCGCCATAGTTATCAGGTGCTATACCCGCATAGAAGCCAATGACGTTGACCAAGAGGCCAAAGGCCACACCAAACAGTAGAGAACGGATATCAATCTTCTTCTGCGCAATCTGCAGAGCAAGCAGTACCACAACCGCCATACGCACAGCACGACGAATCGCATACTCAACAGGGAAGCTATTGAACGTCAAAGTCTCGAATAGTGCCCAACCAATGGCTAGCAGAAGAATCGTAAAGAATAGCCCGTTGTAGGTGTTCTCGATTTTGGCAGGCTTAGTCAAGTTGTAGAGTACAAGCACCATCACCACGACAGTTCCCACCGGCATAGCAAAAAACGCTGTTGTAATACCAATAAAAATCAGGCCAAACCCTGCCCAGAAGTCGAGCATTGACAGTTTCGAAACACTACTAGCAAGGTATTTCGCTTCAGTCTTCGTAGCCTGTCCAAAACGAGTAGCATTGCTCGAAGAGGTACCTGCGGAAGCTGGGTACTTAGTTCCAGATGCAGGTTGAGAGTGAGCTGCAGTCATTTCTTCTCCAAAGTACGAGCGTATATCTCAGTAGTTTGAGCAGCCATCTGCTCATTCGAGATCCAGGTGAAAGGCTCAGACTCGCCCTTCAGCAGCTGCTGGCGCATAGCCTGCAGAACATCCTGAGTCAGGGTTGCACTCTGGCGGTCCACCAGCTCGTCGGCACCCAGAATCTCCGGGTTGCCGCCCACAGCGGTAGCGACCGTCTTCAGGCCGGCTGCCTTAGCATCCAGCAGAGTGTAGGAGCAGTTCTCCCACACCGACAGCTGAACAATCATGTCGCTACGGCCCATCGCCTCAATCGGGTTAACGAAACCGCTGAAGGTCACCGAATCACCCAGGTTCAGACGCTGCGCCTGAGCCTGCAACTCGGACGCCAAATCGCCAGAGCCCGCAATCTCAAGATGAGCCTGCGGGTAATCAGCACGAAGCTGCGCAAAAGCATCCAGCAACACGTCAATACCCTTCTCAGGGGACAGACGAGACAGCGAAAGAATACGCGGACCGCCCTCGGCAGGTACACGCTGCTGCTCAACAGCCGCGCGCACCTCAGGGATATCCACGCCGTTGTACACCAGCTCCACGCCGCGAGCGCCCCACTTGGCACGCATCTGATCAGCGGTGGAACGGGAAACAGCAATCGCCTGGTCGGTGCCCCACAGGCGCACACGGTGTACGGTCTCCATGAGCTTAGAACGCCAGGAGCTGCCGTGGTACACCGAATCATTACCGGCGATACCGTGTTCAGTGGTCAGAAGCTTCGGCACGCAGGTGCCGCGCTTGATAACGCTACGGATGCGTAGCGCGTTGACTACAGCGGTCGCTACAACGTCCGCATACGCCAGGTGGCTGTGCACAATATCCGGGCGAAGCTGCTCAATAGCCTTCTGCAGAGAAACAAAGGAAGTCTTAAAACCGTAGTCGGGGCCGAACTCAGCCTTGATGACGGTGACGCCCAGTTCCTCAAGGCGGCTCGTGAGCTTACCTTCGGGTGCGAGAACCACCAGGTTAAAGCCGGGGAGCCCGGCACGCGCCATATCGACAACGTGCCGAGCTACTCCACCAAAATCGGGAACCGGAACGACCCAAAGAGCCGTTGGTGTAGAGGTCATGCCTTAGTCAACTTTCGAGTGAGGAAAGAACGGAAGGATGCAGAAACCTTAGTTTCAATGGAAATATGCACCAGGTAGGCGAAGCAAATCACCAAAACCAATGCAATAATACGTGCTCCCCAGGGGCCAGCCACCGGGTAGAACATATCAACAAGCATATAACCGACCATAGCGTGGCCCAAGTACAGGGGGTAGGAAATACGCCCCAAGAAATTCAGCGGACCCTTCGAAAGTACCGGAACGTTCTTCAGGTATACAACGATGAAGAACACCAGACTAATCAGTGCCACACCGATTCCATGAGCAAGATCATGCATCAGTGCTGCGTTGAGGGAAGCCAGAATCGCAAAGTACGGAATATGCCAGGTGAACTTCCGATCATGGCTGTACATGAAGAACACCATGCCCAGGCTAAAGAGCGAGGAGTGCTCCGCAACAGCAGCCCACACAATCATCTTCGGTGCTCCACCGAGAGAAGCCTCCGGGTGGAAGAGCAAACACAGAACCGTACCGATAACCGACCAGGTGAGCAGAATCGTAGTCAGTTCCCTACGGTAGATCTTTCCCTTCCGGATAATCAGGTACAGGGCAACCATCACGTAGAACTGCAGCTCCACTGCCAGGGTCCAGTACACCTGATCCACGTTATCCACACGCAGGAAGCGTTGCAGCATCGTCGTGTTAATCAGGGTCTGCGGAATCGTAATATGGCGTCCGGGGTTTCCGTAGATGAAATACACCAGAGCCGATACAGCCAGCGCGAACCAATAGGTCGGGTAAATACGAGAAAAACGCGAAATAGCGAACTTCAGCGCAGACCCGCTCTTGATGGCACTGAGCAGAATTACGAAACCAGAAATGATGAAGAAGAGCTGAACACCCAACTCGCCCAGAGGAATGTCATAGGGCGAAGGAGCAGTCCGCGGATAGTTCTCCGTAGCAGGAACACCCAGGTGATAAATCACCACAGTAATAGCAGCCAGGCCACGGAACCCGTCCAGCTCCCGGAAACGCCCGGGAGTGATGAAGTCCTGATCTAGAACTTCACCCTCCCGAGCTTTTACGGTCTGAGACTTGGCCATAGACGCCGGTCCTACAGCCACTTCTCGAGGCGGTCCAGTGCGGTGAAGAAGCCCTCACCGTTGTTGATGTGGCCCTGCCAGATTTCGGGAATGAAGGAAGCCTTCGGTGCCAGCTCACGCAACTGCTTGCCCAGGGATGCCCAGTCGACATCGCCTTCGCCAACCTGAACGCCCTCACCGTCAACACCGGTGCCGTCCACCAGGTGCAGGTGGATGGACAGCGGTGCCAGCTGCTCAACAGCCTCCGACAGCGGAATGTTCAGGAAGTTGCAGGCAAGCATGGTGTGGGAGATGTCCAGGCAGAGCGCGGTGTCGAATGCACGCGAGAACTCCGCGGTGTCCTTCGGATCCAGGAACAGGTTGTGGTACTGCTGACCACCCATCAGCCAGGGGTACGGAGGCAGAGTCTGAGCAGCCAGGCGAACGCCAGATGCGTCCAGACGCTTCAGAGCCTCACCGATACGCTCGTACTTCTCAGCACGTGCAGCAACGGGGATATGCTTGTCCTTGGTAAAGCCACCCATGGTCACAACCATGACCGGGTCCTCATCCACAGTGAAGTAGCGAGTCAGGTCACGGGTGATGTCGATGGTGCGCTGCACCTCAGCGATGGAGCGCTCCCACACCTCAGGATCCTTGGACGCGAGATCCACCAGGAAGTCACCTGCGAACAGGTCGGGCAGGTGGGTGGTGAAGCCCATGTCCAGCTTGGAGTCAAAGACGTCGTCGATGTTAATCTCGAGGTCCTTGTAGGAGAAGTGGAACTCCAGGAAGTCCGGCTTAGCCTCTTCAATCAGCGGCTTGTAGTCGTGGTAACGAACCGGCAGACCCCAGGGGCGGTCGAACTTGAAGTCGCGGCGGGTCACCAGGTCGTCCTTCAGATCGCCCTCGAAGAAGAATGAGCCTTCTTCAACGTCGCGCTGCATGGTGCGGCCCAGCAGCTGCGGCAGGTAGTTCGGCTGCAGACCGCGGCCGGGGGACTTCACAGCAACATCAGCCTCGGTCACAACCTCGCCCTTAGCGATGTGGCGGGTAGCAACCAGGGACTTTGCCAGGTTCACACGGTTCATCAGCTCACCGGTGGACACCTCGCGAGGAGCAGCAGAGCCAATAGCCGCCTCAACCTCACGAATCTGCTGAACCATTGCCTTGAATTCCTCGGGCAGCAGGGAGACGGTGTGGTCGTTACCCTCGAGGGTCTTGTCGGTGGTGAAGTGCTTCTCAATAATCTTCGCGCCGCGAGCAACAGCAGCAATCGGCACGTGGTAGCCACGCTCGTGACCGGAGTAGCCGACCAGGCACTGACCAATCTCAGCCAGGCGGTCCATATACGCCAGGTTGACGTCCTTGAAGGGTGCCGGGTATGCGGACTGGCACTGCAGCAGAGCGTAGGACGCGCCAGCGTTACGCAGCAGGGCAACCGACTCGCGGATTTCCTCTTCGCGGCTCATACCGGTGGAAACCAGCATGGGCAGGCCGCGGGAAGCCACGTCGCGCAGCAGCTCGTGGTTGGTCAGGTCAGCAGAAGCAATCTTCATGCCCTGGATGCCGTAGTCAACCAGCGCCTGAACGGAGGGTGCGTCCCAGGGGGTGCACATGATGTCCATGTCGTGCTGCTTGACGTGGTCGAAGACCTCGTACATCTGGTCAACGGTCAGGGAGAAGCGAGAGAGCAGGTCCAGGGTGTACTGAACGCCCAGGTCCTCACCTGCGGTTGCTGCGCCGCGCTGGCGGTACAGAGCGTCCATGTCGCGCAGCTGGAACTTCACAGCGTCCGCGCCGGACTCAACAGCCAGGTCCACCAGTTCCTTAGCGAAGTCAACGCTACCCTGGTGGTTGTTACCAATCTCAGCAATGATGAAGGAGGGGGAATCCTCGCTGATGGTGTGCTTACCGATGCGCAGGACGTCCTGCTCATCCATCGCCAGTGCCACAAGGTGACCGCGCTCGTCGGTCAGCGGCACGTGGTTGATGCCCTTCGCGAAGTATGCGCGCAGGGTCTCGGGATCAGCATCAGCCGGTGCGGTCTGCGGGTTGGTGTTCGCAGCGTCCAGGGCGCTGGTCTCCAGGGATGCGGTCGGGTTAGCAATCAGCCAACGACGGAAGTCACCGTCAGAGAGCGAACCGCGCAGAATACCGGACTCATTCACCAGGAAGATGATGCGCTGGCCGTTAGCAGAAATCTTCTGCAGGGCGTTGAGAATCGGGTCTTCAGCGAAGACCACGTAGGGGGCAATATTGCGTTCAATAATCACGATTTTGACCTTTTCGTTTGAGCGTTTAGTTGAATGCCTGAGTGCTGGTCAAGCCGGAAGCGGCAGAAGAGGTACTGCCGCGGGTGAAGGTTACTTGCCTTCGGACAGGATCTGAGTGAGCTGGTGCTCTGCCACGGAGAAGTCAATCGGTGCGTCAATATCGACACCCTCGACCTCGTCCAGCATGAACAAATCAATGGTACCGCCGGGGTAGCCCGCCAGGCGGTTGTGGTGGTCCATGTACACGTGGGTCTTGGTGATGTACATCGAACCGTTCTCACGGTAGCGGAAGGTTTCCTTGGTCAGCTCCTGGCGGCGCGGGCGAGCCATAATCTCGAACGCCGCGGTGGGCTCACCGTCAGCGTGCCAGGTCCAGATGAACGGACCAATCGGAATCACACCGACCATGGAGTCCTTACCGTTCTCCGCGAACTGGCGGACCGCACGAGCCAGAGTACCGGGCAGACGCACCGGGCTGGTTGCCTGCAGCAGCATGACAGCCTCGGGTTCCCAACCGTTTTCGGTGTAGAACTCGATGGCGTGCTCGATGACCGGCTCGGTTGCAGTGGTGTCTTCAGCCAGGTGTGCCGGACGAATGAACGGTACCTCAGCACCGTACTCGCGGGCGATATCAGCCAGCTCAGCATCGTCGGTGGAGACGACAACACGCAGCTCGTGCTCGCCGGCTACTTCTTCCTTAGCAGCCAGTGCCTGCTCGATGGTCCATGCGACCAGCGGCTTACCCGCGATGGGGCGCAGGTTCTTACGCGGAATGCCCTTTGAGCCACCGCGCACGGGGATGACGCAGAGAATACGCATTATGCCTCCAAAATTTCAATCATGAGTTCAGCGATACGCTGTGCCGGTTCCTTCTTCGGCTGAACCGGTGCCGGGGTCGGTTCCTGACCCCACTGGTTCATGCCGTAGCGGTCCCAGAATTCCACGAGCCATGCCGGCGGTGCCGGGTGGTAAACCCACGCCGGGATACCGCGGATCGCAGCCTCCAGAACGCCGGTAGAGAAGATGGACACCACCGGGTTTGGCACCTCGTTCAGCGGGGTACCGGAGCGGTCAATGCGGATGCCTTCCTTCTCCCACAGCTTGTGGGTCAGCACCGACAGCTTGTCCTTCTCGCTCGGGTGCGGGCGGTAGGTTCCACCAAACTTCTTCAAGAAAGAGTGGGAAGCGTACGCGAAGGATGCGCGCGGCAGTTCCGCACCGTGCATCTGTCCCAGGAAAATCGGTTCCAGGTCGTTCTGCTTCTGCGCTTCAGCACCGGCAGCTTTCTGTGCCGCCAGGTAGAGTAGCTGCGAACCCACCGCGTGGGTGGTCACATCGCGGCGACCCGATGCCCAGAACTGGGCGTCCGCTTCGCTGAAAGCCAGCAGGGTGCATCCAACCGGTAGCGGCGGTGCCTGAGGCACCAGCAGGCCGTGCTGAACAACCCAGTACTCAGCGCCGATCGCGCGAGAGTACTCGTAGGCGGCCGCGCCGCGGGCCAGGTAGTGGCCGAGGGAAAGGACCACGCGCACACCGGGCAGGAGCCCCTGCAGCTGGTCGCCCGTCACTTCCTGCTCGGTCCAGGCATCACGGCCGTAACGCTCGGTGGCGTACTGGCCGTTGAGGTACTCCGAGGCGTCCTCGGGGACCCACAGGGCCACGCCCACGTTCTCGAGGTACTTGAGCGGCTCCAGCAGGGAGTTACGGCTCGTCGGGGAGAAAGAATCGAGCACGATGAGCACGCGGGGTACAGCGCCGCGGGTGTAGAGAACACCGCCAACAGGTGCTTCCTGTTCAGCCGCGCCCCCGCGCAGACGTCCGATAAGGCTGCGGGCCTCGCCCTTAGCCCAACGCAGGGTATTCTGGCGCTTCTGCCAGGCGGCCCATGCATCAATGTCGAGGGGATAGGTTAGGCCCATAGCTGCTCCAAAATCTTGACGCGCTGATCAAAGGTGTGCTCGGCCAGAGTACGCTTCTGACCGGCTTCACGAATCTTTCGCGCCCACTTCGGGTCACGGAAAATGCGGGTACAAATCTCGATGAGCTCATCGATGCTCTCGTACACCAAAACCTCTTCACCCGGAATGTAGTAGCGGTCCACGTCGGGGCGGTCAATCACCTGCAGAGCACCCACGCCGGGAGCCTCAAAGGTACGCATGGTGAAACCATCCTGATTATTGTGGATGTTCAGCGTTGCCGGGGAGGATGCCATAATGCCGTACGCCTCAGAGCGGTCAATATCGCGGCCGGCGGGAACACCGGAGTCCTTGAACTGCTTGGTGCGCAGAATATCGTAGGGGTGACGCGACCAGGCACGGCCGTACGCGCGAACCGGCAGACCGGCGGCGACGAGGGCCTGCAGGGTCTCCTCGCGGTTGGGGTACTTGGCGCCCACGAAGTTGATGGAGTCCTCACGCACGGGAATAACCGGGCAGTGGGTGTCATAGGCGTTGGGCATGTCGAGCACCTCGAAGCCCTGCTCGCGCAGGTGCTGCGCGTCCAGCGGGCTGTAGCTTGCCAGCGAACCCAGGTGGTGCAGGTCCTCTTCGGTGTAGCTCATGCGGCGCATCTCGTCGTAGAGCCAGGTGCCGTAGCGAACGCCGGAGGTTTCCAGCAGGTCCCACCATTCGCGGGAGAGCATGTCGCCCTTAATGACCAGCACAATATCGGGGCGGAACTCGTTGAAAGCGTCAATAGCCTTTCGAGTTGCCTGAGCCGCGAAGCTTTCGGGGCGGTACTTCTCGGGCAGCTCGTGGGCAAGCTTGTTGAGGATACGCTCGGGCAGAGTACCCGGCGCATCGTAGATGTGGGTGCGCACTTCGTATCCGTGCACTTCCAGAGATGCCTGAATTGCCTTCCAGTACCCGTGGAATGCGGGCGAGAGCAGTAGAAGTTTGGGCTGAGTCATATGAGGATTGAATCCTGTCGGCGTTTGCTATACGAACCCGCAGGGTAAAACCGTGCGGTGCTATGTGTTGGAGTGAAGAGGAACGGAAAGTTTCACCTAGAACTTGAGGCAAAACATACCTACTGAAATTTTACAACGAAAGCAGGAGACGACACACTCGAGTGCACTGTGTCGCCTCCTACGTTCTATATGTGCCTTCTGTGATGTCGCGTTCAAAATCTTGCGGAACTACCGCTGTAGATTCCGCACGTTTCGCGTCTAGTTCTCGCGGCGCTCTGCCTTGGCGATACGCTCCAGCTCGGTGGCAAGGAAGCCACGAGCATCCACGTCCTTATTGCGCAGGCCGCGTACCGAGTTCACCAGGAAGTTCGCGTAGCTGGTAGCACGCAGAGCAACAGCAAGCTTCTTCTCCCAGCCCCACTTATCCGCATAAATGAAACGAGCAGTGGTCAGCCACTGTACACGACGCTCAGAAGGCGAAGATCCGCCACCCTCGTGGGTTACAGTCACCGAAGGAATCAGGTAACGATCCACACCAGCGTTCGAGAGGCGATACTGGAAGTCCACCTCTTCACTGTTCATGTAGAAACGCTCATCCATGCCACCAATGCGGTTGAAGGTCGCACGAGGAACAACCATGCACGCACCCATAACCCAGTCGACCTTCGCGTCCGAGGTGCCGGTGCAGGCCTCAACATCGTGGCCAACACCGCGGTGCCACCAGTTGGTCGGCTTGAAACGAGCCAGCGGAGTGAACCATTCCCACGCCACATGTGCCGCGGTGGGGAACTTGCGAGCCACCCACTGCTGCTTGCCGTCGTGGCCAATAATCTGCGGGCTAGCCAGGATCTCGCCGTGGCGTTCCACGGCTGCAAGCATACGCGAGACGAAGCTGTTATCCAGCTCCAGGTCGCTGTTGAGGATGAAAACCCATTCACCGGTCGCGGCAGCAACACCGGAGTTCACAGCCTTACCGAAACCACCGTTGACGGGGCGGCGAACCACGGTCACACCCTCAACCTCGGGGAAGGGGGTGGGAGAAACATCATCAGAGACAATAATCTCGATATCGGCAGGGTCAATGCCCTGCTGAGTACGCAGAGTGTCAATAATGGCAAGAACCGGTTCCGGCTCGCCGTAGAAAGGAATAACCGCAGAAACGCGGGGAAGGAAGGTCATGTATTACAATCTTTCTTGAGTGAGAGGGATAATAGAAACCACCGTAGCGGTGGGTGCTATCGTCTCTAGGATTATACAACTTCACTACTTTTTCAGCTGCACTTTTCGATTACCTATACAGGTAACAAATACTCACCCACTATCAACTCGCCATCTTACACATTCGAAAGGGGACTTTCTCGTGGATTCTGATATCCAACCCATCAATGAATCAGAAAGGGTCGCCGTATACACTGTTCAGCAACCCGCTTTCAAACGTGCTGTCACTGCAGCTTACAGCTCTATTCGCCATAAGTATTTGGGGAAATATATTAACCTTCTACGTCGCGGTGAAAAATTTATTCTCCTTTCCTACCCTATCTCCCGGGGAGGCAATTGGCTGTATCTATGGGCCCGCGCTGCGACTCTGCGCCATCACGGTACCGATAAAGCATCTTTGCTCTACGGTCCCGGTATGGAGGCATGGACCGAGGAATTCCCGAAACTTGCCTCTATTACGGCTCCTTTGTCAGAGTACACGTTCTTCACCCGCCGTAGCGGCTACTTCCCGACGGATATTGAGAAAGATATCAGCGAAGAAGATTTGCACTTTTTTATTCGCGAATATCTTCTTTCTTCAGAGGCCTTTAGTGAGCGCCTTGCAAGAATGCAGAATGTAGTGGATGAAAATTCTCTCGTCATTAATGTTCGCCGAGGCGATTACTATTCCGTGCCTCAAATTAGTGAGGTTTTCGGAATTGATACGGTGACCTATGTGGAGGAAGCACTGAAGAAGCTTCAGGATACCGTTACTCCTTCAAAAATTATTTTTGTATCAGATGATCTTCAGTGGTGCGAGGAAAATCTCTCACATCTGAGCTCAGTTGCGCCCTGCATTTTCGAAAAGCAGGGATCTGGCATGTTCGATGACCTGGCCCTTGTGGCTAGCGCGCCTTACCTGATTCTAACCAATACGACCTTCGGCTATTGGGGGGCTTACATCGGTGAGTTGTTAGCTCAGAAGGTTGTCCTTTCCCCTGATATTCATCAAGTTATTCCTGTAGACGATCGTGCCTATCAGAGCCGCCCAAAGATGCACCGCACTCATTGGGTTGCTGTGCATCATCCCGAAGGTAAAAACTGGATTACGGGTGAACTGCTGTGATTAACGCTCTTAAATCCCTCAAGCATCAGCTTTTCCTGCTAAAAATTAATCGTGATAAAAAACGCGAAGCGATTGAGCTCCGTGAGAGTGCTGAGTTTAAAGAGCGTTACGCTTCACTCAACAAAACATTTACCCACGCGGATCTCCCCTCTGGTCCCTTCATCTGGGGCATAACCATGGTGAAAAACGAAGCAGATATCGTCGAGCAGACGATCCGACATCTACTCAATCAAGGTGTGGACCATATCTTAGCAGCCGATAATGGCTCTTCTGATGGGACCTATGAGCTGCTGCTCGAACTCAGCAAGAATCTACCGGTGCACGTTATTCAGGACCGTGAGCTAGCCTACTACCAGTCAGAGAAAATGACTTGGCTTGCTGACCGGGTGATGGAAGCGGGCGCTGAATGGATTATCCCTTTCGACGCTGATGAATTTTGGTATGGTGTTTCTGCTCCGCTATCGGAAGTCCTACGCTCGCAAAAGGGTCATACTGTCGAGCTGACGAAGCTGTACAACGTTTTTCCCAGTATTGAAGGACCTACTCTCAGGATTGATCCAACTCCCCACTGGGATCTGAAAGTGTGTTTCTCACGCTGGGAGAATGCAGTTATCAAAATGGGCAACCATGAGGTCATTGCACCGGGTAAGCAGAAGCTTAATGAAGTTGCTATCATCCACTACCCCTGGCGTTCAAAAGAACAATTTACGCGCAAGCTACGTCAAGGGGCTAAGGCGTTGGAAGCCACCAATCTGCCTGAAGAGATGGGATACCATTGGAGACGTAATGGTGATATAACCGTTGAAAGTGCTACCCCCCTATGGGAAGCACTTTTGCGCGGCGAAGTTAACCATGAAACCGTCACTTGGCATCCAACTGGCCCTCTTACATCTATTGGCTCTTTACCTCAAGAGTTTAAAGAAATCGTTCATTTGCTCAAAGAAAAGACGGCTACAGGTATTTAACACGGATATTTCCAGACGGTAAAAAATACAACATAAACAAAAGAAGGGGCTCTCGTTCATGACGAGAGCCCCTTCTGCTTTAGATATGCAACCTATGAGACTAATCCGGCAACTGGCCCAGCTTCACCAGGTTAGCGAATTCAGCGTTGGCCTGCTGCACCTCCACAAAGGTACCTTGATTAGCAATCTGTCCCTTGGAGAGATAAACCAGCTGGTCAACATTACGAACCGTCGACAATCGGTGAGCCACGATAATAACCGTAATGTCCTTAGAAATACGCTCGATGGTCTTCGTGATCTTGTGCTCGGTCTCGTTGTCCAATGCGCTGGTTGCTTCATCCAGAATCAACACACTCGGGTTACGGTACAGTGCACGGGCGATACCCAGGCGCTGCTTCTGACCACCCGACAAACGGGTGGCGTTGTAGCCAATCTTAGTTTCCAGGCCATTCTCCAGAGAGTCGATAACCTCGGTCAGAGCAGCCACTTCGAGGCAGTACTTGACACGTTCCACGTCAATTTCCTCAGGCTTTAGTCCGAATGCTACAGCCTCCAGCACAGTGGAATCTGCGATAAAGACATCCTGGGGAACGTAGCCGATATGTTGGTGCCAGGAACGCAGGTCCTTCAGAATCGACTCACCATTCTGCAGCACCTGACCACGGGTCGGTGCAAAGAGACCCAGAATAAGGTCAATCAGAGTAGTCTTACCCGAACCAGAACCACCCACAAAAGCAATTGAGGAGCCCATCGGGATATCAAGAGTGATGTCCTTCAGCACAGGCTTATCACCGTCAGGGTACTGGAAGGTCAGATTATCAATCTGAATATTAACAGGCTCAATGCTCTTGTTGATGTAGTCGTGATCCTTCGGGACGACCGGTGCGGAGGGCATCTTGAACATACGCTCTTCAGGGGTAAGGTGTTCAAGCTCTTCCAGCAGTGTATCACTCGCATGTTCACCTGCACGGATGCTACCAAGAGAGGCAACCATACGGGTGTAGTTAGGCAAAATACGAATGCAGGCACCAGCAAAGAGAAGCAAATAGCCAGTGCTATCAGCACCTTGCGTAGCGCTCATAAAGGCCAAGAGAGCAGCAATACCAACAATGAAGATGATTTCCAAGGTGTACTTCGGGAAATCGGAGAGGAAAGCACTACGCATTGACGCATTAACAGAGTCAATTCGCTTTTCCTGGTAGCGGTAGGTGTAGCGTTCAGTCACACCGTACATGCGGATTTCACGGAAGCCCACTACAGCTTCGATAGCCGCGTCCAGCGCGCCCTTAGTCGCATTCAGTACGATGACGCCCTGTTCGCGGTTCTTGCGCTTGAGCACAGCCTGTAGCACGAACGAAGCCAGACCGAAGTAGATAAAGGCTAGAAGAGCAGGCACCGGCATAATGACTAGTAGCATTACCATCAACACAATAATTGACAGTAAGTCACCGATAAAGCCAAGCACACCGTTGACAAAGGTACCGTAGGCCTGACCCACCACATCATTTACGGAGTTCAGCACCGGGGCGGTACCACGCTTACGGTGGTCCAGGTAGGGCTCGCGCATGTAGCGGTTTAGCAGAGTCACTGAAACAGCGCTCTGCTGGGTGGCGATGAAGCCGAGGCTCCAGCGACGAATAATTAGGGAGAAGACACCCTTGAAAACAAATGCTGCGACGAGAGCCACGCCGAAGATAACAATTAGGGTGGGGGTATCCGGATCGCCGAAGAAGTTAGAAACTTTCAGGATGAAGCCTTCACGTGGGGTTCCCATAGCGAGGTTCACCAGAGGAAGCACGAGAGCCACACCAAGCATCTCAAAAAGCGATACCGCAAAGAGACCCAAAATGTTTAGTACCAAGAGCCTAAACTTTTTACCCGGGAAAAAAACCCGAATTTTAGAGTAAACACTCTTCACAATAAAACCTATACCTTCTGTGAATATTTTTTCACAATGAAACGATGAGCTGGACGCTCAATATAATAATGAGCCAGCAGCGCGAGAATACTCGCGATGATAAGAGAAACTACGACGTACACCAGACCCGTTATACCGCCGTGAGCGGATGCAGCCGAAGGTACCGATCGCACGTAAGCCAGCACCAGCTCATGCACCAGGTAGAATGCGAAACTTGCTTCACCAGCAACGACCCCAATCTTCCAGAACACGTTCTTTTCGCGAGGCTGAGCGGAACGTTGGATATCCCAGAGCCCCAATACAAGAATCAATACCGCCCAGACCGGTGCCAGTAGCAGGCCATGAGCCGTCTGTAGCAGGTAGAACTTCGAGCTGACGTACATGGCGCCGAGAGCTATAGCAATCATGGCCAAGCAGTGGTAACCGTGAATCACGGGAACGCGGTAACCATCACGCACCTTGAGAGCAAAGAGGCCCAGAGCCAGGCCGAGTGCGAACTCGCCCGAGCGCAGAAGTGGGTTAGCGTACACCACCACGTCCATAAAGTTCGACTGGGCGGCCAGAATATAGGAGACCGTTGCCATCAGTAGGAACCAGCCACCCAGTAGAGCAGCCTTCACACGGTAGCGCATACCATCCAGGCGGTTCAGTACGAACGGGGTCATGAGGTAGAAGAATGCCTCGCAGGAGAGTGACCAGCTCACCGCATTATTTGAGAAAATAACTTCCCAGGACGGTACCCATGCCTGCAACAGAACCAGATTCAGCAATGCACTCAGCGGGTTGAGGTCTCCAGCAGAGTTAGACACTCCGAACAGTAGAAGACCCAGCAACGCCACGCAATAGAAGAAGAGATGCAGAGGGTATACCCTCGCAAAGCGGCGAAGATAGAAGTTCTTCGCCCCAGCGTTCTTGTTATACGACCATGCCAACACGAATCCAGAAAGAATAAAGAAGAGCGAAACACCCACATAACCGAGGCGCGCACCCGGAAGCCAGTTAGCCCATTGAGTCCCGTGGATAACGTGGTACCCGAACACAAGAAGTGCCGCCGGACCGCGCACAGCAGTCAGAGAATCCAACATAATCCTGGATGCTGGGCGTACGGGCGCTGTCATTAAGCATCTCCCTTAGCAATCGAACCGTCTTCATTCCAGTAACGCCACTGTAGGAATTTGCCCCACACCATCGGCCCCTTAGCTACGAATTTAATACGCTCATCGGGACGGCCATGCGAAATGTTCTCCCATACCTCAGCAATTTCAGCATCGCTGAGCTTGCTACCCGCTTCCCAGTGAGGCGCGAAGTAGCTCAAATCCTCACCAGTACGACGGGAGGTCTCGGTTCCCACGCGTACCTTACGGGCAATCTGAGCAATGCCTCGGTACTGCAGGTGAACAATCTCAAGTCGCTGCTCAATATCGCCAAGACGGCACACATCGTGATTACCTGGGATGACCACAGCGAAGGGGTGAGAGCGGAAAGCACACTTACCCGGGAAGGGGTAGGAAGCGTCCATCACCAATTCGGTGTCCACGATGTTCTCAGGCGAATCAACGGTAGGTACAGTGTGGTGGAATCCTGCATAGTAGATGCCCATGTTATCGGGTGCGTTGCGCAGGAAATCACCAAGCTTCTCATCCTCCGCATACCAGAATTCGTCACCATCAAAAGGAATAATCCAGCGAGCGCCACTACGCCAAGCCAAGTGCGAAAGATAGGTTATCTTCTCAGACTGAATATGCCGGTCGCAGTTATCTTCAGCAAAGATAAGTCGCGAATCCTCGTTTGCTCGCTGACGCAAGTACTCACGAGTACCATCAGTCGAGAGGTTGTCAGCGACAATAATCCGATCAATTCCCTGGGCAAAAAGATGGTCGAGCACAGAGGGCAAAATATCTAGCTCGTTCTTAACGACAGAAACAGCCCACACTTCCTGACGAGGACCTTTAAGACGCGGTGCAGGAAGGTTATGGACTTTGAGAAAACGAATGGCTTCAACCTGATCTCGCCAGAGTTTAGGGGTGTTTCGCCGTTTAAAGGAATAACTAAGCTGACCCAATTCTGAGCGGATTTTTGAGAGAAGGTTCATGATGCCTTTCTCGACCCGTCACAAGATATAGACGAGCCCATGAGTTTGAGGAGTGATGAGTAGATGCTAGCCATAATTCTAACACGCAGGCTTTCCTCGCCCTCAGAAAGTTTTCTGTACTTTAGGTCATTTTTCGTTCGAGAATACTCAATAGTTACGTCAACATTATGTACATCTGTAGGGTATTCGCCACACGCAGGAAAAGGAACCGTTGAAGGTGCAAGTAACTCGGTATGATAGATACTATTCATTCAACCAACCCGACACTTCCGGCTTCCCTGTTCACTGTTGGGTACGTCAATTAGAAAAGGCTTTTTGATGGGCATCTTCAACATTAAGTCCCTCAAGGACAAGTACGCGTGGGGGTCCTCCGAGGACAAAACCAACTCCGCAGAAACCGCCGAGGAGCACCCGGCACCCCCCGCTTCTTCCTCCGCGAATATTGCCGATGGAGTCCGTTCCCTCATTAAGAGCAACCCCGAACTGGCAGGCAAGAACCGCCGCGGGGTAGCCGGTCGTACCATCACCCCCGACGGTTCGCTCCGCGAAGCCATCGAGGACTATAAAGATCACTCCCCCACCAAGGTAACCGTACAGGAAGTCACCCCGGAAGAAGAGCTCAGCGCCGACGGCACCGCAACCGTCTCCGCGCAGCCCCTCACCCACACCGATATCGAGGCTACCCCCGGTGACATTCTCGACGTAGACGAAAAGCCCGCAGGACCCAACATTATCCGCGTGGGTCAGCGCAACGCGCCCACCGTTGATGCCGAAGAGCTTGCCAACCCCGAAGAAGCCAACAGCCAGAATACGCAGGCTTCCCGCCAGACAACGAAACCCCGCAGCGAACGCCCCTCCCTCTTCAAGTTCTCCCCCAGCACCCTCAACCAGGCTGACAGCACACGTAAGGACGGCCCCTTCGAAGCGCTCTTCGTGTGCACCGGCAACATTGCCCGTAGCGCATCCGGCGAGGTCATCTCCAAGCACCTTGCCGCCGAGTACGGTCTGGAAGACAAGTGGATTTTCGCCAGCGCAGGCACCGGTGCCCTCGTCGGCCACGGCGTCTACGAACACGTGGCCAACGAACTCATTGAGCGCGGCTACAACCCCGAAGGTTTCGCGTCCCGCCAGCTCAACGGCCAGATTATTGAGAACGCCACCATCATCCTGGTGGCTGAGAAGGTGCATGCCGACTGGATTGTGCGCGAGTGGCCCCAACACCACTCCAAGATTAAGCTGCTCAAGCAGGTTGCACGTATCCGCGAAGATGCTCGCCGCGCCGAACCGCTGTCCTACCTCTACTCTTACGGCGCCCGCCCGCTTGATACCGACAAGCTGGAAGACCCCTACCGCCGTGGCCCCGCAGCCGCTAAGGTCGCAGTGGACGAGGTGGAGCAGTCCCTGCGCGTGATTCTGCCCTGGCTCGCACAGGCACACCGCTAAGCGCACACCGCTAAACATACGAGGCTAAATACAGCGCTAACCCGGCTGGAACAGATATCTGCTCCAGCCGGGTTAGCTTTAGCCTCTATAACTCAGCCTCAATAGCAGAAAGTCCCCCGCCGACAGTAGTCAGCGGGGGACTTTCGTTAGGCTTTAGAAGCTTAGTGATCGAAAATCTCGGTCACAGAGCCCTCGTCGAAGACCTCGCGGATAGCGCGAGCGATCAACGGAGCGATGGAGAGAATAGTCAGGTTATCGAACTGCTTCTCTTCCGGCACGGGCAGGGTGTTGGTCACGACGACCTCCACAGCACCGCACTGGGACAGACGCTCAGCAGCCGGATCGGACAGAACCGGGTGGGTTGCCGCAATGATAACTTCCTTCGCGCCCTTGTCCATGAGGACCTTCACAGCGCCAGCAATGGTGCCGCCGGTGTCAATCATGTCGTCAATCAGCACGCAGGTACGACCCTCAATGTCACCCACAACAGTCTTAGAAACAGCCTGGTTGGGGACGTTGATGTCGCGGGTCTTGTGCACGAATGCCAGGGGCGCGCCGTCCAGCAGGTCAGCCCAGTGCTCAGCCACACGGACACGACCGGTATCCGGGGACACAACGGTCACGTTGGACAGGTCGTCCACGCGGTCGCGGATGTGCTTAGCCAGAACCGGAATCGCGAACAGGTGATCCAGCGGACCGTCGAAGAAGCCCTGAATCTGCGAAGTGTGCAGATCCACGCACATCAGACGGTCAGCACCAGCGGTCTTGTACAGGTCCGAAATCAGACGTGCCGAGATAGGCTCGCGACCCTTGTGCTTCTTGTCCTGACGAGCGTAGGGGTAGAAAGGAGACACCACGGTAATGGAACGAGCGGATGCACGCTTGAGCGCATCGATCATAATGATCTGCTCCATGAGCCACTCGTTGATGGGTGCCGGGTGCGACTGAATCACGAAAGCGTCCGCACCGCGCACCGACTCCTCAAAGCGAACGTAGGTCTCGCCGTTGGCGAAGGTGTATGCGGAGGTGGGCAGCAGGTCGTGATCAAGTGCCTGTGCAATCTCCTCGGCAAGCTTGGGGTGTGCTCGACCGGAGACCACTACAAGCTTGCGCTCACCGGGGTTGGTAATCTCGCTACTCATGGTGTTGTTCTTTCCTCGAATTAGGATTCTGCCGGTTCCTGCGCGCCAGCTGCCTTAGCAGCCTCGGCGGGTTCGGTACCAGCACGGTTCTTCAGGACCCAGCCTTCAATGGTCCGCTGGGAAGTCTCAGAGTAGGCGAGGGCGCCCGCAGGAACATCCTTACGGATCAGCGCGCCCGCGCCGGAGTAGGCACCGTCACCAACGGTAACGGGTGCAACGTAAATGCCTGCGGAGCCCATGCGAGCATGAGCACCAATGACGGAACGGTTCTTCACCAGACCGTTGTAGTTCGCGAAAATCGAGCCAGCACCAATGTTCGCGCCCTCACCGATGGTGGCGTCACCAACGTAGGACAGGTGCGGGATCTTTGCGCCATCGCCAATCTGCGAGTTCTTAGCCTCGCAGAAGGTGCCGAGCTTAGCGTCCTTGCCCAGGGTGGTACCGGGGCGCAGGTACGCGAAGGGACCAACAGTTGCGCCTTCGCCGATGACAGCACCGAAGCCGTGAGCGCGGATGACGGTAGCGTCAGCCTCAACAGTCATATCGGTCAGGGTGGTGTCCGGGCCAATAGTCGCGCCGGTAGCAACGGTGGTAGAACCGTGCAACTGCACACCGGGCAGCAGGGTTACGTCGTTCTCAATGGTGACGGTGACGTCAACCCAAGTGTTCTCAGGATCAACAATGGTCACGCCGTTACGCATGTGAGCCTCAAGGATGCGGTTGTTGAGCATACGACCCAGCTGAGCCAGCTGCACGCGGTCGTTAGCGCCCTCAACCTCCCAGCGGTCCTCAATAGCCAGAGCGGAGGTACGGTAGCCCTTAGAACGAGCAATGGACAGAACGTCGGTAATGTACTTCTCACCCTGTGCGTTGTTGGTGGTCACCTCGAGCAGTGCCTCACGCAGAACAGCGGCGTCAAAAGCGTAAATACCGGAGTTAATCTCGGTAATTTCGAGCTCTTCGGGGGACGCGTCCTTCGCCTCAACAATAGCGGTCACTTCGCCAGCCTGGTTACGGACAATACGACCGTAGGCGCCGGGCTCATCAATGTGAGTAGTCAGAACGGTTACGGAGTTCTTGTCTTCCTCGTGGAAGGCAATCAGTTCGCGCAGAGTCTCGGGGCGAAGCAGAGGAACATCGCCGTAGGTCACCAGGACGGTGCCGGAGACGGGTGCCTGCGCATCCAGAGCGCTCAGACCGACCTCAACAGCGCGGCCGGTACCCGGAATCTCATCCTGATCAACGATGGTTACCTCAGGGTCAAACGCAAGCACATGCTCAGCAACCTTATCGCGCTGGTGGCGCACCACAACAGCAAGACGCTCAGGATTCAAATCACGGGCAGCGGCGACAGCATGCTCCACCATGGAACGACCACCAATACCGTGCATAACCTTGGGGGTAGCGGACTTCATGCGCGTACCAGCGCCTGCAGCCAGAACAATCACTGCAGAGGGTGCCAGTTCAGTATTCACTGGGAAGACTCCTTAGACGAGGTTGTAAGAGTGAGGAGTGAGCGCGGACCGCCAACTCTCTATCAACGGTGCCGTTGAGTGCTTACGCTCCGCCACTAGGACTCGAACCTAGACAAACGGCTCCAAAGGCCGCTGTGCTGCCATTACACCATGGCGGATTATCCATACATCACCGATGAGTCCCCCGAAGGTCATCACCGTCGTTAGCCGCCATTTTGGGCACAGAACAGCGCAATGCAGGAAATGCTTTCCTCAGTTTATCAAATATCTGCCCTCAACCTCGCCGCGCACCCAGGCAAAACCCCGCGGCATTTCTCAACACTGATGTAGCCCCTCATCAAAGCTTGGGGCGCTACTTGAACCGAAGACTCACCCTGTACCCTAGAAGGCGTGGCACATCTACTTGGCGGCGAATCGCTGCACCTCGAATTCCCTACCCGAACCATCTTTGAAGGCATCACCGTCGGTCTGAACGAAGGCGACCGCATCGGTATTGTCGGCCGTAACGGCGACGGCAAGTCCACCCTCATGAAGATCCTTGCCGGCCGGCTCGAACCGGACTCCGGCCGCGTCACCGTGCGCGGCGGCACCCGCATCGGCTACCTCGACCAGTCCGACGTACTCGACGACGACCACACGGTCGGCTACGCGATTGTGGGAGACACCCCCGAATACGAGTGGGCATCCCAGGCGCGCATCCGCGACGTTATCTCCGGTCTGGTCTCCGATCTGCCCTGGGACGCACCGGTTTCCTCTCTTTCCGGCGGTCAGCGTCGACGCGTAGCGCTCGCCTCCCTACTCGCGCAGGAGTGGGACGTGCTCATGCTCGACGAGCCCACCAACCACCTGGATGTTGAAGCCATCACCTGGCTCGCTAACCACCTGAAGTCCCGCTGGTCCAAGAATGCTGGCGGACTCATGGTCGTCACCCACGACCGCTGGTTCCTCGACGAAATCTGTACCGACACCTGGGAAGTGCACGACCGCATCGTCGAACCCTTCGAGGGCGGCTACGCGGCGTATATTCTGCAGCGTGTGGAGCGTGACCGCCAGGCAGCCGCAGCGGAGGCGAAGCGTCAGAACCTGATGCGCAAGGAGCTCGCCTGGCTGCGCCGCGGTGCGCCCGCGCGTACCTCTAAGCCGAAGTTCCGCATTGATGCCGCCAACGCCCTCATTGCGGATGTCCCGCCGGTGCGTGACACCGTGGAGCTGAAGAAGATGGCAGTCTCCCGCCTCGGCAAGGACGTGGTCGACCTCGAAAATGTCTCCGTCGTCTACGACGACCCCTCGATGCCCGACGGCAAGCGCCCCGTGCTGAAGAAGGTCACCTGGCGTATTGCTCCCGGCGAGCGCACCGGCATCCTGGGTGTGAACGGCGCGGGTAAGTCCACTCTGCTTTCTCTGGTGACTGGCGACCTGAAACCGACCGAGGGCCGCGTCAAGCACGGTAAGACCGTGAAGATTGCGACCCTGACCCAGCAGCTCGATGAGCTCAACGAGGTCGCCAACGACCGCGTCTCGGATGTGATTGGCCGTAAGAAGCGTAGCTACATTGCCGATGGTAAGGAGCTGTCTCCTTCGCAGATGCTGGAGCGTCTGGGCTTTACGAGCGCGCAGCTGTCTACCCCGGTCAAGGACCTTTCGGGTGGTCAGAAGCGTCGCCTTCAGCTCATGCTGATTCTGCTGGATGAGCCGAACGTGCTAATTCTCGACGAGCCGTCCAACGACCTGGACACCGATATGCTCGCCGCAATGGAGGACCTGCTGGACACCTGGCCGGGTACCCTGCTGGTGGTCAGCCACGACCGTTACCTCATGGAACGCGTCACCGATCAGCAGTACGCCGTGATTGACGGTTCGTTCCGTCACCTGCCCGGCGGTGTGGACGAGTACTTGGCGCTCTCTGCAGCCGGTGCTGGCGGTTCTGCCGCCGGTAGCGCACAGGCACGTGCCGCCTCCTCGGCGCAGGCTTCTGCTGAGCCGGATACCCCGAAGGTCTCCGGTGCCGAGCTACGTGCGGCACAGAAGGAATCTGGTGCGATTGAGCGCCGCCTCACCAAGCTCACTGCAGAGCAGGAGAAGCTCTCCGAGCAGATGAGCGCACACGATGCCTCGGACTACGCCGGTTTGGCGGCACTCGGCGAGCAGCAGCAGACCCTTCAGGATGAGATTGACGAGCTAGAAATGCGCTGGCTCGAGCTCTCCGAACTGCTGGGCTAAGGTCTATAGACATAGAAAAATGCCGGTTCTAGATTCAATCTAGAACCGGCATTTGTGTATATATTCACCCCTCCGCAACAGCGGTAGCTATCGGCTTGAGCGTACTTCGCCATGTAATCTGCCGTCTTCGCCGTGGATGTCAAAACAACAGTGTCTTTACTAATGATGCAGAACCGCACTGACCGCACTCACAGCGTGGTTGCCCGTAGCGCGAAGAGCGGACGCAAGAGCCTCCGCCCGAGCCTGCGAAGAAACCAGCAGCAGCACCGTCGGACCGGAACCGGACACCAGGGACGCATACACGCCCTCGCTATCGCGCAGGTTCAGGGTCTGTTCAAGCTGCGGGGCGCAGGACAGCGCTGGAGCCTGCAGGTCGTTACGGAGCAGCGGCGCCAAGGAGGCGAACGCCGCCTCCGAACCGTCATAGGAGCTCAGTGCGGACAGAAGCTCTGCAGGTTCCACCAGCTCACCGGAGGCAGGGTACAGCCCCGAGGCGCGGCCCGCGTCCAGCTGCTTGAATACGCTGGGGGTGGAGAGGCCAAACTGCGCGGCAACAATCACCAGGTGCAGAGGTTCCCGAGGCGCCGCAATATTCTGCAGCTCGGTACCGGTCCCCTGCCCCAGTGCGAGGGTCTGCCCGAGCGCGGCACGCACGCTAAAGGGAATATCGGCGCCCAGTTGCGCGGCAAGACGTTCATAATCCGTCTGGGTCAGGAGCGCACCGGTGCGGCCGGTTGCGTGCAGGTAGCGGTCCGTAGCAATGAGGGCAGCAGCCGCGTCCGCTGAGCCGCCAGCCATACCGCCAGCCACGGGCACAGCCTTCGCAATATGCAGGTGCAGCGCCGGGACAGATTCGATGCCGTGCTCCGCAAGAATCAGCTCAGCGGCACGATACACGAGATTCCGCTCATCCATCGGCACATCGGCTGGGTCGAACTGCCCCGCCTGCATCTGCTGCTCCACCAGGGAGCCGGGCATAATGTCCATGCTCAGGCTCAGCCCCGGCGTCTGCCCCTCAGAGACCGTGATGGTCTCCGTCAAAGAGACCGCCGCAAAAAGCGTAGTCAGCGGGTGGTAGCCGTCCGGGCGGACGTCCCCCACAGCAAGGTACAGATTGACCTTGCCGGGAGCATCAACCGAAATAGCGACCTGGGAGGCGGTACTCATCAGCGCATACACCTTTCGCACGGGAACTCGCGTGAGAACGTCAGTGAAAAATTTAGAGCGGGAAGAAGCTACTCCGTTACAGGCTCAGCCGGGACGGTCAGCGAAGCCTCCGCAATGCGGATAAAGCCGTGAATATCCAGCTTCTCACCGCGCTCGGTCGGAGCGATACCGGCAGCCACCAGAATCTGCTCCGCACGCGCACCCGAGCCCGCCCAGGAGCTCAACGCAGCGCGCAGAGTCTTACGGCGCTGAGCGAAAGCGGCGTCCACAATCGTGAACACCAGGTCGCGATCAACGGTCGAGAGAGGCTCCTCGCGCATACGGAAACCCACCAGACCAGAGTTAATCTTCGGTGCAGGCCAGAACACGTTCTTGCCAATCACGCCCGCCTTATACACCTCGGCATACCAATTAGCCTTCACCGAGGGCACACCGTAGATCTTCGAGCCCGGGGTCGCCGAAAGACGGTCGGCGACCTCATCCTGAACCATCACCAGGGCGTGACGAATGCTCGGGAACTGCGCAAACAGGTGCAGAAGCACCGGAACCGCCACGTTATAGGGCAGGTTCGCCACCAGAGCATCCGGAGTGCGAGGCAGCTCGGTGACCCTCAAAGCGTCCATAAGCACCACGTCAATATCGTCCACCTTCTCGGGGCGGAACTTCTCAATCGTGTGCGGAAGCTGCTGAGCCAGCGGCGGGTCAATCTCCACCGCCACCATGTCCTTCGCAGCGTCCAGGATACCGAGAGTCAGCGAACCCAGGCCCGGGCCGACCTCCAGCACCGTCTCCTCCGGTGAAATCTCTGCCGCGTTGACAATACGACGAATCGTATTGGGGTCAATCACAAAGTTCTGCCCAAGAGTCTTCGTAGGACGAATACCGAGCATCTCGGCAAGCTCGCGAATCTCAGCAGGGCCGAGCAGGGGCAGATCGTTCACAGCGTTCCTTCACATAGGTGGATGGTGGGGAGGTTACAGTTTAGGTTACCGCGAGAAACGCTGCTTTACCTCATCAAGAGTGGCTTCCAGGGCGTTCTTAGCATTTGTAATACGCTTCTTCGGCGCCAAAGCAATACGCACTCGATCCAGGGGACCAGTACCGTGCTGGAGACTATTCACCTTATCCAGATGACGCTTACCGGATTCCAGGATGACGCTACTGCCCTCCCAGCCGCACAGGCCAGGCTGCACAAAACGCACATCCACGCCCCACTGCTGGTACAGCTTGTAATCATCAGCTACGGTGCCCGGTACCTTATCCTCAAATTGCTTGAGCAACAGCTCAGCACCCGAACGGGAAATCAGGTACAGACCGGTGCAAATCAGGGGCCAAGTACCGTACGGCTTACCCATACGGTACTTACCGTGCACAAAAGGAGACAGCAGAGACAGGCGGATGTATTCGACCTGCGGATTCAGCTTGCCGGCATCATTCGCAAAAGAATCGCAGAGGTTCACCAGCTGCACCTGCGGGTACTTCGTGATGATTGAGTTCACCACCGCCTCAGCATCCGGAGAAAGAAGGATGTCGTCTTCAGCAATCAGTGCCCAGTCGGCGTCGCTCGCAACAAAGTCACGCCACATCTTCACGTGGCTGAGCATGCAGCCCTTCTCCGCGGGGCTGGGGTCGCGATGCCAGCGGCTACGGAAAAACTCAACGTCAAATTCTTCATCAGTGACGTGATTATCACGGTTATCCACCGCAGAATAACGGACAAAATCCTGCACAGGTGCGCCCACCGAATAGAACGATTCAAAACGGTTCGCGCCGTCCAGGCCCAGAACATACTTCAGAATCTTTGCCATGTTTTTCCCTTCAATAACTCATCCAGAAGACCTAAGCAGTAGAAGATCGCGTCGGTTAATGATGAGTTTTCAGAACTTCAGACCACCTGCACAACAGAGGGGTTCATCAATCTTAAAAATCAGTGCGTAAACGGCAGGGAGTCTGAAATATTGAGCGTGTGATAAATACGCACACCGCAGTGCAACGTAAAAAGAATTCTATCATTCACCATGCGCCAATCTCAGGTCTCCGCAGGTTAAAACGCGATATGGCACGCGTCGTACTGGTGCACAGCAAAAATCCCCTCCCTACCGCAGATACACGATGGGGAGGGGATACTAGACAGGCAGAAGACCCACATATTTACATTTTTATGTGATGACAGTAGCCCAATCCGTCTCTGGGTTAACGTCCCAGGCGCTGCTTCACATCATCAATGGTGGCTTCCAGAATGTTCTTCGCGTTCGCAATACGCTTCTTCGGCGCCAGAGCGATGCGCAACCGGTCGATAAAACCGGTGCCATGCTGCGTGCTCTTGAGACTTTCCAAGTGACGAACGCCAGAAGTTTGAATGAGGCTGGTACCTTCCCAACCGCACAGGCCGGGCTGCACCAAATATACGTCCACTCCCCATTCTCGGTAGAGGGAATAATCATCAGCAACAACGCCGGGAACCGTCTCGCCATAACATTCTACGAGTCGTTCAGCCCCAGAACGCGAAAGAAGATACAAGGCAGCACCATACAGAGGCTTTGAACCATAGGCACTACCCATACGGTACTTGCCGTACACAAAAGGAGAAAGCAACGAAAGACGGGGGTAATCAACCTGCGGGTTGAGCTTGCCAGCTTCAGAAGCGTAGATATCACCCAGGTTAACCATCTGCACGTGAGGATACTTTTCGATAATCCTCTCCACTACAGGCTGCAGGTCAGGGGAAATGAGGACATCGTCCTCTGCCAGCAAAGCCCAGTCGGCATCTGAAGCGAGGAAGTCCTTCCACATGTGGTAGTGGCTCAAAGCGCAACCCTTTTCGGCAGGCCTCGGCTCTTTACCGTAACGAGTCAAGAACAGCTTGCTATCGAATTGTGCATCAGTGACGTGATTATCACGGTTATCCACCGCAGAATAACGCTGAAAACCTTGAGCGGGTGCCCCCACCGAGAAGAAAGAATCAAACCGGTTAGCGCCGTCCAGTCCCAGAACGTATTTCAGAATTTTTGCCATGAATTTCCCTTTGCTTGGCGCACCCATACGGTCCTGATCTGAAACGACAGAAGCCATGCATGAGTGCCGAGTATTGACTTGGCACCGACAAACACAAAGCACGCCGAAAATATGCGCGCACGATAACAAAATGCCTAGTCAGTGAGTGATGAATTGTATGTATAAAAATACCCTATCACTCATGTGAAGATAGTACCCAACAATTGGCGTGCAGCCCCCTGTTATGTCTCGCACGTTACACGATACCTCACGCGCTAAAGCTGAAAATAACTACAAAAAAGCCCCTCCCTGCCATACATATATGACAAAGAAAGGCTTTCTCAAAGATGCTTACTTATTTCGCCTTGCCCAGACGTTGCTTCACCTCATCAATGGTGGCGTCCAGGGCGTTCTTTGCATTCGCCAAACGCATCTTTGGAGCCAAGGCAATACGCAGGCGATCCAGAGTAGCTCTCCGCTACAGGCTGTACGCGCCTACCACTGACCGTAAACCCGCTCCGAATTCTCACGAATACGGCGGCAGAGCGCCTCCAGCTCCTCACCGCGATGAGCCGCCATAAACCGCACCGTGTAGTTCGTCATGTAGGACGCATTCGGGCGGCCGCGGAACGGATGCGGGGTCAAGAACGGTGCATCCGTCTCAGCCAGCATCAGCTCCGGGCGAGCCATCGCCAACGACTCCTGGATTCCCTTCGAATTCTTGAAAGTCACCGTGCCGGCAAAGCTCATGTACCAGCCACGCTCATTGCAGATCGCGGCAAGCTCCGGACCACCCGAGTAGCAGTGGAACACGGTACGTTCCGGTGCGCCCTCTTCATCCAGGATGCGCACAACATCCTCGTGCGCGTCACGGTCGTGAATCTGCAGCGCCAGATTGTGCTTCTTCGCAATGCGAATATGCTCGCGGAAGCTGTAGTGCTGCGCCTCCTTGCCTTCCTCACCGGTGCGGAAATAGTCCAGGCCGGTCTCGCCAATAGCGCGCACACGGTCGGCGGTGGCGAGCTCGTCGAGGGTGGCGAGCGCCGCCTCCAGCTGACCGGCTGCAGCCAGCTCAGGAGCGGTGTTGGGGTGAATCGCAATAGCGGCGAGGACGCGCTCATCAGCCTGCGCGGCGGCGACCGCGTATAGGGAGGAGGGGATATCGCATCCGACCTGCACGATGGCGGCGATGCCGAGCTTCTCACCGGCATCGAGTGCATCGCGGGCGCTGATTTCTACTTCGCCGTCGAGCAGGTCCATGTGGGTGTGGTTATCCACGATGGGGTACAGCAGCGGTTCGGGGGCGGGCGGGAAGACCAGATTGCGGCTGCGGCCGTTCTCGCCGGTGGTGGAGCGGCGGCGGGTTCCTTCTCCGCCTTCGGCGTCGCTGATGCCGGTGTAGAGTTCCGCCTTATAGGGTGCGGGTACTTCACCGGGCACCGGCTCCCAGCCGTTAGGCAGGGCGGTTGCCTGGAGTGCCGCGGGGGTGGGCAGGGTGTAGTTCGCCAGGGCGGCGAGGGAGTTCAGGTACTCCTGGGTGATTTCAGGACCGGGATGGCTCTGACACATTGATAAATCCTTGGGATAAAACTGCGGGGTAAAGCTGGGGAGTGTTTCTGGGTTATTCGGAGCGGGCAGCCAGTGCCGCCTCGTACAAATCACGCTTGGAGGTACCGGTCTCGGCGGCGACCGCAGCGCAGGCGCTCTTGAGGCGCTCGCCGCCAGCCACGCGGTCGAGGACCAGCTGCACTACGTCCTGCGCTTCGGGGGTTTCGGGGGCTTGCGCACCCTCAACGATAATGACGATTTCGCCTCGGACGCGTTCAGACTCAGCCCATTCGGCAAGCTCAGCCAGGGTACCGCGTCGAACCTCTTCGTGAAGCTTAGTTAGCTCACGGCTGACCGTTCCGCGGCGGTTGGCGCCGAAGGTCTGCACGAAGTCTGCCAGGGTTGAGGCAGTGCGGTGCGGAGATTCGTAGAAAATCATGGTGCGTTCCTCCCCCGCCAGCGAGGCGAGGCGGCGCGAACGCTCGGAGCCCTTGCGGGCGAGGAAACCCTCAAAGGTAAATCGTCCGGTGGGCAGGCCGGAGAGCGCGAGCGCGGTCAACGCGGCGGAGGGGCCGGGCACCACGGTGACGGGCAGGTCGGCTTCCGCGACGGCTGCGGCGGCAACGTAGCCGGGGTCGGAGATGGTGGGCATGCCCGCATCCGAGAGCAACAGCACGCGCTGGCCGTCCTGTACCGCCTGCACGATGGTTTCGCTACGTTCGGTTTCGTTGTGGTCGTGGTTGACGATGACGCGACCGCGGGTGCGCACGCCAAGCCCGGAGGCGAGGGTGCGTAGCTTGCGGGTGTCTTCAACGGCGATGAGGTCTGCGGTGGCGAGGGCTGAGCGCAGTCGATCGGAGGCGTCAGCGAGGTTGCCGATGGGGGTGCCGCCGAGGATGAGCACGCCGCCTTCTTCGGAGGTGACAGCGACGTCAGCGGTGTCAGCCTGGGGTGCCTCGACCGTTTCTGAGGGGTCGGTGGTTTCTTCGGTGTATTCTGCGGGTGCGGTCATGGCAGGCCTCGTGTCTGTGTCTGGTCTTCGTGTACCCACTAAGTGTAACGCCCGCGCTCAATCCGGTGCCGGGTGGGGTGGCGGGTAATAGGTGGCTGGTGTGGGTGGGCTTCCGGATGCGTCATATATGCCGTTCACGGGCTGAAATGGTGCATCGTGCGTTCTGACCCTTTAGGATTGATGGGGTGAAGATACCTAAGCTACTTTCTCCCGCATCTGCCGCTCCGGCTGGTTCGGCTGGTTCTGCCCGTTCTTCGTCTGAACGCGGTCGTTACGGCCTCGATTCTCTGCTGGATGCGCTCGCTGTTGCCTATATTCGTGCCCCGCGTTGGGGTTGGTTGGCGCCCGCATTGATTGTGCTGGTTGCCGGTATTCTGCGTTTTTATAATTTGGCGCATCCGAATGCCATTGTTTTTGATGAGACGTACTACGCCAAGGATGCCTACTCGTATGTGCATTATGGCTATGAGTTGAGCTGGTCGAAGGACGCTAATGCTTCCTTTGCGGCGGGTCACCCGTCGGGTCTGTTGACGGATTCGCCGGAGTATGTGGTGCATCCGCCGTTGGGTAAGTGGATGATTGCCGCGGGCATGGCAATTTTTGGTGATAATAATCCCTTTGGTTGGCGTGTTTCTGCTGCGGTGATTGGCACCCTGTCGGTGGCGTTGATTGCCTATGCTGGCTGGTTGCTGTTCCGCTCGATGACGGTGGCGACTATTGCGGCGTTGCTGGCTGCTGTGGATGGCCTGATGCTGGTGGAGTCTCGTTTGGCTCTGCTGGATATTTTCCAGATGTTCTGGATTTTAGCGACTTTTGTGTGTCTGGTGCTTGACCGTATTCAGGCGCGGCGCGTGTTGGCGCGCAATATTGCGGAGGCGGCACGCCAGAATAGCGGTGTGCTTCCGCCGATGCCGTGGGGCCCGAGCATGGGTCTGCGCCTGTGGCGTTTCGCGGCCGGTGTGTGTGCCGGTGCCGCGGTGGGCGTGAAGTGGAATTCGTTGTTCTTCATTGCGGCTATGGGTCTGCTGACGGTGTTCTGGGATATTAATGCTCGCCGTATTGTGGGTCTGAACAAGTGGGGTTTGACGGCGCTGGTGCGTGACGGCATCCCCGCGTTCTTCCAGATGATTGGTGTGGGTCTGCTGGTATATCTGAGCACCTGGGCGGGCTGGTTCCAGTCGTCGAATGCGTATTTCCGCCGCTGGGCGGTTGAGAACCCGGGCAAGGGTGTCATGTGGCTTCCTGAGGATTTGCGTTCCCTGTGGGAGTACCATGTCTCGGCGTTTAAGTTCCATTCTGGTTTGAGCAGCCCGCATACGTATTCTTCGCAGGCGTGGCAGTGGCTGGTTTTGGGTCGCCCGACCTCGTACTACTATGAGTCGCCGAAGCTGGGTTCTTCGGGTTGTACCGTGAAGTCCTGTTCCGAGGCTATTTTGAATATCGGTAACCCGGCGATTTGGTGGGCTTTTATTCCGGCGATTATTGTGGCGCTTCTGGTTCTGCTGCTGAAGCGGGATTGGCGTTTTGGCGCGCTGCTGGTTGTGTTCGGTGCGGGCTATTTCCCGTGGTTTATGTACCCGACTCGCACGATGTTCTACTTCTACGCCCTGTCCTTTGAGCCGTTCCTGATCCTGCTGTTGGCGGGTGTTTTGGGTCTGGCGCTGTCGGGTGCTCGTGGTTCGGTGTTGCGTGCTCGTTTGGGCGTGACGCTGGTGGCGATTTACCTGGTGGGTGTGCTGGTGTTGAGCGCGTACTTTATGCCGTTGTGGACTGCTCAGGTGATTCCGTATGAGCAGTGGTATTCGCATATGTGGTTTAAGTCCTGGATTTAGGCTCGGAATCTAGCCTCGGTTTTTAGGTTCGAGCGATGCGAGCTTAGGTATAGCAAAGGGGGCTGGGTTCTACCGTGTGGTAGAGCCCAGCCCCCTTTGTTGTGCCCTTTCCGCGCTGGTTTGCACGGGGAAGTGGCTGATGATTTTTAGTTGTCGCCGACGCGTGTGTTAGTTGTCGCTGACGCGTGCGGAGGCGAGCTTGACGCGCAGTTCCTGGCGTTCCTGGCGGCGGCGTTCTGCCTTAAGCTTGCGGTATTTGGTGGGCCAGGTGGTCACGAGCAGGAGCGTAATCTGCGCTGCTACGAGGACCGCTACGGCGATTGCTGCATCGATCCAGAATTGCGGCGGGTAAAGGCGGATGAGGGAGCTTCGTACGGAGAACTCCCAGTTGCCCTGCGGGAAGAACACCTGGTGGAAGGTGGTGAACAGCCATTCCCAGCCGAAGAAGCCCACAACGCCGAGCACCGCGATGAGTCCCAGGGTAATCCACGCGCCGGTGAAGAGGCTGCGGCGGATGGTTCCGGGGGCGCGCTCACGCAGGGAAATGCTGCTAAAGAGGGTCACCAAGAAGAGCGCGGCAACGGCTACAGTGGCGATGAGCAGTACCCACTTCACGTCGTGCATGTGGTTCACTTCTGCTTCGGTGAAGGCGAGGGTATTATCGGCACCGGTGGTAACGCGGGCGAGGTATTCTCGCGGCGCGAAGTTGTTGATGTAGTCCACGCCGTAGGAGCCCAGGCGCATCCTCTCGACGAGGTAGTAGCCGTAGCTGTCTTCGGGGAATCCGGGGCGGTGGTATTCGAGCCAGAGGAAGGGCGCGGAGGCTACAGCGCGGATTGCGATCATGAGTACGGTCAGCGGTACGGTGAGCGCGATGAGGGTTGCGCGGAGCTTGAGGAAGCGCGGGGTGTCTTCCACAGCGTCTTCGCGTGCCGCGGCGCGTTCTGCGGCTTCGGGCGAGGCCGCCAGGGAGGACAGCGGCGCGTTGGGGTCTGCGACCGCGTGGGTGTGACCGGTGCGGGTGGTTTCGGTGCGGTACTTGCGTCCGGCGGTGGAGGCGCTTGCCGCCTCCGCTGTGGCGACGGTTTCTGCTTCAGCGGCTTTTTCGGCTTCTGCTGCTGCTGCTGCTTCTGCTTCTGCTGCCCTCTGCATGGTTTCGCGGTTGAGGTCGCTGAGGGTCGGGTTTTTGGGGGTGCTTTGCGAGTCGCGAACGAGGGGCACGAAGCCGGTGGAGACGTTGGTGCGGGTGCGCACGCGGGTGCCGACGCCCTGTTCGCGTAGTTTGCTGCGTGCGGGTACGACGGGTACGGAGCCGGTAGGCAGGTCGGGTTCTTCGGCGACGGTGGGTACGTCTGCTGCGATGCGCCCGAAGGCGCCGGTGTGCGGTGCCGGTTCGCTGGTTTTAGTTTCGGTGCGTCGGGCGTGGAGTAGTTCTTCGGCACTGGTGCGGCGGATGGCCGGGCGCAGTGCGCCCCACATTCCTCGGTGTGTTTCTTTGCTCATGGATCTCGCGTTCTTTTCGAGTGAATGGTGTTTGAGTGAGTTGCGGGTGTCTGTACTATCTGCCAGTTTCTCATACGCAAAGAACCTTCCGTGTGAATTCACGGAAGGTTCTTTGCATTCGGGTGTTTAAATCTTGGGTCCGAATTCTAGGATTCGATGGTGTCCGCACCCTGGACGGGTACCTTGTAGACCACTCGCCAGCCCTGAGGTGCCGTCAGTCGTGCGGCGTGATCGTCGCAGAGGTCGTAGGCGTGGGGTTCGCGGAATTCAGAGAGTGCATCAATGAGTGCCGTGGAATCTGCGTAGGAGTAGTGGAGAGTAACAGTCGCCTCTCGCTGGCAGGTCTGGCGGGAGCACAGTCGTGCGGTCTGCATGTAGATGGTACCTTCCTGGCTTAGCTCGCCTGCTTGCGCAGTCGGCGGCGTTCACGTTCTGACAGCCCGCCCCAGATTCCGAAGCGCTCGTCATTGTCCATTGCATATTGTAGACATTCTTCGCGCACGGGGCATACACCGCATACCCTTTTGGCGTCTCGGGTGGAGCCGCCCTTCTCGGGGAAGAAGGCTTCGGGGTCGGTCTGGGCGCAGAGTGCTTCAGCTTGCCAGGCGAGTTCTCCGTCTTCGCCTTCGGTTCCGTAGAGTCCTGCCGCTGCGGTCCATACGTCGGTGCAGGCAGGCATGTTTCGTTCTGCGTCTGCGAGAAAGGCGTCGGTGGCTTTTTCGAGAGATTGAGTGGGATTCATGCTACGGTGCTGAGCGCCTGATGCGCGCGCGGCCGCGATGGAGCGGTCCGATGCAATGTAGGAGCCCATGGGTTTTCCTTCCGTGTTCTCATTGTGAGCTTAATGAGTCTGCGGATCCGTCGTCGACGGAATCTTAGTGTGTATGGTGTGGCATGGTTCGCTTTGGCCTCTACGGTCCCTCCAAGGCAAACACGCTTATATATCTATTAGACGTGCGACACGCCGTTTCGTCAAACTAGACTTAAACAATATTTAGATGTATGTGTTAGGGGCGTCATATTTAATGTAAATTTGACCTTTATATATTTTCCCACGCACCACTTACCCTCGCTCACACCTAAGGGACACCCAGGTTTTCCCTTCTCCAGGAGTGGTTTCCATCGCCCGCAAATTCCGCATCCTGACTGCAAATATAAGGGTTCATGACGACCATCCCACACGCCCCATCTCGAGTATAGGGAAAGATTCTAATAATTAGATAAGAAAAACTTATCTTTTTCACCATGCGGTTTCTGAATATTTTTCGAGGCATTGCGAACCATTTACATTTCCAATTTATATTTATGCCACATTCCAAAATGAGACATTAGGGCTGTCAAACATTTTGAGCCATTAGATTTTTTAAGGCATCCTTAGGCGTTTTTACTTTACCCCTGTATCTTTTACTCCCGCGTCGGCTTCTCCACGCGCCCCACCACACGGTGCGGTAGAGTAAAACCCATGGTTACTCTCTCCCCCACCGGCGCCTCCGTGCCCACAACTCTGAACCGCTTCTTTGAGAAGCTCAGCAGCCAGCAGACTCCCGCCCTCATCTGGTATTCGGTAAATGGCGAGCGCATCGAGCTCTCCGGCAGGGTCCTCATGAATTGGGTTGATAAGAGCGCAAACCTGCTGGTTGAAGAATGCGAACTGGAGCCTGGTGAGGACTTTGACCTTCAGGCTCCCCTGCACTGGCGCACTATTGTTCTGGGCTTGGCGGCGCTGCGTGTGGGCGCTCTGCTGAACCAGGATGAGCCGTTGGTTGCCGCAGTCTGCACCGAGCAGGAGGCTGGCTACACGAACGACCCCGCGTACCTTCTGGCGGTTGATCGTGCCCCGCTGGCGCTTTCTTACACCGGTGACCTGCAGGCGCTGTCCTCCTATGCCGATGAGGTGCTCGATTATTGCGCGCTGGTGCGTAGCTTTGGCGACCAGTACTCCGGTATGCTTCCGGATGACTCGGCAGAGGTGCTTGAGGGCTTCACATACGCAGAGGCGTACGAGCAGGCGCTTGCACAGGCGCAGATTTATCGCACGGCGGGTTATGCGCTGCCTTCGGGTCAGCGTGCGCTCGCGCTGGAGTTGAGCCCCGATTACGCTTTTGATGCGTCGGAGGCGACCATGAGCGCCCTGTTGGAGGTTCTGGCGATTTTGCTCTCCGGTCATGCGGTGTTTGTGGCTGACCCGAGCGTGGACTGGCAGGATGAGCAGCTGGCGTCTCTGATGGATTCCGAGCGTGCAGTGGAGATTCCCCGCAGCTAGTTTCCCGCGCCTAGTGAGTCTTCCAAAGTTTCTAGATTTTTAAAAAACTTATCCCCCGATACAGCGTGTATCGGGGGATAAGTTTTTGGAACAAGTCTTAGCTGATGGTCGGCCTTAGGCGGGTCTAGGAGTTCTGCGAACCGGGCTTCGACTGCGCCTCGGATGCAGCCGCTTCAGAGGTTGCCTTACGTGCTGCGGGCTCTTCGCCGTCGAGAATGGCGGCAGCCTCATCAAACATGCGGCCGAGCTCCTCGTGGTCGGTACCTTCGCCCTCTTCGACTTTCTGGCGGTGCGAACCGTACACCCAGAAGCGGTAGAGGAAGTAGCGAAGGATGGTGCCCAGGATGGTACCGATGATCGTACCGGAGATGAAGGACGCCTCGGGGGTGCGCAGGTTCAGCACGTAGGTACTGAATGCCACACAGCCGGCCTCAACGAGGATGCCGAGCAGATTGACCAAGCCGAATTCGATAGCTTCGCGCTTCCAGTTCTCGGAGCGGGAGTCGCGGAAGGTCCACAGGCGGTTCATGAGCCAGGAGAAGATGGTTGCGACAACACTCGCTACAACCTTCGCCTTAGTGTGGGACTCCGACATGATGGTCATCATCAGCACCCACACCGTCACAGAGTTCACGATGAAGGCGGCGCCGCCCACGGTACCGAATTTGAGAACCTCAATACCGTAGCTGTCCCAGAGGGATTTCAAGCGTTCGGTGAGGGTCGGTTTCGTCTGTGCGCTCATACGGGGCCTATCTAGCGGAGTTTTATCGGGAAAAAGGGGCGATATGCGACGGTGGGCGCTAGTTACGCGGCGACGGTCGAATGCTTCAGCCTCTTTTACAAGCTCTTATATGTTAATACAGTCCTGCTGTCTTCTCTGTACCTCTGAGAGTTTTTCCATGGACCTCCCAGCTATCGGGACGCCTCCGTTCACCTCGCCCCTGATGATGCCAAAGAGGCAAGCTTGAGGGCTTTACCCGCGTATCCGCCGCGTTACATCAACGGCGCAAGAATCTATGCGCTGGATTGTTTCACCTCCCTGGCACTCATTCTGTGACCTTAATGTGGTCTTGCTCCCATAAGCACTCCGAACCCGGTACACTTAGGTGATGTGACTTACCCTGTGACTGGACCCGTAATTGGTGTCATCGGCGGCGGCCAGCTGGCCCGCATGATGGCACCCGCAGCAACTAACCTTGGCCTGAACCTGCAGATTCTCGCGGAGGCGCCCACCGTTGGCGCCGTGGCAGCGGTACGTACCGCACCCGTCGGGGACTACAAAGATCTGGACACCCTCCGCGAATTTGCTCGCGGCAAGGATGTCATCACTTTCGATCATGAGCACGTGCCCACTGAATTTCTGCGCACCCTCATGGCGGAGGGTGTGAATGTTCAGCCCCGTCCCGAAGCTCTCCAGTACGCTCAGGACAAGCTCCTGATGCGCGCCGCTATTGAGCGTCTGGGCCTGCCGAACCCGCGCTGGGCTGAGGTTTCTACCCTGGATGAGCTGCTCGCCTTTGGTGATGAGATTGGCTGGCCCGTGGTGCTGAAGACCCCGCGCGGCGGCTACGACGGCAAGGGCGTTCTAGTCCTGGATTCCCCCGAGGAGGCTCGCGAGCGCAGTACTGCGTGGTTCGAGCAGTTGCCTTCCCGCGCTGATTTCTCCGCCCTGCTTGCCGAGGAGAAGGTGCCCTTCACCCGTGAGCTGTCCGCGCTGGTTGCTCGCCGTGAAAGCGGCGAGGTGCGCCCCTGGCCGGTCGTTGAGACCATCCAGGTGAACTCTATCTGCGACGAGGTTATTGCCCCCGCGCAGAACCTGGACCCCGAGATCGCTGAGGCTGCAGCCTCCGCCGCCGTGACTATTGCTTCCGAGCTGGGTGTCACCGGTGTGATGGCTGCCGAGCTTTTCGAGGTTCCCGGCTCCCCCGCCGGCTTCTACATCAACGAGCTGGCGATGCGCCCGCACAACACCGGCCACTGGACTCAGGACGGCTCGGTGACCAGCCAGTTCGAGCAGCACCTGCGTGCCGTGCTGGATTTGCCGCTGGGTGACACCTCCGTGCTGGAGGGCGTTGCCGTGATGAAGAACTACCTGGGCGGCGAGAACGAAGACATTTTCGGCGTCTACCCGCTGGCGCTTTCGGCTGAGCCGCGCGCAAAGATTCACTTCTACGGCAAGGAAACCCGTCCGGGCCGCAAGATTGGTCACGTGAACATTACCGGCACGGTGGCTGAGCTTGAGGCGCTGCGCCATAGCGCCGCGAATGCCGCCTCCATTTTGCGTGACGGCCGCCCCCTGTAGCCCTATTTTTAGCCGGTGCGTGGGGTGAGAGCATCCTGCGTATCCGACGCACCCTATTGATGGTGGTTCGCCACCGCATCCTGAAAGGATATGAGGATTATGTCTCAGTCTCCCTATGATTCTTCCCAGCCCATTGTTGGCATTGTGATGGGTTCGGATTCGGATTGGTCGGTCATGGAGGCCGCAGCCGAGGTTCTGGACGAGTTCGGCATCCCTTACGAGGCTGATGTTGTTTCTGCACACCGCATGCCCGAGGACATGATTGAGTACGGCAAGAAGGCTCACAGCCGCGGTATCCGCGTGATTATTGCTGGTGCTGGCGGCGCCGCTCACCTGCCCGGTATGCTCGCTTCCGTGACCGCTCTGCCCGTGATTGGTGTTCCGGTACGTCTGAAGAACCTCGAGGGCATGGACTCACTGCTGTCGATTGTTCAGATGCCCGCCGGTGTTCCGGTAGCTACCGTCTCCATTAACGGTGCTCGCAATGCGGGTCTGCTGGCTCTGCGTATTCTGGGTTCGGGTACTGACGCATTCGCTCAGCAGGTTCATGCTGATTTGCGTCAGTTCTCTCAGGATCTGCGCCAGAGCGCCATGGACAAGGGCGCGGCTCTGCGCACCCGCGTTGCTGATGCAAAGGCTAAGGCAGCCGCTGAGCGCGAGGCGGAGGAAAGCTCCTCCGCACCCCGCCCCGCTTCCGCTCCCGAAGCGTCGTCGGAGCCCCAGGCTTACGTTCCCTAAGCTCGGATACACTAGAAGGATGAGCAATATTCTTCAGTCCGATATTTGGGCACGTTTTCAGGAATCTAATGGTCACACCGTAATTCGTAAGAGCGGTAACGGCTGGTCGTACCTTGCAACCGTTGAGGGCGGCGCTACCGGCCGCTACCTGTACAGCCCGTACGGACCGGTCGCCTCCAGCGCTGTGGCTTTTGATGAGGCTCTCGCGTCGTTGAAGGAAGAGGCCGCGAAGCTTCGTTGCCTGTTTGTGCGCATTGAGCCTACTGAATCCGCTATTTGGGGCGATCAGGATGCGGCTGCTTTCTTGGCTCGTCGCGGTGCGGTTCTGGCTCCTCGCCAGGTGCAGCCTTCGCACACTCAGATTATTGATCTTTCGGGCACTGAGGACGAAATCCTCAAGGGAATGAGCTCCAGTTACCGTAATCGTCATCGTAATCTCCACAAAAAGGGCGTGACCGTTGAGGTGTCGACCAATCCCTCGGATATGACGATTCTCTTCGGCTTCCTCGAGGAAACCGCGGACCGTAACGGTTTTAACCGTCAGCAGGATGAGTACCTGATGCAGGTTGCTCGTGTGCTGATGCCCGCCGGTGCGGCGTCCCTGTACATTGCGAAGCTGACCGATGAGAACGGTGAGAGCACCCCGATTGCGGCGGCGTTTGTGTACGATTCGGATGACACCCGCACCTACGCGCACGCTGCGGCTTCTTTTGAGCACCGCAACCTTAGTGCAGGTGTTGTGGTGGTGACGAACTTTATCCTGGACGCTAAGCGCAAGGGTCTGAAGTACGTTGACCTCTTCGGTATTGCGCCGGAGGATCAGCCGGATCACGAGTGGGCTGGTTTCACGAAGTTCAAGAAGTCCTTTGGCGGCGAGTCTGTGGAGTACCCGGGTACCTGGGATGTTCCGGTAACCTCGCTGGGCTACCGCGCCTACACGCTGGCGTACAAGGCTCGTCCGGCTGTTCGTGATGCTGTGGCGAAGGCGAAGGCGAAGGTTCAGTCTTTCCGCTCTCGCTAACGGGTTCAGACGCGCCCTTACCGGGAGCACTCTGAGAACTAAAAGCTAAATACATGAGGGAGCCGCCCCCACCGAGTTCTTCGGTGGGGGCGGCTCCTGCGCGTATGTATGTGCAATGTTCGAGGAGTCTTAGCGCGGCTCCTCAGCCCTTGCGGGGGCGAAGATTACTGATCTTCGGGGCTGTTGGTCTGTGCGAGGATTTCGCGCAGGCGGGAGAGGCGGTGCTCAGCCTCGACGGTACGGACGGTACCGGAGGAGGAACGCATGACCAGCGACTGGGTGGTCACGGTGTTCTTGCTGTAGCGCACGCCGCGCAGCAGCTTGCCGTCGGTGATACCGGTTGCGGCGAAGAAGCAGTTGTCGCTGGTGACCAGGTCGTTGGTGGTCAGCACGCGGTCCAGGTCGTGACCGGCTTCCAGTGCCTTCTCGCGCTCAGCCTCGTCGGTCGGTGCCAGACGGCCCTGAATCACACCGCCGGTTGCCTTGATAGCGCACGCTGCGACGACGCCTTCGGGGGTGCCGCCGGTGCCGAGCATCAGGTCCACGCCGGTGTTCTCGCGGCAAGCTGCGATAGCGCCTGCGACGTCACCGTCGAGGATGATGCGGGTACGGGCGCCTGCCTCGCGAATCTCCTGGATCAGCTTGGCGTGGCGGGGGCGGTCCAGCACGCATACGGTCAGCTCGCTAACCTTCTTGCCCTTAGCCTTAGCGACCAGGTGCAGGTTCTGCTTGACGGGCAGGCGCAGGTCGACGAACTCTGCGGCGTCGGGGCCGGTGACCAGCTTCTCCATGTAGAACACTGCGGAGGGGTCGAACATGGTGCCGCCGTCTGCCACAGCAATCACGGAGAGGGCGTTGTCCATGCCGAGTGCGGTCAGGCGGGTACCGTCGATGGGGTCAACCGCCACGTCGAGGGAGGGACCGGAGCCGTCGCCGACGTTCTCGCCGTTGTACAGCATGGGAGCCTTGTCCTTCTCGCCTTCACCGATGACAACGGTGCCGTTGAAGTTGACGGTGGAGAGGCGGTAACGCATTGCGTCTACGGCTGCACCATCTGCGAGATTCTTTTCGCCTGCGCCGACCCAGGGGCCTGCAGCAATTGCTGCTGCTTCAGTCGCGCGGACCAGTTCCATTGCGAGGTTGCGATCGCCGTGGTTGTTGTTCGTAGTCATAGACTCACCTTCGAGATTTCTGAATACACCGTCGGCTGGCTGGTTCTTTCCAGCACGAAGTCGCCGACGCAGTAGTGCTCCTTTCAGGATAGCGCGCGGGCGCTTCGTTTTTCTTGTTCTGAACGAGTTTGCGTGCGTGTTGACTTTAAGGTGAGCAGATGCGGCAAATTGGTGAGGGCTGCGTCTCTCTTCGGCGCTTCATACGCTCTGAGGCGCTGATTTTGGGTGTTGTGAAGGCGCGCCAAACTAGCTATTTTTCGCATATTTAAGGCATATTTGAGGTAGGTTCTTTCTCCGGGAGGCTCCCGGCGAGAAACTCAGCTTCAGCGCGAGCGCCTGAAGCCCCACATACCCGTTCGCAGATTCGCTGGCTCCGACGGCACGCGTTATCTGTATTTGTCCGCTAAGGAGCATCACATGGCTGGCATCCAACCGACTCCCGCAGAAGCATGGAAGCGTCTGAAGGACGGTAACCGCCGTTTTGTTGAGGGCAGCAACGAGCACCCCAACCAGGACACGATTCGCCGTACCGACCTGGCATCGGGGCAGTTCCCCTTCGCCTCGATTTTCGGTTGCGGTGACTCTCGCCTCGCGGCAGAGATTATTTTTGATCTGGGCCTGGGCGACGCGTTCGTGGTGCGTACCGCCGGCCACGTCCTGGAGAATGCCGCGCTCGGCTCGCTGGAGTACGCGGTTGAGGAGTTTAAGACCCCTATCGTGATGGTTCTCGGTCACGACTCCTGCGGTGCTGTGACTGCGGCCAGCAAGTCCCTGGAATCCGGTGAGATGCCGCACGGCTTCATCCGTAACCTGGTGCAGCACATCCTGCCTTCGGTGATGTCTCCGAAGCTGCCGGAGAACCCGGTCGTTAACGACATGGTGCGTGAGCACACCCGCCAGACCGCCATCCGCATTATTGAGCAGTCCCACATCATTTCGGATGCGGTGGTTGAGGGTAAGGTCGCCGTGATTGGTGTCTTCTACCATCTGAAGGAGGGTAAGGCGGAGCTGGTGTTCAGCTCGCAGGACCTGACCCTGCCGGAGGAGAAGAACGACGCGCAGAACCCGCCGACTCAGGCGCTTCCGGTGGTCGTGAAGACTCCCCCGCGCGTTGTGGTTGCGGAGAACCTGGACTAGGTTTCCTCTTCTCGCTCATTACGAGCCTTAGCGCGAGAACCCACATGCTCGCACTTAACAACAGATTTTTCTATGGGATACCCCCGCCACGGTAGCGTGTTCGCACATCTACCGGGGCGGGGTTTTTACGCGCCTTCTCACGCCTCAAAATTTATGAGCGTTTTTCCTCTTTTGACACCTTTTCGAGGCGACGTAAGCCACTTTGAACGCCTATCCTAGAGGTATGGCTGAAAACATTGAATACCGCATTGAACATGACACCATGGGCGAAGTTCGCGTTCCGGCTGATGCACTCTACCGTGCACAGACCCAGCGCGCAGTCGAGAACTTCCCGATTTCGGGTCAGACCCTCGAATCCGCCCATATTCGTGCGCTTGCCCTCGTGAAGAAGGCAGCCGCGACCGCCAATGAGGAACTCAAGGTGCTCGACGCTGAGCGCGCCCAGGCTATCCGCGACGCAGCGGATCTGGTAGCAACCGGTAAGTACGACGCCCACTTCCCCATTGACGTCTTCCAGACCGGTTCCGGTACCTCCTCGAACATGAACGCGAACGAGGTTCTGGCAACTCTGGCAACCCGTTCCCTGGAGTCCAAGGGCATTGAGGTTCACCCCAATGACCACGTGAACGCTTCCCAGTCCTCCAACGACGTCTTCCCCACCTCCGTGCACGTTGCTGTGACCGAGGCTCTGGTGAAGGACCTGATTCCCGCTCTCGAGGTGCTCGCTGAGTCCCTGGAGCGCAAGTCCGCAGAGTTCAAGGACGTTGTGAAGTCCGGTCGCACCCACCTGATGGACGCAACCCCCATCACCCTGGGCCAGGAGTTCTCCGGCTACGCCGCAACCGTGCGTTACGGCATTGAGCGTGTGAACGCTTCCCTGCCCCGCGTGGCTGAGGTTCCCCTGGGCGGTACCGCTGTGGGTACCGGTATTAACACCCCCGACGGCTTCTCCGCTCGCGTGATTGAGCTGCTCGCTGAGGAGACCGGCCTGCCCCTGACCGAGGCTCGTAACCACTTCGAGGCTCAGGCTAACCGCGACGGCCTGATTGAGGTTTCCGGTCAGCTGCGCACCCTGGCGTACGGCCTGATGAAGATCAGCAACGACATCCGCTGGATGGGTTCGGGCCCGAACACCGGCCTGGGCGAGCTGCACATCCCCGATCTGCAGCCCGGCTCCTCGATTATGCCCGGTAAGGTCAACCCCGTGATTTGTGAGGCTACCATCATGGTTGCCGCTCAGGTTATCGGTAATGACGCAACCATTGCTCTGTCTTCCACTAACGGCGCGTTTGAGCTGAACGTGGGTATCCCGGTGATGGCTGCTAACCTGCTGCAGTCGATTCGCCTGCTCGCTAACGTTTCTCGCGTTTCGGCGGAGAAGATGATTGACGGTCTGACCGCTAATGTTGACCGTTGCCGCTTCCTGGCTGAGGCTTCGCCGTCGACCGTGACCCCGCTGAACAAGCTGATTGGTTACGAGTCTGCTGCGAAGATCGCTAAGTACTCGGTGGCTCACAAGGTGACTGTCCGTGAGGCAGTTGTGGCTCTGGGCTATGTGGAGCGCGGCGAAGTGACTGAGGAGCAGCTGGATGCGGCTCTGGACGTCACCAAGATGCTGGGCAACTTCTAATCTCACCCCGCCTGAACCTCCTCTGAGGTTCGCGGCTTAACCATAGAGGGAGGGGCGACTCGCCATGACGGCGGGTCGCCCCTCCCTCTGTATGTGTTCTCTGCTCCGTCAATGAGTTGGTAGCGGGTTCTCGCTATTGTTCAACGATATTAAACACTTTGAACTGTTTATAGTGGACCAGCGTGTAGATGAGGCAGAGTACAGCCGGGATACTAACGACAAGCGCAGCGTTGAAGGAGCCGAGATGGTCAAGCATCAGTGCTACCGCGCCCATCGAGTACAGCGTTCCTAATCCAAACACGGCACCGTCAAGGGAACTGGCACGCCCCAGTAGCTCATTCGGTGTAATGCAGTCACGAAGATTGTTGGAGAAGATGAAAGCTGATGCCCATCCTACGTCCAGGATGAAGAGCAGGGCGCCGAGCACTACAGGGTTATTGCTGACGGTGACCAGCGGTATTCCGAGCAGGGATACGACATTGGCGACCAGCAGCATTCCTCGTGTGTTCTCGAAAGAGAGGAAACGATCGATGATGAGCGCCGCGACAATACCGCCGATACCGCTGCAGGCCATAATCATGCCTACCACTGAGGCTTCAAAAGTGAGCTCCTCATACAGGCGGTAAATAATGATGAGTGAATACGATGCCGTAGCTGCCGCCAAGAAGAACGTGTAGACAAGGATAAGTCTCTGCGGGGCACCGGAGAACATGTATTGGATACCGTCAAACATGCGGTGAATAAACCCATGTTGTGCGGTTTCGCGTTGCTCAGTTTTAGTTTCCATCTCTACGGATGGCAACGTTGCGTATGAAATAGTTGCCGCTCCGAAAAGGAGCACCGGGACGATAAGACCGACCGTTGCACCCGCGACAAGAACAATAAATCCTGCCGTAGGGGGCGCAATGATTGCGGATATTCCCTCGCAAATTTCACGACGTGCATTGTACGAAAGAAGGTTTTCTCGTCCGAGAAGCTGCGGAATATATCCTGCTTCTGAGGCAGCAGCCAGCTCAGAGAAGACACCGCTCACAAATCCTAGTGCGGCGATGGCGAACCATGACAGCATATGCTGCTCAATCATCAACGCCAAGGTAAGGATGCTGAGGATGTTTACTGCCCCGGCAATCACAATCATAGGTTTTCGAGGCAGACTATCCGATAGGGTTGCTAGTGGATATGCCAAGGCGATATTGGGGATTTGCATGGCTACCGCCATTACGCCAGCCAGCCCAATTTCGCCTGTACTAGCGAGAATCGCAATGGGTAGGGCGAAGGAATATATTCCTGTACCTACCAGAGAGCCAATAAGGGCTACGTAGATTCTCCAGGGTATTTTATGTGTTGTCATGCTTTGCTCCTTCCAGGACGCATCAAAATAGCGCCCAAGAATTGCGATGAACACAATGAGCCTAGTTCACAGAAAAATGGCATGCCTTAAAGATTTATAGGCAGAGTAAAAGGAAAGCGACTACGCTCACCAGAACATCACGTGAACGAATCTTTCTCGGGTTACTGACTAATACGGGGCCGTCACTCCCAATGTAACCCGTGTCATATATAAAGCATCTCATGTACACCACTCATAGCTCGATACGCAGGCACAACTTAAGGTAAAAAAGACAAAAACAAAATAAAACCGCGGCAACCTTTAGGCTTCCAGTCCCCCACTCCCACAGAAAAACAGGAAGAACCACCCAATAACATGTAACAAACTGTCACAAAAATGAGGGAGGGGCGACTCGCCATGACGGCGGGTCGCCCCTCCCTCTGTATGTGCAGGTTTAGTTCAGCGGCTTTTACTCAGTCCCAGTAACCGGTCTAGAGCTCTTCCGGCGGCACCGACTCCAAACCAAAACGGCAGTGGCCGTCATAGTTCAGCGCCGCATCAATACGGTCCAGCATCCGCTCCGAAAGCAACGCACGCTCCGCCGGGTCAGACACATCCACCCAACGCACCTGCGAAGACTCCTCGTCGTTCACCTTCGCCTCACCAGAAACCCAGCGGCACAAGAACGTATGATCCAAGAACTGGCAGCGGTCACCATTACCGAACTGCATCGGCGGGTCAGCCTTCACCTGCGCCAGCTCCAGCACCTCAATCTGCACGTTCGCCTCCTCCTGCGCCTCACGCAGGCAGGTCAGCGCGGGGCTCTCCCCCGGGTCCACAATGCCCGTAATCGGGGTCCACGCCCCGTTATCGCTACGGCGCACCAGCAGCACCTTAGAATCCTGCTCACGGTACACCACAGCCGTCGCACCGGACAGCCACAGGTAATCCGAACCGATCCGCTCACGCAGCTTACGGATATAGGGAGGGGTAGGCATAACATCAACCTTTCAAAAACCCCGGCAGTTCCGCCGAGAAATAGGTGCTAGAGAGCAGAGCGAACAGCCGCGGGCCGCACACAGAACGAACCCGCCATTTAGCCGGACGGTCACCCTACTTCGGAATCTACCACAGAGAATACGCCGGAGCAGCCAACGCCACCAGCGCCCCCAGAAGCATAAACGGACCGAAGGCAATGCGGGTGCTACCGCGCGCCTTCGTGAACAGCACCAGAGCCAAAGACACCAGACCACCGGCAAGGAACGTCACCAGCGACGCCCAGCCCAGATTCGCCCAGGACAGGTACCCGAGCACGCCGCCCAGAATACCGGCAAGTTTCACATCCCCGCGGCCCAGCGCGCCGAAGGACAGAATACGCAGAAGCAGGTAGCAGAACCACAGCACCAGACCGGCACCAATCACACGCCAAATATCGGCGGGGCGACCGGCAAAAAGCAAAGACACCGGCAGCGCCGTATAGGTGGCAATAGCCAAAGGAATCAGGATGCGGTGCGGCAGACGGTGCTCCCGCACGTCAATACGCCACAGCCGCAGGGCGCACCACAGAAAATACAGCAGGTAGCTGCCGAGCACCAGAGCGGCAATTGTGGAGGCGCCTCCAGCGTTGTAGAGGCGGGAAAGCTCAGCGAGCATAGAACGTCCATTCTGTATTGCTGGAGGCTGTACTACCGGAGGCTGCTAGCCAGGAACCAGCCAGCCAGCCGGCCGAGAAACACGCGCCGGCGGCGCTAGAACGCATAGGTTCTAGGAACCGAAGCGGCGGGAACGGTTCGCGTAATCCCGCAGGGCACGCAGAAAATCAACGCGTGTGAAATCCGGCCACAGGGCGCGGCAGAAGTAAAACTCAGAATACGCACTCTGCCAGGTCATGAAACCGGACAGGCGCTGCTCGCCCGAAGTGCGAATCAGCAGGTCCGGGTCGGGCATATCGGCGGTGTACAGGTGCGAAGAAATATCCTCCACGCTCAGCTGTTCGGCAAGCGATTCCAAGGATGCGCCCTCAGCGGCGGCCTCACGCAGAACCGAGCTGACCGCGTCCACAATCTCCTGGCGGCCGCCGTAGCCGACCGCAATGTTCACGCGAACACCGGGCAGGTGCGCAGTCTGCTCAATCGCCCAATCCAGGCGCTCGTGCAGCTGAGGAGGAATTAGGTCAATATTGCCGATAGCGCGCACCGGACCGCAGGCGGACTCCACCAGACGCACCAAGAACGCATCAATCACAGCGACCAGGCCGGTCAGCTCCTTCTCGGGGCGCTTCAGGTTCTCAGTGGAGAGCATGTACAGGCTCACCTGCGGAATCGACAGCTCAGTACACCAGGCCAGAAAATCAATAATTCGCTCCGCACCGGCGGCGTGGCCCTCACGGGTGCTCAAGCCGCGCTGAGCCGCCCAGCGGCGGTTACCGTCCACCAGCACTCCAATATGTGCCGGCAGGGATTCGGGGCTCAGCGAGCGCGCCAGAGCCTGCTCATAGACGGTAGGCTCAGTGACAGTGCCGGGGTTGCTGGCGTGGCCGTGCACAGTAATCACGGGCAGGGCGTTGGCGCTCATAGCTCATACCTCATTCGGCTGTCGTGGCAGATAATTCAGCGGGCTCATAACGAAAGAGTCCAAGCTCTTATTCTACGCCGCCGCGCCGTACCTTCGCGGCAATCGGCATCACGGTTGGGCTGAGAATCGGCTCAAAATTTGTGGCATCTGGTGGCGGCGTTCGGGGTTGTGCACAGGGGCTGCACGCATCGCGCGCCTAAGAATGGATGATGCCCTTCACCTACGACTCATATCGTGGGTGAAGGGCATCATTGTAACGCGCGGGGCGATGCACCCCAGCCTAGATAACGTAGTAGTCGCTCAGGCCCTCGTCCAGGCTAGATTCGGGCAGCTGAACCTCAGCGTGCGAGGCGGCCAGCGTGTAGTCCTCCCAGGGCCAAATATCCTTCAGCTTCTCACTGGGAACGGCGAAGAACACGCCGTTCGGGTCCACCTGCGAGGCGTGCGCGCGCAAAGCCTGATCGCGCTGCTCAAAGTGCTCGTGAACCAGGATGCGGGTCGTAGTCTCGTGGCGAGGCGCCTCCCCCGAGGAAGCGCGGTGCGCGATGTTCTCAATCCAGCCGCTCAGCAGGCTCTCACCGTGCGTATCGAGCAGATGCTCGTGCAGGGCGAGGGTGCGTTCGGGGTTGAATGCGCGGTCGTAGTAGAGCTTCAGCGGGGTCCAGGGCTCACCCTCACCCACGTACGCCTCGGGGTCGCCTGCCTTCTCGAATGCTTCCACGGCAACCTTGTGGGTCATGATGTGGTCAGGGTGCGGGTAGCCGCCAATCTCGTCATAGGTGATGATGATGTGCGGGCGGTACTCACGCACCAGACGCACGAGCGGCGCGGCGGCACGATCCAGGGGCATGGTGCCAAAGCTACCGAAGGGAAGCGGCGGCATGGGGTCGCCTTCGGGCAGACCAGAGTCGAAGAAGCCAATCCAGCGGTGTTCAATACCCATAATCTCGCGGGCAGCCGCCATCTCAGCACGGCGCAGACCCGGCAGGTCGCGGTGCGCACGCGGGCTCTTATCGATCTCCTCGTTCAGGATGTCACCGCGCTCGCCGCCGGTCATCGTCGCCACCATGAAGCGGGCGCCACGGGCAATATACGCCGAGGCGGTACCGGCGCCCTTGGAAGACTCGTCGTCCGGGTGGGCGTGCACCGCGAGGATGCGCAGACCGGTGTAGTCCTCCTCCAGGGGTTTGAGGGAGTCCACGGGAGGGTGAGACGGCAGGTTTGCCTTCAGCTGTTCAATGGCTTCGCTCACGGTGGTCTCCTTTAGATGATGCGCCAGGGGGTCGATGATGTGTCTGTGACTCGCGAATACGAGCGCTACACGGCAGAAATTTTACGGTTGTAGCTTCTCGTATGATACCCAAGGATAGTGCCGGTGCACTAGCGCAGATGACGCCGTGTGACATCGTGAAACGTGCCGTCATATCAGCAGATTCACGGGCAAGAAACAGGCTGATGCTGGCGGTGTGTTCAGCTACCGGCGTGCGTACCGACGAAGATGCGTTCAGAGGGGAAGATACGACCGGCATAACAGCCGAAAATCCTCAGGTGCTCTAGAATAGGTCTGTTGATTCATTCCGTTACCACCTCCTCGCCTTTTCTTTGGCACACGGTAGCGGGTTTATTCGTTTCGCACCGGCAACGCCGGCGCATAAGCAAAGGACACGCATGGCTGAAAACACCGGTGCCTGGCTCACTCAGGACGCCTTCGACCGCCTCACCCAGGAGCTGGAGTACCTCTCCGGCCCGTACCGCCAGGAAATTGTTGACCGCATCGCGCAGGCACGCGATGAGGGTGACCTCCGCGAGAACGGCGGCTACCACGCTGCACGTGACGAGCAGGCTAAGAACGAGGCACGCATCAAGCAGCTCAAGCACCTGCTGGAAACCGCGCACATCGGCGATACTCCCGCTGACGACGGCGTGGTAGAACACGGCATGGTCATCGAAGCTGAGGTTGCCGGCCGCACCCTGAAGTTCCTGCTCGGCTCCCGCGAAATTGAGGACACTCTGCCTGCAGGTAGCGACCTGAAGGTCTTCTCTGAGAAGTCCCCCCTCGGCGCAGCAATTATGGGTGCTAAGCAGGGTGACGAAGTCACCTACACCGCTCCGAACGGTAAGGAACTGAGCGCCAAGATTATCTCCGCAACCCCCTACCAGGGCTAAGAAGTTAGAGCTAAGAGACAGCGCTAGATTTAAAACAAACAGTGCGGGGTGCTGACTATAACGGTCAGCACCCCGCACTGTTTTTTGTCTGCCTGCGTGCGCCTATCTGGTTGCCTCCACCCTTCCGATTCGAGGCAACGCTATAGCTCGTCGGCTAATAAATATATCGGCTTAGTAGACGATGATGGGCTTGAAACCCTCATCCTCCAGGGCAGAAATCACCTGGCGGCAATGCTCCACGCCCTTGGTTTCCATGTCGATGGTAATCGACACATCACCCATGGACAGCGAACCACCCACACGGGTGTGATCCACACCGGTCACGTTCGCATCATTCTCAGAAATAATGCGGGAAATGGTCGCCAGCTCACCCGGACGGTCAGACAGCATCATCTTCACGGTCATGTAGCGGCCAGCCGCAGACAGACCGCGCTGAATCACCTTCAGCATCAGCATCGGGTCAATATTGCCGCCGGAGAGCACACACACGACCGTACCCAGGTCGCCGTACTCTTCCTTCAGCTTGCCGTTCATCAGCGCAGCCACGGGCACCGAACCGGCAGGCTCCACCACAAGCTTGTTACGTTCCATCAGGAAGATCAGGGCGCGAGCGATATCGTCTTCACTCACGGTCGCCACATCGTCTACCAGCTCCTTGATGATGGAGAAAGGCATCTGGCCGGGGCGACCCACCGCAATACCATCAGCAATGGTGGAAACCTTCTTTAGCGGCACCAGAGCATCCGCAGCCAGCGACAGCGGGTACGCCGCCGCGTGCTCCGCCTGAACACCAATAATCTTGATCTTCTTACCGAGCTTCTGCTCCTTCGCGCGGATAGCAGCGGACAGACCAGCCAGCAGACCGCCGCCGCCAACACCCACAATCACGGTGTCAACGTCCGGAACCTGCTCCAGGATTTCCAGACCGATGGTGCCCTGGCCGGCAATAATGTCTTCATTGTCGAAGGGGTGCACGAACACCGCGCCGGTCTCTTCGGCGTAGCGCTTCGCCTCCGCCAGAGCCTCATCCACGGTCAGGCCGTGCAGCTCAACCTCAGCGCCGTGATCGCGGGTTGCGGTAATCTTAGGCAGTGCCGCACCCAGCGGCATGTAAATGCGAGCCTTAATGCCCAGACGGTCAGCAGCCAGAGCCACACCCTGAGCGTGGTTACCTGCACTCGCCGCCACGACGCCGCGCTTCTTCTCCTCCTCGGAGAGCTTTGCCATGCGCACATACGCGCCGCGCACCTTGAACGAACCGGCGCGTTGCAGGTTCTCACACTTGAAGAACACCTCGGAACCCAGGCGCTGGCTCAGGGCACGCGAATGGGCGACCGGGGTGCGTTCAATAACGCCTTCGAGCAGCTCTGCGGCACGTTCAATATCGGTAATGGTCACGGGCAGGGAGTCGAGATCTACGCTCACGGGTTTTCCATTCTGACGGTGCGTTGTCCCGCGGGCGCGGGATGGTGATGTATTGCTCATCCCATTTTAGAGGATGGGTACAGCGAAGGGGGCTACCCGGTCGCAAGTAGCCCCCTGGCGAGACACCGCCGTAGACGGCATCGCGGCCGGCGGTATCGCCGGGACGAGTTAGCGGTGCGTTATCGAGGGTGGCGGGGTGCCCTACGCCAAAACCTCCCGCTCGATGCAGGCCCCTAGTCTTCGGAGGAGTCCGAAGCCTCGGAAGCCTGGTTCTCAGGCTCCTCAGCCTTCTGACGGCTCGGCACCCGGGAGGCCAGATTCTTGACGCTCTCCTGCCGTTCCTGGGCCTTCTCCTCAGCCTGCTCGCGGCGAGCCACCTCGTGCGGGAAGAGGAACTCCTCCTCACGAGGTGCTTCCTTCTCCCAGTCACGGTTCGCCAGGTAACGCACCACCGCGTTGACCACAGCCAGAGTCGGCACAGCGAACAGAGCACCCACCGCACCAAAAATCATGGATCCACCAGCCACCGAGAAAATAACCGCCAGCGGGTGCAGGGAGACAGCCTTACCCATAATGAGCGGCTGCAGAATGTGGGATTCGAGCTGCTGAACCAGCAGAACAATACCGAGCATAATCAGCGCCTGCACCGGGCCCAGAGCAACCAGCGCCAGCAGCACAGCCACAGCACCGGAAATGAGAGCACCAATCACCGGAACGAAGGAGCCGAGGAAGACCAGCACACCCAGCGGGATAGCCAGCGGCACGCCCAGAATTGCGGCACCAATGCCAATGCCGATAGCGTCAATAGCCGCCACCAGAATCTGAACGCGCACGTACGCGCCCAGGGACTTCCAACCCGCACGACCCGCACCGTTGACGGCGGCACGCGCATCCTTCGGGAAGAGGCGGGTGACGAACAGCCAGATACGCTCGCCCTCCATCAGGAAGAAGACCAGGGTAAACAGGGTCAACAGGGTGCCGGTTGCAACCTCAGCCGCAGTCGAACCCACCCGAGACACACCGTGCAGCACGGAGCTGGGGTTATTGGTTGCAGCACTCTCCATCTGTTCCAGCAGCTGGTTCAGCTGGTCTGCACCGAACTCGTAACCGAGGTCCTTCAGCCAACCAATCAGCTGCTGGTAGCCCTGCATCGCCTTATCCGCCATGGACACAAAACCGCGCAGAATCTGCTGACCGGTCAGCGAAATAATACCGGCGAGCACCAGAATCATACCGATTTCGGCAATAGCCGCCGCGCCACCGGCACGAACGCCCTTCTTACGCAGAAGCATCACGGCGGGGCTCAGCAGAGCCGCCAGCAGCAGAGCCACCAGAAGAGAAATAACCAGCAGGGAGACGTGCCCCAGGCCCTTCCAAAGGATCCAACCGGCACCGGCAATCATAATGATGCGCCACGCCCAAGCACCAGCAACTTCCATAGCAAAAGGCACCCGGTAGCCGCGCTTCTCCTCGGCTACATGTTCTTCTGCAATAGGTGTAATTTTCACGGTGTCTCCAAATCGTTATCGGTGTCGCGCCCGCGCGGGGCAGCTTCGGCTGCCCCAGCGGAGGCGGTATGTGGTGATGTTGTTGCGCCCCTCCCCTGCGCCTCGATACATCGGGGAAGTAAAGCGGCAAAGGCGGCGGCACCATCACGGTACCGCCGCCTCATAACGAGCTTTAGTCGTTGCTAAAGATGCTTGCCAGGTACATGAGAACACGCAGGATCTCAACGTACAGCCAGACCAGAGAAGCGGTCAGGCCGAATGCAAGACGCCAGGACTCACGCTCGGGCAGGCCAGCCTCCACAGCCTCGGAGGTGGTGGTGAAGTCCAGCAGCAGCGAGTAGGTTGCCAGCGCAACAGCGAACAGGCCAACAACCAGGCCCAGCGGAATACCACCGATAGAGAAGCTGTTCAGCGAGGAACCGAAGATACCCGCGGTCAGCATGGACACCAGGCCGTAACCCAGGTAGCTGAGCGCACCAATCATGAAAATCTTATTCAGCTTGGGGGTGGTGCGAATCTTGCCGTTGGCGAAGAGAGCCAGGGTCACACCCGCAACCACGAGGGTTGCCAGAACCGCCTGAACTGCCACGCCGGGGTAGCGCATATCCACAACAGCGGACAGACCACCGAGTAGCAGACCTTCCATGAGCGCGTAGGTCATGACCAGAATCGGGGAAACCTTCTTCTTGAAGGAGTTCACCAGACCCAGGACCAGACCGCCAACCATGCCCAGGAGCAGCAGCACCGGTGCATTCCATGCAACAGCGGCACCGACAGCGACCAGGCCCAGGTTGATACCGGTCTTAACCAAGACATCGTTCATGGTCAGGCGCTCACCGGCGGGGATGGGCTCCGAGTAGGTGGGGGCTGCTACGCCGTAGTCAGCCTCACCGTACGGCTGGCCGTACTGTGCCTGCTGACCGTACTGGGGCTGACCATACTGCTGGCCATAGGGCTGCTGGCCGTAGGTGTTCTGGCCGTAGCCCTGCTGATCATACTGCTGACCGTACTGGCCATAGGTCTGCTGCTGACCGTACTGTGCCTGCTGACCGTACTGCGCCTGCTGGCTGGTCTGCTGCGGCTGCGCACCAAAACGACCGAAACGAGAGTCACCCTGAGTGACATTCTTCGTCATTGAATTCAGAAGCGGGTTTCCCGCCATCTTTCTCTCCTTAAACGGGTACAAAACTAATTCTGTTAATTATATCGGATAGATTCTGTGCTCACGGGCGCTGTTCGTTACCAGCATGGGCTTCTAGCGACCTTGCCAGAATATTTCAGGGCGGTGTTTACCTGAGGTTCACCCAAGTCCACACCGCCCCGCATGCAGACCCTCCGGCGCACCTCTTTGTGAAGCGTCTAGTGCGAAGCTTCCAAACGATCCAGGAGTTGCTCCAGATAATCCAGAACTGCTTGCTCCTCGTTCGAGCCGATCACCTCGTCAGCAGCATTCCGCACAACCTCCGGGGCGTTAGACATGGCGACACCCCAGCCCGCATAGCGGAGCATCTCCATGTCATTCTCGCCGTCACCGTAGGCAAGAATGCCCGCAGGGTCAGCATCCAGACGCTCGCACAGGTCCTTCAGACCGGTCGCCTTGTTGACACCGGTGCGCACCAGGTCAATGGCACCGAAGCCGCTGACCATCGGGGTAACGGTCTGCGGAAGAACCTCACGCAAGTAGACGCTCAGTTGCTGCGTCTGCTTAGGCGGAGTCAGCAGCGGGAACTTAATGGGTGCACCCTCAAAATCTTCAATAGAGTCAACCATGACCGAGCCGGGGAAGAAGAACGCCGCAAAGTCCTCCAGGGTGAGGGTTTCGGGAAGCTCCTGACCGGTGTCTTCAAAATAGCCGCGAATCATGTGCACAATCTGATCGCAACGATCCTTGGGCAGGTAAATACCCTCGGTGGTGCACACCAGCAGACCGATCTGGTCCAGCCCCTGCACTACCTCAATAATGCGCGGGATATCCTCTTCCTCAAAGGGATGCACGGCAAGCTGACCGCTGTCATCGGCGAGGTACGCGCCGTTCTCAGCAATGTAGGTGAGGCCCTGGTCCTCGAAACCGCGCATATAGTCCTGTAGCTTGGCATGGGTATTTCCGCTCGCCACGACGAAGTGGATTCCATGCGCCTGCAGGCGGGGCAGGATGCGCGCGAACCGTTCGGTGTCGAAGGTTTTGGAGTCGGTGAGGAAGGTGCCGTCCATATCGACGGCAATGATGGAGGGTTTAGTCTGCATGCTGTGCCTTTCTGACTCTGCTCCCCCATGCAGGCTGGGGTACGTCTGTGGCTGTGTCTCTTCTAGGGTCTCACGTTTTTGAGCTCCGGAAGACGGTTCGCGGGTGTTTTAGGGCGTGGAGCCCGCGGGTACCATCGCTTCCTTCGAGCAGGTGGGCATCCCCATGGCAACCGAACTGGTCGGGGGCATCGTCTTTTACCCCCCCCCCCCAAAAACCCAGACATGTAAACCTTCAAACACGCGAGCGGCGACTCCTCCCCTACGGGAAGAGCCGCCGCCTATCTATACCGCGCATCTACGCGTGTCTATGCAGTGCCCCCACTGGGACTCGAACCCAGAACACAAGGATTTTAAGTCCTCTGTCTCTGCCAATTGGACTATGAGGGCGTATCCCGAACAGTCCGGGACACAAATATTTATTATTCCACGAAAACGCACTCGAATCTAAGCAGAGACACATTTCAAACAGTTCCCCGCGCCCCGCCGCAGCAAGCATCACGCAAAAGCGCTGGTGGGCAGCTAAGCTAAACAGCTCGCAAGCATCCAATCGCAAAATAGGCGGTGCAGAAGACCAAAGTCTTCCACACCGCCCATTGCTTTTATCTCAAATGCGCTATCCCAGGGGCGTACCCCTAAGTCAGGCTATTTTAGAGCTTTGCCTTCTGGCGTGCCGGTGCGGTACCGGTTGCTTCCTGGAATGCCAGGCGCGGGGAGCGCTGGTGGCGGATCGAGGAGGTGTCGCGACCGAAGATCTGGTTCAGAGCCCAGGTGGTCATAACGCGAACGGTGCGCTCGGTGGTGGGGATTGCAGAGCCGTGGTAGCCGCGGTGCATGATCCATGCCAGCGGGCCGCCAATGGTCTTGCCCTTGAAGTTTGCAACGCCCTTCCACAGGCCCAGACCTGCCACAACACCAATGGTCTCGTGGTAGTAGTCGGTCAGGGGCTCGCCGCGGCGAGCAGCCAGCAGGTTCTTAGCCAGAACAACAGCCTGGCGGGAAGCGTGCTGAGCGTTGGGAACGCAGAAGCCGCCCACGCCGCCACCGGAGAGATCCGGAACAGCTGCGTTGTCGCCTGCAGCCCAAGCACCCTCGACCACGCCGTCGTCGCCGGTGACGCGCAGGTCTGCGCTCACGCGAACGCGGCCACGCTCGTCAATCGGGAAGTCGGTGTTCTTCAGCATCGGGGATGCTGCCACGCCTGCGGTCCAGATCAGGGTGTCGGTCTTGATCTCGCCTGCGGGGGACTTGTCAGCCATGTTGATCAGCTGCAGGTTACCGTCGGTTGCGTCGGAGAGGGAGGTGTTCAGCAGGATCTCGATGCCGCGCGCACGCAGCTCTGCAACGACCTTCTCTGCACGGTCTGCGGGAACCTCGGGCATGATGCGCGGTGCAGCCTCAATCATGACGAAGTGCAGGTCGGAAACGGAAAGACGCTCGTTGCGCTCCACAGCAACGCGTGCCATGTCCTCGAGCTCGGAGATGGTCTCAACGCCAGCGAAGCCACCACCAACAATGACGAAGGTCAGGGCACGGCGACGTGCCTCAGCATCACTGAGCATGGATGCAACCTCGATGCGGTCCAGAACCCAGTTACGAACAGAAACTGCCTCTTCAATGGTCTTCAGACCGATAGCAACCTCTGCCAGACCCGGAATCGGGAATGCACGGGTCACTGCGCCTGCGCCGAGGACGATCTCGTCGTACTTCAGCTCGAAGGGCTCACCGTTGTCGGTGGGCTCCACAACAGCGGTGCGGTTTGCGTGGTCGATGGAGACAACACGGCCCGGAATCAGCTCGGTGTCGCGCAGGTGCTGGCGCAGCGGCACAGTTGCGTTACGGCCTTCCATGGAACCTGCTGCAACCTCGGGGAGGAAGGGCTGGTAAGTCATGTAGGGGTTCGGCTCAACGATGGTGACAACGCCACCGGTCTCCTTGATAGCCTTCTGAATCTTCTTAGCAACGGTGAAGCCGACGTAGCCGCCACCGACGATCAGGACGCGAGGACGGTCCTGTGCCACCTTAGTGAATGCCATTTTGTTACTTCCTAGTCTTTAGGTACCGAGGTTCGGTAGCCCCGGTAGGGTGGTATGCGTAACTTTCGGCTCGTTCCGAAAGCTCCCCTGACGAACAAAGCGGCCCGCTCTGGAAGTCCTTACGCAACGCGAAGTGGCTAGCAGCACGAGCCTGTCTATCACATACCTGTTATCTTCTATTTTACGCCTTTGTTTAGGTAATTTCGCACTTATGCCGTCTCAGGGCGCACCCTAAGTTAAAAGTTTTGCGCATCTGAACGGGGTTCACCCCTTAATGGTGGTTACGGTCAAAAACACCCTTTCCGATTTTTACGCGACGTGTTCGATATTTTCGTTTATTACTGCCTGTCCCGCCAGAACCCCCACCCCAAACAATAAAACCCGGGGCCAACTCAAAAGTCAGCCCCGGGCGAACATATAAAGCTTCCATGTAGGAGAAAAACACCAGCAAACAGTACTAACGAGAGGTCCGGCGAGCACTCTTCCGTGCAGCTTCTTGAGACTTCTTCGACACGCGGCGAGTACCCCGATGAGACCCCGGATGATGCGCCGCCGCACGAGCCATCCGCGTAGCCTGCCCCGCGCTCACATGCATCCTGTGCAAACGATGCACCGAACCAGCCGTAATAATCGTCAGCCACAACACCAGCGCCGCCAAAATCACCGGCGGCAACCAGCCACGATCCTCCGGAGGGCGACGCGCATCCGGCGCAGCCGCCTTCACAATGCTCTCACCCTCCTCATGGACCGGCGCAGCATCGCTAGGAGTCGGATCGCTCACCTGCTGCTTACGGTGCACAGCAATCCACTCAGAAATCGAACCCAACGGATTAGCCGTCACCGTAGGCGCCGCCAAAGCCATCGCATCCTGCGGATTGAAAATACCGTAACCATACAAAGGGTCACGGCCCGTCGCACCAGCATCATCAGCCGAAGCAATCAAACGCTGAGCCAGCTGAGCCGCAGACTCCTTCGGATACTTCTGCTTCAACAACGCCGCAACACCCGTCACCAGCGGGGCAGCAGCCGAAGAACCAGACCAAATCATGTACCCGTTACCCGGAGCAGCCGCAATCATATCCGTACTCGGAGCAACCACAGCAATCGAAATGCCCTGAGTCGACGACCCCTCAGCAACAGCCTTCTTCCGGTCAATACCGCCCACGGTCAGCACGCCAGGAATCGTCGCCGGAGCACCAACCTGCGTCAAGCCGCTACCGCGGTTACCCGCAGCCGCAACAATCAGCACGCCCTTCTGCTCAGCGTAGGCAAACGCCTCATCCCAGCTCTGCGGCCAGCTCGTCTTATTCGAGCCAATGGACATGTTAATAATCTGAGCCCCATTATCGACCGCGTAACGCACCGCCGCCGGGATCTGCTCATCAATGCTCTTACCGCCGGTCGTACCCATATTCAGCGAAATCGGCAGAATCTTCGCATCGGGAGCTACACCAATCACACCGGTCGGCTTACCCGGCTGACCTGCAATTGCAGAATAGCCCCGCGTATCGTGACCGTGACCGGCAATCAGAGAAGCGACCTCCGTGCCGTGCATCGGCTCAGCGCCCAGGCCCTTCCAGCCGTCCTCGCTACCAACACCCGAGGCGTCATAACCGCGCAGAACATTACCCTCAAGATCCGGGTGGGTACCGTCCACGCCCGTATCAATCACAGCAACCGTCACGCCCTTACCCGTAGCCTGCGACCACAAGGACGTAATGCCGTACTCCTTCAGCCAGTACTCACGCTGACGGACATCATCACCATTCGTGGTTGACGCGCCCTGACTCGGAGTCGCAGAAGTCTTTGGCACCGCAGTACCCGACGGCGAAGGAGTCGCCGTCACCTCCCTCTTAGGGCTCGGCGACGCAGAAGCAGAAGGCGTCGGGTCAGTCGCCCAAGCGGCAGGCGCCAGCGGAGTCCACAACGGCAGAAGAGTCAACGCGGCACTAGCGCCCAAAGCTGCAACCTTAGGGATGCGGCGAGTAGCGCCTCGGTCAGAACCAACCGAAGCGCGCACACCAAATACACGAGACGCACAGGCGAAAGACGGCGCAACAGACCAGCCGGGCAGGGGCATACCTCGCCGACGCTCAGAATGGAACATTAAAACTCCTCAAGCTGAGCCGCGCCGCGAACCACCATCGGTTCACGGCGCGAGCGCTCAAGCCTACAGCTGGGACAGAGCGATACCGTCCAGAATGTCGTGCTCGCTGACGGTCACCGAATCCACGGCACCATCAGTCATCTCATTCAGACGGGTCAGGATGCGAGCGTAAATCGTCGCGCCGGCACCAATCACATCCACCCGGCCGGGGTGCATGTAGCCGAGCTCCTCACGCTCGGCTCGGCTCAGCGAAGCCAACCAGCGGGCGGTCTTCTGAACGGTCTCTACGGAGAAGCTTTGAGCGTTAATAGCCTCAGAATCGTAGCGGTCCAGACCCAGCGCAGCGGCAGCCACAGTGGTCGCGGTGCCAGCCACAGCCACCACACGGCGTGCATCCTGCAGGGGCACAGTCTTACGAGCCACCTCGAGAGCCTCGTCAGTATCAGCCTCAACACGGGCAATCTGCGAGTCAGTCGACGGGGCGCTCATCATGTGACGCTCAGTCAGACGCACACAACCAATATTGACGCTGCGGGAAGCCTTCACACCCGACTCGTCACCGAGCACGAACTCAGTCGAACCGCCACCCAGGTCGAACACCAGGGTATCGCCATCACCGTAACCGACAGCGCGCACCGCACCCGCGAAGGACAGCGCGGCTTCCTCGTCCCCGCTAATGACCTCGGGCTCAATGCCCAGGATGTCGCGGATACCATCCACAAACACCTGACGGTTACCCGCATCGCGAGTCGCACTGGTCGCCACGAAACGCACCGAATCAGCGCCGTGCTCCTTCAGCAGCTGCGCATACTCACGCGCCGCAGCGAAGGTGCGGTCCAGCGCCTCCTGCGCCAGCCAGCCGGTCGCGTCCACGCCCTGACCCAGACGCACAATGCGCATCTCACGCACCACGTCCTTCAGGACGGTCTTCTCGACCCCGTCCACCACCTCAGTAGTGGAATCGGCAATCAGCAGGCGAATAGAGTTCGTACCGCAGTCAATCGCTCCAACGCGCACGGTGGGTTCCTTTCAGGTCTTCAATACCAATCAGTGCCAAAAGGCAACGCGAGCGCCGTAGGCGAAAAATTTTCGCTTTTCGGCGCTCTTTCTTCTATCTATTATGCGCCCGCACCGTCCTTCAAGACGATGCGGGCGCACCAGAATCAATATTTAGGCTTCTTCACGCCACGCGGGGTCGCAGGAGCAGACCTCGGGGGTCCACCACTCGGCGATAGCGTCCAGGCCGCGGTCACCCATCGGGTTCACGCCGCGACCCACCGACAGAGTGTGGCCGATAACAGCGTGCAGGCACTTCACGCGGGTCGGCATACCGCCGGCAGAGATACCGTCAATCTCCGGGACCTCTTCGGTGCCGCTGATCAGGCGGATGCGCTCACGCTCAGCCAGGTAGTTCTCGTGTGCGGCAGCGTACTGTGCCGCCAAGTCGGCGTCCTCAGCCAGCGAGTCGGTCATCTCGTACATCAGGCCGCCCGCCTCCAGACGGGAAGCCGCAGCGGTAATCACCGGATGCGCCAGGTAGAAAACGGTCGGGAAGGGGGTGCCGTTGCTCAGGCGCGGCGCGGTAGCAGCCACGAGCGGGTTACCGCACACGCAGCGTGCCGGAATCTCAATCACGTCGCGGACCTTACGGCCCAGCTGCGCGGAGAGAACACGGATGTCCTGCTCGGTGGGGGTCAGGGTTTCAACAGTTACGCCGAAGCCGCCGGGGGTGCGTGCCTTCAGCTCTTCAATGGTGTTTTCGGTGCTCATAATCCTAAGTTTCTGGTACGAGGGGTCACCTCGTCCGCTTATGCCGGGTGCTTGCCAGGGCGGGGGTTCCTGCCGGTGGCTGGGGCTAGTTCTTCTCGAGAGAATTCCAAACCTTCGTGGTCCAGGCTTCCTCGGGGGCGTTCTTCGCGTTCGCAGAAGTACCGTCCGCCTTCGTGGAGTCCTCGGTAATGCCGGTGACCACGTAGGGGGTGTCGCCGGGGTTCACATAGTAGAGGCGGCTACGTGCCTGCTGACGAACGTAGTTGTCGTCGTTCCACCAGGTCTGCTCCGCCTTCAGCTGGGCGTTCTCCTGTTGCAGCTGGGAAATGTGCGTGTTGATCTGCTTGATTTCCCGGTCCTGGTCAATGTAGGTGACCACCGGGTATGCGGTACCGAGCGCAATCACGCCCACCACAACAGCGGTCAGGAAGCTACGACCGGAGAACATATGAGCCGCCACGGGGGCATCGTATCCGTCTTCTTCACGGCCCTGTTGGGCTGCGGCGCGGCGGCGGGCACGTTCCTCACGGCGAGCCTGCGCCTGACGTTCACGCTCAGGGTGACGCTCGCTCAAACCCACGCCGAAGAAAAGGGCACTAGCCTTTTTCATCAGGGAGGTGCGGGCTTCCTTAGCGGCGCCACGCGGCGCATCGGAGGCGGTAGCGCCCTGAGCGGGTGCAGTGGAACTCGTAGAGTGCGACCGGGTCTGCTGGTTTGCTCGCTGGCTCATTGCTCTATCCCTCGTTCCATTCTGTACCGCTAAGCGCTTCCTTTATATTCTACCGGGTTTGTAGCACCACTTTTCTTCACGGGTGAGGCAGAATCTGAGGATTATAGAATCTGTCGTTGACGCAGAATATCGAGCAAATCCTGCGATTTTTCAGCATCAACTTTTCGGATGAACCACTTGCCTGACGCATCAATCTTCTCAAGGTCACCGCTATGTAGAAGAGCAGGGTTCTCGCGTTCAGGATCCCAATCAATGTAATGGTGGTAAACCTTGTTCTCTTCCTTCATAGTTCCAGGAACAAGCTGACCATCGGTATCCCAGTTGGTAGCATGTTCCTTCGCAGAAGAATTCAGGAGAGCAGTGGCACCCCAAATCTCATCAGAAACGTGGGTTTTCCGCAAGAACTTCTGCATAGCCTTGCCCTGATTGGAATCAAGGAATTTCACCATTGCCAGCGCTCCTTCACGAGAAACAACCCAAGAAGAAGAGCCACGGTAAAACTGCACCGGATACTTCATGCGAGGCCGACGAGAGTAGTATACGTCCCAAAGTTTCTGAACCAGGGCGTACACCTTATTGCCCAAACGCGCCTTCAAGTCATAGGAACGCGGGTACTTCAAAACAGTATAGAACTGCGTACCAGGTGCCATTGCGTAGAAGTTCATCCAGCATCGGTCACGGTTCTCTTCTCGGCCTAGGTACTCAATGTATTCAGTGAGCGGACGAGCCGGATAATCTTGGCCAGACAAGAAAATATAGTGATGAGCGTCGGGGTAGGTTTGCAGAGCCTCACGCAGCAGAACCTGCATAGCACGTGTCAGGGAATAACCTCCCCAGTTAACGTTAAACCGGCGGCTTACAAAATGAGCATCAGCAGTTTCAAATTCCTGCAAATTAGCTTTTTTATCAATAAAAGCGACTGTTTCTCCACCCGAGTTTTTAATGATTCGGGTGAGTTCAAGAAATTGCTGAGGTCGCGAATGGGCGAGGATCATAAAACATACAGTCATGACAGTCCTTTAAGAAATTGAGTGGAAAGATCTGGGTGTCCTATCAAGGCATAAAAAATAAGGCCGCACCGCAACTACCAGTCATGAATCACATCACGAGATAGTCAGGTACGACCCGATTAGCCGAGCAGAGAGCACCAGTTAGCTCATAGGCTTAAGCCGTCAATTGACGCATTAAACCAGTTGAAAGTATGAAGCGTGAGTGAGTATATACCCAATATTATATGCCTCTGACAAGGAAAAACCGGGCCGACCCACAATACATAACGTGATGAATTACCTCACGATGTATTGGGATCGACCCGGCCTGTTCAGGGAAGTTCAGCAGAGCATCCCCTTATAAGCTTTCAAGCGTCATTATGCCTTGAAACGGGGGAATGCGGACTTGCCAGCGTAAACAGCTGCGTCGCCCAGCTCTTCCTCGATGCGCAGCAGCTGGTTGTACTTAGCAACGCGCTCGGAACGTGCGGGAGCACCGGTCTTGATCTGGCCAGCGTTGGTTGCAACAGCCAGGTCAGCGATGGTGACGTCCTCGGTCTCACCGGAACGGTGAGAAACCATGCAACGGTACTCGTGGCGCTGTGCCAGCTCCATTGCATCCAGGGTCTCGGTCAGCGAACCAATCTGGTTCACCTTCACGAGCAGAGCGTTAGCTGCGCCCTCTTCGATACCGCGAGCCAGACGCTCGGGGTTGGTCACGAACAGGTCGTCACCGACGATCTGGACCTTGTCACCGATCTGCTCGGTCAGGGTCTTGTAGCCCTCCCAGTCGTTCTCATCCAGGGGATCCTCAATGGAAACCAGGGGGTACTTTGCAACGAGGTCAGCGTAGTATGCGCTCATCTCAGCTGCGGACTTCTTCTGGCCCTCGAACTCGTATGCGCCGTCGTTGTAGAACTCGGAGGATGCAACGTCCAGTGCCAGTGCAACCTGCTCGCCCGGCTTGTAGCCAGCCTTCTCGATTGCCTCAACGATCAGGTCCAGTGCAGCTGCGTTGGACTCCAGGTTGGGTGCGAAACCACCCTCGTCGCCCAGGCCGGTTGCCAGGCCGCGGTCGTGCAGCACGGACTTCAGGGAGTGGTAAACCTCAACACCTGCGCGCAGAGCGTCAGAGTAGTTGTCGAAGCCGATGGGAGCAATCATGAACTCCTGGATGTCAACGTTGGAGTCTGCGTGAGAACCACCGTTGAGGATGTTCATCATGGGGACGGGCAGAACGTGAGCGTTCGGGCCGCCGAGGTACTTGTACAGGGGCAGGTCAGCGGACTCAGCAGCTGCCTTAGCAACAGCCAGGGAGACACCCAGGATTGCGTTTGCGCCCAGCTTGCCCTTGTTGTTGGTTGCATCCAGAGCAATCATGGCTGCGTCAACAGCGCGCTGGTCGGAAGCCTCAATGCCGATGACCTCTTCAGCGATTTCTTCGATAACAGACTTCACTGCGCCCAGAACACCCTTGCCCAGGTATACGGACTTGTCGCCATCGCGGCGCTCAACAGCTTCCCACTCACCGGTGGATGCGCCCGAGGGCACAGCTGCGCGTGCGAAAGCACCGTCTTCGAGCAGAACCTCAACCTCAACGGTCGGGTTGCCACGGGAATCCAGGATCTGGCGTGCGTGAACTGCGGTAATAACAGCCATGAATTGTTCTCCTTATGAGATGTCAAGGATGTGAACGGCTCACCCGGTAGTGGACAAGTCGCGTCCCCTAAATTCTAGCAAAACTCCCACACAAACACACTAGTTGCCACCGCTTTTTTATTGCCTTAATGAAGGTCTAGATAACCCTTAGTCAGGCGCTACAAAGCGGAACAAGACCCACACTCCCCCACATTGTGAGGGTGTGGGTACTCGACCAAAGCACAACATGAGCCCAAATGCCGGGGCATGTGCCACGAGCATCCTCACGGTTGCCCAACACAACCCCAAACAAACAGAAGGCGCTTTGAAACCTTTCATTCCCTCAGAGAACAGATTTCAAAGCGTCTCACAGAAGAACTCAACCAGCGTTTCTAATAGCTCGGCTCATCATGCGTATGCTGAGCAATATAGCGACGAGTGTACGAACGCAGGGCACGCTCCGGATCCAAACCATTACGCTGTGCGCGGCTCACCAACGCAAAGAGCAGCTCGCCGAATTCCTCTTCAGTGTGCATATAGCGCAGGTCGTCCTCCATGCTCGTGGGCTCCGGCGGCAGAATAATACCCGCCTTACGTGCCTTCACAGCAGTCTTCTCAGCCATAGCGAGCGCCGGCAGATGCGGTGGAATACCATCCAGCGCGCCACGGTCGCTCTTCTCCTTCTTCTTCAACGCATCCCACGCCGCCTGCTGCTCAGCCGCGGTGCGAGGCGCCTCCGAAGAGCCCTCAGACTCAGCCGCAAACACATCGGGGTGGCGCGAACGAAGCTTCTGCACAAGGCCCTCAACCACCTGCACGATGTCGAAGCCCTGCGGGTTTGCCGCAGCAATATCAGAGTGGAACACCACCTGTAGCAGCACGTCGCCCAGCTCCTCACGCAGCAGCGGCATATTCGGCTCGCCGCCGGTTTCTACCGCCTCGACAACCTCGTAGGCTTCCTCCACCAGGTAGCGGATTAGGGAGGCGTGAGTCTGCTCAGCATCCCACGGGCAACCGCCCGGTGCGCGCAACAGCGCCATGGTTTCCACCAGGGTGCCGAAGGCTTCAGCCGCGCGGGCGGCGGTGTCCTGAACGTTCTGCGCCGCAGAAGCCTCAGGAGTATTAGGGGTATCAGTCATAACAATCTTCCTCATCGAAAAAATGACAAACATAGCGCGCCGCGCCGACCCCCACACGGGGAGCCGGCGCGGCGCACCTTACAAGGTTTTAGAGGTTCCAGTGCGAAAGCGCGCTCGTCATATGAGCCGGGATCTTCGAACCCAGACGCGGGAACATGCGCAGCTCCTCAACATAACGCTCAGCATCCAGCGGACGCGGGTAGGTGACAAACGCCTGCTCATTCGCATAATCGAATGCCGCCTGAACCGGCACGCCCGGGGTGAAGGTCAGGCTCATAGCCAGCGGCGAGCCCTCACCCTCGCTGTACGAGTCGGTCTTCAGCGCCGGAATGTCCAGCAGGGTTTCGGGAATCAGCTCGAAGGTACGGACCTGCTCCCAGAAGCCGTTGCGGCGCACGTGGGTCAGGGCGTCGTAGTAGGAGCCGAGGGCACGTACACGAATCAGCACGGTGGTGGCATCCTTTGCGGTGCCGTTCTCGCCGAAGAGGTGCTCGACAACCGGCGCCAGACGCTGAGCGACCTGAGCCTCGGTCAGAACCAGGTTGCCGGCTGCCAGCTGAGTCTCCGAGGGAACCAGCGGGCTCTGCACCGCGGCGGAGGGGGTGTCCGGCTCAGCCACGATGGTGGGTAGCTGGTTGAGCTCGCTCAGCGCGGATGCCGAGATGCTGGAGGAGATACCTGCCGGGGTGCTCTCCGGCAGGGCAACCGGGGTGGTCGCCTCGGAGGCGGGTGCCGCCTCTGCTACCTCTGCTGCCGGTGCTGCCGGGGCAGTCTGAGCGGTAGCCTCGGAGGCGGGTGCAACCGCTACGGGAGCCTCAGCAATCTTAGCCGCGGGGGCCACCTCAACGGTCTTGAGCTCAGCGGCCTTCTCAGCGGGCTCTTCCTGAGCGCCGGTAGCCTTCGCCTCAGATGCCTTTGCCTCGGTAGCCTTCGTAGCGGCGCCGGCAGTGCCCACTGCGGCAGCTGCGGCAAGAGCACCAGCCAGGCCGGGAGCCACAGACGCGCTCTCAGCGGCAGGCTCAACGTCTACGAGGGCAGGTTCCTCGGCGGGCGCTTCAGCGGAAGCAGCGGAGGTTTCCTTCTCGGGCAGCAGTTCAGAGTCATCCAAGAACGCGGGCAGGGCGGGCTCTTCGGAGCTCTCTGCGATCGGCTCATCTGCAGCTTCTTCAACGGGCTGGGTGCGGTCCAGGGTGAAGGACTCAGCAACCACGGGAGCGGCAGCCTTCTGCTCCTCGGCAGCCAAAACTTCCTCAGCCGAAACTTCCTCAGCGGGTGCTTCCTCAGCAACTGCGGGGGCTGTTGCTTCCTCAGCGTCCAGCTTCTTCTGAGCGTTGGCGACAATGGTGGCCAGGGCGGCTTCCATGTCTTCGCCGGGCTCTACAGAGTCCTCGGCAGATGCCTCGACTACCTCAGCGGCAGATTCTTCGGCATGCTCGGTTTCGGGCTCTACGGTAGCCGCACCGAAGACCGGGTCGTTCTCGTAATCGTGCTCGAACTCAGCTTCAACCGGCGCAAACTCAGCCTGGGCAGGCTGGGCGGCAGGCTGGGCAGAAGCTTCAACAGCCTCCTCTACGTCTTCCTTCTCCTGCGCAGAAGCGGCAGAACCAGCCACAGCAGTACCGGCAGCGGCAAGACCTGCAGCAGTCAGCAGACCCGCGGAGGCACCCTCTTCAGCAGTCTCAACTACAGGCTCTTCAGCAGCTTCGGCAGCTGCCTCAGCCTCGTTCGCAGCCTGCTTCTCAGCGAGTTCAGCCTCCAGCTCACGCTCGATAGCCTCACGTTCAGCCTCAACCGGGTCAACACTCTGAACAGCAGCTTCCTGAGGCTCATCCTGCGAGGTAGCCTCAGCGGCCTCAGCGGTCGCAACGGGCTTAGCCTCAACAGCGGCACCTTCCAGCAGGAAGCTCTCGCTAATAGTCTGACCATCCACAGCACCCAGGTACGATGCGTGAACCTCCAGGCCATCACCCAGGCGCGGCTTCAAAGAGACAGCCGCACGGTTCCAGGTTGCGCCGACCTGCTGAGCCTCGGTGTACAGTGCCGCAACGGGTGCAAACCAGTCAACACCGGGCACGACAATGCCGGTTTCAACCTCACGGCCGCGGTGCAGCAGACGGTAGTGCATATCCTCATCAACCTGGCGCAGTTCCAGGCTCATGGTGCCCGAACCGCGGGTGCGCATAAGCTCCGCAAGGCCGTGGAGAGCACGCTGCTCGGGGAGCGCGGGCAGGGTTGCCGCGCCCTCAACGGGCTCGCTCAGGATGATGGATTCGGCAACCAGTTCAGCTTCGTCTTCGCTGAGCTTCTGCTCAGTTTCCTTCAACTCAGCAACGGGCTCCTCAGCGGAGTCATCACGAGCAGCAGACTCGTGCTTCTCTGCTTCCTTCTTATCGATGCCCTCTGCGGTCAGCGCGACGCTCTGAGAGGTACCCTTTTCGGTCTTCTCCTCAGCCTTTTCAGCCTTTTCGGTCTTTGCGGTAGAGGCAACGGCAGCTGCAGCAACTACGGGGGCAGCAACAGCGGAGGCGTCAAAGATCAGCTCTGCGGTGTTCTCTTCTTCAGCGTCGAAGTCCTTAGCCGCGGGCGCTTCAGAGACGGACACGTCATGCTTCTCCTCAACGGATACGGCGGAGAGCAGCTCGGTCTCATCAGAGACCGCGTTTTCTTCCTCAGTAAGTTCAGATGCCAGCAGCTCAGGCGCCTCAACGACAGCCTCAATCGGCTCTTCCTCAGTAGCGGTAGCAGGCTCTACAACTTCTTCTTCACCTGCGGTGAGGTCAACGGTCTCCTCGGATTCGAAGTCTTCAGCAGTCTCAGCAACAGTTGCGGATACCTCAGACACATCGGTGTCCTCAACAGATTCAGTAGCTTCAGCGGGCTCAGGTGCCTCAGTAGTTGCCTTGTCAGCAGCAGTTTCCTCAGCGATCGCCTCATCGGAAGCAACCTCTACAAAGGTCTCCTCTTCGCTGTCCAAGGTGATGCCCAGGCGTGCCGCGTAGGCTGCCGCCAGATCGTCCAGACCGGCGTTCTGCGCCTCGGTCACGGCGGCATGGGTGCGGGCTGCCTTCATATCTTCAACGGTATGAATTTCCTCAGCTTCAGATGCAGAATGAGCGTTCTCAGACTTGTTCTCGGAAGCTTCTACAACAGCCTCGGCAACCTCAAGCTCTTCGCGGCCCTCTGCCTCGTCTGCAGTATCTGCATCGGCCTCAGCATCCTCAGCGGCAGTATCTTCGGTGTTCTGGGCACGCAGAGCACGCAGGTGCTCCTCAAACTGGGAACGTGCATCCTCTGCAGCGTCCTTAGGCTCCTGCACCTCGACAGATGCATCCTCATCTGCAGACTCTTCGTCATCGCGCAGGAACGCGGGGGTAGCGGGCTGAGCAGCCTCAGCAACCGGGGCGTCATCTTCTTCAACGTCCTGGGCCTGAGCTACCTGCTCGGCCTCAACAGGCTCCTCAGATTCCTGGGGGAAAGCACCAAGCGCAGCCAGCAGGCTACGACGCTCCTGCTCCTCCGCCTGATCCTCAGTCAGCTCATCAGTAGCGGAAGATTCTTCAACCTTCTCATCGCCGTGCAGAAGGGCACGCTTGAGATCCTCAACAGCGCGGTGCTCTTCATTCTGCTCTTCATCGTGGTTCTGCTGGCGTGCGCTTTCAGACTTCACGAAGCGGCGCAGGGAGTCCTCCCACTGCTGCTGTTCCATAATCTTCTGGCTCAGTCGCGCGTTCTTGGGAGCGTCTTCGCTTACCTGTTCCTTCTGGACCTTAGCAGTTTCGGCGCTCTGTTCTTCGCGCGACTGTTCATCCAACTTCTTCTTGCCGATTCCAAAGAAGCTCATTGGGTGTCCTCCTCCGGCGTGCGCCGTGTGATGATGCGCCACCTCCTTCATCCCCCGCAGGTGTGTGGGCACGGGGTCGGAAACATGACGCAAATGTCCTCATAATCCTTTTAATTCTATCGCGTGCATAGAGTTTCACCCCGCTACTCGGTGAGAGGTAACGGGGTGAAACTTCTACACTTTTCAAGGCTTAATGCGGCTATAGAGTCGCGCCTTCAAGACTGCAGAATAAGCTTTCGAAAAGCTCTTTAGCGTGCCTCATCGCGAATGGGGTTTGCAGCCTTCGCCGCCTTCGCCAGCTCAAAACGGACGGCGCGTAGCGCGGTTGCCGCCATAACACGCACACCAATACCGATCGCCTGCTCGCTCGGGGCGTAATCACCCTGATGCAAATCGTAGGTGGGATCGCCGGGGGCGCGGGTACCCAGACGGAACATGGAGCCGGGAACTTCCTGTAGCATCCAGGCGAAGTCTTCTCCGCCCATGGACTGTTCAACCAGCACAATCGAGTCTTCGCCCAGCTCGGCGCGAGCCGCGTTCTCCAGCATGGTGGTTTCCAGGTCGGTGTTCACGACCGGCGGCACACCGCGGATGTGCTCCACGCGCGCGGTCACGCCGAAGGGTACGGCGACCTGCTCAATCACTTCGTCCAGCATGTTGCCTGCCTGACGCCAAACCTCAACATCCAGGCAACGCATGGTGCCCGCCAGGTAGCCCTCGGCGGGAATAGCGTTGGGAGCAACACCAGCACTGACCTGGCCCCAGGCGACCAGCACGCCCGAACGCACGTCGGTACGGCGGGTCAAGACTGCGGGAACCTGCACAGCAATCTGGCTCATGGCGTAGATGAGGTCCTCGGTCAGGTGCGGGCGGGAAGTATGGCCGCCGTGACCGCTCAGATGAATCTTGATGGTGTCAGATGCGCTGGTAATCGCGCCGATGCGGGTACCAATCTGACCCAGGTCCACCTTCGGGTCGCAGTGCAGGGCAAAAGCACGCGGAATGTCCTTGAGCAGACCCTGAGCAATCATCTGCACGGCACCGCCGGGAAGCTGCTCCTCAGCGGGCTGGAAGAGAATGCGGACGCTACGGCCCAGCGGGGTCTTCTCGTTCAGCTCGTGCAGTGCCAGCGCCACACCGAGCATAACGGTCTGGTGAATATCGTGACCGCAGGCGTGCATCACGCCGGGGACGGTGGAAGCGTAGGGCAGACCGGTCTGCTCAACAATGGGCAGAGCATCAATATCGGCGCGCAGAGCCACGGCAAAGGGACCGCTTCCGATATCGACGTAGCAGCCGGTGCCTTCGCAAGCAACAGGATTCATGCCGGCTTCTCGCAGTCGGTTCATGAGGCGCTCAGTGGTCACCACCTCGCGGAAAGAAAGCTCCGGGTTGGCGTGCACTTCGCGGCGGAACTGCACGAGGGTACCCATCATGCGCTCCACCCAGTCATCGAAGACGGGGGTGGACAAATCGTAGCGAGAATTAGCAAAAACCATACACAGTAGAATAACGCCGCTCGCCGGGGTTTACCTACCCGTTCCCTCTTTCTGACAGCCCTCGAGAATATCTATGACTTTATGACAGATTGTGAAGAGTTTTTGTGCGCGCCCGAGCCCCCGAAAATGCTCTGCCCCATCATTTCCCTCAGCCCTTTTCTGTCAAACAATTCAAGCCGCCACCCGGTGTGGGTGACGGCTTGAATCGTCAATGCTGTATCAGCTGATACCGCGTACTCAGATTAGAGCGAGCGGCTCAGGATTGCCTGCTTCACCTCGGCAATAGCCTTGGTGATCTGGATGCCACGGGGGCAAGCCTCGGTGCAGTTGAAGGTGGTACGGCAACGCCATACGCCTTCCTTGTCGTTGAGGATCTCCAGACGCAGGTCGCCTGCATCATCGCGCGAGTCGAAGATGAAGCGGTGTGCGTTCACGATAGCGGAGGGGCCGAAGTACTGACCGTCGGTCCAGAAGACCGGGCAGGACGAGGTACATGCTGCACAGAGGATGCACTTGGTGGTGTCATCGAAACGTGCACGGTCCTCAATGGTCTGCAGGCGCTCACGCTCAGGCTCGTTCGAGTCGTTGATGAAGAACGGCATGATTTCGCGGTATGCCTGGAAGAAGGGCTCCATGTCAACAATGAGGTCCTTCTCGCAGGGCAGACCCTTGATGGGCTCAACGGTAATCGGCTTGGACAGGTCAAGGTCCTTCAGCAGGGTCTTGCAAGCCAGGCGGTTACGGCCGTTGATGCGCATTGCGTCCGAGCCGCAGATGCCGTGTGCGCAGGAGCGGCGGAAGGAGACGGAGCCGTCTACTTCCCACTTGATCTTGTGCAGAGCATCCAGCACGCGGTCGGTGCGGTACATGGTCAGCGGGAATTCATCCCAGTACGCCTCGGAGGAAACTTCCGGGTTGTAGCGACGAATCTTGATGACCACATCGTACGTGGGGATGGAGTCGGAGTCGCCGCCGGTCATACCCTCAAACAGCTTGACGGATTCCGGTTCGGGGAGTTCGTTTTCAGCCATTTTAGTACTTACGCTCCTTCGGCTCGTAGCGGGTGTAGACAACGGGCTTGGTTTCGAATCGCAGGCCCTTGACACCCTCAAACTCGGATTCGGGGTCGAGGTAGACCATCGAGTGCTTCATGAAGTTGACATCGTCACGCTTGGGGAAGTCCTCGCGGTAGTGACCACCACGGGATTCCTTACGGTGCAGCGCGCCAACGGACATGACCTTTGCCAGCTCAATCAGGAAGCCAAGCTCAACAGCCTCAAGCAGGTCGAGGTTGAAGCGCTTGCCCTTGTCCTGGATGGAGATGTTCTTGTAACGCTCTTCCAATTCAGCGATGGTTGCCAGTGCTGCGCGGATGGTCTCGTCGGTACGGAACACCTGCATGTCAGCTTCCATAGCCTTCTGCAGGTCTGCGCGGATAGCGCCGACCTTCTCGGTGCCCTTGCCTTCGAGGATGCCGTTGAGCATGTTGAGAACGCGATCTGCTGCGTCGTCCGGAACCGGTACGAACTCAGCGGATGCTGCGTACTCTGCTGCCTTGCGGCCTGCACGCTTACCGAACACGTTGATGTCCAGCAGGGAGTTGGTGCCCAGACGGTTTGCACCGTGGACGGACACACAAGCAACCTCACCAGCTGCGTAGAGGCCGGGGATGGTCTCTTCGCTGTTGTGGTAGACCTCGGTCTCGTTGTTGGTGGGGATACCGCCCATTGCGTAGTGCGCGGTGGGGAACACCGGGATGGGCTGGTGGTGCGGTTCCACTGCCAGGTAGGTACGAGCGAACTCGGTGATGTCCGGCAGCTTCTCGTCGATGTGCGAGGGCTCCAGGTGGGTCAGGTCCAGCAGCACGTAGTCCTTGTGGGGACCGCAGCCGCGGCCTTCGCGCACCTCGTTTGCCATTGCACGTGCCACGATATCGCGGGGTGCGAGGTCCTTAATGGTGGGTGCGTAGCGCTCCATGAAGCGCTCACCGTCAGCGTTACGGAGAATACCGCCTTCACCACGAGCACCCTCGGTGACGAGAATGCCCAGGCCAGCCAGGCCGGTCGGGTGGAACTGAACGAATTCCATGTCCTCCAGGGGCAGGCCTGCACGCAGTGCGATGGCCATGCCGTCGCCGGTGAGGGTGTGGGCGTTGGAGGTGGTCTTGAAGATCTTGCCGCAACCGCCGGATGCGAAGATCACGGACTTAGCCTGGAAAACGTGGACCTCACCGGTTGCCAGGTCGTAGGAGACGACACCGGCGGGGCGGGGCTCGCCCTCTTCGTCCTTGACCAGAATCAGGTCGAGCACGTAGAACTCGTTGTAGAACTCCACATTGTGGCGAACGCAGTTCTGGTAGAGGGTCTGCAGAATCATGTGGCCGGTACGGTCAGCTGCGTAGCATGCGCGGCGCACAGCAGCCTTACCGTGGTCACGGGTGTGACCGCCGAAGCGGCGCTGGTCGATGCGGCCTTCGGGGGTTCGGTTGAAGGGAAGACCCATCTTTTCCAGGTCGAGCACAGCGTCAATAGCTTCCTTAGCCATGATTTCTGCTGCGTCCTGGTCGACCAGGTAGTCGCCACCCTTGACGGTGTCAAAGGTGTGCCACTCCCAGTTGTCCTCTTCAACGTTAGCCAGAGCGGCGCACATGCCACCCTGTGCCGCACCGGTGTGGGAGCGGGTGGGGTATAGCTTGGTCAGTACCGCGGTGCGAACTCGCTGGCCGGCCTCAATGGCGGCACGCATACCTGCGCCACCGGCACCGACGATCACTACATCGTACTTATGTACCTGCATGATGTTCTTTCTGTGTTTTAGATGTTTTCGTTTGTCTCGGATACGTCGCCGTTAGCGTGCCGAGCAGAAGCTGGGGAGCAGTTCAGCCGCTGCGCCGGAGGGGCAGGGGTCGAACGCGAAGATGGTGAGGGTACCAATGAGCAGGACGAATGCGCATGCTGCGAAGAGGATGACCTTCAGCCAAACGCGCAGGCGGTCCTTCTCAGCGTAGTCATCGATAATGACGCGGATGCCGTTTGCACCGTGCAGCATAGCCAGCCAGAGCAGCAGCAGATCCCAGACCTGCCAGAAGGGGTTTGCCCACTTGCCACCCACGAAGCCGAAGTCGATGGCGTGGATGCCGTCGCCGACCATGAGGTTGGAGAAGAGGTGGCCGAAAATCAGCACGACGAGTACAACGCCGGACAGGCGCATACCGAGCCAAGCGAACATCTCAAAGTTGTTGCGCTTGGAGGAGGAGCGGTTGTACTTCACACCGTCGATGCGGTTGTCACGCAGACGGGGTACATAGGTGCGGGGCTTAAGCGGAGTAGCCATAGTTTAGTGACCTCCCATGTGCGAGAAAACGATCGGCAGGTGACGCGCTGCGAAGCCCGCAACGGTAATTGCCCAGAGGAAAAGCACAACCCAGAGAATCTTGATGTGCGTGTAGGTTGCCTTCTGGCTGATTTCGACGTTGCCGTCCTTGTTCTTCGCCTGAATGTGCTCCACGTGCGAGTTGGTTGCCTTACCCCAGAAGTCAATGAGGATAATGCGAATACCGTTGAACGCGTGGTAGACGATGGCGGCGACAAGCGCGGTCTCACCCAGGCCCATGATGGGGTTCTTGTACAGGCTCAGTACGCCATTGTAGGCCTCCGGGGAGATACGCACGACGGCAGTATCCAGGATGTGTACAAGAAGGAAGAAGAAAATCGCGATACCGGTAATGCGATGAGCAACCCAGGACCACATGCCCCAGCGGCCGCGGTAGAGGGTTCCTTTAGAACCATTCAACACTGAATAACCTCCTGCTGCGACGGCGAGCGTCTGGGTTCTGGTACCGCATTTTTAGGCTCCAGCTTCCAGGCACAGCTGTGTGCTCACCGACTGCTTTTTGTTCGTCTGTTACTTCCAAGATATCAGGTAAATTCACAGCTTACTGACACCCTGTTTAGGGTTTTTTTACAGGTTCTAAAAGGGAATTAGAGCATGTTTTTATTGCGATATCGCCTACTTCCCTGTGTTTGTGCGGGACTTACCTTAACCTAACCTCAAACATCGCCTAAATGAGAGCCATCTGACACTTTTTGTTTAAACTCTAAAAGAATTCGATATATGACAAATTGACCCGCTATTCTTGAAGCGATGAATACTGCACTCACTCGATTCCGCCCGCTTATTCCCGCCGGCGGTGTTGGCTCGCGTTTGTGGCCTCTATCCCGCGCGCACGCCCCGAAGTTCCTGCTCGACCTCACCTCGTCGGGCAATTCCTTGTTGCGTGACACCTACGACCGTCTCATCGATCTCAGCAATGGTTCCGTCATGGTGGTTACCGGTACTTCGCACGCCAATGCGGTCACCCAGCAGATTCCTGAACTGCGTGCCGCTGACCTGGTACTGGAGCCCTCCCCCAAGGATTCGGCTGCAGCTATCGGCCTGGCTTGCGCTATCATCCACCGCCGCGAACCGGACGCCATCATTGGCTCCTTCGCAGCTGACCACGTGATCAGCCCCGTGGATGAATTCCACCGTGTGGTGACCGAAGCTGTCATCACCGCGGCAACCGGCAAGATTGTCACCATCGGTATTACCCCCACCGAGCCCTCCAGCGCGTTTGGCTACATCCACGCCAGCGAGTCCCTGGGTATTGAGGACGCCCCCAACGCTCAGGCTGTGGACACCTTCGTGGAGAAGCCCGATGCCGCTACCGCACAGAAGTACCTGGACTCCGGTGAGTACACCTGGAACGCAGGCATGTTCGTGGCACCGGCGGCTCTGATGCTCAAGCACCTCGAGGCGAACGAGCCCGAGCTGTACGCGGGCATCATGGAAATTGCTAACGCTTGGGACACCCCCGAGCGTGAGGCTGTTATGGACCGCGTCTGGGAGACCCTGCCCAAGACCGCTATCGACTACGCTGTGGCTGAGCCCGCTGCGGCAGCGGGCGACGTTGCAATGGTTCCCGGTTCCTTCAGCTGGGACGATGTGGGAGACTTCGACGCTGTGGCACGCCTGAACACCGAGAAGAGCGGCGAAGAGCTGACCATTCTCGGCGAGAAGGATAACGTTATCAACCACGGTTGTTCCGGCATTATTGTCGCGAATACCGACCGCAAGATCTCTATCCTTGGCCTCGACGATATCGTTGTGGTGGACACCCCCGACGCCCTGTTGGTCGCTCCGCGCTCCAAGGCACAGGCTGTCAAGGATGCAGTGGGTGAGGTCAAGGCGCGAGGCCTGAACAACCTCCTCTAAATTCTGGCCCTGAGCAGGTACATGAGCCTTACTCGAGCAAAAGATACCTCTAGAAATCGGCTCTCTTCTTTTCGGAAGGGAGCCGGTTTTCTTTTGCCCTAATGGGTCATTTTGCGGGCGGTTTCAGGGCTTTTGCCTAGTGGGGCGCGGAAGGATGCTCCCTGCGGCTGGGCGGGGTTCGGAATGCCTTACGCACCCGGCGTGGGTTGCGCTTCCAGACTCTGATACGAGCCAAGGATCAACCACTATAGAGAACCATTCTCATGTTAGTCTTGGTGCATGCACATGACCCGTAAGTTTTTCCTCACCCGCGCCGGCGCACTCGGCGCAGTAGCCGCCCTCGCCCTGACCGCATGCGGCTCCCAGACCACCCAGACCGGCCAGAATACACAGACCAGCCCCAGCGCCTCCACCTCCGCGAGCGCAACCCCCGCCCCCATCACCGAAGGCAAGGGCGCGGCAAGTCGCGTCGCCATCACCTACGACGGTGGCGTGCTCGTCTATGATGCCAAGGACATGAAGCTGCTCGCAGACATCCCCAAGGAAGGCTTCCTGCGCCTCTCCGACGCTGGCGATAACCGCCACCTCGTCGTTGCAGACGGCAACAGCTACACCTTCCTGGACACCGGCGTATGGTCCGTAGCGCACGGCGACCACTCGCACTACTACACCACTTCCCCGTCGCTGTCTTCGCTGTCTCTGGCGGCTGACCACACCGGTCACGTCATCAAGGACAACGGCAAGGTCGCGGCATTCGCTGACGGCACCGGCTCCTTCGCCGTGTACGATCCGGCGAAGCTGACCCATGACAAGCGCACCGCCTCCTCCCTGGAGACCACCACCGTCACCCTGCCGAAGCCGCACCACGGCTTCGCAATCCCGCTGCCCAACGACCAGTACCTGGTAGCGGTCGGCGACTCGAAGACCCGCACCGGCGCCGCTGTTGTGGATGCTCAGGGCAAGACCGTCACCGAGAGCCCCGCCTGCCCCGGCGTTCACGGTGAAGCTATCGCCAAGGACGGCGCGTTCTCCATCGGTTGCACCGACGGCGCGCTGGTCTACAAGGACGGCAAGTTCACCAAGATCACCAACCCCGAGGACCCGTACTCGCGCTCGGGTAACCAGGCCGGTAAGGCTGACTCCCAGTACGTTCTGGCGGACTACAAGACCGACAAGGACGCTAAGCTGGAGCGCCCCGAGAAGTTCTCCATTATCGACACCGTTGCGGCAACTCGCACCGTCTACTCCCTGCCTTCTGGCGTGAGCTACACCTTCCGTTCGCTGGCTCGCGGTCCCCAGGGTGAGGCGCTGCTGCTGACCACCGACGGTAAGCTGCGCGTCTTCGATCCGGCAACCGGCACTGAGCTGGGATCCGTACAGCTAATGGAGGCGTGGACCGAGTCTGAGACGTGGCAGGATGAGCGTCCGGCACTGTGGGTGGACGGTAAGACCGCCTACGTGACCGACCCGGCGACCAAGAAGCTCATTGCGGTATCTCTGTCGAACCCGGCAGCGCCGAAGGAGCTGATGAGCGTGGAGCTTCCGAAGACCCCGAACGAGATTCTGGGTGTCTCTTCCTCGAACGCTGCACCGGTTGAGGCTGAGGCACACGGCGCTGAAGCGCACGGCTCTGCTTCCTCCTCGGCTTCCGCTGATGCGCACGAGTCTGGCGAGGCTCACGAGGGCCACTCCCACTAGGGCTCTCACGCTGAGGCAAACCTAGCGAAAACGTAAAGAGAGATGCGACCGATAAGTTATCGGTCGCATCTCTCTTTACGTATGCCGGGTTTATGCGCCAGCCACTAACGCAGCGGCAGAACCCCAATCTCTTCCCAGTTCTGCCCGTCGTAGGAGTAGCAGTGCAGGTGATCCACGGTGAAGGTGCGTTGCTCGGCGGGCAGAGCATCAAACACCTCACGGGCGTTCGCCACCTGCTCTTCCGTGAGCCCGTGACCCAGGGTCACGTGCGGCACATAGGGGAAGGATGCCGCACCGGCACCGAATAGCTCAACCAGCTTCTGGTGAATCTGCTCGAACTCGGCCCTACCCGCCTCCAGGTTCAGGTACTCCACCTCGGTGACCGGGCGGAAGGAGTGTACCGAACCCCAGCGCGCCTCAAAACGCGGCATGTCCAGCGCCTCGCGGAACTGCGGGGAGTGCACCTCAGCCATTAGAGACTCGTTCAGCTCCGTCAGGTACACGGTCACGTGGGTGCTGATAGGCGCCACCGCACCACCGGCTACCGCGCGCTTCCACTCTTCCAGGCGCTGAACATTCTCACCGCTCACGTGCGCAATAACGCTCAGGTAGCGGCGACCGGGTTTCAGGGTCGGGGATACAGGAGCCGTCGTGGGGCTCGAAGAGTTCTCTTGTGCTGTCATCTCAATCGTGCAGGTAATGCGGCGTCTCAGCCGGGCAGGCTGAACAGCGCGCTAGATTGCGGCGGCAGGCAGGAAGCCAACCTTCTTGTACACGTTCTCAATGGTGACGGTAGCGATCTCGCGGGCAGCGGATGCGCCCACAGCCAGCAGGCGGTCCAGCTCGGCGGGGTCGTCCATCAGCTCGAGGGTACGCTCACGCACCGGGGTGAGGCGCTCCACCACAATATCGGCAAGGTCGACCTTCAGGTGGCCGTACATCTTGCCCTCGTAGCGTGCCACGATCTCGTCGATGCTCTCGCCGGTCATTGCCGAGTAGATGGAGAGCAGGTTGGAGACGCCGGGCTTAGCCTCGCGGTCGTAGGCGATGAGGGAGCCGTCATCGGTCACGGCGGACTTAATCTTCTTCTGGGTTGTCTTGGGGGTGTCCAGAAGCTTAATCAGGCCCTTATCGGATGCCGCGGACTTGGACATCTTCGAGGTCGGGTCCTGCAGGTCGTAAATCTTAGCGGTTTCCTTCAGAATCACCGGATCGGGCACCACAAAGGTCTCACCGAAACGGGAGTTGAAGCGCTGAGCCAGGTTACGGGTCAGCTCCAGGTGCTGACGCTGATCCTCGCCCACGGGCACGCCGTCCACCTGGTAGAGCAGGATGTCGGCAGCCATCAGAATCGGGTAGGTGAACAGGCCCACGGAGGCGTTCTCGGCGCCCTGCTTCTGGGACTTGTCCTTGAACTGGGTCATACGGGAGGCCTCGCCGAAGCCGGTGAAGCAGTTCAGAACCCACGCCAGCTGGGCGTGCTCGGGCACGTGCGACTGCACGAACAGCGGGGTGCGGGTCGGGTCAATGCCGGAGGCGATATACTGCGCCGCGGTCAGGCGGGTACGCTCACGCAGCTCCTCGGGGTTCTGAGGAACGGTGATGGCGTGCATATCCGGGATAAAGAACAGACATTCGTTATTCGGGTCGTCCTGCAACGCCACCCAGTTGTTCACAGCACCAATGTAGTTACCCAGGTGCATCGAATCAGCCGACGGCTGCGCACCCGAGTAGATACGTGCCTTCTGCTGAGAGGCGTTAGGGATGAGGGACTTATCCTGCTTCTTTTCGTCTGCCATAGTTATTTCCTGTGCAGTTCTTCCTGTGCGGTGCTGCGGACGGTGCAGCACATCTTCAAAAACTTATCTGTAGGTGGGTCCGCGTCTTACTCACCGATGCGGTAGTCAACCACGAGCGGCGCGTGATCGCTGAAACGCTCGTCGTAGCTTGCCGCGCGGTCCACGACCGCTTCCACGGCGCTTTCGGCGAGCGCCGGGGTCGCCATGTGGTAGTCGATACGCCAGCCTGCGTCATTATCGAACGCCTTGCCGCGGTAAGACCACCAGGTGTAGGGGCCGGGCACCTGACCCGCCAGCTCACGAGCCACATCGCGGTAGCCGATATCGCCGAAGAAGCGGTCAAAGTAGGCGCGTTCCTCCGGCAGGAAGCCGGCACGCTTCTGGTTAGCCTTCCAGTTCTTAATGTCCAGCTCGGTGTGGCCCACGTTCAAATCGCCCACGATGAGCACGTGGTCCGAGTGCTTTGCCAGTTCAGGCATGCGCACCAGCATGCGCTCCAGGAAGCGGTACTTATCGTCCTGCTTCTGAGTGCCGACCTCGCCGGAGTGAACGTAGGCGCTGACCACGGTCAGGGTTTTGCCGTTGGGCAGAACGTAGTCCGCCTCAACCCAGCGGCCCGAATCGTCAAAGTACTCTTCGCCAATATTCGAGCGGGTCGCGACCGGCTGGTTCTCCAGGACTTCACCGGCAGAGTTGGGGGTGCGGCGGGTCGCCACCAGCACACCGGCGCGCCCCTTCGCTGCCGCCTCCGCGTGCAGAATATGCCACTGGGATTCGTCCAGCAGCTCACGCACGATAGCGTCGGGGGCGCGCACCTCCTGCAGGCAGAGAATGTCGATGTCACGGCTCGCCAACCACGCCGCCATATCCTTCTTGTAGGCGGCTCGGATACCGTTCACATTCACGCTCGCCACGCGAAGCAGACCGCTCGGGCGCGGTGCAGGGGTGTTAGAAAAATGCATAGTCTTAATTATGCCAGTTTGAGGGAAGAGAAATTTTCACTCGTGCGCGTTTTTTCTCTGGCTGAACGGTAAACTATTGGGTGATGAATTCACACTCCTCACATACCACCGACCACGGTGCCCCCTCACATTCTGCGGGCACCACCGCATCCGAAAGTACCGCTCACAACGCTGAGAGCCGCTACGAGTTACCCCCGATTCCCGGCCCGAAGTACGAGCAGGTCATCCACTACATTGAGCAGCGCTACATTATTCCCGGCAAGCCCGGCGATAAGCTGCCCACCGAACGCATGATTCAGCAGAACTTTGGGGTGAGCCGCCAGACGGTTCGTAGCGCCCTGAAGGTTCTGATTGAACGCGGCCTGCTCTACAACGTGCAGGGCTCCGGCACCTACGTTGCCGAGCGCACCGACGCCACTTACATTCCGCGCGTGGACACCTTCGTTGACGATATGCGCCGCCGCGGTTTTGAGGGCTCCACCCGCATGATTGCGACCCGCTGGGTGGACGCCACCGAAGAGATTTCCACCCACCTATCCGTGCCGGTGGGCGAGCAGGTGCTGTTCGTGCGTCGTCTGCGTCTTGCCAACCACGAAGTCATTGGCTTTGAGCGTTCCTACTTTGTCAAGGCCGCCGCAAGCAGCATCCTGGACGCCATGATGGCGGAAATGTCCGGCGCTTCAAGCTCCTTCGACCAGCTTGCCGACACCCCCAACGCCATTAAGCACGCCCGCGTACGCACCAGCGCGGCGCTCTTCACCGACGCCGACGCCGAGGCGTTCAACCACCAGGTTCCCGTGGGCGAGGCGGCGTTCAAGGTCTGCGCGACCGGCTACACCGAAGAAGGTAGCCCCGTCGAGTACGCAGAGACCCTGTACCTTGCCGATGCTTACTTCTACGAGATGATTCTTTAGCATCTGCCTTTTCTTGTGATGACAGTGTGAAGGGCGGTGCCCCGGTAGATTGTTCTACCGGGGCACCGCCCTTTTGAGTTATTAGCTCTGAAATGTTGCGAGCCTTACGCCGCCTGACGCTCCGCGGTCTCAACCACGTTCACCAGTAGCTCCGCGCGGGTCATCGGGCCCACACCGCCGGGGTTCGGGGAAACCCAGGACGCCTTCTGTGCAGCCTCCGGGGAGACGTCGCCGAAGAGCTTCTTCTTGCCGGTCTCCGGGTCCTCAGCGCGGGAAACACCAACGTCCAGCAGGATTGCGCCGTCCTTGACCTGGTGAGCCTTCAGCACGTGCGGAACACCCACAGCGGCAACAATAACGTCAGCCTCGCGCAGTACCTCGTCCAGGTTCTCGGTACCGGTGTGCGCCAGGGTTGCGGTTGCATTCACCTCACGGCGGGTCAGCAGCAGACCCAGCGGGCGACCCACGGTAATGCCGCGGCCGAGCACCACAACGTTCTTACCGTTCCAGTCGATGCCGTGGCGCTTCACCAGCTCAATGACACCGTTGGGGGTGCAGGGCAGCGGGGAATCCAGCGGCTCAGAAACGTTCAGCACGAGCTTGCCGAGGTTAGTCGGGTGCAGGCCGTCAGCGTCCTTCTCGGGGGCGATGCGTTCCAGCACGCGGTTGGTGTCCAGGTGCTTGGGCAGGGGCAACTGCACAATGTAGCTGGTGCACGCCGGGTCGTTGTTCAGCTTGTCGATCTCTGCGTCGAGCTCTTCCTGAGTGATGTCACCGGGCAGGTCCACACGGATGGAGTTAATACCGATCTCTGCACAGTCGCGGTGCTTAGCGCCCACGTACGAGCGGGATGCGGGGTCGTCACCGACCAGCACGGTACCCAGGCCGGGGGTAATACCCTTAGCCTTGAGCGCCTCGACGCGCTCCTTCAGCTCTTCCTTGATGGCTGCGGCGGTTGCGTTACCGTCTAGAATCTGGGGCATTGTTTTTCCTTCCATAGATTGCGGCGGGTTCGCCGAAACGGATGGTCTGTGTGTTGGGTTCTAGGGTGTGCCTAGGAGGTACCACTCCCCCGCTACGTCCCTGAACGGGTGTAGCGGGCAGGGCGGTAAAAGTAAGAGGGCGAAATAACCCCGCCCGCTCAGCACCCACGAAGGGATGCTGAGCGAACGGGGTCATCATGGGTCTACCAGTTCTCGCTGCCCTGGTAGAGGGGGTACTTGGCGCACAGTGCCTCAACGCGGGCACGCAGCGCAGCGATGTCCGGGTTCGGCAGCAGTACGGAAGCGATAATGTCGGCTACCTCGGTGAAGCCCTCGGCGTCGAAGCCGCGGGTCGCCAGCGCGGGGGTGCCGATACGCAGACCGGAGGTCACCATCGGCGGGCGCGGGTCGTTCGGCACGGCGTTACGGTTGACGGTAATACCAGCCTGGTGCAGCAGGTCCTCTGCTTCCTTGCCGTTGAGGGCGTGGTTGCGCAGGTCAACGAGCACCAGGTGAACGTCGGTACCGCCGGAAGCAATCGCAACGCCGGCGTCCTTCACGTCCTGCTGCAGCAGGCGGTTCGCCAGGATCTGTGCGCCCTCAACGGTGCGCTTCTGGCGGTCCTTGAACGCGTCAGATGCGGCGACCTTGAACGCGGTAGCCTTCGCAGCGATCACGTGCATGAGCGGGCCGCCCTGCTGGCCGGGGAACACAGCGGAGTCAATCTTCTTCTTCAGCTCCTCGGTGCAGAGGATGAAGCCGGAGCGGGGGCCGCCCAGGGTCTTGTGCACGGTGGAGGAGACCACGTGTGCGTGCGGGACGGGGTTCGGGTGCAGACCCGCAGCCACCAGGCCCGCGAAGTGAGCCATGTCCACCCACAGGTACGCGCCGATTTCGTCAGCAATCGCGCGGAACGCTGCGAAGTCCAGCTGGCGGGGGTACGCGGACCAGCCGGCGATAATCAGCTTGGGGCGCTCGGCCAGGGCCAGCTCGCGCACCTGCTCCATGTCAACGTAGCCGTTCTCGTCCACGCTGTAGGCGACAACGTTGTACAGCTTGCCGGAGACGTTCAGCTTCATGCCGTGGGTCAGGTGGCCACCGTGTGCCAGGGACAGACCCATGATGGTGTCACCGGGGGTCAGTAGCGCGTGCATAACGGCGTTGTTTGCCTGCGCACCGGAGTGGGGCTGAACGTTGGCGTGCTCAGCGCCGAAGAGTTCCTTCACGCGGGAAATAGCGAGGGACTCAACGATGTCAACGAATTCGCAGCCGCCGTAGTAGCGGCGGCCGGGGTAACCCTCAGCGTACTTGTTGGTCAGTACCGAGCCCTGGCTTTCGAGGACGGCACGGGGGACGAAGTTCTCGGATGCAATCATCTCGAGGGTGTTCTGCTGGCGCTTGCGCTCCAGCTCAATGGCTTCTGCAACCTCGGGGTCGAGGTCGGCGAGGGGCATCTCGAGGATCTTCTGCTCGGACATTACGCTCCTGGGAGTGTTTTTGCGTTATCTTCGGTCGCTCATCATCGGGGTTGCCGCGGCATGCGCCGGGCGATCTTCAGGAGGCGGCGGGCGCATCCAGTTGAAAACCCTGAATGAAAAAATATGAGCTACACCTCATAATACCGTAAAGCCCGCTTTCCTTCGAGAAGGAAAACGGGCTTTACAAAGCATCACGATGAAGTTTTTACGGCGTCGGCGCGAGTCCAGCGCGGGGCGCACAACACACCCCGGCGGGCTTATCGGCGGCATTTACGCAGGTCTGCGGGCCCTACGCCTGACGCAGGATAGCGGAAGCATACTCCAGGTACGCCTCGCGAGCGCTCTCCTTCTTACCGCCAGCCACCAGCTGGGTCTGCACCACATAACCGGTCAGCACCGACAGCACCGCGGCACCGATAACGGTCAGCCACTCTTCAAGCTCCTCTTCGGTGAAGTCCAGCTCAGCGGCACCCCAGGCGCGGTAGCGTTCCAGGGACTGATCGCGCAGGTAGCTCAGCTGTTCAGACACCACGGTCGCCAGCTGCGGCATTGCCACAGCCTCGCCCCAGGTGACGAGCAGGTGACGGCGAATCTTGGGGGTGTCCAGCACCTTCAGGCACCCGAACACGTAGTCCCAGGGCTGTTCGGCGCGGATGCGGTCGAAGGGCGCCATGTCCATGCGGGCTGCCGCCAGGATAATCTCATCCTTGGAGGAGAAGTGGTTATAAATCGCTCCAGCAGACAGGCCGGTGGCCGCAATAATGTCGCTCATCGAAGCCTTCTGATAACCGTGCTTGATGAAGCATTCGCGGGCGGTCTCTACAATCTGAGAACGCCTGTTCTTTTTGTATTCTTCGCTGACTTTAGGCACAACCTAATCCTAGCGAATTTTTAGCCATTCCGTGCGCATCCTGGTCGCCGTTGACGCGCCCTCATGCGCAAATCCGGCGCAAAATAGAGCAAAAATTCTATAAATATGAGTGCCCACAATACGGATGCACGGGCACCCGTATAAAAGCGGGGCACCCCGGGTTTACCCCAGGATGCCCCGCTTACAGTAGCTATCTCAGCAAGAGCTGAACCCACTACACATGTTTAGTGGAAGAAGTGGCGGGTACCGGTCAGGTACATAGTCACGCCAGCAGCCTTAGCCGCCTCGATAACTTCCTCGTCGCGGATCGAACCGCCCGGGTGCACGACGGCACGCACACCGGCGTCCAGCAGCACCTGCAGGCCGTCAGCGAAGGGGAAGAACGCGTCGGATGCGGCAACCGCACCGCGGGCACGCTCGTTACCTTCGCCGCCGAGGGTGTTCGCACGCTCCACCGAGAGCTTGCAGGAATCCACGCGGTTCACCTGGCCCATACCGATACCCACGGCGGCACCGTTATCGGCAAGCAGAATAGCGTTGGACTTGGGCGAACGCAGTGCACGCCAGGCGAACTCGAGGTCGCGCAGGGTTGCCTCGTCAGCTGCCTCACCGGCAACCAGGGTCCAGTTCTTCGGATCGTCACCCTCAGCCTGCAGGCGGTCAGCCTCCTGGAAGAGCGCGCCACCGGAAATGGGGCGGTACTCAATAGCCTCGCGGGCAAAGTTCTCGGGCAGAACCAGCAGTCGCAGGTTCTTCTTCTCACGCAGAATCTCCAGCGCCTCGGGCTCGAAGCCGGGAGCCACAATCACCTCAGTGAAGATGCCCTTGACGGTCTGAGCCATAGCGGCGGTCACCGGGCGGTTAGCGGCAATCACGCCGCCGTACGCGGACAGCGGGTCGCAAGCGTGCGCCTTCGCGTGAGCGTCCGCAATCGGGTCAGCCGCACCGGGGGTTGCCACAGCAATACCGCAGGGGTTGTTGTGCTTGATAACGGCAACAGCCGGCTCGTCGAAGTCGTAAGCGGCACGCAGAGCGGCATCAGCATCAACGTAGTTGTTGTAGCTCATCGCCTTACCGTGCACCTGCTCCGCCTGAGCAATGCCGGGGGCAGCGGCGGGGTCAACGTACAGGGCGGCACGCTGGTGCGGGTTCTCGCCGTAACGCAGGGTCTCGCTGCGCTCGAAGCCCAGGCCAGCGTACGGGGGCCAGAAGTTAGCGTCCTCATCCTGCAGGAACTGGGATGCAGTCCAGGTGGCCACAGCGGTGTCGTATGCGGCGGTGTGGGCGAATGCGCCAGCGGCAAGGCGGCGGCGCTCATCCAGGGAGAAGCCACCGTTCTTAGCGGCCTCAACGGTGCGCGCGTAGTCGGCGGGGTCTACCACAATTGCGACGGCGTCGTGGTTCTTCGCGGCAGCGCGAACCATGGAGGGGCCACCAATGTCGATCTTCTCGATGATGGCGTCCTGATCGGCACCGGATGAAACGGTCTCAACGAAGGGGTACAGGTTCACAACCACCAGGTCGAAAGGCTCGACATCCAGCTCGCCGAGGGTGTCGATGTGCTCCTGCTTGCGGCGGTCAGCCAGAATACCGGCGTGGATGCGCGGGTGCAGGGTCTTCACGCGGCCTTCGAGGCACTCGGGGAAACCGGTCACTTCGGTGACCTCGGTGACGGGTACGCCTGCTGCCGCGATGGTGGATGCGGTGGAGCCGGTGGAGACCAGCGCAACGCCAGCCTCGTGCAGGCCGCGGGCGAACTCCTCCAGACCGGTCTTGTCGTAGACGGAAATGAGGGCGCGGCGCAGGGGCACGCGATCGAGCTCAATGAGAGACACAAATACTCCGATGCTTTAGACGTGCACGCCGGTTCTCGGCGGCACAGCTGGTGGATGGACGTAGCCTGCCCGGATAGACAGGATATGTGTGGGGGTATTCCCCGCCGCTGTGCACCTTCCCCTCAGGGGTACTCGGGTGCCACAACGGAACGTGTGTGGGCGGCGGGGTGTGAGCTCGGCTCATTCCGCCGCAAAAATCTAGTGGGCGGAATTAGCTGTCGGATGCAGCGCCGTCAGATGCAGCGCCGTGAGATTCAGCCAGGGATGCGATGGTCTGCACGAGCAGGCGGCGCTCCTGCACCTTAATGCGTTCGTGCAGGGTTTCTTCGGTGTCGTCATCCAGAACGGGCACTGCCGCCTGGGCGAGGATGGGGCCGGTGTCAACGCCCGCATCCACAAAGTGGACGGTCAGGCCGGTAATCTTCACACCGTGCGCTAGGGCGTCACGCACGCCGTGCGCACCCGGGAAGGAGGGCAGCAGGGCGGGGTGGGTGTTAATAATGCGGTTTTTGAAACGCTCGACCAGCTGCGCGTCAACAATGCGCATGAAGCCGGCGAACACAATGTAATCGGGGTTGTAGGAAGCGATCTTTTCTTCCAGCGCGCGGTTCCAGGAGGGGCGGTCGGCGTAGTCGCCGGGCTGCACCAGGAAGGTGGGTACGCCCGCCGCCTGGGCACGTTCAATGCCCAGACAGGGCTTGTCGGCGCCCACTGCCGCAATGTCGAGGGGAAGCTCGCCCGCTGCTACAGCGTCGAGGATGGACTGAAGATTCGTTCCGGAGCCGGATACCATAACCACAATTCGCACCCGACTAGTATAACCCGTCTCACACCCTTATCCAAAGGGGGTAAGAGGTTCACAACACGCCTAAAGCCCAAAGGCGAGCACAAAGAAACCCCGGCGAGACGAATCCTCACTGGGGTTCACCGGACGCAAACTCAACAGGTCGCAAACTCAATAGGTCACGGGCAGACGGGGCGGTACCCTTATAGGTATGTCTACTCCCCCGCAGAACACCCCGAACAACACTCCGAACGACACCCCGCAGCAGCCCACCCCGAACAACGGTGCACCGCAGAACCAGCAGGTTCCACCGCGAGCGCCGCAGCAGGCACCGCAGAACATGATGCCGCAGCCTCGGGGACCTCAGGGCAAGAAGCCGCGCAAGCCCATCGACCCCATCGAACAGCAGAAAGCGAATATTCGCACCTCGCTCATGCTGATTGTTGCCGCGCTGGTGATTTTTGCGGCGTCTTCCTTCGTGCTTTCCACGATGCCGCTTTTCTTGGCGCTCTTCCTCTTCGCGCTCGCCGGCATTACCCTGAGCATTATTGCGATTGTGCGCACCGCAATCTACCGCGGCCCCTGGTTCTTCTACATTGCCGCAGGCGTCAGCATTATCTACGGCGCTATGACCCTGCTCGGTGGCATTGGCCTCGCCTTCATGCCCGGCGCGCAGGAGTACCGTGAGTGCCGCGCCGCCGCGCTGACTCAGACCGACATGTCCACCTGCGACGAGAAGTTCCAGGGCACGATGGACAAGCTCACCGGCGCGTCCAGCTCTTCTTCCCCTCGCTAAGAATGCAGTGCGCTAGTTCTTCTTACGCGGGTTAGAACCCTGGGCGCTAGAACCCTGGGACTTCGAGGAGATGACATCCAGCGGGGGCAGCTCCACGGTAGACGCCTCATCGGTCACCAGCGGAAGCACTCCGGTCTGACTACGAACCTCAAAGATGCGCTTCATCGCCTGATCAGCAGAGAGGACATCCAGTTCGCGATCCACAAAGTCGCGCTCTGAGTCCTTCTTCTGCTTCTTGCGTGCCGCCTTAGCCGCCTTCTTCGCCTCGCGCTTCTGCTCACGCTCATGCGCGCGGTCATTGGCACGGTCCCGAGCGGAATCCTGCGCGGCGGATGCGGCGTGAGCGGCATCGGCTGAGCTATCCTGCGCTGAGTCATCTTGCGCTGCGGCGGGCTGCTCAAGACCAAAGCCGAAGTACGCCATAATGCGGCTCGCGCGGCCCTTCGAACGCAGCGCCTGCTCTGCGGGCTCTTCGACAGCGTCCTCACGCTCAACAGGTTCAGCAGCCTCGTAGACGGGCTCCTGAATCAGCTCGCGGGTCTGCTCATCGGAGGGGTCGTGAGCGTACAGGGCGGGCTCATAAGCAGTGTGTTCATAAGTAGCGTGCTCGCTGGAGGCAGGCTCAACAGAAGCTTCGATACTCTCGTAATCCTCAGCATGCGCAGAGTCAGCATGTGCAGAGCCAGCATGTGCAGAGTGCAGGTAATCGACCTGCTGAACGGCCTCAATCGGCTCGTACTCCTCAGCAGAGCTCTCCTGCGCAATAAGCTCTTCGGAGACAGACTCCTGAGTAGCGTCCGCAGTGGATTCTGCTACTACAGGCTCTTCAGCCGCCTCTTCGCGCTCTGCAACAATCTCAGCGAAAGCATCCGCCGCCGCACGCTGCGCCAGCTGTTCGGTCGCCTCCACGGGGACGGCAACCACAGGCTCCTGCGGATGCACCGGAACGTGACCGGTCGCCACCTCAGATACAACAGACTGCTCAGATGCTACAGACCGCTCGGGCTCAGCAACGTGCTCGGAAGCCTGCGCACGTGCCGCCTCCTCAGCTTCACGCTCAGCGGCTTCACGCGCAGCCGCCTCTTCAGCTTCACGCTCAGCGGCTTCCTCAGCCTCACGCTGTGCACGTTCCGCACGCTCCTGGGCACGCTGCTCACGACGCTCCGCAAAACGCTCACGACGCTCCGCAAAACGCTCACGGCCCTGTGCAAAACGCTCACGGACCGAAGCAGTAAAACTCATCAGACGCTCACCCAGGTTCGGGCGCTCATCCGCAAAACGAGGCAGCTCACGGCTACTATCCGGCACCAGGGCACGGCTCAGCAACATACCGAAAGTCACGCCGGCACCCACCGTCAACGCGGTATGCGCCGCAAAAGTCAGCGGCTCAGCACCAACCTCCGTAAAACGACCAATGCCCAGAGAACCGTACGAAATCCAGCCCAGCCACAGGGCACCAAACGACGTCATAATACCGGTCATCACACCCAGCACCACTGCAGAAATCAGCGCAGACAGCGGGCGGAACGGAACCTTCAGAGCAACCCACTCATCCAGGTGATCCTCACCCTCACGCAAGAACCACCAGCCAGCAATCGCACCGGCAACCAGTGGCACCAGCAAACCCACCAGACCAAATGTGCCCAACGACTCGGGCACAGCGCCCAAAATCGGAAGCATCGGCAAAGTACCAGCATCGCTACTGGTCAAACCAACCGAGGTGCCCGCACCAAAGGAGAAACCGGCACCGGTCGACCACGCAATCGCGTAGATTACCAGGTTCGGCAAGAAACCCAGCTGCAGCAGAGTCACCGCAGTATCACCCACAGCGCCCGCGTGCAGCTCCTGGTAGGTGGCAACGATCTGCGACCAGCCCGCCAAAATACCGATACCCAAAAGCACCGCACCCAGACCAATCAGCGCCACAAAAGCAACCACCGCAGCACGCACCACAGCCCACGCGTACGAACCCGCCCAACGCGAATACTGACTCATCTGCGAAATCTGCTCCGCAGTATCAACACCCACCATGCGCGAGAGCGAACGCGCCTCACGGTAGCCACCCCACATCAGACCAGCCACCACAATACCCAAAGGCACCAGGGCAGCATTCAACGCCTGAAGAGGCTGAGGATGCGGACTCGCCCAACCGTACATCGCCGAACTAATCAGCGCATAGGTCACCGAACCGGACAGCACCGGAATCAAAAACTCACCCTCATACGAGGCACGCGCCAAGCGACGACCCGAACGATAACAGAGCAGCAGCGGCAGAATACTCAAACCCAGCGGCACCAGCGTCATCGTGCCGGCAGAAGCACCAAAAGCAGCCGCAAGATCCAGGGGAACACCGTGAATCAGAAGCCACAGGTGCGCCGACATGGCGGCCACGGAGGAGAACTCCATGTCGCCAAAACCCTTGGTCGCCCACACGGCAGACATCGCCGCAAACACGGCAACAGCAGAGAACAGGGCAGTAACAATTAGCTCAACAACACCCTGAAGCCACAGAGGCATGGGCATGGAATAACGCGAGATAGGTGAGGTGCTTTTCATCGTCCTTCAATCATGCCACGAATTAACGACGAAACCCGCCTCCGATTAACACTCGAAAGCGGGTTCTCACAACTATTCACACAGGGATGCACGCGAGGACGCGCATCCGGCAAAGTTTTAATCCTCAGTCCACGGGTTGGAAGCCTGAACACCCCAGGCGCGGTACACCTGAGCCTTAGAAGAAATCAGCTCCAAATCATAGGCACTCGCGCTCGCCGCCATCAGACCCTCCAGGGCGGCGGTAGGCAGCGGACCGGCATCATCACGACCCACAGCATGCGCACCGAGCGGCGCCTGACGACCGGCCCACTCGAGGCTCACACGCGCATCCACATTAATAACGTGGTCACCAAAGCGCTCAAGAAGTTCGGTAATCCAGCGATCAGTTTCCGGGTAGGGGTACAGGCCCTTCAGCTCGCCAATACTCAGCACAGAAATGTACATGTGTCGGAACGAGCGGCGGCGCAGAAAAGCGACCACGGCGGGGTCAGGATCCGCCTTACGGATCTCCGCAAGAACGTCGGAGTCCAGGAGCATACCGGAGAAATTCATACCCCTAATGCTACGCTACGCGCAGACCGGCGTACTCAATAGCGGGGATGCCCTCGGGGTTGGGCAGAAGAAGGAAGTTCAGGAACTCGTCGCGCTTAGAAGAAATGCGGGAGTAATCGTCAATGCTGACTGCGGTGTATCCGCCTCGCGCGGGTACAGCTGCGGCACGCAGGCTTTCCTGGTAGGAGCGGGAGGGGTTCAGAGAGATTGCTGCTTGGGTTGCAGAGCCGTTGTACATGTGACAACCTGCGCCGTGAGTGGCGCGATCCTTTCGCGTTGCTCTTGTCTGTACCAATTACCACCGGTTATTCCGGTGGTGAATACAAACCGCTTCGTCATCCGAGCCACCCGTGAACATGGGGTTGGCGTTCGACCATAGTCGGAGCTTATCAGTCGAAACTCTTGAAGCTGGGTTTAGCTTACAGCATTTTCTCAAGTTAAGTAAAGCGTTTTGTGAAAGAGATTTAGATTATTGGCATTTTGGCTTGTGGGAACGTTTTAAATGGCGTGAATTTTTGATACGGTGCGGAATACCTTATGTGAATACCGGTGTTTTTATGCGCTAAAAACTCCCCCACCACAAATACGAAATACACCCCAAACCACCGCTCAATAGTCGCCCCGGCAGTCAGCCCAGCAACCAGCCCAGCAACCGCCAGCAAATGACCGGCGACAAGGCGCAAACCGGCACGATACGCGATAATGAGCTGGTGAGCGCCAACAACCCCTTCCCCGAAATTCCCGTCACCGTACCGCAGATCATTCGCCAGGCCGGGCACCGCACCTACCAGCGCGGCGTCGCCTACCAGCGCAACCGCGAAGTCATCCGCTACAGCTACGACGAAGACGAGCGAACCCTCACCGGACTCGTCAACGGAAGCACCATCATCCCCTACGAAGTGACCATTCGCTTCTTCCCCGCCGTCAGCGGCTCCGCAACCTTCACCGCCCGCTGCACATGCCCCGTGCTCACCGACTGCAAGCACGCCGTAGCGCTCATGCTCACCGCGCTCGACCGCGCCTCCGTAGCGAAAAAGGCACTCAGCGAACACCCCGGACCGGTCGGCGTACCCGGTGCCGCGGCAAAGGAGGCGGCAGAGGCAAAGGGATCCGCAGATTCAAAGAGCGTGGACGTTGCGGAGGCGAAGAAATCCGCCGACCCGCTCGCAGCACTGCGCGCCTCCGGTGCACTCACCACCGCGGCGAAACTGCCCGCGCCCGATGCAGCGGCTGCCGAGCCCGCAAACCCCCAGGGAAGCTTTGCGCTCAACGAGCTAGGCACCTCCCCGAGCCTGCAGGCAGAGGCATCCGCCACCAAAATCTCGGCATGGCGGCGCGACCTCTCCTCCGTTCTTTCCGCACGTCAGGACCTTGCGGGCATTGATTCGATGCGCGTGAGCGGTGCCCTGGATTTCTCGCTGAGCGTCTCCGGCTCCTACGCGCGCGGCCGCAATATGCCCGGTGCAACCCCCAGCATTAACCTGCTCGCCCGCCCGCTCATGGCGTCCAAAACCGGGCGCTGGATCAAGGGCGGACTCAGCTGGGAAACCTTCGCCTCCAGCGTGGGCGGGCCCGTCGGGCGGCACGAAATCTACCCCGAACACGAACGATTCTTCGCCGAGCTCTACTCGATTGCCCGCCCCTGGCAGAACATGTACTCCTCGCACCGCGACTGGATCTCCATCAGCGCTTCTGCCTCCACTCTGCTCTGGGACGTACTCGCCCGCGCAGAGGATATTGGCCTGCCCCTGCTCGTCAACGGTCGCGAAGTGAACTACGCCGTGCTGAGCCCGGCACAGGTGCGCCTGCACGCCAGCGCTGAGAAGCACGCAGAAGGCGCCGGCCTGCAACTTCAAGCCGCGCTCAGCTGGGAAGGACGCGAAGGCGAACTACTGCGCCAGCTCTGGCTGCCCGCCGCGCATTGCCACCCCATCGGCACCCCGCGCACCGGCTTCTTTGCCCTGGGCGGGCTCGCCCAGCAGGAGTACGAACAGGCGGCAAAGGCGGTGCACTGGAAGACCGCGCGCCCCGGCGCACTGGATGAAGTGGGCCGCGAATCTTTCGTTCAAAAGGCTGCCCAAAAGGACGCGCAGGAGGCGCCTACTGAACCCTCTGCCCCGACCATCAACCCGGCGCAGGGTGAACGGGTGCGCTACTCCCCCGCCGTACCCGAACTGCCCGAGGGCGTGGAGCTGGCGCTCATCCCCCTGGTCGAGCCGCTCGATGCCGCCTCCGAATCACTCATTAGCGCCGGAACCGTGCACATTCCCGCCGCGGAACGCGCCACGTTCCAGAAGGAATACCTGCCCGCGCTCAGCCGTTCCATTCCTTCGTTGACCCCCGACCCGGCGCTGGCGCTGCCGCGCGTGAAGCCGCCGCATCTGGTGCTTGAAATCAGCTTTGACGAGCAGGTACGCCACGACGCGCAGCTGAGCTGGCGTTGGGAGTACCCGCTGAACCCCTTCGCGGAGGACAGCGCAGAGGAGGCGAGCGCGCAGAATCCTGCGGGTGCCTCCGATGTGTACTCCCTGCCCGTTTTCGGCTACCCCGGCGAAGAGGGCGGCGAGGTGCGCGATGAGCGTTTTGAGGCGCGCGTACTGCGTTCGGTGCGCGCAATTCTTGCCGCCCACCCGGCGCTTTCCGGGTTGGAGGAGCGTCGCATCGAAGGCTGGGAGACCCGTGAGTTGCTCAGCGCGATTCTGCCGAAGCTTCGCCATGTTTCCGCTGTTCAGGTGCGTTTTAACGGCACCCCGCCACAGTTCGTGGAGGCAACCGACGCGCTCATTGAAATCACCGTGAACGAGGGCAATTCTCGCGACTGGTTCGGCCTGGGCATTGCGGTGAAGGTCAATAACTGGACTGTACCGTTTGCACAGATTTTTGAGGCGCTCGATCGCGGGGCGGACCGTATTCTGCTCGGTAACGGTACCTATTTTTCGCTGCGTCGGCCCGAGTTTAAGACCCTGCGCACCCTCATTGCGGAGGCTCGCGAGCTCGACGACGCGGGCGGCGATCTGCGCATTAACCGGCACCAGGCGGGGCTGTTCTCTGAGCTGGAGTCGTTGGCGGCGAGCGTGCATACGACCGCGCGGTGGGATGCTCAGGTGCGTTCGCTACTGGAGCTGGTTGAGGGCCTGGAGGATGCCGAAGAGAGCACCGAAAAGGACTCTGAAAAGACCTCTGACAAGGGAACTCAGGATTCCCCCGCACCCCAGCAGGCTTCCGGTCGGGTTATCGCTCAGCGTCCGGTACCCACCGGCCTGCAGGCGACCCTGCGCCCCTACCAGGTGGAGGGTTTCCAGTGGCTGTCGTTCCTGTACGAGCAGCGTCTGGGCGGTATTCTCGCAGACGATATGGGTCTGGGTAAGACCGTGCAGGCTCTTGCCCTGCTCGCCCACGCAATCGAGGAGCATCGTGCCGCCTCCGAACGTGCCGCAAAGCGCGGTGAGAGCGTCGAGCCGTTCGCGCCCTTCCTCGTGGTTGCGCCGACCTCCGTCATCGCCAACTGGGCGGCGGAGGCGACACGTTTCCTGCCCGAGGCGAAGGTCGTGACCATCACCGAAACCACCGCCGGTAAGACCCCGCTGGCTGAGCGTATCGCCGGGGCGCACCTGGTGCTGACCAGCTACACGCTGCTGCGCATGGACGAGGACGCATACACCGGCTACGCCCGCACGCTGGGCCGTACCGTTGACGATTCCACGGGCGAGCAGTCCGCCCCCGAAGGCTGGGGTGCGCTCCTGCTGGACGAGGCGCAATTCGTCAAAAACACCGGCACCCGCGCCTGGTCCATCGCCCGCGCGATGCCCGCCCGCACCAAAATCGCGATGACCGGCACGCCCATTGAGAACAACCTCATGGAGCTGTGGGCGCTGCTGGCGATTGTGGCGGACGGTCTGTTCCCCTCCGCCCGCGCGTTCCGCGATCTGTACGCTCGCCCGGCGGAGTCCGGTGAGGACCCGGCGCACGCCGCGGCGACGGCTGCTCGTCTGCGCCGGCGCATCCGTCCGCTCATGCTGCGCCGCACCAAGGAGCTGGTGGCGGCGGAGCTTCCGGCGAAGAACGATACGCGCGTGAATCTGCCGCTGGCTCCCGGTCACCGCCGCATCTATGACACGCATCTGCAGCGTGAACGCCAGAAGGTGCTGGGTCTGCTGGAGGATATGGACAAGAACCGGTTCACGATCTTCCAGTCGCTGACCCTGCTACGCCGTCTAGCGCTCGATGCCGCGCTGATTGATCCGGAAGCCTACGCCGGGGTGTCGTCGGTCAAGCGCGACTACCTGGTTCAGCAGCTACCCGACCTGCTCGAGAAGGGCCACCGCGTGCTGGTGTTCAGCCAGTTCACCGGCTACCTCAAGAGCATTTCGGCACGCCTGGCGGAGGAGGGTATCGGCCACCTGTACCTGGACGGTTCGACCCGCAACCGCGCCGAGGTCATCGATGCGTTCACGAGCGGTCAGGAGCCGGTATTCCTCATTTCGCTCAAGGCTGGCGGTTTCGGCCTGAACCTGACCGAGGCGGACCACGTGTTCATCATGGATCCGTGGTGGAACCCCGCCGCCGAGCAGCAGGCGGTGGACCGTATTCACCGCATCGGCCAGGACAAGGAGGTGCACGTCTACCGCCTGGTTGCCGAAGGCACGATTGAAGAGAAGGTCATGCAGCTCAAGGAGTCGAAGGCCGCGCTCTTCGATGCGGTGGTCGGTGAAGGCGAGTTCGCCTCCGCGGCGGTGACGGCTGAGGATGTGCGTGAGCTGTTTGCGCCGGCTGTCGAGCGGTAGCCGCCCTCCAATCTGAGCGGTAGCCACCTTCCAGACTGAGCGGTAGACTTCGGGTCTGCTGATATGCCTGACGCCCGTCATTTTTCGTTACTTGGTTACGCCTCGGGCTAGATTCACGCCCGATTCTGCTGTGGCCCTTCTCAACGGGGGCTCTGAGGCGTAACCTGGTACCACTACTTACGGAGGCGCCGCCTCCCCACAGATTCAAAAGGAGCATCATGAGCTACAACGTACCCAACGTAAAGTTCAACGACGGCCGAACCATTCCACAGCTGGGCTACGGCGTATGGCAGATTGAGGACGAGGTCGCCGAGAAGATTGTGAGCACCGCCCTGGAGATCGGCTACCGCCACATCGACACCGCCGCTAGCTACGGCAACGAGGCGGGCGTGGGCCGCGCTATCGCTAACTCCGATGTGGCTCGCGAAGACATCTTCCTCACCACCAAGCTGTGGAACTCCGATCAGGGTTACGAGAGCGCTTTCGAGGCGTTCGAGGCTTCCCTGGAGAAGCTGGGTACCGACTACGTTGACCTGTACCTGATTCACTGGGCTAAGCCGCAGCAGGGCCTGTACCTGGATTCTTGGCGTGCGCTGATTGAGCTGCAGAAGCAGGGTAAGGTCCGTTCGATTGGTGTTTCGAACTTCCCCGAGGAGCAGCTGCGCGAGATTATCGAGGAGACCGGCGTGGTTCCGGTCATCCACCAGGTTGAGCTACACCCCTACTTCTCGCAGGAGGCGCTGCGCGCCGTTCACGCCGAGTACGGCATCGCGACTCAGGCATGGAGCCCGCTGGGCAACGGTAGCGATCTGCTGCAGAACCCCGTGCTGGCTGAGATTGCGGAGCGCCACGGCGCAACCCCCGCGCAGGTCGTGCTGGCATGGCACCTGGCTAAGGGCACCGTGGCTATCCCGAAGTCCGCGACCCCCTCTCGTATTGAGGAGAACCTGGCGTCGGTGAACGTGAAGCTGACCGCCGAGGACATCGCGGCTGTGGATGCGCTTTCCAGCCCCGAGGGTCGTATTGGCGCTGACCCGGCGAACATTGATTTCTAAGCTGGAGCGTAGAGTCCCGCGTCTAGGGGCTTGAAGCTAGGCAGAGTAAAGCCCCGACAGGCACAGATAGTGCTTGTCGGGGCTTTATTGCGTTCTCAGGGCTGACGTTCTCCGGGGCAAGTTTTTAGCGAACGCTCGTTCTTGGATTGGAGTTCTCGGCTTGGTTAGCTTTTTCGTAGCTATCCTAGCGAGCGCTCCGCAGCTTATCCTTCGCCGCTAGTTCTCGTCCTCGACCAGCAGGGAGAGGGAGATGCGTCGGCGCGCCGGGTCGACCTCCACCACGCGCACCTGCACGATGTCGCCGCTGCGCACAATATCGTGGGGGTTCGCCACGTAGCCGCGGCTCATCTGCGAGATGTGCACGAGGCCGTCCTGGTGCACGCCAATATCCACAAACGCGCCGAATGCCGCCACGTTCGAGACGGTGCCCTCGAGCACCATGCCGGGGCGCACGTCCTCGAAGTGCGAGACGGACTCGGAGAAGCGGGCGGTGCGGAAGCTACCGCGCGGGTCCAGGCCGGGGCGGCGCAGCTCGGCGAAGATGTCCTCGACCGTGTACACGCCCGCGGTGCCTTCGTCCGCGCTCGCCTGAGTATCGCTATCCTGCACGTAGTCGGCGGGGTTCAGCCCGGCGAGCGGGTCGGTTCCATCCGAGGTACCCAGGGCGCCGGCAACCCAGTGGGCGCCGTTGCGTGCCTGCGCGTCGGCAATAATGCGGCGCGCGAGCGGGTACGCTTCCGGGTGCACGGCGGAGGCGTCCAGCGGCTCCTCACCGCCGCGGATGCGAATAAATCCTGCCGCCTGGCGGAAGGTTTTTGCGCCCAGTCGCGGCACGTTCAGCAGCTGCTGGCGGTTCGCGAAGGGACCGTGTTCGGTGCGGTAGGCGACGATACGTTCGGCGGTTGCGGTGCCCACGCCCGCCACGTGCGCGAGCAGCTGCACGGAGGCGCTGTTGAGGTTCACGCCCACGGCGTTCACGCAGTCTTCGACGGTGTCGTTGAGGGCGCGGCGCAGGGCGGCGGGCGGTACGTCGTGCTGGTACTGGCCCACTCCGATGGACTGCGGGTCGATTTTGACGAGCTCGGCGAGCGGGTCCTGCAGGCGGCGTGCAATGGAGACGGCGCCGCGTACGGTCACGTCGTAGTCAGGCAGCTCGGCGGCAGCGAGGGCGGAGGCGGAGTAGACGGAGGCGCCTGCCTCGGAGACGGTCACCTTCTGGGGTGCTTCTACGCCTTCCTCGCGCAGGGTGCGGATCAGTTCGCTGGCGAGCTTGTCGGTTTCGCGGCTTGCGGTGCCGTTGCCGATGGCGATGAGTTCCACGCCGTGCTCGCGGCAGGCGGCGGCGAGCTCGCGCAGTGCTTCTGCCCACTGGTTGCGCGGGGCGTGCGGGTAGACGGTGCCCACGCGCAGCGGCTCACCGGTGCCGTCGACTACGGCGTATTTCACGCCGTGGCGCAGGCCCGGGTCCAGGCCGAGGGTGGTCTTGTGTCCGGCGGGCGCGGCGAGCAGAATATCGCGCAGGTTGGAGGCGAACACCTCGGTCGCGTGCTGTGCGGCGGCATCGAGTAGCTGGTGGCGGATGCGTTCGGCAAGGCGCGGGCGCAAGTGGCTGCGCCATGCGGTGCGCACGGTGGCGGCGAGCCAGCCGAGTACGCGGTCTTCGTCGTCGACGGTGTTGAGCACCTGCACGGGGATGCGTAGCGCGGCGGCAACTTCACGCTCATATGCAGAACGGACGTTCTCGTAATTTTCGGCGGCAGCCTCGGCTTCGGCACGGGCGGCACCACGCAGGCGGCTAAGCGCCACGGGGGCGGGTGCCACATCCACCTTGAGGCGCACCACGCCGGCGTCCTTGGCGCGGTGTAGCGCCAGCACGCGGTGCGGCGGAATGGAACGAATACGGTCCGAGAAGGCGAAATAGTCGGAGAACTTCGCACCGATGCTTTCCTGACCGGCAATCACGCGAGACTCAATCACGCCGCCTTCACGCAGGCGCTTGAGGAGCTTTTCGCTCAGCACCGGGTCGGTGAGGGCGCGGTCAACCAGGATTGCGCGGGCACCGTCGAGTGCTTCTTCGGCACTGTGAATCTGCAGGGCTTCGTCTGCCTCTGCAACCTCAATGCTCTCGTCTTCGTCGTCTTCGGTGCCGTCGGTAATGTATGCGGCGGCGATGGCGTGCGCCTCAGCGAGGGGCACCTCCAGCAGGTCTTCGACGAGGGAATCAAGCCCGGCGGCACGCGCCATCTGGGCGCGGGTCACACGCTCGCTGCGGTACGGGGCGTAGATGGCGTTCACGTCTGCGATGGTGGCGGCGTTCATGAGCGAGGAACGCAGCTGCAGCAGGGTGAGCGGGTCGATGAGGCCTTCGTCGGCGCGTTCGGTGAGCGCTTCGAGCACGCGGTTGCGGCGCTCTTCGAGGGCGCGGAGCTGGCCCAGGCGCGACTGGATGGTGCGCAGCTGGGTGTCGGTGAGTGCGCCCGTTGCTTCTTTGCGGTAGCGGGCGATGAAGGGTACGGAGTTGTCGGCGTCGAGTAGCGCCACGGCTGCGCGGATGCGGTGCGGCGCGATGCCGGTTTCTACAGCGAGCGCGTTAATGAGGTGCTCGGCAGGCTGCTCAGTCTTGCCGCCGGTTTCGTGTTTTTCGCGGTGTGCGGCACTGCTGGGTTCGTTGCCGGCGGTGCTGCTGGGCGCGGGGTGTGCAGCTCGATCCGCACGCGGGCGGATGCTGCTCGGGAGGGGGTGTTCGCTCATCCTTCCAGTTTCGCATATTTCGCCGCGGCTCATGGGTTGGCCGGTAATGCTGAGAAAAGAGTCAGCGCGGGGCGTATTTTGCTCGCCTGTGCGGGTGCGGGTAAGCGTATTTTTCTATCGCATCTTCTAGTGCAGATTACGAGTCTTTACGCACATTTTGCCCTGTGGGTGCGCTAAATATTGTCATCTTTCCGTAAGAAACCGTGTTAGGGGTTCACGTATTTGAATAGTGCTTAGTTTCAGCGATAAATTTAGATAAAAGAGCATATTTTTTGAAAAAATATCGCTTATTCATGCAGATAAGGGGTGGCCTCACACCACGCAAACGCCCTTGTCTGCGTGCACACATTCAGGGTTTCGGCGGCACGGTACGACATGGTGCCGCCACATCCCGCAGATGAAAGAGGGACCCATGCGCGAACAAGCCGCGCTATCAAACGCGCCGGAGGGCTACTTAGATTTTCACGACGAGTACGCGGAACTCATCGCCGAACTCGCCGCGCTGGGGTTCACCCCTACCCAGGTTCTCCGCCGCCTCAACTTTCTGTACCCGCACATCAACAAGAAGTACCTGAACTATGCGCTGAGCTCCGGCATCTGGCAGTTTGGCCCGGTCACGGCAGACGCCCCGAGCTACACGGTGCTCGCATGCGGCCTCTGGTACGTTTTCGCGGAAGCCTACGATCTGCCTCCGGAGCCCGAGTACGCGGCGCTGATTCTTGATTGCGATATTATTCACGACCTGCCGTCCGCGCTGGAGGCACGCCACTTCAACAATGAAGACATTGCGCACGTTCTGGCGAAGATCGGCGCTACGCTCAAGTACCTTGCCGCACACCCCTACTCCCAGCTGGAGGAAGAAGCCTACGCGCAGACCCTCGAGGACATCCGACTGCGCGGCGTGAAAGAAATCGGCACCGAGGGCGGTAGCCTGTACACCCTGCTTGCCGCCAGTATGGAGGGCGAATCGGCGTGGCCTGCCCCCGCACAGACGGTCAACGACTACCTCGGCGACGGCAACTGGTCCCTGGGCATGCTCCGCACCGGCATCTACCCGGCGGAGGCGCTCGAGAACGAGTGGTATATCGACGCCGCGGCGGTACCTGAGGATTTTGCGCCGAAGACTCTGAGCCTGTTTTTGAGCTATTGTGCCCGCTACGACCGCGAGCCGACAGCGCTGAACTACGGCTACTGGTCTACCATTCCCACGCTGATTGAGCAGGTGCCGCCGCTGGGTGCGGTACGCGCCAAGTTCGGCTCCTGGCAGACGACCCTGCATCGCGGACGCACGCAGATTGCCCGTGAGCTGCGCCTGTGGACGAAGAACGAAGCCAGCGTAGCTGCCGTGGAGGCGAGCGCCACTGAGTCGAACGAGGCCGAGGTGAGCGCCGCTGAGGAGCTTGAGCTCCTCGACGCTGAGCTGACTAACGCTGACGCTGAGCTAACTAACGCTGAGCTCACCGAAGCAGAACTAGCAGAGCTGGATACCCCGGACGGCTTCCCTGTGGACGCTCCCGCGGAACCGGCAGAACAGGCAGAGCCCGCACGTCTGAGCGCCCGCGAACTCACCGAGCAGGGCATCGGCGTGGTGCAGACCGCCCACACCGACCTGGCGGCGTACCACCGCACCCAATGGGAACAGACGGTGGAAGTCTTCGGTGAACGCCTCGCGCAGCTTGCCTGGAACCGCCGCCTGAGCACCTACTACTTCTTTGACGGCGCCTGCCTGGAAGACGCCGAGCCGACCCCCGTGGTGACGGTCTTCCGCTCCCCCACAGGCTTCCTCTGCGAGCTCGAACCCACCGTCGAGGCGCTGCCCGCCTTCGACCCGGAGTTCCTGCAGGAGCACGGTTGGAGGCGCCCGGTGCCGGTGCATGCGCTGTGGAATCTGCACGCGCTCGACCCGTTGGAGGCTGCTGCCGCCGTCATCGAGGCGATGCGTTCCGGTTGCGGTTGTGAACGCTGGGATTTCTACCGCACCGATGATGATGACGACCCGCTGACCGAAGAGGCGGAGACGGCGTCCGTCTAAGCGCGCACTCCGCGCGCCTCTCAAGTTCGTCTATAGAGATAGCGAAAGCCCGCGTCCCGCTCCCTGAGAGGAGCAGGTGACGCGGGCTTTACGCATGCGCTGATAGCCGGTACCAAGATAACCGGCACCGGTAGCCGGCGTAGCTTAGCGTGCCGAGAAAATCTCGGACGCCTCCACAATCGCAATCTGCGCGGTGCGGGTCGAGATTGCTTCGTGGCGGCGGGCATCAGCGCGGCGCTTGAAGACCCAGCCGATACCCAGAATCACAAACCAGACGGGCATCGCGAGCAGACCCATTAGGGTTTCCTCGTTCATGGTCAGCACACCAATGGTGAAAGCGAAGAACGCCAGCGCCAGCCACGCGGAGAAACGGCCGCCGGGCAGACGGAACTTCGACTTCTTGTGGCGCGAGGGGAACTTCTTGCGGTACATCAGGTAGCTGACCATAATCATGGCCCACGCAAAAATCACGAGCACCGCAGCCACGGTGGTGACCAGGTTGAACGCACGAGAGATCGAGTCGCCCGCGTAGAGCAGCACAATCGAGGACAGCAGCATCACGGCGGAAAGGAACAGCGCGTTACGCGGCACACCGTTCTTGGAAATCTTGCCCAGGAACTGCGGTGCACTGCGCTCGCGTGCCAGGCCGAATGCCATACGCGAGGTGGAGAAGATACCGGAGTTCGCCGAGGAGGTTGCGCTGGTAATCACCACGAAGTTGATGATGTGCGCGGCGATGCCCAGGCCCGCCAGAGTGAACATGGCGACGAAGGGACTCTTATCGGGGCTGACCAGGCGCCAGGGGGTGACCATCAGGATGACGGCGAGCGCGCCCACGTAGAAGACCATAATACGTACCGGCACGGCGTTAATTGCCTTGGGCAGGGTCTTTTCGGGGTCCTGGGTTTCTGCGGCGGTGGTGCCGACCAGTTCGGAGCCCATGAATGCGAAGACGGCAATCTGGAATGCACCGAGGAAGCCAATCAGGTGGTTGGGGAACATGCCGCCGTCGTTCCAGAGGTTTGCGACGGATGCCTGCGCGCCACTGGGCGAGGTGAAGCCGACGGCGATCATGCCGCCGCCAACGATAATCAGGGCGACGATGGCGACGATCTTAATCATGGAGAACCAGAATTCGATTTCGCCGAAGTTCTTCACGGAGACCAGGTTCAGGGTCAGCAGCACGCCGATGACGGCGAGCGCCGGGATCCATGCCTGCAGGTCGGGCCACCACATGTGCAGGTAGCCGACGATTGCGATGATGTCCGCGACGGCGGTGACCACCCACATGAACCAGTAGGACCAGCCGAGGAAGAATCCCGCCATGGGGCCGACGAGGTCGGTGGTGAAGTCAGAGAAGGACTTGTACCTCAGGTTGGAGAGCAGAATCTCGCCCATAGCTCGCAGTACCAGGAAGATGACGGCGCCGATGAGCATGTACACGAAAATAACTGAGGGACCCGCCATGGAGATGGCGCGACCGGAGCCCATGAACAGGCCGGTACCGATGGCACCGCCGATTGCGATGAGCTGGATGTGGCGGTTGCTGAGGCCACGGTGCAGTCGCTCTCCCTGTTCGGAAGCTTTAGGGTTCAGGGTGACGTTGTTCTGTTCAGTCACGACGTCCTCTTTTCTGCGGTTGTACCCCGTACCGCATGTGCCTTTGCTGGATAACAACTGTCATATCGCAGCAGACAGAATCTCTGTATGAATATGCGGCTAGTTGCTTTGCGGGGCGGCCCCGGATTTCGGGGCGTGACTGGGGCTCTACCAGTTACCGCGCTGTGTTCGGAAGTGTCACGCTATCGACCAACGCGGAGTTTTTCTGGGAGCTCTCACAGCTACTTGGATAGTTATTCTACAGGTGTTCAGGGTGCAAGAACATGCTTTGACACGAAAAAAGTGACTTATATCTATAATTTGCATCATATTAAGTGGTGCAAAAAATGCCGCTCAGCATCCGATCAAGGGGCACAAGAAAGCCCCGTTTCCGCATCCAAAAGAATGCAGAAACGGGGCTTACCAACAGTGCCGCAGAAACACTGCAGAAAGAGCAGAAACTACTTCTGACCAGCCTCGTCAGCGGTGTTTTCAGAAGCCACCACGCGTGCACGCTTCGCCGCATGACGGCGAGTCAGAATCTCGTAGCCAATAGCCAGAGCAATGAACCAGACGGGAGTCAGAGCCAAACCAACAGCGGTATCCGGGTACAGGCTCAGGGCGTAAACCATCACAGCAAAGAAGACCAGACCAAACCAGCTCATACCGATACCCCAGGGCATCTTATACTCGGACGCTTCGTGGCGCTCCGGGAACTTCTTGCGGTACACCAGGTACGCAATCAGGATCATGCTCCAGGTGAAGATACCCATCATCGACGCCACCGAGGTCACCACGGTGAACGCCTCCATAATGCCGCTACCGGCGTACAGCATGACCAGACTAAACAGCAGCATCACGGTGGTCAGGTACAGGGCGTTGGCGGGCACACCGTTCTTGGTGAGCTTACCCAGTGCGGAGGGGGCGGCACCGTCATGCGCCAGACCGTAGACCATGCGGGAGGTCGAGAAAATACCGGAGTTCGCCGAAGATGCCGCGGAGGTCAGCACCACGAAGTTCACCAGGGAGGCGGCAACACCAATGCCAGCCAGGGAGAACATACCCACGAAGGGGCTCATGGACTTGTCCAGCTTGTCCCAGGGGGTGACGGCGAGGATGGTCAACAGCGGCAGGGCGTAGAAGAGACCAATGCGGAAGGGCACCGCGTTAATTGCCTTGGGCAGGGTACGTTCGGGATGTTTGGTTTCCGCCACGGCGGTGCCGACCAGCTCAGCACCCACGAATGCGAAGAGCGCAATCTGGAAGGCGCCCAGGAAGCCAGTCACACCCTGGGTGAAAATACCGCTACCGGAGGGACCGGGGTGATCCCAGAGATTCGCTACGGAGGCGACGGTACCGTCGGGCGCAGTGAAGCTGAAGGCAACCATGAGCGCACCCACCACAATGAGCAACACAATGGCGACGATTTTAATGACGGCGAACCAGAATTCGATTTCGCCGAAGTTCTTCACCGAGGGCAGGTTCAGTAGCAGTAGCGCCACAATAACGGTCAGCGCCGGGGCGAAGGCGGGAATATCCGGCCACCAGTATTTGACGTAGCCGGTAATGGCGATAACATCCGCGATGCCGGTGACCACCCAGAAGAACCAGTACGACCAGCCGACGAAGAACCCGGCGCGAAGGCCGAGAATGTCGGTAATGAAGTCAGTGAAGGACTTGTACTTGGGGTTGGAGAGCAGAATCTCACCCATGGCGCGCAGCACGAAGTAGATGACGCTACCGATAATTGCGTAGACGAAGACGATGGAGGGGCCGGTCAGCGCAATAGTCTTTGCCGAGCCGAGGAAGAGGCCGGTACCGATGGCGCCGCCAATTGCAATCAGTTGGATGTGCCGGTAACTAAGTCCACGCTGGAGCTTGGAGTGCTCTGCTTCGGAGTCTAGGCCGGTGACGGAGTTATGCGGCGTTGGCTGCTGTGTCACGTATTCCTCTTTCCTGCGTCGATTCGCCCTAAAATTCACTCGGGGGCGAGTCCGGGTGGCTGGTATTCATACATAATCCTGAACGGCGCGCCAGGAGGCGGTTCCCGCGCTTCCCGAGCCGGCGCGGTGCGCTTGGGCTTGTGGGCTCCGATTTCGCGGGGCTTCCGATTTCTTGCATCGCCGATAAAAGGTTATGCAGAGAATGCATAATTTCAAATTTTACCCCCTCATACCCACACAAGTACAAGGAATACAACATCACCAGATTTTTGAGACGGGGCGATTGAGACGGGACGAGCCTGTGGCATCCCTCAGCCTTCACCCGAAACACGCCCCGTATCACCCTTAGATCACACCCCTTCTCTGCAGGCTTCTGCCGGGTTTTCAAAAAATATTTAGAAACTTTACGTGTAAAACTTTACACGGCGAGAAACCGGGTCTAGAGTAGAAACCGTTCAACAAAAACCTAACCAACCAACTACAGAACAGAAGGACAACATCATGAGCAAGTTCTCCAACGCAGCACTGCGACTCACCGCCGGCGCACTCATCCTCGACGCAGGCGTCAAGAAGCTCAAGGCAGACGAAGGCACCTACGCCTTCCTGCAGCAGATGGCGGCAACCGGTGTTCCCGCAGTCTCCAAGCTGGACGCAGCAACCTTCGGTAAGCTCATCTCCGGCGCAGAGACCGCACTCGGCGCAACCCTGCTGACCCCCTTCGTCCCCTCCCGCCTGGCGGGTGCAGGCCTGACCGCATTCGCGGCAAACCTGATGACCATGTACTTCCGCAACCCGGACATGCACGACGAGTACTTCCGCCCCACCCAGGACGGCCAGCAGCTCGCAAACAACATCGTGATGCTCGGCGCGGGTCTGGCGCTGCTGGGCTCCAAGAAGTAAGCCCCACACGCTAACTCACTCAGACGACCTCACGAAAGTGCGGCGGGAACAGTATTCGTTCCCGCCGCACTTTTGCGTGCCTGCTGAAGTTCTATGCGCACCGAATTTCTATGCGCGCCGATTTTCTATGCCTCGCAGACCGCGCACGCTCCCTACCCCGCGCCCGGTTAGCTCAGCGTCACGCCAGCCCCGCACGCCGCGAAACCGCACGGTATAGCGGCGCTACGCTATTCTTTTAGGTATGTCTACTGAGAACACGCAGCCTAGCCAGGCACCCGAATCCACCGAAGAAAAGGCCAAGAAGCCGGTTCCCGAGGAATTCTTCCGCCAGCCCTACTCCTTCGTCCGCCGCGGCGACCGCCTCACCGCGCGCCGCCAGAAGGCGTGGGACACCTACTCCCCCACCCACGTGCTGGACATTCCGCGCCTGCGCACCGACACCTCCGTCGCGCCCGAGGCGACCTTCGACCCGGTTAAGATTTACGGCCGTGAGGCGTACCAGGTCGTCGAGATCGGTTCCGGTCTGGGCGAGGCAATCGTGCACCGCGCAGCTGAGGTGCCCGAGGCGAACTTCCTCGCCGTTGAGGTGTACACCCCCGGCATCGCGGACCTGCTGCTGAAGATGGGCAACGCCGGCGTGGAGAACGTGCGTGTAGCTCAGGCGAACGCGCCCGAGCTGCTCGACAACATGCTTGAGGAGAACTCCGTGGACGAGCTGTGGGTGTTCTTCCCGGACCCCTGGCACAAGTCCCGCCACCACAAGCGCCGCCTGGTGTCCCCGGCGTTCGCTGATAAGGTTGCGCGCGTGCTCAAGCCCGGCGGCATTTGGCGTCTGGCGACTGATTGGGAGGAGTACGCCCTGGTCATGCGTGAGGTTCTGGAGGCGCACCCCGACTTTGAGAACGTGAATCCTGGCGCCGGTGCGACCGAGGAGGATCCGCTGGGTGGTTGGGCTCCGCGTTGGGAGGGTCGTACCCTCACCAGCTTTGAGCGTAAGGCTCAGGAGGCGGGCCGCCGCGCGCACGATCTGACCTACCGCCGCAAGTAAGCGAGGCAGCGCTAGTACGCGAATATATGTTAAGGAGGTGAGGCTCCCCGATCATTCGGGGAGCCTCACCTCCTTGTGTGTGGGTCTGAGTGCATGCGGGCGGGGGTCTACCCTACCTCGCTCGCACAACGCTAAGACGCACAAGCCTATATGGGTGGCCGACTAGCGCAAATAGGCTAGAACAGCCGAACCGTTTATCCCAGTGTAGCGGGTTTAGCCGGTTTAGCGCTGCGGCTTCGTATCATCCGCCGTAGCCGACTGGTGACGCTGACGGTACAACACCACAGCCGAAGAACGCTGACGAGGCGCCGGGCGGGTACCGCGGGCAATATGCACCACGTCGCCGCTGGTACCGGCAGCGAACACGCGCTCCGCCAAGCCCAGCTTCACCTTCGCATCCTCGACCTGACGCTGCAGCGCCGCAATCTGCTCCTGCTGCTCCTCCACGAGGGACTCCAGCTCAATAATGCGGCGAATACCCTCCAGGGAGACGCCCTCCTGCGAGAGCTGCTGAATCTGCTGCAGACGATTCACGTCACGCTGCGAATAGCGGCGCGCCTTACCGGGCGCACGCGAAGGCTGGACCAGGCCGATGCGGTCGTACTGGCGCAGGGTCTGCGGGTGCATGCCCGCCAGCTCAGCTGCCACAGAAATCACGAAAACCGGCAGGTCCACGCTGTGCAACGGCTTGCCGCTACGGGACTTAGATGATGATTCTCGAGATGCCATGGTTTACTTCGCCTTCTTCAACAGATCCTTACGCGGGTTCTCCTGCGGTGCCAGTTTTACGAACTTATCGAATGCTTCCTGCGCCTCTGCGCTCAGCTCGGTGGGCAGAACAATTTCGGGGATGACCAGCAGGTCGCCGTCGCCGCCCTTAGCCTTGAAGCCGCGGCCCTTAGCGCGCAGTCGGCGGCCGACCTGGCCGGGTGCCAGGCGCAGCTTCACGGTGGATGCGTCGGGCAGGGGCACCTCAATCACTGCGCCGTCGACGGCCTCGGCGAGGGTGACGGGCGCACGCATAATCAGGTTGTTGCCCTCGCGCGAGTACACGGAGTCATCGGAAACGCGCACGGTGACCTTCAGGTCGCCGCCGTGCAGGCCCTTGCCGCGCAGGCGGACCTTCTGGCCGTCCTTGATACCTGCGGGGATGCGTGCCTCGGTGTGGGAGCCGTCCGGCAGGAACACGGTCACGGTTGCGCCGGTGTATGCCTGGGCGAGGCTGATGCGGGTGCTGGTGGTGCTTTCCTCGGGGGCCGCATGCTGCGCGCCGCCGAAGTCGCTACCCATGTTGCCAAAGCCGCTACCCATGCCGCCGAAGTCGGCGCTGGTGAAGCCGGCGGAGCGACGGCGGCTACCGCCGGTGCTTCCGCCGAAGAGGCCGCCGAGCAGGTCATCAATGTTGATATTGGCGCTGGTGCCGCCGCGGAATCCGCCGAAGGCGTCTGCGCCGGGGTAGCCGCCGCTAAAGCCGCCTGCACCGAAGCCGCCCGCGCCCATGCCTGCGGCGCCGTAGCGGCGAATCTGGTCGTACTCCTCTCGCTGCTTCTTGTCGGAGAGCACGTCGTAGGCCTCGGAGATTTCCTTGAACTTCTTCTCAGCCTGCTCGTCACCGGGGTTCAGGTCCGGGTGGTACTTGCGGGAGAGCTTGCGGTACGCCTTCTTGATGTCGCTTTCGCTTGCGTCTTCGCTAACCCCCAGTGCCTTGTAAAAGTCGTCGGTTAGCCAGTTTTCACTTGCCATGTTTTGTTTCTCCTTCTGCGGTGATGCGCCGCCCTCCTCGGTTACGGGACGGCTTGCAGGGGCACCGCGTGCTTGTCTTAATACTCTATATAAAAGTTTAGTCTACTTGACTCAATTTTGAAAGGGCTGAGCCCAAAAAATAGCGCCCCTACAAGCCTTTAACCGCCACCACAGCTCGCCAAAACCCGCGCCAACACACCGGGTATAACAACCCCGGCAGAACAGGCGCACCGGGCGAACAGTCCAAGCCAGCAGCCCAGGCAAACAACAGGGCGGGCACTCCCCCATCAGGGAGAGCACCCGCCCGTCGTTAGTTATTCAGCCATTGCTGAGCCGACCACCTTACGGTGCGACAGCCACAGCCACCTGAGCGGTACGAACCACACGGTCGTTCACGTGGTAGCCGTAACGCAGAACCATGGAGACATGATCCTCGGCCACCTCGTCGGTGGGCTGCTGCAGTACAGCTTCATGGATGTTCGGGTCGAAGGCGTCGCCTACTTCACCGAAGCGCTCCACGCCCTGCTTGCTGAGCAGCTCTTCGAGCTTCGCAGCGATGGAGGCGAAGGGGCCGTCCTGCAGGTCGCCGTGCTTGCGTGCGGCGTCGATGTCGTCGAGCACCGGCAACAGTGCGCCGACCAGGTCACCGATTACGAAGTTTCGCAGCTGCTCCTTTTCGCGGGCGGTGCGGTTCTTGTAGTTGGTGAACTCTGCCTGCAGGCGAAGCAGGGAGTCCAGGCGCTCTGCGGCGAGTGCCGCATCCGCAGATTCTGCTTCTACGGCGTCCTGGAGCTCAGCCTCGACGGCTTCCGCAGCTTCTTCGGCGGTTTCGACCGATTCAGCTTCGGGGTGGCCTTCCGCTGCGGGGGCATTGAATGCCTCCTCCAGCGGGTCGGGGGTGGTGTTTTCCTGCTCAGCCATGATTACTTCTTCTCGTCTTCGTCGATAACCTCGGCGTCGACAACGTCCTCATCAGCGGCGGGCTTGGACTCGGATGCCTCAGCCTGTGCTGCTGCGTAGAGTGCCTCACCCAGCTTGGATCGGGATGCCTGCAGCTTCTCGAATGCGGACTTCACTGCTGCGTCGTCGTCGCCCTCGAGTGCCTTCTTCAGCTCGTCGACATCGCCCTGGACCTCGGTCTTGACGTTCTCGGGCAGCTTGTCGCCGTTCTCCTTCAGGAGCTTCTCAGTGGTGTATGCGACGGACTCGGCTTCGTTGCGGGTGTCAGCAGCCTCGCGGCGTGCCTTATCCTGCTCAGCGTGTGCCTCTGCGTCCTTGACCATGCGGTCGATGTCGTCCTTGGAGAGGGAGGTGCCGCCGGTGATGGTCATGGACTGCTCAACACCGGTGCCCTTGTCCTTTGCGGAGACGTGGACGATGCCGTTTGCATCGATGTCGAAGGTGACCTCAATCTGGGGCACGCCACGGGGTGCGGGGGCGATGCCGGTCAGCTCGAAGGTACCCAGGTTCTTGTTGTCGCGAGTGAACTCACGCTCACCCTGGAAGACCTGAATGGTCACGGAGGGCTGGTTGTCCTCTGCGGTGGTGAAGGTCTCGGAACGCTTGGTCGGGATTGCGGTGTTGCGCTCGATCAGCTTGGTCATCACGCCGCCCTTGGTCTCGATACCGAGGGAGAGAGGGGTGACGTCAATCAGCAGAACGTCCTTACGGTCGCCCTTCAGAACGCCTGCCTGCAGTGCTGCACCCATTGCCACGACCTCGTCGGGGTTCACGCCCTTGTTGGGCTCGCGGCCGGTGAGCTCCTTGACGAGCTCAGCGACGGCGGGCATACGGGTGGAGCCACCGACCAGGATGACCTCAGAAATCTCGGAGATGGACACACCGGCCTCCTTGATGACGTCGAGCACGGGCTTCTTGGTGCGCTCGAGCAGGTCGTGGGTCAGTTCCTCGAACTTTGCGCGGGTCAGCTTCTCGTCCAGGTGGATGGGGCCCTCGGGGGTCACGGACAGGTACTGCAGGGAGATGTTGGTGCTGGTTGCGCTGGACAGTTCCTTCTTAGCCTGCTCAGCTGCCTCCTGCAGACGCTGCAGAGCGATTTTGTCCTTGGACAGGTCTGCGCCGGTCTTTGCCTTCACCTGTGCGAGCAGCCACTCGACGATGCGCTGGTCCCAGTCGTCACCACCGAGGCGGTTGTCACCGCTGGTTGCGCGAACCTGAATGGTGGAGAAGCCGTCGTCGTCCTTGCCGACTTCCAGCAGGGAGACGTCGAAGGTACCGCCACCGAGGTCGAAGACCAGGATGAGCTCGTCTTCCTTACCCTTGTCCAGGCCGTATGCCAGTGCTGCGGCGGTGGGCTCGTTGACGATACGCAGGACGTTCAGGCCTGCGATCTCGCCGGCTTCCTTGGTTGCCTGACGCTCAGCGTCGTTGAAGTATGCCGGGACGGTGATGACAGCGTCGGTGACGGTGTCGTTCAGGAATGCCTCTGCGTCGCCCTTCAGCTTCATGAGGATACGAGCGGAGATTTCCTGCGGGGTGTACTTCTTGCCGTCGATCTCGGTGGTCCAGTCGGTGCCCATGTGGCGCTTGACGGAGGAGATGGTGCGGTCGACGTTGGTCACTGCCTGACGCTTTGCGACGCTACCGACCAGAACCTCGCCGTCCTTGGAGAATGCGACGACGGAGGGGGTGGTGCGGGTGCCCTCTGCGTTAGCGATGACGACCGGGTCGCCACCTTCCAGTGCTGCTACGACCGAGTTGGTGGTACCGAGGTCAATACCTACTGCACGTGCCATATGTTTATTCACTCCTTAGGTGTTAGTGCCCCGCTTCTTCTAATGCGAGGCGGGATAGTTTGAAAGTTTTGGAGGCGGTCGGTGCTACGCTGACCGCTCCGTGTGGGGTGGTCTGCGCGGCTTCCTTGAGCCTCATGTACTCAAGTATGCACCCTCTCAGAGGGCGTGTCAATAGGGTTGAGCGAACTTTACTCAACTTTTTTATGTGGGGCGGCGTGAGGGGTGGGTGTTTTAGGGCTCCGGAGGGGTGTTTTGCGGGGGATTTTGGGGCGGCGGCGAGGCGCGCATGGGCGGTTTTACCGCGGAATTCCGCAGTTTTCGGGTGTCTCGAGGGTGCAGCACGGCAATTCAGCGCACGGCGGACACTGCCGGGCGGTCGGGGCGAAAAAATTTTTAAAAAAGGGGTGGAAAACCGAAAAATTGGGGTGCGAGAGGTGCCGGAAGGTGGTCTGGGCGCACCCTATATAGGGTGTGCGATGCGATTGTTAGGCGCGATTTTTAGGTCTGGAGACTAGGCCTCTAGCAGTGCTACTAGAGGTGCAGTGAGATCTCAGAGATTCACTCCTCTTATATATAGAGGGCATGTTTATGAGCTCCATCGCTCACTTTATGGAGGTATCCCTGCTTATCCGATACGTAATTCCCTAACCCTCATCTGTGGCTTGAGAGTACCCGCCTGCCGTATGCTGGTTACGACCATATCCTCTCAAAGTAGACAGGAGACCCCAGTGTCGCAGGAAGACAACCCGAGCCCCCAAGGCGATTCCACCTCCGAAGCCCTGCCCCCTTCCGGAACTCCCAATAATCAGGCAAATAGCGCCCCTGTTACAGAATCAAAAAAAATTAAAAAACCCGCTAGCAGGTTCTCCTACCAAAGAAGCAGAAAAAGAGGAATCCGCAAAAAATACATTGCAGCCAAAAATCCTCAAAAAAATACCACAGGTCTATCTAACTCATCTAAGATCCTCGCAGAAAAAGCAAAAGATAAACTCAAAGATAAGCTGCAAAATATAAATAAATATATCACTGAAGATAATCCAGCTATAGACAATAAGGAAATCGATAAGAAATATCCAATTGACACTTTGACATCAATATTTAAGATTCGGAAAAAGGATCTTAAAATCATTTTCTGGACTCCCATCCTCCTATTAGTTCATATAATTTTCTATTACCTTAATTGGAACTACCTTGTAGACCTACTTCGAATTGCCATAACAGCAATATTCTTAATGTTTGTAATAAAAAATGCATGCTCCGCATATCAAAACAGGCTCATTATTGTAGATTCTTTCAAGAAATACCCACTTCAATTCTTTACAACGATTATTGCCGTAGGTGGATTATTTGCATTAGTTGCCCCCGCGGCAATGAATGTGTTGAAGCTTATTGGAGATAGCTCCGCTTTAACCACTGCAATACTCACTATCACTGGTGGATTTATTGCAGTCTTTGGACTTATTAAAAGTCACCAAAAAAGCGAGCTTGAACGTGAGCAACTAGATACTCAGAAACAAAAAGATGCTCGAGACCATATACGTCAGCTACACAGTTCTTACAGTGACCGTTTTGACAAAGCTGTTGCGGAACTTAATAGTGGTGACACAAAGGCTGCTTTCGCCGCAGTTTACAAACTTATCCATCTTGCGGATGAGTGGCTTAATTATAGCGATTTAGTTAACGTTCAGACTGATTATGAGAAAATCAAGAAGAAATCAATGGAGGAAGTTCAAACTATCATCAATGTACTTTGTAAGTACATCCAAACTATGCCCAAAAATTACACAGAAGAAGACCTTAAAAATATAGATTTCCTCCCGAAAAACACCCGAGAAACCCTAAATGAAGAGGCGGAAATTCGCCGCCTTATTTTCTCAGAAATAAGCGGTCGGCTGAGTAGGTCCACAGTAGACACCCATACCGAGGAAGAGCTTCTCTCAGCAGGCAAAGAAATTCCAATCATTCGGGGCCCCTGGAGTAAATTTAAGTTCAATTTCACCCAGGCTCCAATGTTTTATCCTCTTGTCAATTTAACAATTGAAAATTCAGATTTCAAAGATGCAACTTTTTACCCAAATTCCCTCCTGCTAAATATAAATTTCCATGGGATAGCAGATTTTAGCTCTTCAACTTTTACCTACAAACCAGATTTAAAATATATCAAATTCTACGACAATGCAAAATTTGTTAATGTAGATTTCAAACAAGGTGCCTTATTTAACGAAGTTACTTTTTATGCCCTAGCAGATTTCTCAACTTCAAGATTTCGCCAACTGGCCCAGTTCCTAGACTGCACATTCTGGGACTATACTTTATTTTCAAACACAAGATTCCGTTGCCGCTCAGAGTTTAGGGATGTTAAAATTAACAAATTGGCGCTATTCAATAAATCCATATTCAAGCACGACACCTCTTTTAAGTCCATTAATGTCTTAGGAGAAATTTCATTCCAGGAATCGATATTTATGCAAACCGCAGATTTCTACAATGTTGGGACAGTCAAAAAACTATCGTTCTACGATTCTCAATTCCATGGAAAATTTAAAATTAATTATAATATATTTAATTTCACTTCAGTCAATTTTATCTCAGACTTATTTTCCTATAAGGAAAATCATGACTTTGGATTAGATAAATATTCTACAATTGTCAAAAAATTATTTTATCCAGGTTTTTCAAAGGTAGGTCTTGAGAAAGATTCAGTAACCTACACGCATACTATCCCTTTCTCTACCCGACTATTTGATCCGAGCTCTTGGGATGAGGAAAAGCAGGAATACACCCGCGTCAGCACGTCCGCAGAGCCTCTTGAAAATTCAGATACCGAGGAAGAAAAGCCCAGTGAATAAGGCTCATTAGAAGAAGCCTCGCCTGTGCATCTCGCGCAGGCGGGGCTTCTTCTTTTAACCAGCGCGAGCGCACCAGAGTGGGGCTCTCCCCTATGCTGGTTATAAGCCAGCATCGGAGCAGGAAGGGCACACCACCATGAACCTCAACAAACTCTTAACTGCGCTACGGCAACGCACAAACACCCCGGCACACAACCAACAGGCCGGGCGGCACGAACGCTACACGCACGCCCTCGAACAATTCCTCGACGGGCAACCCGCCGTGCGCCTAAGAGGGGTTTACACACTCGTAAACCTTGCAGACGAATGGCTCGCCGACACCTCTCTCCCCGAACAGGTACGCCTCGAAGAGGCCCAAACCATCGTCGACGCGCTGACCGGGTGCATCCGCACGCCCTACCCCCTCGCGCAGAAACGGCAAATCCTAGAATCAGACGAGGCCCACGAAGGGTACGAAGGCGACTTTACGCGCGATCAGGAGGCACTACGCGAAGAGCAGCTGGTGCGCCGCACCGTCTTCATGGAGTTCAGCCGCCGTTTCGCCGCAGTTGCCGAGAGCACCGAGAAGGGTAGCAAGGAAGGCAAGCACGCGGTGTCGTCAATATCGCCGACATGGGCTGATTTGCGATTCGGCTTTGGCGGCGCGCCCATCTTCTACCCGCTGGGGCAGTTGTACTTTCAGAACGCCGATTTCGCCTCCGCAACCTTCTACGGCCCGGCGGATTTTTCCGGCGCGACCTTCCACGGTGACACTAGCTTTTCGGCGGCGCAGTTCACGGCTGATGCATCCTTCGACGGCGCGAACTTCAACGACTGGGTGGGGTTCAGCGCCGCACACTTCGCGGGCGCGGCAGAGTTCGGCGGCGCACGCTTTGCAGACACGGCAAGCATCGCAACCGTGACCTTCACCGGCGCGGCCGACTTCTCAGACGCGGTCTTCTCGGCTACGGCTGACTTCGCGGTATCCACCTTCGAATCCGACGCCAACTTTTCACGCTTGAACACCGCGGGCATAGCCAGCTTCGCGGCGGTCACCTTCGGCGGAAAGGCAGTATTCACCGCCTCCACGTTCCACGATGAGGCACACTTCGCCGCGTCGGTCTTCAACCGTCCGGCGGTGTTCTCCAAGTCGCTGTTCGGCGGGGCCGCGCGCTTTGCCGGTATAGCCACCAAGCAGTCCGCAATGTTCAGCAACGTACGCTTTGCGAGCGCGGCGGACTTTAGCGGGGCGTCCTTCACGCAGTACGAGGATTTTGGTGGGGCGCGGTTCGACGGCGACGCCACGTTCAGCCGGGCGTCGTTTATTGCGCTACCGAGGACGAGCTATGAGATGGACTTCCCGCAGTACGCGAACTTCGGTAACGCGACCTTCGCGCAGGACGCCGACTTTAGCAAGGCGACGTTCACGGCGAGTGTTGGCTTCGGCGGGGTGACGTTCGCACGGGCGGTAAGCTTCAACGGTGCGAGCTTTGAGGGAGCCTACTTCGCGGATGCAACGTTCGGTCAGGACGCAGACTTTACCTGCTCGACATTCAACCATAGTGCGAGCTTCGACAATGCAACCTTCAACGCTAATGCGGAGTTCCACGAGGCTTCTTTTAGAGGGCACGCGGACTTCCGCGACGCGGCGTTTGCGGCGGATGTGAGGTTTAGCGGCGTAGCCTTTGGCGGAAACGCAGGGTTCTGCAGGGCATCTTTCGGCGGTAATGCGAGCTTCTTTAGGACGGATTTTGCGGGGACGACAGAGTTCCGTGAGGCTGTCTTTGAGGGGTATGCCGGGTTCAGCACGGCGGCTTTCAGCGCTGATGCCAGCTTCAGCGGAGTTGTGTTTGAGGGGCTCGCTTGGTTCGCTGATGCGGCTTTCGAGGCAGGCACGGAGTTCGCTGGGGCAACCTTTATGGGCGTTGCAGATTTCTGCAATGTGTCTTTCGTGAAGAGCCCGCCGCTCTTCGCAGCTGAAAATGCTGACTCGGGTGAAATGTGCCGGGCTCGGTTCACTGCCCTGCCTGCTGCTTCGGAGTCTGCCGGTCAGGAGGCGCATAACTTCGCGGTGTACGAGGGTAGCCAGCCTATTCCGCTGGGCACGGCGGAGCTTCTTAATAGAACGTTCGTTCTCCCTCTCGGTGCGGTGCTGTACGACCCGGATTCCTGGGACGAAGAGAAGCAGGAGTACACCCACATCAGTGAGCCCGCAAAATAACACCTAGCGCTCCCCCGCTGTCGGGGAAGCTCCCACACACAGACCCCGCCCGCGCATCCGGCGCTGGCGGGGTTCTTGCTTTTGAGCCACAACCACCCAAGCCCAGCAGCTTTACCTTATGCTGAGTATGACCCGCCCCTTTCAACGCTGACAGGAGAACCACATGCATCTCGCACCCAGCACCGCGTGGGCTTGGCTGATAGCTTGCGCAGTCGTCATTCTGTTTTTCCCGCTCGCGGCGCAGTTCGGCAATCTCAAGCGGAAGCTGTCGAGCTTCCGCACCTGGGTTTGGGCTATCGCGCTCTTGGGCATTGTCACGGCGGGTTTTATGCCTTTCACCTTTGACACTGACATCGCCTATTTTGAGGTTCAGCCGTTCATTTTCTTCATCACCGGCATCCTGCTGGGTGTTCTCTTTCTTGGGGAGTTCCACCGATTGAGCGCTCTGGACAAGCAGGAACACCCCCAGCGGGTGCACGCCGAGCGCCGTACCCGTTACAGCAAGGCAGTTGAGCAGCTGGCGTATCCGAACCCGGCAGTCCGTGCGAGCGCCCTCAGCACTCTTGCGGGTCTGGTTGATGAGTGGCTCGCTGACGAGCAGCTCAGCGTTGAGGCGCGGCAGAAGGAGGGGCAAGTCATCGTCAATGCCCTCTGCGCTTATGTTCGTTCGCCGTTCTCGCGGGCGTTCAAGGCAGAAGCTTTTGAATCCGATACGCCGCCCGCTAACTATGCGGGTGATTTCGCTACGGATCTGGCGGCTTTTCGTGGTGAGCAGGATGTTCGCCGCAGCGTCTTCGTTGAGATGAGCAAGCGCAGTAGCACCCTTGTTGAAAATGAGAAGGGCGAGGTGACGGTTGTCCCCGGCGCATGGAGCGGTTTTGAGTTCGATTTCAGCCGGGCGGTCGTCTTCTACCCTCTCGACGGTCTGACTCTTGAGAACGCCGACTTCTCTGCGGCGAAGTTCTGCAACGGCTCGGATTTCAGCGGGGTAGCTTTTGTGGGAACCGCGGATTTCAGCCGCGCAACCTTCGGAGAAATCGCGGGGTTCGGTGACGCGACCTTTACTGGCGATGCGAACCTTACCCGGGCGGTCTTTGACCAGGATGCGCGTTTTAGCGACGTAACTTTCATGGGTACGGCTGACTTTAGTAACGCGCGCTTTGCTGGTGATGCGGTCTTCCGCTGGGTAGCTTTCAACGCTAATGCGGACTTCCGCGAGGCTTCTTTTGGAGGGCACGCTGACTTCCGCGACACTGCGTTTGCGGCGGATGCGGGCTTTAGCGGTGCTTCCTTTGAGGGGAACGCTGAGTTCTTTAGGTCGTCTTTTGGCGGTAATGCGAGCTTCTTCAGGACGGATTTTGCGGGAGTTACGGAGTTCCGTGAGGCGGTCTTTGAGAGGCATGCAGGGTTTAACGCAGCAACCTTCTACGGGGATGCACACTTTAGCCGGGCTACGTTTGAGGGGCTCGCTGGGTTCCATGATGTGACCTTTGAGGCAGGCGCGGATTTTGCAGGGGCGTCCTTTATAGGCATTGCAGATTTCTGCGAGGTGTCTTTCACGAAGAGCCCGCCGCTCTTCACGGCTAAAAATGTTGAGTCGGGTGAGGTGTACCGGGCTCGATTCGCTGCGCTGTCTGCCGGTTCTGGGCCCACCGGTCAGGAGGCGCATAACTTCACGGTGTGCGAGGGCAGCTGCCCTATTCCGCTGGGTACAGCCGGGTTGAACGGCGTGGGCTACCGCATCCCAGTCGGGGCGGTGCTCTTCGATCCGACTTCTTGGGGTAAACGGCGGAAGGAATACACGCGCCTGAGTGAACCCGCGCAGTAATATCCAGAGGCCCCGCCACGTGAATGTGTGGTGGGGTCTTCGCGCACGTAGTGGACACCGCCGAGTAGTTGCATCGAAAAATAAAATGGTGCGAAAAACCCCGCTGAGCTTGTAGGCTCTAGCGGGGTTTTTCGAATCTTATCTACCCGAATTCATTTATCGCTTTTCAGTGGCATTACGCCATATCTGCGATAAACAAACATAAATTGGGTAGCAAAAATCCGCGGAATGTGTGTCATCTGCTAAAATCAGCAGTGACAACGCAATTCCGCGTTGTCTCTCATTAATAAATTAAATAGAGAGGAGGGGAACTCCTATGGCCAAGAAATTTTGGCTGGTTATCGAACGGGGTAGCTATGTAGCCACTCTGTTCGTCGGTCTCGTAGAGATGTGTGAGTTTGCAAGCGCTCACCTCTTCTAGACCATTCTTTCGTGGGGCTACTGGCGATGTTTGCCCCATCGCTGGTAGCTCCACTTTTATTTTACTGTCATTATACATAAGGACATTCCCTATATGCATGACCGCATACCTAATAATGTAGCGCATTTCTTAAGACATAACAACACGACAATACTAATTACGCCGCTATTGCATCCACCACAAAGAACAATATCGCCTATTTTGAGGATTCTCATACCCACCTCGTCTGCCGCGGATAACAGAAGCATCGCCTGCGCATCTCGCGCAGGCGCCCCCGTTGATGACCGGGCGCCACTCATGGCAAGTAGCTTTACCCTATGCTGGAAGGTGAACGTTCCTATCAGAGAGGACAGGAGAACCTAGTGCCCAGCAATAACGCATCATCCGTTCCAGAGAGCCCTGTAATCCCGAAAGCTCAGGAGAGACCTTGGTATATCCAGCGCTTTACTAAGCTCCTCATTGGCTTCGGTCTGGGCGGCGGCGCGGTTGCGATTCTTCTGCCTTGGATGCTGTGGTTGCTCTGCGGCATGAGCTCAGGTAGCTCAGATCAGCTACGCTTGCATCTTCTGTATCTTACTGGCGGCATTATTGCGGTTCTAACTCTTCTGCAGACTAACTGGAAGAATCAGGGTGACCGCCTCAAAATTGACGCTGATATCAAGAAGAATGAGCAGGACGCAGAGAAGAACGAACGCGACCATATCCGCCAGGTTTATGCAGAGCGTCGCAGCCGCTATACCAAGGCTGTCGAGCAGCTAGCTGACGAGAAAGCGACTGTCCGTCTGGGCGGTATCTACACTCTTGTGGGTCTCGTAGATGAGTGGCTCGCTGATGACACTTTCAATCCTGAAGAACGGCAGAAAGAGGGCCAGGTTATTATCAATAACCTTTGCTCCTACATTCGTTCACCCTTCACTTTGGCGTTAAAGGCAGAGATGTTTGAGGGCGATTCAGAGCCTGATAACTATGAAGGAGATTTCTCCAAAGATCAGGCGGCATTTCGCGAAGAACAGGATGTACGCCGCACTATCTTCGTTGAGATGAGCAAACGCAGTAGCGACACTATCGAAGAGGAAGGCGAGGTAATCGAAACCGTTCCAGGACCCTGGAGTGACTTTGATTTCGATTTCAGCCGAGCACCCATTTTCTATCCCCTCAATGCCATCACAATTGAGAAAGGTAATTTCTCTTATGCCCAGTTCTACAGTAGCGCGGACTTCAGTGAAGTAACCTTCACCCGAACCGCGGATTTCAGAGCAGTAGCATTCGGCCAGACCGTAAAATTCAGCTGGGCAATATTCGCCCATAACGCAGATTTCAGGTGGGCAACATTCGCCCATAACGCGAACTTCAGCTGGGCAGCCTTCACCCATAACGCGGATTTCAGGTGGGCAGCCTTCGCCCATAACGCAGATTTCAGGTGGGCGACATTCACCCGTTACGCGATCTTCAGATGGGTAATCTTCACCCATAACGCGAACTTCAGCGAAACAACCTTCGTCCAAGACGCGGACTTCAACGAAGTAACCTTCACCCAGGACGCGGACTTCAGGCAGGCGGTCTTCGCCCAAGATGCGTGCTTCAGCGAAACAACTTTCATCCAAACTGCAGACTTTGGCTCAGCGACCTTCACCCACGCCGCGTACTTCTTGAGCGCGGTCTTCACCCAAGACGCGGATTTCAGCTGGGCGGTCTTCATCCAACACGCGGACTTCAATGAAGCGACGTTTAGCACAAGTTCACCAAAGTTTGTGGAAACTTTTGAAACCTCCGGGATGACGTTCAGAGCACGATTCGCTGCTTTGCCTGAAGGCCGGGAAGCACATAACTTTATGGTCAGCGAACATAGCCAGCCCGTTCTTCTAGGAGAAGTCGAGCTTAACAATATGAAATACTACATTCCTGTAGGCACGATACTCTTCGACCCGACTTCATTGGATGATGACACACAGGACTACATTACTAGTGAGCCTGCAAAGCCACTAGATAACTCAGACGAGGTAGAAGAAAACAAAACCAATTAGACCTCACCGTTAAAAAGCCCCGCCGATCTCACATCGGCGGGGTCTTTGCATGCCCGCGGTAAAGTACCCGTCAGTGAGCACATCCACCTATCACAGCACTGGCCCGAGCGGGGGCTTCGTTTATATCTGATAGCAATCCAAGTCAGACAGTTTTGCACTATGCTGAAAGGTGACCGTTCCTCTCAGAGAAGACAGGAGAATTAGCGACTATGACAAAAATAGTGGATAGCACCGAAGACTCTTTACAAATTCGCCCTCAATTGTGGAAAAGATTTGTAAGTTGGTACTCAAGGAATTGGCTTTATATAACCCTTATCCTTCTGGCCTTTGCCGGGATTATCTGTGCTTTCTACGTCCCGCAGAATATCCCCGGGATCGAGCATCAAGGTAACTCTGTTGCTTCTGTGCGTCAGGCTATCCTCGCAGTATTCGCGGGCGTACTCACAATGCTCACGCTATGGGAAAACCATCGTAAAAATACTCAGGAGAAGAACAAGAATGAACGCGACCATATCCGCCAAGTACACGCAGAACGCCGTGGTCGCTATGCCAAAGGCGTTGAGCAGTTGGCCAACGAGAATGCAGCTATTCGTCTCGGTGGAGTCTATACGCTCGTTGGGTTAACGGATGAGTGGCTTGCAGATAAAAATCTCCAACCCCAGAAACGGCAAAAAGAGGGACAGGTTATTATCAATAACCTTTGTGCATATATTCGTTCAATACCAAATGGACTAACCAGTACAGACCTTGAATCTGGAGTTACTCCTTCAGACGAAGCAAAGATACGCCAAACAATTTTCAGTGAAATAAGCAATAGAACAAACCCTGAAAATAGAAAGAATCTCATATGGACGGATTTAAAATTTGACTTTTCAGATTCCCCTATTTTTTACCCATTAGACGATAAAGTGTTTATGAATGCGGATTTTCAAAAGTCAAATTTCTACAAACTCGCTTCTTTCTCCCGTAGCAAGTTTTACGGAGAAACAAAATTTACTGGTTCAAATTTCTATATTCGTTCAAAGTTCGATAAATCTGAATTTTATGGAACCGCAGATTTTTCCTCTACCAGGCTAGGCATGCCCCTTACCATTAACGCAAATTGGAAAAACATGAAGAATCAGTTTAAAGAAACTATAAAATACGCCTCTATCCCCCAAAATATTATGTCTACAAATTACTGCACAGATTTCTCAGAGGCAACTTTTACGCAAACAGTAAATTTTAATGAAGCATATTTCTATATAAAAGCAACATTCGAATCGTCTAATTTTTCCCATGAACCAAATTTCGAATCATCTTATCTTACATGCAAAGAGGAATCTAATTTTTCAGCGCACTCAAATAATATCCAACTTAAGGTAGTAGAGTTGACCGATAAATCGGGTAATAGCTACGCTCAAGAAATACCGGTTGGGTCGCGACTTTTTGACCCGAAATCTTGGAGCTCCAGGGAAGAAAAATATACTTGTGTGAGTGAATCAGCGAGACTACTAGATAAATCCAGTGACAGCAAAGAAGATAAATCTACATAGAATTTTCCTCTAGAAGACCCCGCTAGACTCACGTCGGCGGGGTCTTCGTTTTGGCCACCAACAGCACTGAGGCAGGAGCCTATGCACTATGCTAAGAGGGACCATTCCTCTCAGAGAAAATAGGAGATTATCTTGTCAGATAATAAGACCTCGTTGCAGAAGCAACCTATTTACATTCAGTACTTTTCCCTAATACTTGTCCTACTTGGGCTACTGGGAGGTCTTCTTGCGCTCTCAGTTCCTCTATGGAGATCGCCCCTTCTGGGTTTATTAAATCTGCCCATCCCAGCCAATGACCCTGATAAGTACCCTGAAGGCAAAGCAATTGCGGATCTTCGTCTACACATTCTCTATATAACTGGCGGTATCATCGCGATGCTGACTCTTCTGCAGACCGATTGGAAGAACCGGATTGACCGGCGCAAGGTCGAGGCTGATATTCAGAAGAACGAACAGGATGCAAAGAACGAGGCTGCAAAACGTGAACAAGATGCCGTCAAGAGTGAACGTGACCATATTCGCCAGGTACACGCTGAACGCCGTAACCGCTACACCAAGGCTGTAGAGCAACTAGCTAACGAGAATGCGGCTGTTCGCCTCGGTGGTATCTATACGCTTGTGGGCCTTGTTGATGAATGGCTAGATGATAACAAGTCTATCGCAGACAACGATGAGAGTTCCGATAAACCAAAGAAAGAGGGGCAAATTATTGTCAATAATCTCTGTGCTTACATAAAATCTCCGCTTGAATCTGAAACCAAAACTACTACAAGCCATGTAACCGGCCAGGAAGAACGGAGAATTCGTCAAGCAATATTATATGAGATGCATGTCCGTCTGAGTAGTAAAAATTCTTCTTCCACACCAGAGGAATACAAACCTGGTCCGTGGTCAAAATTTTCATTCGATTTCTCAAATTCGGAATTCTTCTATCCAGTTGATTTTTCCAATGGATTCTTCGAAAAAGAGATAAATTTCACAGAATCTATATTTACAAAAAGTGTAAATTTTAAAAATGCAAGATTCAAAGAATCTGCAATCTTTAATTCTGCAAAATTCATATCAAAACATGCAAACGACGATGTTTCCTTCGAGAAAGCTGAAGTGTCTGGAATCGCAAATTTTTCATCATCCCTTTTCACAATTCCCCTAAACTGTGAAAACGCAGTATTCAACGATGAATTTCGAATTAACAAAAGCCACTTTATTAAAACTACATTATACTCAGAAAATATTCATTACCACTCTGAGCCCGTACTGGAAGATCTAGCAGGGACAGGGTATATGGAACTTTCCGTTGAAAGCCGCCGCATACCTCAAGATGAAGACCGCAACATGGCTTCATTTGCTGGCGCGACATTTAATAATGGATTTATGATTCAAGGGGCAAAATCTGAGGGAGTCATAAATTTTACAGGCGCACCGGGGAAAATCACAAAATTCTCCTATAAACCAGATCCTTCTAAAATTAATTTCAACCTTCACAAAGAAAGCATGCCAATTAACACCGAGGAAATCACTGCGCCAGACGGTAGGAAGTTTAATATCCCTAAAGGTTGTGATATTTTTAATCCAGATAATCCTTCCGAATCAGTAATTTCTAATTTCTTAAAACCAGTAATTTCTGTTCCCGAACAGGAAACGGGAACCATTTAGAAGATAAATATGTTATTTCCCTAAACGCGCAAAGACCCCGCCAGCCCCTCGTCGGCGGGGCCTTTGCGCGTCCACGGTAAAGTGTCCCTCCACGAGCGCATCCACCCGTCACAGCGCCGCCTACAAAGCCACCCCGAGCACCCACCGCGCCCAACCACCCGCTACCCCACCGATACACTAGAACCATGTACCGAATCATGACTGTCTGCACCGGCAACATCTGCCGCTCCCCCGTCGGCGAATACCTCATCCGCCAGCACGCCCAAGAAGCCGGCGTGCCCGTCACCGTCACCTCCAGCGGCATCAGCAACGAAGAAGAAGGCAACCGCATCGACCCGCGCGCCGCCGCGCAGCTCACCACCCGCGGTATCGACCCGTCCGCGCACCGCGCCAGCGTCTTCACCGTCGAGGACTTCGACCGCAACGACCTCATCCTCGCCATGGACGCACCCCACTACCTGCGCCTCAAAGCCCTCGCCCGCAACGAGGCCGACAAGGCCAAAATCCGCATGATGCGCAGCTTCGACCCGAAGGTCACCACCACCCACCTGGACCAGCTCGGCATCTACGACCCCTGGTACGGTAGCGAACGCGACTTCGTGTACACCACCGGCCTCATTGACGCCGCCGCACGCGGCCTCATCAACCACCTCAAGCAGGAAGGCGACGCGCAGTGAGTCAGCGTATTCCCCTGAACCAGAACCGCCGCGTCACCGGCACCACCGAAATCCTGGAGCTCTGCAAAGACATGCTGCGCCTGGAGCACGGCATCGGCAACGACTTCGACATGGACACCGCCGAATTCACCGAATTCCGTGCCCAGTTCCTCGCGGACTTCGCACAGATCCCGCTGATTATCGGCATTGACGGCCGCAGCGGCACCGGCAAAACCAGTCTCGCCGCGCAGCTTGAGCAGGAGCTCACCGCCGCCGGGCACAGCGTGCATGTGCTGCACCTGGACGACTTCTACCCCGGCTGGGACGGCCTCTTCGACGGCGTGGAGGCGTGGGACGGGCTGTCCGTGCAGCTCACCGAAGGCATTGCCGGAACCTACACCCCCTGGGATTGGGAGGCGGGTGCCCCCGGTGAGGAGCGCACCGTCGACCCGGCGGCTACGCAGGTCATTATTTGTGAGGGTGTCGGCGCGATTGCGGGCGCCTGCGAGGTGCGTATTCTCACCACCGCCCCGGACGAGGTGCGTTACGAACGCGCCATGGCTCGTGACGGTAACACGTTCCGCCCGCACTGGGAACGCTGGGCGGCGCAGGAGGAGGCGCTACTCGCCGAAATCCCGGAGGACTACGCGACCGTGGACTTCATCTACGACAGCGCGGCACAGTAGCAGCCGCCTACAAGACAGTAGGGCCCAATGCTTGGTGTATCTCGAAGCATTGGGCCCTACGGCTGTTCAGAGGCTATTTTATTGAGGCGCTGTTTTATTGAGGCATGGGAGCCGGGCTAGCGGATTCCATGCGGTCTTTATCCCAGTAGGTTGAGGTATTGCTCGGCGCGTGCGTGGAGGCAGTGCCGTCTTTTTCGTTACCCGGGTTGTTGTTAGAAAGCACAGCGAGGATTACGAGCAAGACGCAAGCTATGAGCAGCAGGATGCATAGCAAATATTTGTAATAGTGGTTGCGCATCTGAGGTGCTCCCTCCGGTTGTATCGCGTGGTATGACCAACGTAAGTTATGTGGTCACCCCGAGCAATGCTTCTCAAGAATATTTCTCAAATATTTCTGCATGGGCTGGGGGCTGAGCGGCAGGCTAAAACAAACCGCTCAAGGGGCGGTGTTATCTCTCCAACGGAGCGTGGATAACACCGCCCTTTTGCTCCAGTATGCGTAGGGTGTAGCCACGTTTTCCGGAAGCGCCCTCAGGGTGTCGTACAGACGCTCTCCGCAGCGAAGCAAGGAGAGGCGGAGCGTCTGTGCGACGGGTGCCCCTGCGTAGGCGCGGAGGAAATATGTGGCGTACCCTCCCCTGTCTATCCCTGAAGAAATGAAGGCAAGCGCCACCTTCCAAACCAACCAAGCGGACTCCTCCCAACCCAGCTCAAAAAAATATCAAACATTTAACTTACGAAGCCACGCCCAATTCTGCTACCGTGAACAAGTTGTGCTTCCAGCCTGCGCAAGCTCATCCCCAGGGGCGGTACCGCCGCATCCACGTTTTGTAGAGCCACAGGCGCCGTTGCACGCGCATCACGCAGAAAGAAAAACTAAGACTAATGTCTTCGAAGTCGACTAAGACCTCCTTCGGGCTCTCGCCCATTTTTATCGTAGTTCTGGCGATGCTGACCGCGATTGCGCCGCTCGCTACGGACATGTACCTTGCCGCACTGCCCGCAGTCGCTGAGAATCTGAACACCACCAGCACGAACGCCTCCCTGACGTTGAGTGCGTTCATGGTGGGTATGGCGCTCGGCCAGCTGGTCGTGGGCCCCCTGTCGGATAAGACGGGCCGCCGCAAGCCGCTGCTGATCGGTGCGGTCATCTGTTTTATTGCGACGGTGGCGTGTGGTTTCGCGCCGAATATTGAGCTGCTGATTTTTGCGCGTTTCATGATGGGCTTCACCGGTTCGATTGGTGCGGTGCTGGCGCGTTCTATCGTGGCTGACACGACTGAGGGTCTGGCGACCGCTAAGCTCATGGGCGTCATGATGATGATTAACGGCTTCGCGCCGGTGCTTGCGCCGCTGTTTGGTGGCTGGGTACTGTCGTGGGGTAGCTGGCGCGATATTTTCCATGTGCTGGGCGTGATTACCGCGATCATGATGCTCGGCGTGATCTTCGTGATTAAGGAGACCCTGCCGGTGGAGGAACGCTACCAGGGCACCGCCTTGAGCGTGTACTCGGAGCTACCGAAGGTCTTCAAGATTCGCCGCTACCTGGGTTTCATGCTGACGATGTGCTTCGCGTTTGGTGCGCTGTTCTCGTACATTTCCGGTTCGACGTTTGTGCTACAGAAGATTCTGGGCCTGTCCGAAACCCAGTTCACGATCGTGTTCGGTGTGAACTCGATTGGTATTGTGCTGTTCAGTGCGATTGCAACGAAGCTGGTGGGTCGTGTGGCGCAGCGCCGCATTGTGAATGTCGGCGTGGTTAGCCTGCTGGTGGTGTCTTCGCTGCTGGTGGTTAGCTTCCTTGTCGGTATTTCGCTGGTGCCGACGCTGGTTCTGCTGTTCCTGCTGACCAGCTCGTGCGGCCTGATTTTTGGTAATGCTTCGGCGTTGGCGTTGAACGAGGCGCGCCACATGGCGGGTAGTGCTTCGGCGGTGATGGGTACGGTTCAGGCGATGCTGGGTGCGTTGGCGGCGCCGCTGGTGTCGTTTGCCGGTGAGCATGAGTACCTGCCGATGGGCTTCTCCATTCTGGGTTTCGCGGTCCTGACGGCGCTGGTGCTGTGGACTACGCCGCGTAAGGATTCGGACTACTCGGCTGACGGTTTGAGCCACGGTGCTGGTGAAGGTCAGGGTGCTCCGGCGGCGGGTCACTAGCCGTTCATAAGTACATATCTGTGCGTATGCCCAGGAGGGGCGGTGATATCCGTAAGCGACATCAGGGTGCCCGAAGCGAAGCGAGGACGGGTGCCCCTGTAGGAGCGTGGATAGCACCGCCCCTTCTGCGTGCCTCGCGTATCTGCCCCTGTAGGAACGAGGGCGAGCACTGTCTTCCCCCTCCGGCCAGGCATGCGAACGTACAATAAAACTATGTCTAGTACCGTAATTCTTCTGAACGAGCAGAACCCGCAGGGCATCTTCGTTGACCCGTCCGTGCCCCTCATCAGCGTTGATGATCAGGGTTTCACCCGCGGCGACGGCGTCTTCGAGACCATGCTGTCCGTCAACCGCCGCGTGCGTAAGCTCGGCATGCACCTGTCCCGCCTCGAGTCGTCGGCGCGTATGCTGGATTTGCCCGACCCGGAACCCGAGATTCTGCGTTCGGCGGTGGAGCGCCTCATGCGTGAGGCGACCGCCGGTGCCGAGACTGCGCTGGGTGAAGAGCACATCGTGAAGATCATTATTTCGCGTGGCCCCACCCAGGCGGTGACTTCCATGCAGCCGGGCCCGTACACGCTGATTATGGCGTCGCCGGTGCCCTCCTCCATCGTGAAGCGCCGCACCGAAGGCGTGAAGGCGATGCTGCTGCCGCGCGGCCACGAGCCGATGGACAACAGCGCCTACCCGTGGCTGCTGGCGGGTGCGAAGACCCTCTCCTACGCGGTGAACATGGCGGTCCTGCGATACGTGCAGGAGCGCGGCGCGGATGACGCTATCTTCATCACTGACGAGCGTCGCGTGCTGGAGGGTGCCACCTCCTCGGTGCTGGTTGCCAAGATTGAGGACGGCAAGAAGGTGCTATACACGCCTGAGCCGAGCCACGGAATCCTCCCCGGCACCACGCAGGGCGCGGTGTTCGAGGCGGCACGCCAGGCCGGCTGGGAGCTGGGCTTCGGACCGCTCTACCCGCAGGATTTGTTCGAGTCGGACGGCGTGTGGTTGGCGTCGTCGGTGCGTCTGATTGCGCCGGTAACTCATCTGAACGGCACGGCACTGGCGCATGACCCGGAGCTGACCGCGACCCTGTTGAACTACCTGGCGCAGCAGAGCTAAACGCATACAAAAAGGGACGGTATTATCCGAGCGAGGATAATACCGTCCCTTTGTGCTGTCTATGGTCAAGGGCAGGAGGTGCGTGTACCTTCCTGAAGCGACATCAGGGTGCCCGAAGCGAAGCGAGGGCGGGTTCCCTGTAGGAGCGAAGGAAGAGTGGGAGCACCTACGTATCCCAGCGCGGGAGGACGGTATCGCCCGTAGTGACATCAGGGTGCCCGAAGCGAAGCGAGGACGGGTTCCCTGTAGGAACGAGGGCGAATACCGCTTCCCAAGCGGAACCACGAAAGCGAAACCAGAAACGGAACGGTCTAGGCCCAGAGGAACTGAATCGTACCCGCCGCAATAGATGCACCGTACGCAACAGCGATAATGACGGCGGCAGCAATGCTCACATGCACATCACGCGGCGAATAGGACGGCACACGAGCCCAGGTGCGTTCGCCCGCGCCGAAGCCGCGCGCCTCCATGGTGATGGCGAGGCGGGAGCCGCGGCGGATAGCCTGCACGAGCAGGGCGAAGCTTTGCCCGCCGAAGGTTTGGGCGCGTCCAGCGAGGGATTGGCCTGCACCGAGTCCGCGGGCGCGTCGTGCCTGGCCGAGGGCGTTCCATTCGGCGAAGAGAATGCCGACGAGGCGCAGCGCGGCGACGGTTGCGAGCACGAACCGGGAGGGCAGTTTGAAGGTTTGTGCGAGGGAGTCGCCGAGGTCGGTCGGGTCGGTGGTGAGTACGAATGCGAGGGTGGGTAGGACCATGGCGAGGGAGCGGATCATCATGGCTGCGCCGACGGCGGCGGAGTCGGTGGTGATGCTGTTGAAGCCGAGGTCGAGGATGGTGGTGCCGCTTTTGGCGCTGAGCATGGCGACGGACCAGCCGGTGGTGATGACGGCGATGAGGATGGGCCAGAAGCGGGCGAGGACGTTGACGGGTCGGAATCCGACGAGGATGAATCCGAGCAGTTCGAGGGCGAAGAGGATTCCGGAGGTGAGGGGATCGCGCACGATGAGTGCGGCGATGATGAGGGTGAAGGAGACGATGAGTTTTACGCCGGCGTTGAGGTTGCTGAAGTAGCTGGTTCGGTCGATGGTGCCGAAGAAGTCGGTGTTCATGCGTTCTCCTTTCCGGGGGTTGCGGTGGCTTCGGAGGTGTCTAGGGCTTCGAAGGTGATGTGGTTGCCGCCGAGTGCGGCGGTGTAGTCTTCGTCGTGGGTGATGGAGATGACGGCGGTGCCGTCTGCGAGTAGTTCGCGGATGAGGTCGACGAGTTCTGCCCAGGTTCGTGCGTCTTGGCCGAAGGTGGGTTCGTCGAGGATGAGGATTTTGGGTGCGGTGGCGAGTGCGGAGGCTACGGAGAGTCGTCGTTTTTCGCCGCCGGAGAGGGTGAAGGGGTTGGCGTCGAGTAGGTGGGTGAGGCGTAGGTGGGCCGCGAGTTCGTTGGTGCGGGCGGCGAGCTCGTCTTCGTCGAGGGGAACGCGGTTGAGCGCGGCGAGTCGGCGGGGGCCGAGTTCGAGTTCTTCGCGTACGGTGCCGCGGATGAATTGGTATTCGGGTTCTTGGAAGACGTAGCCGATGCGGCTGAGCATTTGGGCGGGGGTCCAGGTGGGCACATCCCAGTGGGCGGGCTCGCCACCGTGCTCGCCGCCGTGGTTACCGTCGTAATTACGGAGCGTGTCGGTGGCGGCGAGGGTGCCGTCGGGTGCGGTGAGGAGCCCTGCGAGGGTGAGCGCGAGGGTTGATTTGCCGGCGCCGTTGGGGCCGAGCACGCTGAGGTGTTCGCCGGCGCGCAGGGTGAGGTTGATGCCGCCGCGCAGTACGGGCAGGTCGATGGGTGCGGGTGCGGGGGTGTCGCCGAGGCGTTTGATGGTGCGGCGGCGGGCGCGTCGTTGTTTGGGGGTGGGTTGTGCGCGGGTGATGCTGAGGTTTTCGGCGCGCAGTAGCGCCTCGCCGTACTTGCTATCGCTGTCGCTCTGCGGCGCACGCGGCACGTAGTTGGGCACCCACACGCCGGCGTCGATGAGATCCCGACGGGCTTCGGTGAGCACGGTGTCGGGTGCGCCGTCGTGGGTGATGGTGCCGCCTTCGCCGAGTACGATAATGCGGTCCATGTGCGGCGCCCAGATGCTCACGCGGTGTTCCACGACGAGCAGGGTCGCGCCGGTGGCCTCCGCGGCGGCAAGAATACTGTCGCGCACCTCCTGCACACCGGAGGGGTCGAGGTTGGCGGTGGGTTCGTCGAGGATCATGGCGCCGGGGTGCATCGAGAGGATACCCGCCAGGCCGAGGCGCTGCTTCTGTCCGCCGGACAGCGCGCTGCTGGGGTGGTCGAGGGCAAGGTCGTTGAGCCCTACGGCGGTGAGGGCTTCGGTGACGCGGCGCCAGATTTCTTCGCGGGGTACGCGCAGGTTTTCGGGGCCGAACGCGACGTCGTTGCCGACGGTTGCCATGACGATGGAGGATTCGGGGTCCTGCTGCATCATGCCTGCGGTGCCGCGTGCTTCGGCGGGTGCTTGCCCGTTGATGGTGATGGTGCCGCCGGCGGATTCGCCGTCGTCATCGTGGAGCACACCGGCGATGGCGTGCAGGAGCGTCGATTTGCCGGCGCCGGAGGTGCCCAGCAGCAGGACTTTTTCACCGGGGTTGATGGTGAGGTTGAGTCCGCTGATGACGGGTTCTGGGCGTCCGGGGTGGTGCCAGCTGAAGTTGTTGAGCTCGATGCGCGCCCCGCGCGGTGTTGCTTCCATGATGGTTCCTTAGCCTTTTGTGTGGCTGCTGTAGTGTGCCGAGTGGTGACTCGTGGTGAGTGACTAGCCGGTGGATAGTTGCTGGTGGTTAGCGGCGGGTCTTGCCGGATGCCAGCGAGGAGAGCACACCGGTCTTGGCGAGGTTCTGCACGAGAATCCATGCGAGGAAGCCTGCGATCACTGCGCCGGAGATGACGGCGCACGCTACGTAGATGATTGCCTTGACCGGTTCCATGTCGGGGTAGTAGATGAAGATTTCGTTAACACCCATGAACAGGCCGCTGAGCGCACCGGCGAAGACTGCTACGAATGCGTCCCAGCGACGGTAGCGGAAGATTGCGAAGGCGATTTCAGCGCCAACGCCCTGGAAGAAGCCGGCAATCAGGATTTCACCACTCCACGCGCCGCCGGTGAAGAGCACGGAGATGAATGCTGCGACGATTTCACCGAAGAGTGCCGCACCGGGCTTGCGGATGAGCAGGCCGCTGAGGGTGCCGCCAAGCAGCCATGCGCCGGCGACGATGGGGCGGAATTCGGGTGCTGCTACGAGTGCAGTTTTGGCGGCGGGGCCGACTGCGATGTCCCAGATCCAGAAGATGACGGCGCAGGCTACTGCGATAACTGCGGCGATAACGATTTCGTTGACTCGCCAGCGCAGGTTCGGCTTCTTCGATTCTGCCTGGCTAGATGCCTGGGAGGCGGGGGTTGCGTTCTGTGACATTGGTGATCCTTCCGTCGTTGGAAGGGGAATGTCCTCGCCCTCTGATTGGACGAGGGCATTGAGAAGAAATTCGACTCCCTACGCCGGTACTAACCGGATCAGGTTCGAGGGTCTGCTTAGCACTCTCAGCGCCTCGGTGGCGCTCCCCTGTCGTTGTGGGCTTCCTTGTCCGTACCGTTGTGGTGCAGGTGGAAGCCCAGGTTCGATTGTAGGCGTGTCTGGCTGTTCGTGCCAATTTGCCGCTTTTTGTTTTCTTCTTCTGCCCACATTACAGAATTGCACGGTGTACAATTTTGGGACGGAGCGGCTCCAAGGCGGCACGAACGCCTTAAACCCTATACGCTAGGGAGTGGCGCTCTTTTCTCACCCAACCCCGAAGGGGTTCACGGGCAGGACGCCGCATCGTATACAGCTAAGGAGATACACATGAACCCCGTCGCTAAGCTTGCCATTGCGGGTATCAACATGGGCGCTACTGCCCTGGTTGGTAAGGGTCTGGGCGCAGCCTGGACCAAGGCTACCGGCAACCAGCCTCCCGCCATTTCCCACGACTCTGAAGACACCCTGCGTCAGGTCATCCTCTGGACCGTTCTGACCTCCGTCGTCGGTGCTGTAGTGAGCTTCGGTATTGCTCGCCTGCAGCGTCGTTTCTTCAACTAAGACTTTGCGCCTTCCGCGCGAAAGTTCATGAACTAGGCGGTACGTATCTCCACTCGGTACGTACCGCCTGGTGTTCCATCTTCAGCACGCCCGCCCCACTTCAGCCGGTTTCACGCCGCCGCTACGCTGAAGCGCCACCTCGGCATCCGAAAGCACAACTATGACTATTTCTTCTCCCCGCCGTAAGACGAAGGCTCCGCGTAGGGTCGTTGACCACGCGAACAGCCGCCGTTCGGTCGCGTCCTGGGTCATGTGGGATGTTGGTTCGTCGAGCTTCGACTCGATTATGATGACCTTCATCTTCACCGTGTACCTGACCAGTAGCTATTTCGGCACTCCCGAAGAGACCTCCTCGGCGCTGTCTCTGGGTCTGACCATTGCAGGGTTCCTCATTGCGATTCTGGCGCCGGTGACCGGTCAGCGTAACGACAAGTCTGGCCGCGGCATCTTCTGGCTCGGCGTGAACACGCTACTGCTGGTCGCTTCGATGGCGGCGTGCTTCTTCGTGGCTCCCACCCCGCAGTACCTGTGGCTGGGTGTCGCCCTGATTTCTGCGGCGAGCGTGTTCAGCGAGTTCGCGTACGTGAACTATAACGCCGTGCTGCCGCGCATCTCTAACCCGGACAATATCGGTAAGATTTCGGGCGCTGGATGGGCTGCCGGCTACATTGGCGGCATCCTGGCGCTGGCTGTGGTGCTGTGGGGTTTTGTGCTTACCCCCGAAGTGCTCGGCCTGACCACCGATAACGCCCTGAACATCCGCGCGGTCGCACTGTTCGCCGCCGCCTGGTGCCTCATCTTCTGCGTGCCTCTGCTGGTGCGTATGCGCACCCGCGAGCGCTTCCTGCCGGAGGTGCTGCCCACCCGCGAATTGCGTTTCCTGGAGCTGGGTCTGGAGCGTTTCTCCCCTGCTCGTCAGGGCGGTCTGCTCGCCTCCTACAAGGCGCTGTGGCGCACCATTAAGCGGCTGAAGATGACGTCCCCGCAGACCCTGTGGTTCCTGATTGCTTCGGCGGTGTTCCGTGATGGTCTGTCCGGTATTTTTACGTTCGGCGGTATTCTTGCGGCGGGCACGTTCGGTTTCAGCACTTCCGAGGTAATCCTGTTCGGTATTGCCGGTAGCGCTGTCGCGGCGGCTGGCGCGATCCTGGGCGGCTACCTGGATGACTACCTGGGCCCGAAGGCGATTATTGTTATCTCGCTGGTCGGCATTATCTTGGCGGCTACCCCGTTGCTGTTCTTCCCCGAACCGGGCGTGTTCTGGGTATGCGCCCTGCTGCTGTGCCTGTTCGTGGGCCCGGCACAGTCGGCGTCCCGCACCTTCCTGGCGCGTCTGGCGGACCCCGGCACTGAGGGTGAGCTGTTCGGCCTGTACTCGACCACCGGTCGTGCCACCAGCTTCCTGGCGCCGATGCTGTTCGGTCTGTGCGTGAGCATCATGGGCGCGCAGATTTGGGGTGTGCTCGGTATTCTGATCGTTGTGGTGGCGGGTCTGCTCCTGCTGCTGCCGGTGAAGGCGCCCGGTCCGCTGCGTGTGCGTGCGGCTCGCCGCGAGCAGAAGCGTGAGCAGAAGCGCCGCGACAAGGCAGCCCAGTAAGGCGTCGCGGGGCTAAGCGTCCTATAAACCCCCGCAAACGCAACCCTGTAAACGCAAAGGGAGGGGCGGGTAGAAGAATCATCTTCTACCCGCCCCTCCCTTGTGCTTAAGCAGTGCCTATCGAGCAGATCTCAGTAAGCCGCGGTGGCTAGTCCTCCACCACGTCATCCTCATCATCAGAGACAGCGTCCTCAGAAGAATCCAGCGCAATCTGCTGCTCCTCCTCATCCAGAACCTCATCGCTGGTCATCTGAGCCCAGGTCGCGTCATCAATCAGCGGATCATCAATCACACGGACCCACAGCATCGAACCAGCCGCCAAAGCGCTCAAATTCTCGTCATACGCCTCCGCAGGCAGACCCTCAAAGATCTCAGCCAAACGCGCAAACAGGTCATCGTACGAAATGTCGCCCTCAGCCTGCAGCCAGCACTCAGCCGCAAAATCAGACAGCTCATTCAGCTCAGTGTCACACAGCAGCAAGAACGGGCCGTCCTCACCCACACGCACACCCGAAGTACCCGGCATACGAGACACCACAATCGTACCGTTCAAGAACACACCCGGCAGGTGATCCTCAGCCGTGTACTTCTCCAGCTTCTCAACCTCATCAGCGTTCGGCAGCTCGCCACCATTCAGCAGGTCCTGAACCAGCGGCAGGGTATCCTCAATCTCCGAGTACACCAGGCGCCACACGCCGCCGCAACGCTCCACCAGCTTAGCCAGCGACACAACACCCTCAGGGTGACGCGCCAGACCCGAGCTCTGCTCGCTCAAGAACACCAGAGCCTCATGCAGCGGAACACGCTCAAAATACGGCTCAGAAGCCGACTCATCACGAGAAATGAACACAATACGCGACAGCTCATAGCTGAGGTCATCACGATCAACCACGTTCAGACCCAAATCAACCGGGTTCTGCTGATCCTTCGGCGCATTCGGGTCAACAATCACAGACAGCGGCTTCGGATACGGCGACACAACACCCTCATCCGAAATAATCGCAGTCTCATCAGTCAGGTACGCAAACTTCGAACCCAAGAAACGCGACGCAGTCGTCTTACCGCTACCAGAAACACCCACCAGCGCCACAGCGCGCTTCGACTCAGGGTCACCAATAACAGCCGCATGCAGCATCACACCGCGACCAACCAGCTGCTCAATCATCGCCAACGTAATACGGCTCGTCAGATCCTGCATACCCGAATCATCATCAGCCACACGCAGCGTCGAAACCTTATCAAACGAACCCATCAACGGATTCGCCAAATCCATCACCGACTCATCAGTCGGCGCATGAACCAACATCACCTGATCAAAACGAGACAACGAAGCATACGCCTCATCAGGAGTATCAAAAAACTCCGGAGCAAGAGGCTCCCACGCCTTCTTAAAACGCTCCACAAAAGAGTCCGACATATCAATCAGATACAAAGAAACTTCCGCGCCAGCAACACGCAGAACAACAGGCTTCAGATTCATCAAAAAATCCTTAGAGAGTGAGAGATAAAAACCCGCACGCGAGTGAACGCACGAGCACAACAGGCGAAAAAACCGCCCAACGCGGGCGCACAAACACACAGCCTGCACGCCCGCACCCCAAAGCGGGAAAGACTAAGACTCCACAGAACCATCCGCAGGAATCATCGTCTGATGAAAATTCAAATAACTACGCGAAGCAGTCGGGCCACGCTGACCCTGGTAACGGTTACCATACGCACCAGAACCATACGGATGCTCAGTCGGACTACTCAAACGGAAGAAACACAACTGACCAACCTTAGAACCCGGCCACAACATAATCGGCAAAGTCGCCATATTCGACAACTCAAGCGTCACATGCCCCGAAAAACCAGGATCAATAAAACCAGCCGTAGAGTGAGTCAACAAACCCAGACGACCCAACGACGACTTACCCTCCAAACGGGCAGCCACATCATCAGGCAGAGTCACCTTCTCATACGTAGAACCCAACACAAACTCACCCGGATGCAGAATAAACGGCTCATCAGGAGCCACCTCCACCAGGCGCGTCAGGTCCTCCTGCGGCTGAGCAGGATCAATATGCGGGTACTTATGGTTATCGAACAGACGGAAGAAACGATCAATCCTCACGTCCACACTTGCAGGCTGAATCATCGACTCATCGAACGGATCAAGAACGATGCGCCCATCAGCAATCTCTTGACGAATATCGCGATCTGAAATAAGCACGCTTAAAGGATACCTGGCAAACACCACCCACGTGCAGGCATCCACCAGCCCCAGCACACAGGCCTACATCACATTTCAACCCCGCCACCCCACACACAAACAGCCGCAACACATTTCACCCCCGGCAAGCAGACGCGATACACTGAAAAAGATGCGGCTGTAGCTCAATGGTAGAGCGCACGCTTCCCAAGCCTGATACGCGGGTTCGATTCCCGTCAGCCGCTCTTCTCACGCCTCCTACTTCGCGGTAGGAGGCTTTTTGTTTTGAGTTAGGTTGAGCGGGTCGAGGCCGGTATGTTCCTTGCTCCTGCAGGGAACCCGTCCTCGCTCCGCTTCGGACACCCTGATGTCGCGACGGAACATACCGGCCTCTCCCCTAATAATTCCATCCCCCTCTCCGGGAAGGTGGAGTAGTGGGTGCGGATGCACGGTGTGGAACGACCCACGGGCGCTCGGTTTGGGAAGAGTGTGCGCGGAGGCGGGGAAGGAATACTCGGGTGAGGTACCGCAGACAGCTTGCCGGGAGACGAAGATTGGTAGCCGGGTGCGGTGGTGGTTCTGTATGGGAGGTTAAGGCGCCTACCAGCAGGTTCGGTACGAAAGGGCTTACCGCAACCGTGCGAGCGCGCAGCACAGCTATACCTTCCTGAAGCGACATCAGGGTGCCCGAGCTCTGCGAGGGCGGGTGCCCCTGTAGGAGCGAAGGAAGTGTGTAGCGTGTCGGTCGTCCCCTACCCGAGCGAGGAACACACCCCGCAAGACGCCTCAAAACACTTGAAGGATGTTCAACTCACCACACAGTTGTGCTAACCTAACCACAGAAATTCAATGAGAGAATTTCTAAAAAACATCTACTCGACGAGGAATCGTAGACCCGCATGACCCGCGAAACGCACCCCTACACCACCCCCGCACGCCCCCTCGACCTGAACCTCTACCTCGTCACAGGCAACAACCCCCTCGAAACCGTCCGGGCAGCCAAACACGCCACCTGCATCCAAGTTAGGTCCAAACCCATCAGCGCGCGCGAGCTCTACCAGCTCACCGAAGCTATCGCCGGCATCATCCAGCCGCACCAGACCCTCCTCATCGACGACCGTGTCGATGTCGCCCTCGCGTTGCGTGCCCGCGGCGTGCGCGTTGATGGCGTGCACATCGGTCAAGACGACCTGCCCGTAGCCGACGCCCGCGCCCTCCTCGGCGCCGACGCGATCATCGGCCTGACCACCGGCACCCGGCAGCTCGTCGAAGAATCCAACAAAATCGCGCACCTGATCGACTACATTGGCACCGGGCCGTTCCGCCCCAGCCCCACCAAGCAGTCCAACCGCCCGCCCCTCGGCATTGATGGGCTCCGCGAACTTGCCGAGCTGTCCGCCGTACCCACCGTAGCTATCGGCGACATCACCCCCGAAGACTGCCCCGCCATCCGCACCACCGGAGTTGCCGGAATCGCCATGGTCCGCGCCTTCGTCGATAACCCCGCGCTGAAGGCATAGCCATGACCATCACCATCATTGGCGGCGGAATCATTGGCCTCACCACCGCGTTTGAGCTCACCGAATGCGGCGAGAACGTGCACCTCATCGACGCCGAAACCAGCGACTACGGCACCGCCGACGATGGCACCGCGATCTACCCCGCCGCTAGCCACTACGCCGGCGGCATGCTCGCACCCATCGCAGAAGTGCAATTCCAGCAGGACGCGCTCTTCCCGCTCATGACCGCCAGCGCCGACGCCTACCCCTCCCTCATGGGCAGGCTCAGCCACGCCACCGACCTGCCCACCGGCTACGACACCACCGGCACGCTCATCATCGCAGCCGACCGTGCCGACGCCGAGCACCTGCAACGCACCCGCGCCTACTACCGGGACATGAACCGCCCCGCAGACCCCGTCACCCCCACGCAGGCGCGCACCCTCGAACCGCTCCTGGCACCGCGTATCGCTGGCGCCGTGAGCATCCCCAGTGACCATCAGCTACACCCGCGGCTCATGAGGCGCGCCCTCAAAGACGCCCTCACCCGCCGCGGCGTCACCTTCAGCACCGAACGGGTCACCGACCCGGACGCAGGCGACATTATCTGCACTGGACTAGGGGCAACACTGCACGGGGACTACCCGCTACGCCCCGTCTACGGGGACATTCTGCGTCTGCGAGCCCCGCGGCCCATCCTCAAGCATGTAGTGCGCGGCTACGTGAACTCCCGCCCCGTCTACCTCATCCCCCGCCCCGACGGGGAGCTGTGCATCGGCGCGACCAGCCGCGAAGACCACCGCACACTACCCGCCATTGACGGCGTACACCAGCTGCTACGTGACGCAATCCGGCTCGTGCCCGCCGTTGAAGAGTGCGAGCTTCTGGAGGCGAACGTCGGCGCCCGCCCCGGAACCCCGGACGACCTGCCTATCTTCGGGCACCGCACTCGCGCTGACGGCACCCGCCAGCTCGTGTCCACGGGCTATTTCCGCCACGGTATTCTGCTTGCCGCGCTCGCCGGCAAGGTTGGTGCGGAGGTCGCCTGCGGGGCTGAGATTCCGCCCATCATGCAGGCGTGCGACCCGGCACGATTCACCCACTAAACACAGTCCCCGCCGGATGCATCCGGCACCTTCACGAAAGGATTTCGCATGATTATCACCTACAACGGCGAGCCGCTAACCACGAATGCCCGCACCGTATTTGACCTTGTCATGGACCAGTTCGGTACCGAAAATGGCGTGGCTGTGGCGCTCAACCGCAGTATCGTGCCGCGTTCCACGTGGCTGGATGTGCCGCTGAACGAGGGCGATAGGGTGGATGCCCTCACCGCCGTTCAGGGCGGCTAATCTTCCAGCCTGAACCGGCGAGATTCCCGCCGGCTCATACCCACCGGCAAAAAGAACAGATATTCTCGGTTTTTGTTCCCTAAACCGGGCGCACCGTAGCGCCCCGCACCAACCAGCAAACCCCGTTATCTAGACGTTCCCACAGAGGAGAACACCATGAGCCTCACACCGCTCACCATCGGCGACCGCACCTTCACATCCCGCCTCATCATGGGTTCCGGAGGCGCAACCAGCATGGACCTGCTCGAGCAGGCGCTCATCGCCTCCGGCACCGAAATGACGACCGTTGCCATGCGCCGTCACGCCGCAGGCACCCCCATTTTTCCGCTTCTGCAGAAGCTCAATATTGCGCCGCTGCCCAATACCGCAGGGTGCCGCACCGCAGCCGATGCGGTGATGACCGCGATGCTCGCCCGCGAGGCGCTGGGCACTTCCTGGGTGAAGGTCGAGATCATCCACGACGAAGACACCCTACTGCCGGACACCGTGGAGCTGTTGAATGCTTGCGAGCAGCTGGTCGCTGAGGATTTCACGGTGCTCGCGTACACCTCTGACGATCCGGTGGCTGCCGCTCGCCTGGAGGATGCGGGCGTTGCGGCGGTTATGCCGTTGGGCGCGCCGATTGGTACCGGTCTGGGCATTTTGAACCCGCACAATATTGAGCTGATTGCTTCCCGCGCGCAGGTTCCGGTGGTTCTGGATGCCGGCGTGGGTACCGCTTCGGACGCCGCCCTGGCGATGGAGCTGGGTTGCGACGCGGTGTTGTTGGCGTCGGCGGTGAATCGTGCTGAGGATCCGGTAGCAATGGCTCAGGCGATGAAGTTTGCGGTGCAGGCGGGCGCGTTGGCGCGTGAGGCTGGCCGTATTCCGGTGCGTGAGCACGCGAAAGCATCGTCGCCGTCGGAGGGTTTTGTCTCGTGGATGTAAATCTCACCCCTACCCCGGTGAATCCGAAGCATGCGCGTCTGGATCGCGAGCGCACGGACCGTCAACGTCGCCTCCCCGGCTTTGATCAGGACGCGGTCGCGGCGGCGCGTGTGCTCGTGATTGGTGCTGGCGGTTTGGGCTGTCCGGTGGTGCAGGCGTTGGCGGCGGCTGGCGTAGGGTATCTGCATATTGTGGATTCTGATTCGGTGGAGCTGTCGAATATTCAGCGTCAGCCGCTTTTTGGGGTGTCTGATGTGGGTGAGCCGAAGGCGGAGGTAGCGGCGCGCCGTGCTCTGGAGTTGTGCCCGTCGTTGACGGTTGAGACGACAATCCGGCATGTGGATGCGTCCTGGATTTTGGATCTTTTCGCCGCGTCGGCACCGGATTGTGTGGTGGATTGTACAGATACGTTTGCGTCGAAGTATCTGATTGCGGATGCTGCGCAGGTTGCGGGTTTGCCGCTGGTGTGGGGCACGGTTTTGCGTTTTGGCGGGTCGGTGAGTCTTTTTGAGCCGGATGGCGCGCATTTGCGTGATATTTTTCCGACGATTCCGCAGACGGTGGAGTCGTGCGCGCTTGCCGGGGTGTTGGGTGCGACGACGGCTGTGGTTGGTTCGCTGATGGCGACGGAGGTGCTCAAGTTTGTGAGTGGTCTGCCGACGGCGGCGGGCACTCTGCTGACGTATGATGCCTTGTCGGGTACGTGTACGTCGTTTGGAGCGGTGCCGGATCCGGCGCGTGTAGTGCCGGTGGATTTGTCGGCACATGAGGTTCCGCAGGTTCTGCTGGATGTGCGTGAGGTGCCCGAGCGTGAGGAGTCGGTGAAGCATGAGGGTTCGATGCATATGCCGCTGTCGCAGCTGAGCGACGCTGAGGGGTCGCTGCTGCCGGCAACCGACGTGCCCGCGGAGCTGCTGAGCCTGTTTGAGTCGGTGCGTGATCAGCATGTGGGCGTTTTCTGTGCCTCGGGTGCGCGAGCGCAGCGCTTTGTGCAGGCGTACGCGGAGCTGGCGGGCGAGTACGGGGTGCGCCTCACGGCACTGTAGAGACGGTTTCCCCATGTGCAGGGCGTAAAATCGTGTATAACACGGCGGCACATCGCGCGGTTTATTCTGCCTAAAAACTGCCCTGCCGCCTCCTGTTTTCGCACACTCACTCTAGGAGTTTTATGCTCACCGTCTCTACTGTGCCGCTTGTTTTGTGTACGGCACTTGTTGCGTTGACTTTGTTGATTAGCGGTATTGCTAAGGCGAAGGACCCGCAGAGTACCGTGACCGGTATTCAGAATCTTGGTTTGGAGAAGATCGCGCCGACCCGTGCGGTGTCGCTGATTTTGCCGTGGTTCGAGATCGCCCTAGCCGCCGTTCTGCTGCTGTCGCCGGTGCGTTTGCCTGCGGTGATTGCTTCAGGTTTGGCGCTGATTCTGATGCTGTTCTATACGGTGGTGATTGCGCGCGCGCTGGCGACGGGTCGTACTGCGGGTTGTAATTGTTTCGGTTCTGAGTCGAATGCGCCGGTGAGCCGTTACACGCTGGTCCGTAATATTGCGCTGCTGTTGGCGGCGGCTGGTGCGCATGCGAGCGCGTTGAGGGGCGGCACGGGCGTTGTGTCGACTCTGCTGGGTCTGGGTAATAGCGGCTGGACTTGGGTTTTTGGTGCGGCGCTGATTGCTGTGACGTTGGAGGCTGTTCGCCGCGGTGATGCTCTTGCGCAGCCGGAGCCGCAGGCTGAGGTGATTTTGCCGGAGCCGGTGTATGACGAGAACGGTGAGGAGCAGTATGTTCGCATGCCGATTCCGCATGCGGCGCTGTACCTGGAGAATGGCCGTCACACGAATATGCGTGCGTTGGCTAAGAATCAGGCGCGTGTGCTGGTGTTTGTGTCGGCGACCTGCGCTGGTTGTGTGAAGTTTTTGAAGACGATGGCTTCGTGGCAGGAGCGTCTGCCGCAGGTGGCGTTGCATCCGGTGTATTCGAGCCTGGAGTCGTTGCAGACCTCGCGTAATGCGGGTACGTTGCCGGAGGGTTTGACTCCGTTGATTGACCGTGAGGCGGGTTCGCGCGCGAATTTTGGTAATGGTGTGCCATTGGCTGTGGTTTTGGGTGCTGATGGTCTGATTGCTGGCGGCCCGGTGGCTGGTAATGAGCAGGTTGAGGCGCTGCTGACTGATATTGAGGAGCAGTTCGCTGAGGCTGCTCGTTTGGCTGAGGAGGAGCGTGAAGAGCAGATGCGTAAGGCGCTTGCTGAGGATACGTCGAATACTGGCGGCGACCACCTCTAACCGTCCCCTGTAGCTTCTCTGCTTTTCGTACTGTCCCGATAGCCCCATCCGGCTCTTACTGCCCTTACCGGCAGGTGCCGGGTGGGGCTATGCTAGAACGTAGTGCACACACCGCTTATATGCCGCAGTCACCTTGCCTGGTGGCGGTTGGCGCATCCTCAACCCTGTCTAAGGAGTTTTTATGGCAATGATGAGTTTCAACGCTCCGGGCGAGCGTGAGAAGTCACTGTGGTTGGTCCGTAAGGAGAGCAACCCGAATCATTCTCAGTGGTACATTGACCGTTTTAAGGCAATGGAGGCTGAGGGTAATGATATGGCGGGTGAGTCTCGTCTGTTGAACGCTATGGCTTCTCGTGGCGCGAAGATTCTTGATGCGGGTTCGGGTCCCGGTCGTGTGGGTAAGCAGCTGCACGCGTTGGGTCACCGTGTGACGGGTGTGGATATTGATCCTGAGCTGATTGAGGAGGCGCGCCGCGTCTGTCCGGATGCTACGTGGATTACTGCCGATTTGGTGGATTTGCCGGAGGTACTGGGTATTGAGGGTGAGGCTACGGCGGAGAATGGTTTTGAGCTGCTGGTGTGTGCGGGTAATGTGATGGGTTTCTTGGCTCGTTCGACTCGTAAGCCGGTGGTTGAGAATTTCCGTCGCGTGTTGGCGCCGGGTGGCCGCGCTGTCGTGGGTTACGGTTCGGGTCCGGGCCGTGATTATGCGTTTGAGCAGTTTTTGGCGGATGCCCGCGAGGTTGGCCTGAACGTGGATAACACCTACTCTTCATGGCAGATGCACCCGTTTGTGGAGGGTTCTTCGGAGTTTTTGGTGGCGGTGCTGTCGCGCCCGGCGAACTAGGCTCGCATCTAAAACTGGGCGCAGTGCGTTTTGAGCTAGCGTGCAGTGCGTCTTGAGTTAGGCATACAAATGGCCCGGCGCCTACCCCGTGTGGGGTGGGTGCCGGGCCTTTGCGCGTCCTGAAGATGCGCATCCGAAAAGAAGCACCGTTGAAGAACGGGTGTTCTAGTGGATGAGGTAGATGGTGCGTGCGAGTTCTTCGGGCATGAAGGATGCGGCGAAGAGGATTGCCACGATGATGACGGCGAGTGCGGTCATAAGGCTGGAGCGCCAGCCGGGGTGCAGCTCGTTGAAGGTGATGAGTCCCTTGTGTTCTTTGTCCATGTTGACCACGTTGATCTGTTTGTAGATGGTGGTTTGGGCGGAGAGTTTGGAGGAGACTTCTCGCATGGTTTTGCCGTCCCAGACGCGGCCGTCGATGCGCATGAGCTGTTTGCCGTCTTTGTCGACGGCCCACATGGCGGGGAAGCTGCGGTAGCGTAGGCGGCCGGCGACGGTTTTGAGTTTCTGGCCGTAGGCTTTTTTGGGGTAGAGCTTTTCGGCGTAGATAGTGTGGTCGATATTTTCGAGGGGTACGGCGAACCAGCCGAAGGTGCGTGCGCGGAGCACGTGGGTTTTGGTGATGACGATGATGGTGGGTTTGAGGACTGAGTAGAGGTTTACGCCTGCGATGGTGCCGATGAGCAGTACGAGGAGGGTGTACGGCAGGGCGGGTCGCTTGTAGAGGATGAAGGCGAGCGCGGCGAGGAGCACGATGGTGCCGGGGAGTGCCGCTTCGATGCGCCTGCCGTAGGAGCGCATGCGGGGGTGGAATAGTTCGTTGACTTCGCCGTATTTGGCGGGGACTTCGTGAGCGCGTTCTGCCATATACACAACTTTAGTGTGTGCGGTGCGTGAAACCTAGCGGACTACCTGCGTTACTCTGGTTCTATGCGTAATTTTTCTCCCGTGGAGCGGGTTCTGGCAATGTGGATGGTTGGTGTTGTGGTGGCGGTTTCTGTGGCTGCTGCGGCGCTGGTTATGACGAATAAGCTGGTGTATGGTCCGACGGGTCAGGTGCGGGAGTATTTTCATGCGTTGCGTACGGGTAATGGTTCGTATGCGCGTGGCCTGTTGGGTGCGCAGATTCCTGAGGGTGACGCCTCTTTATTGGATGGGGATGCTTTGAGGCGTTCGGTGTCTTCGTTGGGTGAGGTGTCGTATGAGGTGGTGGAGACCAGCGAGGATGGGGAGCATGCGACGGTGCGTGCGTCCTATACGTTGGAGGGTTCGCAGCAGCATACGGATTTTCGTTTGCACCGTTCGGGCACGCATTGGGGCTTTTTTGATAAGTGGGCTATTGATGAGGCGTCTTTGCCGTCGGTGAAGGTGAATATTCAGGGTGTGGAGGCTGCGACGATTAATAACCGTAAGGTTGCGGTGGATGATGGTGCGGCGTCATTCCCGGTGTTTTATCCGGGTGTGTATGCGGTGTCGTATGATTCGACGGTTTATACGGCGCAGAAGGTGAATGAGGTGGTGACTGCGCAGGATGCGAATCATGCGGTGCGTATGGAGTTGAAGCCGAGTGATAATGCGTTGTCGTCGGTGAAGGAGCAGGTGCAGGATCATTTGAAGAAGTGTACGCAGCAGAGCACTCTTTATCCGGGTGGGTGCCCTTTTGAGTATGCGTTTACGGGTCGTGTGGATTCTGAGGTGAAGTGGTCTGTGGTGAAGGTTGCGGATCCGCAGGTGAGTGTAAGTTCGGCGGGTGTGTGGTCGTTGAAGCCGATGTCGGGTACGGCGAAGGTGTCGTTTACTCAGTTGGATTTGTATACGGGTGAGCGTTCGCAGGTGCAGAAGGAGATTCCGTTTACGTTGAAGGCGTCGGTGGAGGCGGATGCGAAGGCGGTCCGAGTCTCCTTCTAAGAACGAACGACGAGAGCCAGTATGCTCTGAAGCGACATCAGGGTGCCCGAGCGAAGCGAGGGCGGGTTCCCCTGTAGGAGCGAAGAGCATACTGGCTCGTGGCTTATACGGGTTGAGAAAGGGCCGGTGTTATCCGTAGCGACATCAGGGTGTCCGAAGCGAAGCGAGGACGGGTGCCCCTGTAGGAGCGAGGATGACCCGGCCCTTTCGAGTCCCACAATCCTAAAAAGCACAAAGGGAACCGGCGCTATCCGTAGCGGTATCAGGGCGGCACAGCAGAAAAGGGTCAGTATTATCCGTAGCGACATCAGGGTGTCCGAGCGAAGCGAGGACGGGTGCCCCTGTAGGAGCGAGGATAATACTGACCCTTGATTCTTTTATAGATCCCTAGTTGATACCGCGAAGGTCCAGGACGAGTTCGCTTTCGTCTGCTTCGTCACCGGTCACGACGACGGGAATACCCCAGTCCTGCTGGTAGAGGTGGCATGCTGCATGCTCGGGGATGTCACCGCCGGGGGTGCCGTCGCAGGCGGCGGCGCGTGCGGTGATGTGCAGGACTGCCTCGGTGATTTCGGGGTTGAGTACGAGGGTGCGGGTCAGTCCGGTGGAGGTGCCGGCGCCTTCCAGGATGAAGTTCTCGGGGGTGGATGAGATCTTCAGCTGGGTGGGGTCGCCCCAGCGGGTGTCGAGCTTCTGGCCGGTGGGCACGGTGAATCGTGAGGTGAATTCGAGGGTGCCGCCGGTGAGCTTGGTGGAGGGGCGTGCGGTGGTGATGGCGCCTTCGTCGACGTGCTGTGCCTTGGCGGGGATGGAGGCGCGTACAAGCTGGTGGGCGTTGGTTTCGACGATGATGAGGCGCGGTTCTTCGCCGGGTACTTCTTCGACGAGCAGGTCGGAGGGCTCGTCGAGGCCGCGTTCGAGGGTGCCGAGGGTGCCGGTAACCGGGTCCCAGCGGCGGATGGCGCCGTTGTAGGTGTCGGCGACTGCGATAGATCCGTCGGGCAGTTCGGTCAGGCCGAGGGGGTGCTGCATGCGGGCGGTGTCGGAGTCGCCGTCGACGAAGCCGAAGTCGAACAGGCCCTTGCCGACGGCGGAGGTGACCTGTACGCCGTCTTCGGTGAAGGTGATGTGGCGCAGGCCGCTGGTTTCGGAGCATGCGACCCAGAGGCTACCGTCGCGTGCTTCGATGATGCCGGAGGGCTGGGCGAACCATGCGTCGGCGGCAGGGCCGTCGGCGAGGCCTTCGACGCCGGAGCCTGCGAAGATGCTGACGGTGCCGGTGACGGGTTCGTAGCCGAAGAGCTGGTGGGTGCCTGCCATGGCGATGATGAACTGGCCGGCTTCGCGGGAGTAGACGGCATCCCAGGGCGAGGAGAGCGCAATCTCGGTGGCGGGTACACCGGCGGGGATGTGGTTGGGGTCGCCGGTGATGGCGTTGTCGCCATCGATGACGCGCTGCACGCCGTTGCCTGCGAGGGTGCGTACTTCGCCGGTGCTCAGGTTGAGGGAGCGCAGGCGGTGGTTGACGGTGTCGGCGACGAGCACGTCGTAGCCGAGCTGTTCGCGCAGGTTTTCGGGTACGAGGGCGAGGCCGGCGGGCTCGTTGAAGCGTGCTTCGGTGCCGGTGCCGTCGACGTGGCCCTTGACGGGGTGGTTGATGGGGTCGTTGCCGCCGCCGTAGGTGTTGATGACGGTGTTGAGGTCGGCTGCTACCTGCAGGATGCGGTGGCGTGCGCTGTCTGCGACGAGGTAGGTGCGTTCGCGGTTGCCGAAGAGGTTTGCGGGGCCGAATTCGGCGGGCAGTTCGATGGCCTTGCCGGGGAAGGCGTAGGTGCCGGCTGCCTTGGGGCGGGGCACGTAGGGGCCGTCACCGCGGTGTAGGGTGCCCTTCGCCTCGTGCTCGGCGACGAGTTCGCGTACGAGGGAGGTGAGGCCCTGCACGTGGCCTTCGCCGGAGAGGTGGGCGACGATGTAGCCTTCGGGGTCGACGACGACGAGGGTGGGCCATGCGCGGGCGGTGTAGGCCTGCCAGGTGGTCAGTTCGGGGTCGTCAAGTACGGGGTGGGTGATGTGGTAGCGGTCGACGGCTGCGGCGAGCGCTACGGGGTCTGCTTCGTGTTCGAATTTGGGGCTGTGTACGCCGACGGTGACGAGCACGTCGGAGAATTCTTCTTCGAGAGGGCGTAGTTCGTCGAGGACGTGCAGGCAGTTGATGCAGCAGAGGGTCCAGAAGTCGAGAATAACGATTTTGCCGCGAAGGTCCTGCAGGGTGAGGTTCTTGTCGCCGGTGTTGAGCCAGGCGCGGCCTTCGAGTTCGCTGGCGCGCACGCGTACGCTGCGGGTGGTGTTCTCACTCATGGGTTCTCTCTCCTGTTGGGTGCGCCGTGTGTGGGCGCGTCGGTTTGCTGTCCCCATTATGCCAGCGTGGTGGGGGTGGTTCGCTGGGAGTTGAGCTTTGTGACTTGGGGGCTTAACGCCCTGTCATATTAAGTCATATTGCGGGTGGTGTGTGGGTGCACAGAAGCGCCCCGCACGCATCACTATCGGATGCGCACGGGGCGCTGAGGTATTCAGGCGGTCTAAGATAATCAGCTCAGTTCAAATGTGCGCGGAATACAGCCGAATACGCTGGAATTCATCGATTCCTAACCCGCATTAGAAGCCCGTTCGGGGTCCCAGATACGGGCCCGCTTCGTCGGCTTTACAGGTTCCTTCGGCGTTACGTTGAGAGCCTCAACAGGGGCGGGGGTTTGCGGGACTTCCAGGGACGTGTAGGATTCCTCGTTAACCTCATTCTTAAAGTCGATAATCTGGGTCATACCGTCTGACTCGACATTGATAAGACGCCCGCCAGCCATAATTGCATGCCACGAGCCATCAGCTTCTACGGTGATGATTGATCCATCAGGAGTGACGCGGCCCCAACTACCGTCCTTCTTGATAATGATGTCATCGCCGTTGTTCGCCTCAACAATGGCGATTTCATCGCCGAGGGATGAGGTATACACGGTGCCGTCAGCATTCGTAGATTTCTTTGAGGCGGGGCTCTTCTTGGCCTCTTCAATGGTTTCTTTAAAGGATTTCTGGTTGCCAGCACCTGAGTTGGAATCTGTGGGCTTAGATTCTTCGTCCTCAGCGACCTGCTTTTCATCCGAAGCATCCTGCGTTGAGTCTGCGCCGGCTGTCTCTTCCTCAGCCTTAGCCTGGGCATCACTCGAGGTCACCTGCGACTCAGGGGATGCGGCGTTTGCAGTCAGCGAGGTGGAGGAAGCGTTAGGAGTAGCGCTTGCAGATGCACTCTCATGGGAGATAGTGGTGGTCTGCGTAGCCTCATCACAGGCAGCCAGGCTGAGCGTTACGGCAAGACTCAAAGACAAGACAGCAATGGATTTCTTCACTAATTTTCCTTTTTCAGACACGCTCTGTGTGCATACCTGCACCGCATGAGGCGTGTATTAAGTAAGCGCTAGATTCTGAGCGCTTCCCTATCCTAGCAATAGATACCTGACGCTTCCTATTTTCTATATATCGGGCGTGTAGTTTCCCGCATGCGAAAGCGCCCCGCACACATCACTATCGGATACGTGCGGGGCGCTAGTAAGCCCTATTCTGGCGGGCTGTTCTGACTGTTCGGCCCGGGGCAGGAGCTATTTTTTACTAGAGGCCTGTAATCTCAGAGAAGTTACCAACCTTGGTGGGCTTGGCCGGGGTCTTAGCGGTGCCGCGGAAGCCGTCGATACGGGCAGGTGCCTTCGGGATCTCGATGGTGGAGAGGTCGGTTGTCTGCTCTAAGGTCTTAGTGTTCAGCACGGCAGCGGCGCCGTCTGCTTTGACGGCGGTGTAGAGGTTGTCCTCGGGGTTGGTCTTAATCCAGGAGCCGTCCTCTTCCACGACGATGGTTCCGCCGTTGGAGTCAAATCTACTCCACGCACCGGTATTCTTGATGATGACAATAGCGCCGTCCTTTGTTTCGAAGACAGCGACTTCATAGTTGTAGTAGACGGTGCCGTCGCTGGTCTGTACCTTCTTTACATCGGACTCGTTCTTGAACTCGTTCAGGGATTCCTTGACGGCGCTGTAGAATGCGGAGGTTTCCTGCTGGTTGGAGTCCTCGCTCTTCTTAAGTGCTTCGGTTGCTTCGCTGGGCAGACCGCTGGGGGTGCTGATGGTCCCCTGGGTGGTCTTGGTTTCTGCCTTGGTGGTTTCAGCGGCTGCGGAGGTGCTTGCAGGGGCCGAGGCAGTTGCGGAAGCGGACGCGCTAGCCGATGCAGAGGAGTTGGTGCCGGAGTTGGTGCCGGAATTACCGCTGCAAGCTGCAAGGCCGAGGGCACCGGCAATGGTCAGGGACAGAACAGCAATAGACTTCTTCACTGTATTTTCTCTTTCTGCATGCGCCGCTCTGCAACGGCGCAGTGCGTAATGTGGTTGACCTGTGCTCGGGTACCTCCCCGGTGTATGCCCTCATGCTAGCACCGCGGCCTGGAAGCTCCCTGAGATGGTGCGGTGCTCCCCCCCCCTCCCCCGCTACTTTCGCTGGTCTTCTCAGCTCTACGGGTCTTCCCAGCTCAGCTTGAAGACGCAAAGCGCCCCGCACGCATCACGGTCGGATACGTGCGGGGCGCTGGTGCCCCTGTTCTGTCGGGCTGTTCGGCCCGGGGGCAGAGGGCAGGGGCTAGTTTTTATTTGGCGTCTGCATTACTTGGCGCCTGCGACCTCGGAGAGGTCAGCAATCTTGGTGGGCTTGACCGGGGTCTTAGCGGTGCCGTTGAAGCCGTCGATGCGGGCCGGGGCCTTCGGGACCTCGATGGTGGAGACATCGGTTGCCTGTTCGAAGGTCTTGGTGTTCAGTACGGAGGCGGTACCGTCTGCCTTGACGACGGTGTAGAGGTTCTCCTTGGGGTTGGTCTTAATCCAGGAGCCGTCATTGCTCACGACGATGGTCGTACCGTTGGCGTCGATGCTGGTCCACACACCGTTATTCTGGATGCTGACAATAGCGCCGTCCTTGGATTCGAAGGCAGCGAATTCATCGTTGTAGTAGACGGTGCCGTCGCTGGTCTGCGCCTTCTTCACACCGGCCTCAGTCTTGAAATCGTTCAGGGCTTCCTTGCTGGCGGTGTAGCCTGCGGAGCCTGCCTGCTGGGCGGACCCTTCAGCCTTCTTGAGTGCTTCGTTTGCATCGGTGGGCAGGTCGGTGGGGGTGCTGATGGTACCCTGGGTGGCCTTGGTTTCTGCCTTGGTGGTTTCAGCTGCTGCGGAGGTGGTGCTCTTGCTGGTTGCTGCTGCGGAGGTGCTTGCGGGTGCCGAGGCAGTTGCGGAAGCGGTTGCAGAAGCGGTTGCAGAAGCGGACGCGCTTGCCGATGCGGAGGAGTTGGAGTTGGTGCCGGAGTTGCCGCCGCAGGCTGCGAGGCCGAGGGCACCGGCAATGGTCAGGGACAGAACAGCAATAGACTTCTTCACTGTAGTTTCTCTTTTCTGTATGCGCCGCTCTGCGACGGCGCAGTGCGTGGTGTGGTTGACCTGTACACGGGCTACCCGGTGTACGCCATCATGCTAGCACCGTGACCTGAAAGCTCCCTGAGATGTTGCGGCGCTTCCCCTCCCCCGCTACTTTCACGGCTCTTCTCAGCGTAGCTTGAAGACGCAAAACGCCCCGCACGCATCGCTATCGGATGCGCACGGGGCGTTCAAGCTTTGAAAGGCGCTACGAACGGCTACCCCTGTACGGGTCTGCCTACTCGTGGGTCTTGGCGCTGGTCGGCTTCACGCCTTCCTTCGGGGCGGTGCTGTAGCCGTCCACGGGGGCCGGGGGCTTGGGCAGTTCCAGCGACTTGTAGTCCTGGGAGTATTCACCGGTGACAACGTTCGTGATGGTAGCTTCACCGTTCTCATCAACAGCGATGGTGTCGCCGTTGGTCTTGATGACGCTCCAGTCGCCGGATTCGCTGACGCTGCTGAGCGATCCGTCGGGGCTAACGCGGATCCAGCCGCCGTCATCCTTGATCAGGATGTAGTCACCGTTCTTAGCTTCGACGATGGAGGCGCCTTCCTTCGTGTCGGTGTACACGGCGCCGTCAGCGTTGGTGCTCTTCTTAGTGTTGGGGTCCTTCTTGGCCTGTTCAGCGCCCTTCTTGAAGACGTTGTATCGTTGCTTACCGATTCCGACTGCGGCGTTGTCGCTGGAGCTGCTATCGGTGCCCTTGGTATCTGAAGAGCTCTTCTCAGATGCGCTTGCTGAGCCGGATGCCGATGCGCTTGCCTTGGACTCGGAGGATGCGCTCGCGGAAGCGGTAGCCGACGCACTTGCGGAGGCAGTCGCCGATGCAGACGCGCTCGCGGATGCACTCTGGCTTTCGGCGGGTGCCTTGATGTTGGTGGGGCTGCACGCGGCAAGGCCGAGGGTTGCGGCGAGGCTTAGGGACAGAACAGCGATAGACTTCTTCACTGTGTTCTCTTTTCTGGTAGGTTCCGAACTGCGCTGGGCGTCCGGGGTGTCCGTACGGGTGGGACTTGTTGAGCGGGCGTTATTTCCCGCGTCCAGCCTAGCACCTCATCCTGGCGGTACTCTGCAAGCGCGCAGAAACGCCCCGCACGCATCACGTTCGGATGCGCACGGGGCGTGCGGGTCTAGCTAGTCGCCAGCTAAGTGGTGGATACGTTTAGTTCGCAGCCAGGCTGGTCGGCTTAACGGGCTTCTTCGGGGCAGGGAAATCTCCCACAGGAGCCGGGGTCTTAGGCACTTCCACGGACTGGTAGTCGTCCGAAATCTCCGAGGTCTTAACGTTCATAATGGATGCTGCGCCGTTCTCATCAACGTTAATGATTTCACCGTTAGGCTTGACAGCGGCCCAGCCGCCCTTCTCAGTCACGGCGATAACCTCGCCTTCAGGGGTCACACGTACCCAGCTGCCGTCATTCTCGATGCTGATGTAGCTACCGTTTTGAGTTTCGACAACAGCGATGCTTCCATCAGGGTCAGCGTACACGTTACCTTCAGTATTCGTAGTCCTCTTGGTGGAGTAATCTTTCTTAGCCTCTTCGACGATTTCCTTGTAATGCTCGTAGACCTTCGGGCCGTAGCTACTATCGGTGGCGTCCGTAGGAATGGCGGATGCACCCGACAAGCCACCCTTCTGGCTTCCGGATTCCTTGGCGGAGGAGCTCGAGCTATTTGGGTTTGCAGATGCGCTTGCCGAGGTAGCTGTCGAGGTGGATGCGTTCGCAGACGCGCTGGAGGAGGCAGACGCGCTCGCGGATGCACTCTGGCTTTCGGCGGGTGCCTTGGCGTTGGAGCTACAAGCTGCAAGACCGAAGGTCGCGGCGAGGCTCAGGGACAGAACAGCCATAGACTTCTTCACTGTGTTCTCTTTTCTGGTAGATCCCCGTGCTATGCCGGGGAGACCTATAGTGTGGTTGTTCGTTGAGTGAGAGTTGAGTGAGAGCTAGATTCTGAGCGCCTCCCTAATCCTAACAACAGTTATGCGAAGCTTCCTATTTTCCCTAGGAGTTCAGCGCAGCTTGAAGACGCAAAACGCCCCGTGCACATCACGCTCGGATGCACACGGGGCGTCTTATAGGGTCAGGGGCTGTTACGCTCTGGTAGCGTCACAAGCCGCTGTTAGCTCTTTGCAGCTTACTTGGGCTGTGCGGGCTTGACGGGGTTGACCTTAGCCTGTGCGGGCTTTGCGGGAACCTTCGGAGCCTTCAGGTCTGCCTTCTCGCCGCCAACGATGGAGGTTACTTCACCGGATGCGTCCACGGATGCCTGCAGGCCGCTGTTAGACTGGATGGTCCAGGAGCCGTCAGCCTTGACTGCAACCTGGCCGTTTGCGTCCTGGCGGCTCCAGGAGCCGTCAGCCTGTACAGCTACCTGACCTTCGTCACCCTGAATGGACCAGCCGCCGTCCTCGGAAGCAATAACGTCGCCCTCAACGGCGGAGGAGGAGTTACCCTCGGAGTCCTTGGACTCAGCCTTGGTGCCCTTCTCGTCGGACTCTACCTTGGAGGAGTTACCCTCGGAGTCCTTAGCGTTGACGGAAGCCTTGCCGTCTGCGCCGACCTTCACGTCTGCGGAGTTGCCCTCGCCGTCGTTAGCCTTGACGGTGACGTTGCCGTCCTTGTCAACCTTCACGTCTGCAGAAGCGGAAGCAGATGCAGCCGAGGTGGTTGCAGCTGCAGAGGATGCCTTAGCCGATGCGCTTGCGGAAGCAGTCGCAGAAGCAGATGCGGATGCAGTCGCGGTGGTGGTGGAAGAGGACTGGGAGCCACATGCGCTCAGGCCCAGTGCGCCTGCGAAGGCGATGGACAGAACCGCGGTGGTCTTCTTCATTGCGGGGGCGAATGCCATTATTTCTCCTTGTGGTTGTTAGTATGGTGCGGCTAGTTGGCGACGTATTCGCGTCGTGCGCAGGATCCTTGTGGGATTCCATAACGATTATCGGTGTAACCAACCGCGTTAATTCTATCGAGTTTGGGGGGCTTTTATCCGAGCCACCGGGCGTTTATCCGCATTCTAGCGGGTGGGATATCCCACGTTTCTGCCCGGTTTGTCGGCTGGTCACATCAGTTAGTTACGGGGAGTGACGGGCTTGACGGGGTCCACGGTAGCGCCGGCAGGCTTGACGGGTACAGTGGGTACCTGGAAGGTTCCCTGTCCGGTCTGTTCCCAGGAGCCATCAGCCTTCACTTCGACAACGCCGGGAGCTCCGACGAGTTCCCAGGAGCCGTCTGCCCTGACCTCTACGTTGCCGCTCGGACCGACACGCTCCCAGGAGCCGTCAGCGTCTACTTCAACGATGTCGCCGTTGGGGGCGTGGTAGGACCAGCCGCCGTCGGTCTTGATTTCGATGAGGGTGTAGCCGTTGGCTGCGCTGACGGTTCCGCTGTCGACGGTCACGGTGCCGGAGCCGTTCGAGCCGCTCTTGGCGGAGGTCTCGCCGGCCTTCTCGTCGACCTTTGCGGAGGAGCCCGAGTTGTTCGATGCCGAGCCGCCGTTGACGGTTGCATTGCCGCTAGCGTCGGCGGTCACGCCGGTACCGTTCGCGCCGTTGACGGTCACATTACCGTTGGCGTCTGCGGTGACCCCGGTACCATCAGCACCGCTGACGGTCACACCGTTTTCGGTGACGGTGACGGTGCCCTGGGAGCTGCTTGCGGTGGCGCTCGGGGAGGCTGCGTCGCTTGCCTTGACGGTGACCTTGCCGTTGCCCGCGTTGACTGCTGCGTCGGCGGTGGAGGATGCCTTAGCGGTCGCGGTGGCGCTGGGTGCCGGGTTGGAGGTGTTCTGTGCACCGCAGGCGCTCAGGCCGAGTGCTGCGATTGCTGCGATGGACAGTGCGGCTGCGCCGGTGCGGAGGCGGTGGCTGGTGGGCTGCGCGGAAGTACGCTGAGCGTGGCGTGCCATGAGGTGGTTCTCCTTGTGCGTCCCGGAGGGTCAATCGTCCGGGGTTTGTATGGTTGTTTTCCGGTTGGGGTGGGGCCGTTTGTATGGTGTGTGGCTTTTCCTTCGCCGGTGATTCCAGCATAGGGTGTGAGTCTAAGATTGAGCTTTAGTTTGCTGTGTTTAAGCTATGTCTGGACAGCGATGTATAAGTATTTTTCCCAGCGAGGTTTCATACTCACGGTTTTTCGCTCAGCTTATGTATAGCTTTCTGCTTATATGTATAAATTTTCTTTATTTTTTCTGTAGCCTGCCCTAGCTTCTTCCGTGAAGTAGGGATAGTTTCTGTGTTTTTAGCTCAACCACAACATTAAGGTCGCAAAGACACAACTACTCAGCGACTCTAGGGCTCCATCCCACCTGGCTAGGCGCGCTTCCGCTACTTAAGCCCCCCCCTTCGGCGGGGTTTTCTCCGCTGTTTTCCCTTGGGCAGGCATAATAAAAGACCCCCACCGTGAGGGTGGGGGTCTTTTATCAGATTCAAAGTCTCAAGAATTACTTCTTCTTAGCGACTGCTGCCTTCAGCTTGGAGCCTGCGGTCAGCTTCACGCCGTGACCGGCGGGAATCTGAATAGTTTCGCCGGTCTGCGGGTTACGGCCGGTACGAGCTGCACGGTCGGTGCGCTCGATTGCCATCCAACCGGGGATGGTGATCTTCTCGCCCTTGGAGACGGAAGACTCGAAAACCTGGAACACTGCGTCGAGGACTGCATTCACGGTTGCCTGGCTCTTGCCAGACTTCTCTGCAACCTCTGCAACGAGTTCGGTACGGTTCTTAGCCATTAGGGTGCCCCTTCCAGAGACTTAAGGTTTGAGTCTAAAGCGAGTGACCGTCGGTGACGACGGAAAACCGTTTAGGAACTAAAATACCAGATTTACCAGCTGGACTTGGTGATACCGGGCAGCTCGCCGCGGTGTGCCATTTCGCGGAAACGCACGCGGGAGATACCGAACTTCTGGAAGGTACCGCGGGGGCGGCCGTCGATCTGGTCGCGGTTACGCACGCGAACGGGGGAAGCGTTGCGGGGCAGCTTCTGCAGTGCCACGCGTGCTGCTTCGCGCTCCTCGGGGGTAGCGTTCTCGTCGATCAGGGTCTTCTTCAGCGCGATACGCTTCTCGTTGTAGCGAGCGACGATGACCTTGCGCTGCTCGTTGCGAGCGATCTTGGACTTCTTAGCCATTCTTAGCGCTCCTCTCGGAAGTCAACGTGCTTGCGAACGACGGGGTCGTACTTCTTCAGCACCATACGGTCGGGGTTGTTGCGGCGGTTCTTACGGGTCACGTAGGTGTAACCGGTGCCAGCAGTGGACTTGAGCTTGATGATAGGACGGAGGTCCTTAGCCTTGGATGCCATTTACTAGATCTTCTCCCCGCGTGCGATGATTTCTGCAACAACGGCATCGATGCCACGAGCATCGATAACCTTGATGCCCTTAGCGGACACGTTCAGGGTTACCTTACGACGCAGCGAAGGAACCCAGTAGGTCTTCTTCTGAACGTTCGGGTCGAATCGACGCTTGTTGCGGCGATGCGAGTGCGAAATGCTGTGTCCAAAGCCGGGAACAGCTCCGGTCACCTGGCAGACTGCTGCCATGTTTCACTCCTTTATTGATTGACTTTTATGACGGTACGCAGTCGATGTTACTCGTGAGCGTCCCGCCACCAATGTAGAAGCACCGGGTTATTCGCCGGGCTAGAGTGTTTGAGATCGTCACGTGGGTGAGAGGCCACGCATCGATCCCCGCCGCGGGAAAAACGGTGAAGCTTATTAGTGTCGAGAGGCGTTTCCACCACTACGAACAGCGTTAAATTCTAGGTAAATACGGGGGTTCGTGCAAGCCTGCACGCCGGATTTTGCCTTAAAAATCCGCGGAATCTCGGTGTTCTGAGCCGATTGCACCTCGTTTAAGCGAAGTGCTCGATTCGCGGATGCACGCCTGCCTTCGAGCGGCAAACATACCTATCCATTCTATCAAAAATGGGTGTTTTTGCAAGTCCAGATGTTTTTAAGGAATTCTTTAACGCCCCTAGTCAGGCGTTAATGCGCCTTTTTAAGAACGGATGTTCTCTATGTGACCGGGGATAAATTACACCGGTGAAATTCATGTTGTGAGATTAACAGCTTAAGCCGGATTTAAGCCTTAAACAGCCCCGCGCCACCGCTTCTTGCGGTGTGCGCAGGGCTATTAAACGGGCTTAAATACGCGTTTAAAGAGCTTTTAACTCTCGTTTTAACGCTTCCGCCCCGGTTTTAAAGGGCGGTTTAAGGGGTCGCAACGGTACGGGTAACGGCGGATTTACCGTTCCAGTTACGGCGTAGATGCAGGCACAAATACGGTACAGATACCGCGCAGGACACTCCCCCGGCGTACAGTTTTACGCCGTACCGTGAGCCACCGCGCCCCTAGTTCTTCAGCCTAGTTCTTAAGACTTGCCGCGGGCACCCACTGCGGGTACTTGGGGCTCACACCGTCCCCGGAGCTTGTTCCCTTTAGACGGCGGCCAATCCACGGCAGGGCAAACTCACGGACCCAGCGTGCCTCCTGCTCGATCTTCTCGCGGGCGGTCAGCTGCACCTCCGGGGGCAGTACCGATTCGGTGATCACACCGGGCAGGCCGAGCTGCGCCAGTACGCGAGATGCGAAGCGTTCGTGGCCGAGGTCGTTCATGTGCAGGCGGTCGTCAGCCCACAGACGCCAATCAAGGAAGTCGTTCCAGCGCCAGTAGTCGATAATGTGCACGCCGTGGTCCTCAGCGATACCACGCAGTAGCTCGTTGTAGGTGGCGGTACGGCCGCGGGTACGGGCGAAGGGGCCCTGGCCCTGTACATCCAGGCCGGTTACGGTAAGCACTTCGATTCCTTCGCCGCGCAGGGTGGCGAAGGCTTCGTCTACGTGAGTCATGAGCTGGTCAATATCCACGTTGGGTCGCATGATGTCATTGCCGCCGCCGTAGAAGGTGACGAGGTTGGGCTTCAGCTCCAGGGCTGCCGGCAGCTGCTCTTCGAGAATGGGAATGAGCAGGCGGCCGCGGATGGCGAGGTTTGCGTACTGCGCCTGCGGGTCTACTGCACCGAGGCCTTCGGCAACGCGGTCTGCCCAGCCGCGCAAGCTGTTGGGGCGGCGGCGGTCAACGTCGCCCACGCCTTCGGTGAAGGAGTCGCCGATTGCCACGTAGCGTACTGATTCACCGTTGAGCTTGCCGTTGGGGTCTAGGAGCGGGGTCGTCATTGTGTTCTTCTTTCCGGGCCTCTATAGAGAATGACCCTTCTGTGGAAGAAGCCGGCACACCCGCGCGGTGTACCGGCTTCTTCGCTTAGCTTTCGGTGCGTCCTGCCTTCCAGTATCCCACTGTTATGGGCGCTTCATCAGATATGAGCAGGGGTTTCTTAGGATGCGACAGCTGAACCGGCAACGGTGGACACACTCCGGGGATGGGGTACCACCACTACACTGCCGTCGTTAAACGGGTCCGCGACCTCGGCCTTCAGGCTAAAGATGGTGTGCAGGTTCTCGCGAGTGAGCACTTCGTGTGCTTCGCCTTGAGCGACGATGGAGCCGTCCTTCATCGCGACGAGGTAATCGGCGACTCGGGCAGCTAGGTTCAGTTCGTGCAGCACCATGATCATGGTGGTGCCGCGTTGCTCGTTGAGGTCCGAGAGTAGGTCGAGTAGCTCCACCTGATGTGCCAGGTCGAGGTAGGTGGTCGGCTCGTCCAGCAGTAGAATGTCAGTTTCTTGGGCGAGCGCCATGGCAATCCAGACGCGCTGACGTTGGCCGCCGGAGAGTTCGGTGACCTGTCGTTCGGCGAGGGACATAGTGTCGGTGGCTTCTAGCGCCCAGGCGACCGCCTCATCATCTTCGGCGCTATTGCGTTTGAAGAGGCCTTGGTAGGGGTAGCGGCCGCGGGAGACCAGGTCTGCTACGGTAATTCCTTCGGGGGCGATGGGATGCTGGGGCATGAGCCCAACCATGCGGGCGAAGCCCTTCATGGAGTATTCGTGGGTGGGTTTGCCGTCGAGGGTGAAGTCGCCGTTGAGCGGCTTGAGTAGTCGGGAGACACCGCGTAGCAGGGTGGATTTACCGCAGCCGTTGGGGCCGATGATGGCGGTAACTTTGCCCTTCGGGAATTCGAGGGAGAGGTCTTTGACGATGGTGGTTTCGCCGTAGCCGAGGCTGACGTTCTCTACTTTGAGGGTGCGTTCGGTGATTTCTTTCATGGCGTCCTTTCTTCTCTAAGGCTTTTCCCGGGAGCCTCCTAACTTAGCCTATCCTAATTTCGGGTCAGAATATAGCGAATCCCCCGAACCGTTCACACTTCTGTAGAACAGCACGGGGGATCCGCTATATCGGCGAACTTTAGAAGTTCACTTTTCCGTTGACGAGCCAGCCGCCTTCCGCTGCACGCTGGAAGACTTCCTGAGCCATGGTGCGGCTGTAGGTCTTGGAGACATGGTTGTCATCGATGTAGACGTAGATGTTTCCAACCACGGGGCTGCACATGCCGTCCGGGCAGTACACGTCCTTCAGGTCCACCATGACGGCACCCTGGTTGCGGTACTTGTCGAAGATTTCCTTTGCAGGGTTTTCTGCGGCGTACTTGTCGCTTGCGGGTCGTGCGCAGGAGCTCTTGTCGGCGCCGGCCTTCTGAGCGCATTCGTAGATGTTGTACTCGAAGCGCGGGTTATCGCGCAGGCCAATGACCTGGACTCCTGCTTCGGTGAGGCGGCGGACCGTCTCATCGAGGCTCGGGTCGACTCGTTCGTCGTTCGAGCGTGCCTGGGCAACGGTGGCGATGAGCACCACGGTCTGCGGCTTACGCTTGAGAATTTCCTCGGTCATCTTGGTGTTGAATTCCGAGCATTCGTTGCTGGCGTTGACGGCGCGGACCGGGTACTGGCAGCCACCGAGCAGGTAGGTCTGCAGGTTGGTTTTGGTCTGTTCTGCGATGGGCTTGAAGATGCTCAGCGCCTGTTCGGCGTGGGAGTTACCGATGACCATGGTCAGCGGTGCGTCCTCGGGTCCGTACTTCTGCAGGCTGCAGTACTTGGCGAGTGCCGGGTCGGAGGGCGCGAAGCTGCCAACGCAGGGGTCGCTCAGTCCGTCGAACTGGGTTTTGACGTCACCACCGGAGGGGATGGGGTTGTCAATGAGTCCCTGCTGGGCGCCGCCGATAGCGCGGGCGCCGGGGTAGTTTTCGCTGGCGGTCTGTACCTGCAGTTCGGCGTTCTGCTCGGACTGGGTGTTGCGGTAGCCTACCCATGCCTGTGCGGCTACCAGGGGTACACCTGCGACCAGGAAGATCGCGAGGATGAAGGCGAGCTGGTCTGCCCAGGTCTTGACCGAGAAGATGGTCTTGAAGCGCATCTTCATCATGAGCCAGGGTACGAAGGGGTCCTTGCGGTAGCGCAGCGGCTTCTCGACGAAGCGGATGAGCAACCATGCCAGGCCGATGGAGGTAAGGATGATGACAGCACCTTCGATGAAGTTCACGCGGGAGGTACCGACGGCGCTGCTGTAGAGGATGAGGATGGGCCAGTGCACCAGGTACAGGGCGTAGGAGATGTTGCCGAGGTTCTGCAGGGGTGCGGAGACCAGCAGTCGATCGATGCCCCAGCGGCTGTTGGTGCGGCCTGCCATGATGACGAGCGCACCGGAGATCACGGGCCAGAGCGCCAGGTAGCCGGGGAATGCTCGTTCAACGGGCAGGATTGCACCGCAGGTGACCAGGCCGATGATGCCGACCCAGCCCATGACGACTCGCGCCTTTTCGGGCGCCTTCCATTTGAGGGTGAGCATCGCCAGCAGGGTGCCGATGGCGAATTCCCACAGGCGGGTGCGGGTGTCGAAGTAGGCGAATCCCTGGTTGGTGTCGGTTTCGACGATGGAGAAGGTCAGGGATGCTACGAATACCGTGTTGAAGATGAATACCGCGGTGGTGAAAAGGTTCCCGCGGAATCGGTGCACGACGTAGGCTACTGCGGCGAAGAGCAGGGGCCAGATGATGAAGATCTGCCCCTGGATGGAGAGCGACCAGAAGTGCTGGAAGGGTGACTTCACGGAAGCGTTTTGGGCGTAGTAGTCCACGGAGCTGAACGCGAGGTTCCAGTTCTGGAAGTAGAACAGGGAGCTCGTTGCGTCGGTGACGGTTTGCGACCAGCGGCTGGGCGCGAGCACGAAGAAGGACGCAATCGTGGTACACGCGATAACCACGGTGGCTACGGGTAGCAGTCGCTGGAAGACGTGCATCCAGTAGCTGAAGAGATTGAGGGGTTTGCCTTCGTTGATCTTACGCATGAAGGAGAGCGAGAGCAGGAAGGCGGAGATGAAGAGGAAGACATCCACACCGCCGGAGACTTTGCCGACCCAGACGTGGTAGAGCACCACGAGGAGCACGGCGAAGGCTCGCAGGCCCTGAATTTCAGGGCGGAATCCTCGCGATTCGATGAACTCTTCGAGGGGGTAGTCGCTGGCTTCGCGTGCTTTGATGCTGCGCGGGGCGGTGGTGTAGGTTCCCTGCGAGGCGGGAGCCTGCGGGGTTCCGGAGGTTTCAGACATTCTCGGTTCCTCAGGATGGATGTCGATGTGCTAGTGCGGGTCCCTTAGACACTACAGGACACTCGTACAATAAAATCCTGATCCGCACCTCTGCTATGAGGCTGGTGCGAACCAGGATTTTTCTGAGCCCCCTACCGGATTCGAACCGGTGACCCTCTGTTTACAAGACAGATGCTCTGGCCAACTGAGCTAAGGAGGCAACTTGTCCAGTGTACCTTATTCTGGTGGTTGAATCTGCTTAGTTGTTCTTTGGCGGTTTGATGCGTTCGTTTCCTTCGTTTTACCCCTTCCGAATACCTCGGCTACAGGGGCTCCCGGGCACCTTGTCCAGCACTTTGCCGAGTCTTCTTCCTGCCCCTCACGTTCCTTTACTCGTTCTTTAGAGCTTCAGATGCATACGGAAAAACCCGGTAGCCTCGCGCGGAGGTTACCGGGTTTTTCTATCGAAGAGGTTACTTCTTCTTAGCTTCGATCTTTTCCTTCAGGAAGGTGCTGAAGTCGTTGCTGGTGTACTGGTCGCCATCAACGAAGACGGTGGGGGTACCCTGAATGCCGTTCTTTGCGGATTCAGCGTTGACCACGTCCACGAAGGGGCGCCACTTGCCGTCGTTCATATCGGAGCCGATGGAGGCGTGGTACTTCGAAGCAATGTCGGCGATCTGCTGGTTGTTCATGTCGCCGCGGCCCTGGTGAGTAAAGATCTCACGCTGGTAGTTCAGGAATTCGCTGGTGCTGACCTGGTTGGCCACGGAGTATGCTGCTGCCGCGTTACGTGCGGAGTAAGCGGTGGGCGAGGAGCGGTCCAGGAAGGTCAGGTTGCGGATTTCCAGGGTGATGGTGCCGTCCTCGACGAGCTTCTGGATTTCTTCACCGTACTTCTTCTCGAACTCTGCACAGTGCACGCAGTTGTAGTCCTGGAAGATGGTCACGCGTACGGGCTGGCCGTTCTTGGATGCCTCTTCAGCGGTCTGCACGCCCGGGGGCAGGGTGTTGACTGCTGCTGCGGTTCCGTTGACCATGGGGGTCACGGAGGAGGTCGAGGTTGCGAGTTGCTTGAAGTCGCGGGTCTCCTGGGTGGAGGAGTTCTGGACGATGCCGTCCTTGGTCAGCACAATGCCACCGTATTCGTTGGCGCTGGAGGGCACCGGGCCGCTTTCTGCTACCTTGGTGTTCTTGTTGCCGTTGACTACGACGAAGCCGATGATACCTACGATGATGAGGACCACGGCGAGTACGCCGAACTGGAGCCAGCGGCGGCTTGCCTGGCTGGGGCTCTTCTTGGCCTGCTGGGCCGCAATCTGGCGGGCTTTTTCGCGGGCGTCGGTCGACATGCCTGCTCCTTTGGTTGGGAATATGGGTGGCGGTTCGTCCACTTCTTCTAGCCTACTCCGGTTGGAGTGAGCGTCCATCCGAGCAAAGCTTCAGATGATCTGATCTTCCGACCCGGGGTTGTTCGTATCCCCTATAGGGTGTTCTAGAGCTCAGCTTCTGCCGTATATAGCAGCTGAAAGCTATGTCGATCAGTTCCTGTCACGTGGATAGGTTCTGTCTTTTCTCTAGTGTGGACGTACCGCGCTACCCGTCTAGCCTACCGAATGGGTGCCTTATCGGCTAGTTAATACTCTGACTGAGATATTGTGATGTCTGTTCTCACGCTCTCAGCTTATTTTCCTCGTAAACTTTCGTAGCATTGGGAGGCGCCTCTCCCCTGCCACAAGCTACGCCGAGGCACCCACCCGGTTCAGCTCACCAGCCGTTAGGGAATGTTGTAGACTTCCACTCCCCCAATGAACGGGCGAGTATCGAAATTCCCCTTCCACTCCACGCTCAGACCGTGCTTCTCCAGTACGGGGATAATAGTGTCCTTCATGAGCTCTACGGAGAGCTTCTTGTGAAGGGCACTGATCTCTTCCTTCTGCGCATCGCTCAGCGCGTTCCATTCATTTTCGTCCCTGGGGTAGGCGAGGAAGGAACCGAAGCCAACGTAGGTTCCGCCGCTCTCTGCGAGGCTTTCGGCGTCCTGCTGGTGAAAGTAGATGTATCCCTTCCATTCACGGCTATCGTCGATCTCATCCCAGATCTCTGCGGAGGCGCAGGTACCGCAGCAGGTGAAGTTCTGTCGTGCAATGACGCCTTCTTCTTCCAGGGCTGCGAAGGCACGATTGAGGTTGGAGTTCTTCTGCATTTCCGGGGTAATGCCCAGCTCAGCAGCAAAGGCACGACGACGCTTGATGAGCTCCTCCACGTAGTCCTCTACGCGCTTCTCCCAGAGCTTGCTGTCTTCATTCTCCCCATCGTATTCCAGACCGAGTACGTCCATCACATAATCGGTGATGGTTTCTACGTACTGCTCAGTATCAGATTCCCCCATGAACAGCAGGGGCCAGATAGGCCAGAGCAGCTCGGCTTCATCTTCTTCATCCAGCCCCCATTCTTTGGGGAAGGGCGGGTCGAGGCGTTCTTCGCTCCAGCGCTCGTAGATGCTCTTCTCATCGGCCATGATGATGCTCCTTTGCGTGTTCTCTACTCGTTCGGGTAGAGATGTGGATTGCTCTTGTTGTTAAGGTACCAAGAGTTTCTCCACCGTGCCCTCTGCTTCGTCATTCAGGCGGATCTGTGAACTCCCCATCTCGTTACCTCTGCAGTAGGCTGGCACGCTGTCGGGCTGGCTCTGCAACCATGTTCCCCTGCTTCTCTGCTGCGTCTCTGTACCTCTGCTGAGTTATGGGGCTTTCGGTTCAAAAGTTTTTGGGTACACAAAAAGAGGGGAAGACCTATAAGGTCTTCCCCTCTTGAATAAAAAACCCGCGGTGACCTACTCTCCCACACCCACAAAAGTGCAGTACCATCGGCGCAAAGAGTCTTAGCTTCTGGGTTCGGAATGGAACCAGGCGTTTCCCTCTTGCTATAA